>Ga0209941_1000404_pt1 | contig 56617 bp, 54 predicted proteins | sample ThiBiot_300_plan_FD_183945 | JGI IMG/M metagenome (GOLD analysis project Ga0209941, IMG submission 183945) | Wastewater bioreactor microbial communities from Cape Town, South Africa - Thiocy_solids_1 (SPAdes) | ecosystem: Engineered > Bioremediation > Thiocyanate > Unclassified | place: South...
CCGCCGACCATGGCGGCCACCTCGACTATTTCGCGTACCAGTTCGCTCATCGTGCCGACTCCTGCGAAAAGGGCGGGGCCCCAACCGGACCCCGCCCCCTGGCTAGCGGCGCTGTGTGACAGATTGACGCGTCACTGTTTTTCGAAGGCGGCGTGGATGTCGAGCTTTACCTCGTCGCTGACGAAGGGGATGCCGTAGAGGACGCCGAAGTCGCTGCGCTTGATCGTCGTTTCGGCTTCGAAGCCGACGGTTTCCTTCTTGGTCATCCCCATGCCCGCGCCGTGAAATTCGACGTCGAGGGTGACGGGGCGGGTAACGCCATTGAGCGTAAGGTTGCCGGTGACCTTTGCCTCGGTCCCGTCGTCGTCGAGGACGACCGCGGTCGAGACGAAGCGGGCGTCGGCAGGGGCGGGACCGAAGAAGTCGGGCTTGCCGCCGTCCTTACCCGCGCGCAGCAGATGCGCGGTCAGGCCGGCGCTGGCGGTGGTGACCTTCGACACCGGGATGGTGACGTCGACCTTTGCGGCGGCGGGGTTGGCGGGATCGAGCACGAGGGTGCCGGTCACGTCGCCGAAGATGCCGGTATAGTTGCTGAAGCCGAGGTGATCGACGCGCCACACGACCATCGTGTGCGCCGGATCGGCGGCGTAGGTGCCGGCGGTAACGCGGCTCTTGTCGGGCGCGCCGGGGGCGCTGGGCGCCTGGGCGACGACGACGGGAACGGCAACGACGGCGAGAGCGAAAAGCGTGGTGAGCGATGCGATACGGCGCATGAGCGGAAGCCTCCTGTTGGGAAGACGGATGCTAGGCGAGGCCGCGCGCCGCCGTCAATCGCGCCGCCCGGAAACGCAGCGTTTCGTCCGCTCAGTCGATCCCGTCGCCGATCAGCGAGAAGGGCGCCCAGGCGCTGGGGTGCGACCAGCTTTTGAGGAAATCGTCGGCGCGCGGATCGTTGCGGATATCGCGCATTGCGCGCTGCAACGCCTCGGCGCGCGAGAGGCCGGGGTTCTGCTGCATCAGTTCGAACAATCGCACGGTGAGCACCGAGGCGACGTCGTCGCGCACCGGCCAGTGCGAGGCGAGCAGGCTTTCGGCGCCCGCGAAGAAGAAGGCGCGCGCCAGCCCCGACAGCCCCGGCGCCCCTTCGCTGCCGTCGCCCGAGGCGGTGTTGCACGCCGACAGCACGACCCAGCGCGCGCCGAGGTGCAGCCCCGCGACTTCGGAGGCGGTAAGCAGCCCGTCGTCGAGCGGCGTCGCGGTGGCGGGCGGGGTGAAGACGAGGCCGGGTTCGGCAAGCCCCTTCACCTCGCCCGCGATCAGCCCGTGGGTCGCGAGGAACAGCACCGAGAGATGGTCTAGATCGCTGCGCTTGAGATTGGTTTCGGTCGCGGTGCCGGCGAGATAGAGGCGCGCGGCATCGGCGCCGAGCAGCGCCTGCATCGCCTTCAATTCGGCCTCGGTCCCCGGCAGCCGGGCGAGGCGGCGCAGCGCCGCGGGATCGGCGAGCGGCGGCGCATCGCCGATCGCGGGTTGCAGCCCGGCGGTGACGGGCAGTCCGCTGCTCCGCGTGCCGCGCGCGCGGGCACCGGCGATGCCGCGTGCGGCCGCCTGACCCTCGAGCACCGGATCGCCGAAGCCGACCATGCGCGTGCCCGCCTGGCCCTCGTCGCGCGCCGCGACCGCGCGCAACAATTGCAGCGACTGGAGCGAAGGGAGCTGAAGCAGCGCGGGGCCGTCGGCGAGCCATTTGGTTGCGCGCAGGACCGCAGGATCGCCATCGGCGCCGGTCGGCTTTTCGGTGACGAGAATGCCGAGCGGCAGCGAGGAAAGCGACCCCGTGGCGGCGGTGAAAAGATGGCGCTTGCCCGCAAGATCGGCGGCGAAGGGCGCGAGCAGCCGGTCGTAGAGCAGCCAGGCGGTGCCACGATCGAAGGGAAAATCGCCTTCGCCTTCGGCCGACCATTTTGCATACTCTTCGGGCGTCACGTCGATGCTGGCGCCGACGTCCCACAGCAGGCGGCGAACATGCGCGTTGACCTCTGCCGCGGGCATGTCGGCGCGATTCCAGCGCAGCTTGTCATGGGTGACGAGCAGGACATGGGTGCCAAATTCGGACGGCACGAGCATGACGAAGGCTTCGTCGGGCGCGAGCAGCGCCTGCGCTTCTGCCATGCCGAGCGGACGCGGCCGGATCAGCGCGAAATAATCGGGGGTCGCCGCGGCGATCGCGGCATCGACCTGCGCCCGGCGATCGTCCTTGCGCGCGATTTCGGATTGCAGCGCCGAAAATTGACGCTGGCGTTCGGCGGGGTCGTCGGGGAGCGTTTCGAGCTTCGTGTTGAGTGCCGCGATCGCCGTGTCGATCTGGCGCCGTTCTTCGACGAGCGGCGAAACCGAGGCGCGGGCCGCGGCGCGTTCGGCGGCGGCGCGCGCGACGGCGCGGCTGGTCGTGCCCGCCATCGCATCCTGCAGCGCCGCAAATGCCTGTTCGGCGGCGGCGCCGTCGTGCGCGCCCTTTGCCCACAGGGCGTCGGCATAAAGCAGGAAATAGTCGGCGTAGCGCCGTTCGCCGAGCCATGCCCAGGGATCGGCGGTCACCCAGTCGAGCTTCATTTCGTCGAAACGGTCGAAGCCGAGCGCGTCGCGGAAACTGGTCATGCCCAGCGCGGCATGGCGCGCGGCGGCGAGCGCCAGCGCCGGGTCGCCGCCGGCGCGCAGCAGTAGTTCGGAAAGATCGGCCTTGAGCGCGTTGAGCGTGTCGTCGGGATCGCCGAAGCTGCCGCGCCGCGCCGAGCGCCGGTCGGGGTCGAGATAGAGGGCGACATGGTCGTTGGCGGGATCGCCCAGCACATCGGCCAGCACCGCGATCGCGGCGGCGCTGCGGTCGCGCTTCTTGAGGAAGGTGGTCAGATTGTCGAGCGCGTGAAGGGTACGGAAGTCGCCCGCGCCGAACGCCTTGCGCTCGACGGCCAGCGCCTCGCGGTAAACGGCTTCGGCTTCGGCATCGTTGGCGGGCAGATCGTCGAGATCCCAGGCCAGATCGCGCAGCGCCTTGGCATATTCGTCGCTGTCCTTGCCATAATGACCGGCGAACAGCGCCACCTTGCGGCGGCTGTTGGCGATGCGTTCGGCCTCGTCGCCATAGCTCGACAGGGTGCGCCTCTCGGCCTCGATCGCCTTTTGCTCGGCGTCGAAATCGACCCCGGCGAGCTGGGTGCCGACGAGCGCGCCCAAACCGTAGCGGGCGAGCTGGTCGCGCGCGCGGTCGGCCTTTTCGGCGGCGACCGCCGCCTTGGCATAGGCTTCGGCAATGCCGGTCACATCATTGACCATATCCTTGTCGAAATATTCGCCGCTGCCCGCCTTGCCCTTCGTATAATGCGGGCTGGCGACCAGGATCGCGAGGATGCGTTCGTCGAGGGCGAGCGCGTCGTCGGGGCGGTTCGCGCCCGCAAGCGCGGCGCGATAGTCGTAATAGCGGCGGACGAGACGGAAATCGGGGCCTTCGCAATCGTCGCCGGTACAGGCCTCGATCGCGGCGAGGCTGTCGTCGAAAAGCCGTTTGCGCAGCGCCCCGGCGTCGTCGGCGCGGCCGACGAGGGCAAGCAGCGCCGCATAGCTCGACAGCAGGTCGGCGCGCTTGTCGCGCGCCCGGTCGCAGCGCGTGCCCCACGCCGGGCTCTCACACCCCGCCCAGCGCGGTTCGAAGCGCGCGATGACGGCATCGAATGCGGTGACGGCTTCGCCGCCGCGCCCGACGTCGTTGAGCATCTGTCCATATTCGAGCAGCGTATCGCCAAGGTCGGTATCGTCGCGCGCGCAGCCCATCACCATGCCGGGGACGCGGCGGCCGCAGCCATAGGCTTCCTCAGTCAGCGCATGGACATAATGGGAGAAGGGCTCGATCGCCTCTTCGCGGTAGCCGTTGATGCGCAGCGCGAGCGCATATTGGCGTTCGACGTCGGCTGTCGCATAGGTGCCCGCCCCGTACAGCGCGGTGGCGATTTCGACCGCGCGCACGAGCGCCTGCCGCGATTCGGGTGCCCGGTGCGCCCAGCTGAGATTGTTCGCGTGGACGAGCAGCTTGGCGAGATAGGGGGCGCTGTTTTCGCCGCGGTCGGCGGCGATCAGCTTGAGCGTGCGTTCGGAGATGGCGGCGCGGTCGGAAAGATCGGCCGCCAGTTCCTTGCGGTCATTCTCGGCGACCTTTTCGGCGGTCGCGGGTGACAGGTCGGGGGCGATCTGCGCCGCGGCCGGAAGCGCGGCGACGAGCCAGAACGCCGCCCATATCCCCGCCAGCATCGCCCGCATTCGCCGCATATTCCGCCCCCCGCGAACGGCCGCGCCGGCAAGGCGGCGAAGCCGGAAGCCAAGGGGTTAGGCAAAATCGCGGCGCGGCGCAAATCGGGAGTCGGGCGCTATTGCCCCGCGGCGCGGCGCTCCGCAAACCATTGGCGCAGCATCGCCGCGGTGCAGCCGGTAAAGCCGTAGGAGCCGATGACCGAGCAACTGTCGGGGCGCGTCAGGCGGGCGATATTGTCATAATCCTCGACGCGGGCGCCCCACGCGCTGCCGCCGACCGACGTGTCGTCATCCTTTCCGCGCAACTCCTTCGGCACGCGGTAGCGGTCCGATTCGGGGCGCTGGGCGCAGACGACGATCTCCTCACCCTCGGCGACCGGACAATGGTCATCGCCATAGGTGACGAGAAAGGAGATGCGTTCGGGCGGTTCGCTGTGCTGTACGAGGCTATCGTCCTGCGCGGCGGCGGGTAGCGGGGCCAGCAGCATGGCGGCGGCAAGCAGCAGCGACGGGGCGGCGGTTGAAATCGACATGGCGTTCCCTCTGACCATCCCCGTATCCGCAATAGGCGCGCGAAGATGAACGCCAGCCGAACCGGGCTCAGGCGATATCGAGCGACGCGGCGATGGCGGCCCATATTTCAGCGAGTTCGTCGGCGCCGGTGCAATAGGGCGGCATGACATAGACGCTGTTGCCGAGCGGGCGCAGCAGCACGCCGCGATCGCGGTAGAAGGCGGTGAGGCGGGGAGCGAGCGCCGAAAGATAGCCCGCATCGGCAACCACGAGATCGAGCGCGGCGATGGTGCCGAGGCGGCGCGGATTGGCGATGCGCGGATCGGTGGCCAGCATCGCGAGATGCGCGGCCTGGGCATCGGCGAGCGCGTCGATGCGCTGCTGCACCGGCTCGTCGCGCCAGATGGCGAGATTGGCGTTGGCGGCGGCGCAGGCGATGGGGTTCGCCGTGTAGCTCGACGAATGATAGAAGGTCTTTGCGCGGTCGGGCGAATAGTGCGCCGCGAAGATCGCTTCGCTGCACAGCGTCACCGCGAGCGGCATCGCGCCGCCGGTGAGGCCTTTCGACAGGCAGACGATGTCGGGGATCACCCCCGCCTGGTCGCAGGCGAAGCGCGTGCCGGTGCGGCCCCAGCCGGTCATCACCTCGTCGGCGATGAAGAGCACGCCGTGCGCGGCGCAGATGGCGCGCATCTCGGCGAGCACCCATGCGGGATAGATCAGCATGCCGCCGGCGCCGAGGATCAGCGGTTCGACGATGAAGGCGGCGGGTTTTTGCAGGCAGGCGGCTTCGAGCGCGTCGAGCGTGGCTTGTTCCATGCCTTCATGGGGGAAGGGGATGGAGTCGACGTCGAACAGCAAAGGTTGCCACGCGCGGTTGTAGACGCCGCGCTCGCCGACCGACATCGTGCCGATCGTGTCGCCATGATAGCTGTGGTCGAGCACGAGGATGCGGCTGCGCGGCTCGCCGATGTTGAACCAGTAGCCGAGCGCCATCTTGAGCGCGACCTCGACGCTGGTCGAGCCCGAGTCCGAAAAGAAGACGCGGGTGAGCGGGGCGGGGGTGATGCGGATCAGTTCGGCGGCGAGGCTTTCGGCGGGCTCGTGCGTCCAGCCCGCGAAGATGAGCTGGTCGAGCTTTTCGGTCTGCTCGCGGATCGCGGCCATGATGCGCGGGTGCGCGTGGCCGTGGGTGGTGACCCACCAGCTCGAGATCGCGTCGATCCAGCTGTTGCCGTCGCTGTCATAGAGGCGCGCGCCCTGGGCGCGGTCGATCAGCGGAATCGGCTCGCCGAGGCCGTGCTGGGTGAAGGGGTGCCAGACGGGGGATCGATGGTCGAGGTTCATGGGGCCGCCCTACAGTATATCGTCATCCCGGCGAAGGCCGGGATCTCGTCGGTGCGTCACAATTCGAAGTCGGGATCCCGGCCTTCGCCGGGATGACGAATGTCTATTGGAAGTCCGTCAGGTCGAAATTGGCCGCGAAAGCCGCTGCGACCCCCTCGGGGGTCAGCGCGTCGAGGTGAGGGAGGCGGCCGAGGCGCTTAGCGCCCGATAGGGCCGCGATGATCGCTTCGCTGTCGCGGGCGGCCTCGCCGACGAAGGCGATGCCGTGGATGGGGACGTGGCGGGCCTTCAGCGCTTCGATCGTCAGCAGGCTGTGGTTGATCGTGCCGAGCGCGGTGCGCGCGCAGACGATCACCGGAATCTGCCAGCGCGCGAACAGGTCGGCGTAGAGCAGCGTGCGCGTGACGGGGACGAGCGCGCCGCCCGCGCCTTCGATCAACAGGTCGCCCGGCGGCGGGACAAGCGCGTCGGCGTCGATGGTCACGCCGTCGATTTCGGCGGCAAGGTGCGGCGAGGCGGGGGTGACGAGGCGCCAGGTTTCGGGATGGATGGAAACGCCGGCGAGGCGCGCGACGGCTTCGCTGTCGGTTTCCTCTTCAAGCCCCGACTGGATCGGCTTCCAATAGGGCAGGCCGAGCGCGCCCGCGAGCGCCGCCGAAAAGACGGTCTTGCCGATGCCGGTATCGGTGCCGGTGACGACGAAGCGGGTCATGCCGCCGCCATCGCCGCCGACAGCGCATCGACCATCGCGTCGATGTCGCGGGTCGAGACGTTGAGGGTGATCGCGATGCGCAGCCGCGCGGTGCCTTGCGGCACCGTCGGCGGGCGGATGCCGCGGATGTCGAAACCCTCGGCCTGCAGCATGGCGGCGATCCGCATCGTGCGGGCGTTGTCGCCGATGACGACGGGGATGATCTGGCTCCCGCTCGGCGCGATGCCGAGCGCCGCGAGCCGCTTTTCGGCGTGGCGGACGAGCCCCGCCAGCCGCGCCGCGCGCTCGGGCTGTTCGGCGACGATTTCGAGCGCCTGGCGGACGAGCCACGCCATGAGCGGCGAAGGCGCGGTCGAGAAGATGAAGGGACGGCCGCGGTTGACGAGGAAGTCGCGGACGATCGCGGGGCCGCAGAGCAACGCGCCTTCGCAGCCCAGCGCCTTGCCGCAGGTGTGGAGCGTGATCAGATTGCCGCGCGGCGCGAGCGCGTGGGCAAGCCCCTGTCCTGCCGGGCCATAGACGCCCGTCGCATGCGCCTCGTCGACGATCAGCACCGCGTCGTGGCGGTCGGCGATAGCGGCGAGGTCGGCGAGCGGAGCCCTGTCGCCGTCCATCGAATAGAGGCTTTCGACCGCGATCCATGGCGTGCCGGTGCCGCCGCCTGCGCGCCAGCGAAGGATCGCATCTTCAAAGGCTTGCGGGTCGTTATGCGCAGCCGCTGTGCGCTCGGCGCGGCCAAGTTTCATCCCGTCGTGCGCGCTCGCATGGATCAGCGCGTCGTGGACGATCAGGTCGCCGCGCTGCGGCAGCGTCGCGAACAGCGCGGTGTTGGCCGCGAAGCCGGTGGGGAAGAAGAGCGCCGCCTCGGTGCCATAGTGGCGCGCCGCATGCGCCTCGAGCGCTTCATGCTCGGCATGGTTGCCGCGCAGCAGCCGCGAGCCGCCCGAACCGGCCGGAATGCCGCGCGCGGCGCCCTGCGCCAGCGCTTCGGCGAGCGCGTAGGAACCCGCGAGCGCGAGATAGTCGTTCGAGGCGAAATCGATCCCGGCGCGCGGCGCGAGCGCGCGGCGGCGGCCGTCGGCGGCGAGGGCTTCGAGGTCGGCGCGGTGGGCGGCGAAAATTGGGCTATCCAATTCCGTTTGTCCTGAGGAGCCACTGAGCTAGTCGAAGGGGCGTCTCGAAGGACCGGAAGCGTGCGGTGCTTCGAGACAGGCCTTCGCCGGTGCTCAGTCCCTCCTCAGCACGAACGGCATGAGGAGGGAGCAAGGTGCCTTAATTCTTTGCCTTGTCGACCAGCTTGTTCTTGGCGATCCACGGCATCATCGCGCGCAGCTGGGCGCCGGTCTGTTCGATCGGGTGCGCTGCAGCGGCCTTGCGGCTGGCCTTGAGTTCGGGCTGGCCGGCCTGGTTGTCGAGGACGAAATCCTTGACGAAGCGGCCCGAGGTGATGTCGGCGAGGACGCGCTTCATTTCGGCCTTGGTCTCGTCGGTGATGATGCGCGGACCGGTCTTGATGTCGCCATATTCGGCGGTGTTCGAGATCGAATAGCGCATGTTCGCGATGCCGCCTTCATAGAGAAGATCGACGATCAGCTTGGTTTCGTGGAGACATTCGAAATAAGCCATTTCGGGGGCGTAGCCCGCCTCGACCAGCGTTTCAAAACCCGCCTGGATCAGATGGGTGATGCCGCCGCAGAGCACCGCCTGTTCGCCGAAAAGATCGGTTTCGCACTCTTCCTTGAAGGTCGTTTCGATGATGCCGCTGCGACCGCCGCCGACCGCCGAGGCATAGCTGAGGGCGAGCGCCTTGGCGTGGCCGTTGCCGCTGTTGCCCGATGCTTCCTGTGCAACCGCGATCAGGCAGGGAACGCCGCCGCCCTTCTGATATTCGCTGCGCACCGTGTGGCCGGGGCCCTTGGGCGCGACCATGAAGACGTCGATGTCGGCGCGCGGTTCGATAAGGCCGAAATGGACGTTGAGGCCGTGCGCGAAGGCGAGCGCGGCACCGGGCTTCAGATTGTCGGCGAGATCGTCGTAATAAATCCTTGCCTGATGCTCGTCGGGCGCCGCGATCATGATGACGTCGGCCCAGGCGGCGGCTTCCTTGTTCGACAGGACGCGGAAGCCCGCGCCTTCGGCCTTCTTCGCGGTCGCCGAGCCGGGGCGCAGCGCGATCGCGACATCCTTGACGCCGCTGTCGCGCAGGTTCTGCGCATGGGCGTGGCCTTGGCTGCCGTAGCCCAGGATGGCGACCTTCTTGTTCTTGATCAGATCCTGGTCGGCGTCGCGATCGTAGTAAACCTGCATTTTCTTCTTCCCCATAGTGTGTCCCCGCGAAGGCGGGCACCCATTTGACGTTGACTGGACCCCCGCCTTCGCGGGGGAACACGAAAGTGAAACTAGAGCGCCTCCGGCCCGCGGGCGATGGCGACGATGCCGGTGCGGCCGACCTCGACCAGACCGCATTCGCGCATCAGCGCGATGAAGCGGTCGACCTTGTCGCTGTTGCCGGTGATTTCGAAGATGAAGCTCGACAGCGTCGTATCGACGACCTTGGCGCGGAAGACGTCGGCAAGGCGCAGCGCCTCGATGCGCCTTTCGCCGGTGCCCGCGACCTTCACCAGCGCGATCTCGCGTTCGACATGCGCGCCCTGATCGGTGAGGTCGGTGACCTGATGCACCGGCACCAGCCGGTCGAGCTGCGCGATGATCTGGTCGATCACCGCGGGCGGACCCGAGGTGACGATGGTGATCCGCGACAGCGCATGATCGGCGCTGATGTCGGCGACGGTCAGGCTTTCGATATTATAGCCGCGCGCCGAGAAGAGCCCGGTGATCTTGGCCAGGATGCCCGCCTCGTTATCGACGGTGACGGCGAGCACGTGGCGCTCGCCCGTTTCGGTGGTGATTTTCATTGTGCAAACCTTCCCCTCTCCCCTTGCGGGAGAGGGATGTGAAGACTTGGCAGCTTGCTGCCTAGTCGAAGCTGGGTGAGGGGACTGCGCGCCATGCGCGCGCGCGGCCCGGCGGGCCGCACCCCCTCTCTAAGACTTGCTAGGCGGCAAGCCGCCAAGCCAAGTCTTTTCTCCCCCGCAAGGGGGGAGAAGATTTGTTCGCTATGCCGCGTCACACCAGCGCTTTCGCTTCGTCGTCCATTTTGCCGGTGACGTCGCTCGGCTGGAGTATCATGTCGGTGTGCGCCGCGCCCGACGGGATCATCGGGAAGCAATTCGCGAGCTTGGCGACGCGGCAGTCGACGATCACCGGACCCGGCGTTTCGATCATCTGCCGGATGCCGTCCTCAAGCTCGCCGAGCGTGTCGATCCTGAGGCCGGTCCAGCCATAGGCTGCGGCCAGTTTCACGAAATCGGGCAGGCTGTCCGAATAGCTGTTCGAATAACGGCTTTCGTAGGTCAGTTCCTGCCACTGGCGGACCATCCCCATCCATTCATTGTTGAGGATGAAGATTTTCACCGGCAGGCGGTACTGGCTGACCGTACCCATTTCCTGAATGTTCATCTGGAGCGAGGCTTCGCCCGCGATGCAGACGACCAAGCGGTTCGGGTGCGCGATCTGTGCGCCCACCGCGGCGGGGAATCCGTAGCCCATCGTGCCGAGCCCGCCCGAGGTGAGCCAGCGGTTGGGCGCGGCAAAGCCGAAATGCTGCGCTGCCCACATCTGGTGCTGGCCGACTTCGGTGGTGATGATCGGATCGCGGCCGCGGGTCGCGTCGAACAGCGCCTTGACCGCGCGCTGCGGCATGATTTCGGCGCCCGCGTCCTTCTTTTCGGGAAAGTCGAGGCAGCGCGTCGCGCGCCAGCCGTCGATGCGGCGCCACCATTCGCCAAGATCGCGCGCTTTGTGACCCTTGTCGGCCCAAGCGGCGATGAGCGCATCGAGCGCGCGGCCGGCATCGCCGACGACCGCGATGTCGACCGGGACGATCTTGTTGATCGAGCTGCGGTCGATGTCGATGTGGATCTTCTTCGCCTCGGGCGCGAAGGCGTCGAGGCGGCCGGTGACGCGATCGTCGAAGCGCGCGCCGACCGCGATGATGAGGTCGGCGCGGTTCATCGCCATGTTCGATTCATAGGTGCCGTGCATGCCGAGCATGCCGAGCCATTTGGGATCGTCCGACGGGAAGGCGCCGAGCCCCATCAGCGTCGAGGTGATCGGCGCGCCGGTCAGGCTGACGAGCTGGCGCAGCGCCGCGCTCGCGTCGGGTCCGGCGTTGATGACGCCGCCGCCGGTGTAGAAGACCGGACGTTCGGCCGCGGCGATCATGTCGATCGCCTGCGCGATGGCGCCGGCGTCGGGTTCGACCTGCGGACGGTAGCTTTGATGTTCGATCTTTTCGGGCACGCTGTAGCTGCCCGTCGCGACCTGGACATTCTTCGGAATGTCGATGACGACGGGGCCGGGGCGGCCGTGCGTCGCAATGTAAAAGGCCTCGTGAATCACGGCGCCCAGCCGGTCGGGGTCCATGACCAGATAATTATGCTTGGTGCAGTGGCGCGTGATGCCCACCGTGTCGCATTCCTGAAAGGCGTCGGTGCCGATCAGCGTCGTCGGCACCTGACCCGTCAGCACGACCATCGGGATCGAATCGAGCAGCGCGTCGGTGATGCCGGTGACGGCATTGGTCGCGCCCGGCCCCGATGTGACGAGCACGACGCCGGGCTTGCCGGTCGAGCGCGCATAGCCCTCTGCCGCATGGGTCGCGGCCTGTTCGTGGCGAACGAGGACATGCTTGATCGAGGGATGATTGAAGAGGGCGTCGTAGATCGGAAGCACCGCGCCGCCCGGATAGCCGAACACCGTATCGACCCCGAGGTCGACCAGCGCCTGAACCACCATGTCGGCACCACTCATTTCCTTCACGACACGCGCTCCTTTCTTCGTGCGGCCCGATGCTGGGCGCAGCCTGCCCGCGGCCTTGTTGCGCCGCAGCAGGCAGCGGGCAATAGGTATATGATTCTATCCTGTCAACAGTCTATCACGTAATAATATTGCGATTTGATTGATTGAATCGACGGATAATGACTCTTCGTGGCGCGGCCATCCGGCGGGGGGCTGGTGGCGGAACCAGGTATATTGCCGCTTCGCATATTGGCGCGTCGCCGCCTGCGCCGCCTCGAGCGCCGCCTCGCGGCTGCTTTCGCCGCGGACATGCGCCGCGACCTGCGGCACGCCGATCGCGCGCATGACAGGCAGATCGGGGTCGAGCCGGCGCGCGAGCAGCGCGCTCACCTCTTCGATCGCGCCGCCGTCGAACATGCGCACAAGGCGGGTGTCGCAGCGCTCGCGCAGCCAGTCGCGCGGCGGCAACAGGATGAGCGGCACCAGCGCGATGTTCCCGGCTATGCCGCCGCTGCGGTCCTGTTGCCACGCGGCGAGCGGCCGGCCGGTCGCGCGCACCACCTCGAGCGCGCGCGCGATGCGGGTCGTGTCGGCCGGATTGAGCCGGGCGGCAGCGGCGGGATCGGCTTCGGCGAGCGCGGCATAAGCATCGGCGACGGGTAGGGCGCGCACCGCTTCGCGAATCTCCGGGTCGATTTCGGGCACCGGGGCGATGCCGTCGAGCAGCGTGCGCAAATAGAGACCGGTGCCGCCGACGAGGATGGGAACCTTCCCCGCGGCGTGCGCGTGGGACAGGGTGCGGCGCGCTTCTTCGGCCCAACGCGCCGCATTGTGGGCGGACCCGCCATCGACATGACCGAAGAGGCGATGCGGGATGCCGGCCATCTCCGCCGCGTCCGGCCGTGCCGAAAGGAGGGGGATGTCCGCATAGACCTGACTCGCGTCGGCGTTGACGACCTCTGCGTCGCCGAGCGCCTGGGCGAGGGCGACCGCCAATGCGCTCTTGCCGCTGGCGGTGGGGCCAGCGATAAGCGCCACCGGTGGACGGTGCGTGAAGGAAGAAGAAGGAGATGCCATGTTCGTTGCAACGCTGATAGCAGCCGGGAAGCTGACGGGCGAGGTGGTCCGCGAAGCGATCGACCGCCTCGATGCGACAGGACATGAGGTGGGCGCGCCGCACTGGATCGATCAGGGCGACGCCGCCGACATCTTCTTTCAGGGCAGTCTGGTCAGCGCGCGCGCCGAACTGGCGAAAATGGACCATGGCGCGCTCGACGTCGTCGTCCAGCCGCTTGGCGACCGGACGAAGAAGTTGATCATCGCCGACATGGATTCGACGATGATCACCGTCGAATGCATCGACGAGCTGGCGGACTATGCCGGGATCAAGCCGCAGATCGCCGCGATCACCGAACGCGCGATGCGCGGCGAGCTCGACTTCCGCGCCGCGCTGATCGAGCGCGTCGGGCTGCTCGGCGGCATGGCCGAGGCGACGATCGCCGAATGCCGGGCGGAGCGGGTCAGACTGACCCGCGGCGCGCGCACGCTGGTCCAGACGATGAAGGCGCATGGCGCCTGGTCGGTGCTGGTGTCGGGCGGTTTCCTGCCCTTTGCCGCGCCGGTCGCCGAAGCGATCGGTTTCGACAAGGTGGTTGCGAACGAGTTGGAGATCGCCGGCGGCAAGCTGACCGGCAAGGTTACCGAACCGATCGTCGACAGCTCGGCCAAGCTCGAAACGCTGCGCGCCGAGGCGGCGGCGCGCGGGCTGGCGCTGGGCGACACGCTGGCGGTCGGCGACGGCGCGAACGATATTCCGATGATCACCTCGGCGGGGCTCGGGATCGGTTATCACCCGCATCCCGCCGCCGCCGCCGCCGCCGACGCGGCGATCCGCCACCACGACCTGACCGCGCTTTTGTGGGCGCAGGGCTATGCGCGGCGCCAGTGGGTGATGGGATAGGCGATGCTGCGCGCGGCGGGGGCGGGGCTTGCCATGCTGGCGCTGTCCGCCTGCGCGGGCGGCCAATATCGCCCGGTGGCCGATACGCCGGTGCGGATCGGCAAACCCTATGCGGTGCGCGGAACGACCTATGTCCCCGCCGCCGCGCCCGCCTATGACGCCGTCGGCTATGCGAGCTGGTACGGCAGCGAATCGGGCAACCGCACCGCGAATGGCGAGAAATTCCGCCCCGGATGGATCACCGCCGCGCATACCACGCTGCCGCTGCCGACCTATGTCGAGGTCACGGCGCTCGACAGCGGGCGGCGGATCGTCGTGCGCGTCAACGACCGCGGGCCGTTCGCCGGCGGCGGGCGCATCATCGACCTGTCGAAAGGGGCCGCCGAAGCGCTCGGCGCGCACCGCCAGGGCGTGGTGCCGGTGCGCGTGCGGCGCGTCGAACCGTCCGACAAGGATCGCGCCCGGCTGCGCAAGGGCAAGCCCGCGGCGGCGCTCGCCCCCTTGCCACCGCGCGAACTCGCAGCGCTGCGCGCGCGGCTGGCGGCGGGGGAGCGCTGAGCCGGAAAAGGGTGGCGGCCGTCAGTCGCAGGCGCGGTGGAGCTTGACCGCCAGCCACGCCGAGATCAGGCACATGACCGCGCTCATCAACAGCTGATCGACGACGCCGACGCCCGCGAAGCCGAGCCCGATGGCGAGCAGCGAGCCCGCGACCATCGCGCCCGAATTGACGATATTGTTCGCCGCGACGGTGCGTGCGGTCTGGTCCTTGGGCACCGTGGTGGTGAGGAAGGCATAGAGCGGCACGACGAACATGCCGCCGCTGATCGCGATGCCCATCAGGCTGGCGAGCAGCGGGATGACGTCGGCGTGGTGCAGAAAGCCGCCAATGCCATAGAGCGTGCCGGCGGGATCCTGTTCCCAGTTGCGGCAGACGAAATAGAAGGCGACGACGAACGCGCCCATCACGACGACGCTCGCCGGGCTGTAGCGCGCCGATACCTCGCCCTTGAGCAACCGGTTGACCGCGACCGAGCCGATCGCGATGCCGATCGAGAAGACCGCGAGGAACAGGCTCGCGACGCTCTTGTCGGCGTGGAGGATATTCTTCACCAGCGGCGGGAATTGGATGAACAGCACCGCGCCGATCGTCCAGAAGAAGCTGATCGACAGGATCGCGAGATAGAGCCGCTTGATGTGCATCGTGCCGCGCACCAGCGCGATCGACGAGCGGACGATGTGCCAGTCGATCCCCGTCTCCTGGTGCTGCGGCGGCGCCGGCGGCACCTTGCGCCCGGTCCAATAGCCGATGAAGGCGACGAGCACGACGCCGAGCGCCGCCCATTCGACGTCGATGATGCCGGCGAGGATCGTCCCCGCGAGGATCGCGATATAGGTGCCGGCTTCGACCAGCCCGGTGCCGCCCAGCACCTCGTCGCTTTCCAGATGCTGCGGCAGGATCGCGTATTTGATCGGGCCGAAGAAGGTCGAGTGGATGCCCATCGAAAACAGCGCGAGCATCATCAGCGGGATGGCGACCAGATGCACAGCCCAGCCCATCCACGCGAGGACCAGCCCGGCGCCGCCGACGGCCATGATGAGGATTTCGCAGAATTTGACGATGCGGATGATCATCGCCTTGTCGCGCGTGTCGGCAAGCTGTCCGGCGAGCGCCGAGAGGAGGAAGAAAGGCAGGATGAACAGCCCCGTTGCGACCGCGCTGAACAGCGTTTCGGACGCTTCGTCGTTGAAGACGCCGTAGACGACGAACAGCACCATCGCATTCTTGAACAGATTGTCGTTGAACGCGCCGAGCAATTGCGTGACGAACAGGGGAAGGAACCGGCGTTGCTTCAAAAGCGCAAAGGATCCGGTCATTGAAATTCCATCATTGTAGTCCGACATAGCGACCCGGCCGCGCCAAAGGGGCAATTCGGTTGTCGCACGGGGGGCTTATCGGTTAGGGCTTGGACGGTCAAAGCCCATTTTGGAACTTTCGCGCGATCAGGGGTCATGCTCAGCCTACCGAACATCTTGACGCTTTCGCGCATTCTGACGGTTCCGATCCTGCTGGCGCTGCTGTGGCCGGGCGCGCGCGAGGGGACGCACCAGCCGGCGCCGCTCTATTATGCGCTGGCCTTCGTCCTCTATTGCCTGATGGGCATCACCGATTATTTCGACGGCTATGTCGCGCGCGCGCGCGGCACCGTGTCGCGGCTCGGCGCCTTCCTCGATCCCATCGCCGACAAGATCATGATCGCGGCGGTAATCCTGCTGCTCGTCTTCACGCGCGACATCACCGGCGTTCACGTCATCGCCGCGCTCGTCATCCTGTTGCGCGAGATCATCGTGTCGGGGCTGCGCGAATTCCTCGCGACCTTGCAGGTGTCGATGCCGGTCACGCGGCTCGCAAAATGGAAGACGACCTTTCAGCTTGTCTCGTTCGGCGCGCTGATCCTGGCGGGCGCTTTGCCCGCGATGGAATGGGTCCGCAGCGTCGGCCTGGCGACCCTGTGGGGCGCGGCGGTGCTGACGATGATCACCGGCTGGGATTATCTGCGCGTCGGCCTGAAGCATATGGATTGACGCCGGTGGCGCTGCAACTCGCCTATTTCGCCTGGGTGCGCGAACGCATGGGATGCGGCGAGGAGCAGGTCGAACCGCCCGCCAGCGTCGCGACCGCGTCCGACCTGATCGCATGGCTCGCCGCGCGCGACGACCGCGGCGCCCGGGCCTTTGCCGAACCGGCGCGGATTCGCGTTGCGATCGACGGCCAGATGATGGGCAATGACGCGGCGCTCGCCGGCGCCCGCGACGTCGCACTGTTCCCGCCGGTGACGGGCGGATGATCCGCGTCGTCGTCCAGGTGGGCGCGATCGACTTTGCGACCGAGACCGACCGCCACGATGCGGGCGGGCACGGCGCGACCGCAAGCTTCGTCGGTCGGGTGCGCGGCGACGACGGCGTGACCCAATTGTTCCTCGAACATCACCCCCAAATGACCGAGCGCGGCCTCGCCGACCTGGCGCATGCCGCCGCCGACCGCTGGCGCCTGCCGGCGCTGACGCTGATCCACCGCGTCGGCGCGATGGCGCCGGGCGAGACGATCGTGCTCGTCCTCGCCAGCAGCCCGCACCGCGCCGAAGCGCTCGCCGCCTGCACCTTTCTGATCGACCGGCTGAAGACCGACGTCATGCTGTGGAAGCGCGAGACGCTGGCTGATGGCGCCGCCCGCTGGGTCGAACCGCGCACGGCCGATCAGGAGCGCGCGGAGGGGTGGGATTAGGGAGCGGGGGCTTTACCGCGCGCAGCTTTCAGGTGGCAGATGTTAGTGCCGTTGGGCGCCTCTAATCGATGTGGCATTCAGCAATGGCTTCCCATCTGCGCCATCCGGAATGACTTCACCCTTCACGAAAACCTGACGTTCTATCGGACCGATGGACGGCTCGCCTGCCAAACGTTGGGTAATATCATCGTAGGCTTTATCCGCTTCCCGTGTTGCGTTTCGAAAGCCGATGCGGCCTTGGCAGCCTGTCTGCGTAAGATATGATCCGCACTCAATGCAGCCAGTGCCCGCATAAGAGTGCAATGTGGCTAAGCCTTCGACTGTATCGCCGATTTTGGGCGATACGCACGAGCCTTCGGTTAGCACGACATGGCTCGGACCGCAGCCTCCAACAAGCAAGACTGCAACGATTAGGAAGCGCGGGAGCATCTGCTTTTTGTATCCATGAAATTCAACGTCCGCAATCGGTCGCACCTGTCATTTCGATCTAGATTCCCAGCGACCGGCGGCTTTGGGGTGGTTAGCTGTCGTTCGTTGCTAGCGGTCCGGGCTTGTTAGTGACTTCGAAGCGGGCGCGCTCAAAATCTATCTTCAATGTGTCCTCGAGACCAACCGCATACCCCTCCAGGAGTGCTATGCCATCACCCTTCAGATGAAGGATAATCCCGAGCCCGTGATCCAGCCGCTCGACGCTGAGCCACACATCTTTCTGAGAGGCCTGACGTTTCCGGACAATCTCAGTACCACCGGGCCCAGGCTCTATCTCCACGAAGATCCCGCCACCTGTGTTGTCCCGTGAACGCACCTTACCGCGCTTGGAAAGCTGATCGACAATCGCTGCCCATTCGGCAGACTCTGTCCCGATCGCCTCAAGAGCTGCCAGTTCCAAAGGCCAAAAGTCTGTCACAGGACCTGAGCTTTACTCAATATCCAGAGGTCCGCAATCGGTCGTTAGCCGACATTCGATCCAGATCGGCCGCGAACGGCGACTTTGGGGTGGGAAGCGGACATCCCGCTATCCTTCGAAAACCTCGGCCATCCGGGTTCGGTCATAGTCGAGTAGCCACTGATCGAACCGCGTGTAAAGCTCAGCTATGGACCCCATGGCGACTGATGTGATGTCCATTCCCCTGTCGTCATAGACGTCGACTGAAACGCCACGCGCCAAATCCACAAGTTTAGATTTGATAGGTGCTCGTGGCGCTACCCCCATGTCCTGGGCCACTTGGTTCCAGATCAGTATGTCAGCCTGATCCCACGTCAAATTTATTGCGTGGTGAGGCCACGGGTCTACCTCATCGTCTTCCTTGTCGTTCGGCCAACAATAGCCACTCCACGTCGCGAGCGGAGTCGCAGTAGGAACTCCCAATTGTTCCAGGTGATCGAAGCCGGTGCCGTTCGTCCAGCCGAGCCACTCGGCTCCCACCTCACAACTAGGGTCCGGATAGGCCGCAATGACACCAATCAGGTCGTCTGTCGGGAGCGCAGCCCGAGCAAGTAGGCGCGCACGATCATAGCTGCGTGTGAACATGGTCAAATACGACCCGCCATCGTTCAATTCGAACCGCAGCCTATAGGGCGACGACCATAGTTCGCGCTCCCAGTCCGGACCCAAAGACAACGTCATCGTTCGCGTTATAGAGTGCTTTGTTAGATGACCGCAATCGATCGATTCCGGTCATTCGGTCCAGAGCGTCAAAAGCGGCTGTTGGTGCTGTAAGCCCCTGGACCCCGGCTTTCGCCGGGGTACACAATATTAGCGCGGGACTTTCATATCTTCGTCATCCCGGACTTCGCGGGCACACCTATATTATAACTCGCTGGAAACGGTCATTTGACTCCTTCTTGCGAGAGGAAAGTTGAGCGTTTGCAGCAGATTCAAGGCGGAGGGCCTGATCGGCATTTCACGGGATCGCGCCTTCCTTCGCTGCAACTCCACCGCTCTCTACGTGGCTGACCCTTCTGCAATCCAGTAGATCTTTTCGGGAGACAAAATAGTCAGCCGTTGATGCCTGCTGATCAAGATGCCCCGGCGCTCCCAGTCCGCGACGAAGCGACTGACGGTGTGGAGCGTCGTACCAGCGATATCCGCGATATCCTTGCGCCGCAGCGGAAATCCGATTCTCATGCCGTCCCCGGTGTGGACCCCGGTTTGGTCGAGCAGCCGCAGGAGCACGTGCGCGACCCGGCGCTCGGCGCTTTGCGTCGCCAGTTCGCGCAGCCGCTCCTGTGCTTCGCCTAGCCGCTTGCCGACGATCGCGACCATGTTGATCGCGACCTGCGAATGACGCTTCATCAGCGCGAGCAGATCGGCGCGGTCCCAGCTCAGTTCGAGGGAAGCGACCATCGTGGTCGCGTAGGCGGGATAGAGACCGTCGGTTAGAACTGGGACGCAGCCGAAGATCTCGCCGGGACCGATGAGGCGGACGAGAATCTCCTCGCCGTCGCTGCCCGATTGCGTGATGCGCACGCAGCCCGACAGCAGGGCATGGGCGCGCCCGGCGCGCTCACCCTGATCGAAAATCCGCACGCCGCGCTCAAGCGGCCGCGCTCGCGCCAGTCCGGCAGCTTCTTCAAGCACGGCGGGCGGCAGCGCGGCCAGCAGCGCGACGTCGGCGAGCATTTTCGCATCGATGGGAATCGGGGCAGCCATATGACTTTCTAGGCTCGCTACGGCGAGAAGGGGAGAAGTTTGATCCAGCGCAAATTCGTCGCCGTCGATTCTGCTATCATCCGGACACGGCGAGGGGCCGACCCATGGAGGATAGACGATGTTCTGCCCGGAATGCGGCGAAGTGATCGGATCGGGGCCGCTCGATACGCGCCGCGTGCGCCATGCCGGCGGTGATGGCCTTGCGAAAGCTGTCGGCCGATGGCTGCGTACCCTCGTCCGCCGCGCCCGGCCCCGGGAGCATTGAGCATGGCACTGCATCATTGCGGCCCCGGTGAAGTGGCGCGCCTTGGCGCGCTCGACCTTCGCGCAATTACGACGGCGGCGCTGGCCCGCACCCCGTCCTTCGAGGCGATCCATCTGGTGGTGCGCACCGGTCAGTCGATCGCGCCGCACAGCGTTGCGGGGTCGCTGACGCTCTATTGCATCGCGGGACACGTACGTATCGAAAGCGAAGTTTCGGCGGAGTTGCAGACCGGCGACTGGCTGTTCCTCGAACCGGGGGCACGGCACGCGGTCAAGGCGATCGCGGACACGTCGCTGTTGCTGACGATCCTGTTCGACGAACGCGCGGCAGACTGACACGAATTCCTGAAACGACGGGGGGTTCAATGGGCGAATATCGCAAGCTCTGGTGGACGTTGATCGCGGTCCTGACGGTGACCTTCGCGATCCTCGGCATCTCGGGGGTCGAGGTCTATCGCAAGGCGCCGCCGATCCCGGCGCAGGTGGTCACGGCCTCGGGCGAGGTGCTGATGACCAGGGGCGACATCATGGCCGGGCAGGCGGCGTGGCAGAGCACCGGCGGGATGCAGCTCGGTTCGATCTGGGGGCACGGCGCCTATCAGGCGCCCGACTGGTCGGCCGACTGGCTGCACCGCGAGCTGACCGCCTGGCTGAGCCTCGCGGCCGTGGAAAGCTATGGCAAGCCGTTCGATACCCTCGCCGTCGAGCAAAAGGCCGCGCTGACCCATCGGCTCAAGCAGGAATATCGGCACAACAGCCTCGATCCGGCGACGGGCGCCGTCACCGTGTCCGATCGCCGCGCCCGCGCGATCGCGATCGTTGCGGCCCATTATGAGGGGCTTTACGGCACCGACCCGGCGCTGCGCGAAATGCGCGACAATTATGCGATGAAGGACGGGACGCTGCCCGACGCCGCGAAGCGCGCGGCGCTGACCGACTTCTTCTTCTGGACCGCATGGGCGGCGTCGACCGAGCGGCCGGGGACGGTTGCGACCTACACCAACAACTGGCCGCCCGAGCCGCTGATCGGCAACCAGCCGACGCCCGAGAACATCCTCTGGTCGCTCGCCTGCGTCGTCATCCTGATCGCAGGCGTGGGCTCGCTGATCTGGGGCTGGGCCTTTCTGCGTCGCCACGACGACACACCGCTCGTCGCCGCCGACAGGGACCCGCTTACGCTCGCGGCGTTGACCCCGTCGCAGCGGGCGCTCGGCAAATATCTGTTCGTGGTGCTCGCGCTGTTCATCTTTCAGGTGTTCATCGGCGGCTTCACCGCGCACTACACGATCGAGGGGCAGAGCTTCTACGGCATCGACGTGTCGCAGTGGTTCCCCTACGCACTGACCCGCACCTGGCATGTGCAGAGCGCGGTGCTGTGGATCGCCACCGCCTTCCTCGCCGCGGGGCTGTTCCTGGCGCCGGTGATCCACGGCGGCGACCCGAAGCATCAGAAGCTGGGGGTCGACCTGCTCTTCTGGGCGCTGATCCTGGTGGTCGTCGGGTCGTTCGCGGGCAATTACCTCTCGATCGCGCAGGCGATGCCCGACGGGCTCGGCTTCTGGCTCGGGCATCAGGGTTATGAGTTCCTCGACCTCGGCCGCATCTGGCAGATCGCGCTGTTCGCGGGCCTGCTCTTCTGGCTCGTGCTGATGCTGCGCTGCATGATGCCGGCGTTGCGGCGCGAGAAGGGGGGAGACCGGAGTCTGCTTCTGCTGCTCACCGTCTCGACCGTCGCGATCGGGCTCTTCTACGGCTCGGGCCTCTTCTATGGCGAGCGCACCCACATCACGATCATGGAATATTGGCGCTGGTGGGTCGTCCACCTGTGGGTCGAGGGCATTTTCGAGGTGTTCGCGACCGCCGCCATCGCCTTCATCTTCGCGTCGATGGGGCTGGTGTCGAAGCGGATCGCGACCGCGGCCAGCCTCGCCTCCGCCTCGCTGTTCATGGTCGGCGGCGTGCCGGGCACCTTCCACCACCTCTATTTCTCGGGGACGACCACCCCGGTGATGGCGGTCGGCGCGGCGTTCAGCGCGCTCGAGGTCGTGCCGCTGATCGTGCTTGGTTACGAGGCGTGGGAGCATTGGAGCCTGCGCGACCGCGCGCCGTGGATGCGCGCGCTGCGCTGGCCCTTGATGTGCTTCGTCGCGGTCGCCTTCTGGAACATGCTCGGCGCCGGGGTATTCGGCTTCATGATCAACACGCCGGTCGCGCTCTTCTACCTCCAGGGGCTCAACACCACCGCGGTCCACGCCCATGCGGCGCTGTTCGGGGTCTATGGCTTCCTTGCCCTCGGCTTCACGCTGCTGGTGCTGCGCTACATCCGGCCGGAGATCGCGTTCAACGAGCGGCTGATGCGCGTCGGCTTCTGGGGGCTCAACGCGGGGCTCGTGCTGATGATCTTCACCAGCCTGCTGCCGGTCGGCCTGTTCCAGTTCGAGGCGAGCGTGACCACCGGCATGTGGTATGCGCGCAGCGATGAGTTCCTGCAGCAGGGCTTCCTCGAAACGCTGCGCTGGATCCGCACCTTCGGCGACGTGGTGTTTATCGTCGGCGCGGTCGCGGTCGCGTGGCAGGTCGTGATCCTCGGCCTGTGGCGGAAGGGCGCGCGGGCATGAGCATGGTGATGATGGCCGCCGGCGCGCCGGGCGCCGATGCGCGGTCGCCGCTGTGGCTGCGCGGTGGCTATCGCCTGCTCTTCGGGTGCGGCGCGCTGTGGGCGGCGATCGTCGTGACCCTGTGGATCGGCGCGCTCGGCGGACGCTGGACGCTGCCGATCGCGATGGACCCGCTCGCCTGGCACCAGCACGAAATGCTGTTCGGCTATCTCGGCGCGATCATCGGCGGTTTCGTCAGCGCCGCGATGCCCAATTGGACCGGGCGGCCGACGGTGACGGGCTGGCGGGTCGCGGCGGTCGGCGGCCTGTGGCTCGCGGCGCGGCTGGCGATCCTCTTCTCGGCGACGGTGCCGCCGCTAGTCGGCGCGGCGCTCGATGTCGTCTATCTTTTGATCCTGCTCGCCTATGCGGTGCGCGAGATTTTCGCCTCGGGCAACCGCAACAAGCCGATCCTGATCATCCTCTTCCTGTTCGCGACCGCCTGCGCGCTCGATCATGCCGCGATGATGGGGGCGCTCGCCGATCCGGCGCTCGGGGTGCATATGGGCTTTGCGCTGATCCTGCTGCTGATCTCGCTGATCGGCGGTCGCATCACCCCCGCCTTCACTCGCAACTGGCTGATGCGGCAGGGGACAAGCGAGGGGCTGCCGACCTTGCCGAACCGGTTCGACATGGCGGTGATCAGCGTTACTGCGCTCGCGTTAGCGGCGTGGGTCGCGGGCCCCGCCAGCCCCGTCGCGGCCTGGCTGCTGATCGCCGCGGGCGTGCTCCAGTTCGTTCGCCTCGCGCGCTGGGCGGGTCTGAAGGCGCTCGGCGATCCGCTCGTCTTCGTGCTCCACCTCTCTTATGCCTGGCTTCCGGCGGGGCTGATCCTGCTCGGCTGCGCGACGCTGCATCCGCTGCTGCCGGTGTCGAGCGCGGTGCATGCGCTCGGTGCCGGGGCGATGGGGGCGATGACGCTGGCGGTGATGACGCGCGCGACGCGCGGCCACACCGGGCGGCCGCTCGAGGCCGACCGCGCGACCGTCCTCATCTATATCCTCGTTCACTCGGGGGCGCTGCTGCGCGTGATCGCGCCACTGCTGCCGTTCGACTATATGGCGGTCATCGCGGTCGCGGGCGGGCTGTGGGCGGCGGCTTTCCTGCTGTTCCTGCTCATCTATGTCCCGATGGCGGTGCGGCCGGTTCCCGGCGCGGATGCGGAATGATCGAAGCCTTCTTCGACCCATCGTCCCTTCCCACCGGGTCCGCAGTCGACTATGGCGGAGGGTTGACCGACTGTGCCTCCTGCGTCGTCCGCAATCGGGCGATCTGCGCAAGCCTCGATGCCGAAGAACTGGCGCTGCTCGGCAAACTCGGACGGAATCATCGCGTCAAGGCGGGGCAGACCCTGCTGTGGGAGGGCGACGACGCGCCGGTCGTCGCCAATGTTCTCGAAGGCGTGCTGAAACTGGTCGTCGCGGCCGCCGACGGGCGCGAGCAGATCGTCGGCGTCGTCTTTCCGTCCGATTTCATCGGCCGGCCGTTCGGCAAGGAAAGTCCGTACAGCGTCACCGCGATGACCGATGCGGAGGTCTGCATCTTCAATCGCAGGAGCTTCGACGATTTCGCGAGCGCGCATCCCGACCTGCAGCACAAGCTGCTGCGCCGCACGCTCGACGAGCTCGACCGGGCGCGGCACTGGATGATGCTGCTCGGCCGCAAGTCGGCGGAGGAGAAAGTCGCGTCCTTCCTGCTCGAAATGTCCGAGCGCCTGTCGGGGCAGGGATGCAACTCGGGTGCGCAGAGCGGGTTCGAGCTACCCTTCGGCCGCCAGCAGATCGCCGACATATTGGGGCTGACGATCGAGACGACGAGCCGACAGCTCACCCGGATGCGCGCCGAGGGGCTGCTCGATCTGCCCTCGCGCCGCGAGATCGTGATCAACGACCGCGCGGCGATGGAAGCGATTGCCGGCTGACCGCCTGCGGGCCGCGCCTATGCCCCGACTGGGACAAATCGTCCTATTGATGCGCTGCAGCATTTTTCGTAGATCCAGGTCAATGTTCCGGGCCGCGGGTGCGGCCATGGGCTTTGATGGGCGCGGCCGATGGAGCCGCGCCGAACGGGGATTCGCGATGATGGACGATCTGGTTTTCAAGGCGGGCGGCTGGCTGGGGCTCGCCTTGCTGGCGCTGGTCTTTGCGGCGCTGGCGGTCGACACGCCCTTTGCCGTGCATATGGTCATCGTTGCGGCCACTTGCCTGATCATGCTGTGGAGCCGCGTCTCGCGCGCCGATTACGGGGCCATGGCGCGCGGCCTCCTGAAGATGCCGCCCGACCAGGGCGTTTATGACGACGACCCGGTGCGCTGGGGCGTCATCGCCACCATCTTCTGGGGCGTCGCGGGGCTCGCGGTCGGGCTCTATATCGCGTTGCAGCTGGCCTTTCCGGCGCTCAACCTCGGCATCGAGTATACGAGCTTCGGGCGGCTGCGCCCGCTGCACACGTCGGCGGTGGTCTTCGCCTTCGGCGGCAATGCGCTGATCGCGACCAGCTTCTATGTCGTCCAGCGCACCTGCCGCGCGCGGCTCGCCTTTCCGGGTGCCGCCCGCTTCGTCTTCTGGGGCTATCAGCTCTTCCTCGTGCTCGCCGCCACCGGCTATCTGATGGGGGTCACCGAGGCGCGCGAATATGCCGAGCCCGAATGGTATGTCGACCTGTGGCTGACGATCGTCTGGGTCGTCTATTTCGTCGTCTTCGTCGGCACGATCGTCAAGCGCCGCGAGCCGCACATCTATGTCGCCAACTGGTTCTACCTCAGCTTCATCGTAACCATCGCGATGCTCCACATCGTCAACAATCTGTCGGTCCCCGCGACGATCTTCGGGTCGAAGAGCTATTCGGCCTTCGCCGGGGTGCAGGATGCGCTGACGCAATGGTGGTACGGGCACAATGCGGTCGCCTTCTTCCTGACCGTGCCCTTCCTCGCGATGATGTATTATTTCGTGCCCAAGCAGGCGGAACGGCCGATCTACAGCTATCGCCTGTCGATCCTTCATTTCTGGTCGCTGATCTTCCTCTACATCTGGGCCGGTCCGCACCACCTTCACTACACCGCGCTGCCCGACTGGGCGCAGACGCTGGGCATGGTCTTTTCGGTCATCCTGTGGATGCCGAGCTGGGGCGGCATGATCAACGGGCTGATGACGCTGAACGGCGCGTGGGACAAGATCCGCACCGACCCGATCATCCGCATGATGGTCGTCGCGCTCGCCTTCTACGGCATGGCGACCTTCGAGGGGCCGATGCTGTCGGTGAAGGCGTTCAACAGCCTCAGCCACTATACCGAATGGACGATCGCGCACGTCCACGCCGGGGCCCTCGGCTGGAACGGCATGATCACCTTCGCCGCGGTCTATTATCTCGTCCCGCGCCTGTGGGGACGGCCGCGGCTCTATTCGCTGCGCATGGTCAACTGGCACTTCTGGCTCGCGACGCTGGGGATCGTCTTCTACGCCGCCTCGATGTGGGTCGCGGGGATCATGCAGGGGCTGATGTGGCGCGAATATGGCGCCGACGGCTACCTCGTCTACAGCTTTGCCGAGACCGTCGCAGCCATGCATCCGATGTATCTGATCCGCGCCGCGGGCGGGGCGATGTATCTCGCCGGCTTCCTGCTGCTCGTCTTCAACGTCTGGGCGACGCTCGCGGGCCGGGTCCGCGAGGAAAAGCCGATGACCGAGACTCCATACAACGCCGCCGCGGACCGCCCGCTGGCGCCCGTTCCCGCCGAATAAGGAGCTTCAGGCACATGGCTTCCCAACCTGCCGAAAAGCGCTTCAGCCACAAGAAGCTCGAACGCAATGTCAGCCTGCTCGGCTTCTTCTCGCTGATCGCCGTCGCGATCGGCGGCATCGTCGAGATCGCGCCCTTGTTCTGGATCGACAACACGATCGAGAAGGTCGACGGGATGCGGCCCTATACGCCGCTCGAACTCGCGGGGCGCAACATCTATATCCGCGAGGGCTGCTATACCTGCCACAGCCAGATGATCCGCCCGTTCCGCGACGAGGTCGAACGCTATGGCCATTACAGCCTGGCGGCGGAGAGCATGTACGATCACCCGTTCCAATGGGGGTCGAAGCGCACCGGACCCGACCTCGCGCGCGTCGGCGGGCGCTATTCGGACGAATGGCACAAGGCGCACCTGATCGACCCGCGCAGCGTCGTCCCCGAATCGATCATGCCCGGCTATGCCTTCCTCGCCGACCGCGATCTGGGCGTGGGCGACATGGCGCGCGATCTGACCGCGCTCTATCGCGTCGGCGTCCCCTATACGAAGGCCGACATCGCCAAGGCGAACTACGATATCCGTGCGCAGGCCGACCCGAATGCGGGCGCCGGCGACCTCGTCAAACGCTATCCCAAGGCGCAGGTGCGCGATTTCGACGGCGATCCCGGCCGCGTGACCGAGATGGACGCGCTGATCGCCTATCTCCAGATGCTCGGCACGCTCGTCGATGTCGAGAAGGCGGCGCCGCAGGAGCAGGCGCATGCGCCCGCCGCCGCTGCGGGAGCAGCGCGATGAGCTATGACGAGGTGCGGCATTTCGCCGATAGCTGGGGCCTGATCGTCATGGTGGCGATGTTCCTCCTCTTCATTGCCTGGCCGTTCCGCAAGGGCGCCCGCCATCACCATGACGAAGCCGCAAACATGATCTTCAAGGAAGACGACAATGGCCGATCATAAGCGCATCGACGAAGTGACGGGGACGGTCACGTCGGGTCACGAATGGGACGGTATCGAGGAACTCGACACGCCGATGCCGCGCTGGTGGCTGTGGTCGCTCTATGCGACGATCGTCTGGGGCATCGTCTATGTTATCCTCTATCCCGCCTGGCCGATGATTCACGGCGCGACCGAGGGCGTGCTCGGCTGGAGCAGCCGCGGCCAGCTCGAGGCGGAGATGCAGGCCGACGCGGCGCGCCGGGCGCCGGTGATGAACGCGATCGCCGCGACCGCGATCACCGACCTGCCCGCGAAGCCCGAGCTGATGCAGGCGGCGGTGCAGGGCGGGGCCGCGGCCTTCCGCGTCCATTGCGTCCAGTGCCACGGCGCGGGCGGCGCGGGGGTGAAGACACTCTATCCCAGCCTGACCGATGACGACTGGCTGTGGGGCGGCGACCTGGCGACGATCGACTATACGATCACCCACGGCATCCGAAATCCCGATCACAAGGCGACGCGCACCAGCCTGATGCCCGCCTTCGGGCGCGACGGCATCCTCGACGCGGGGCAGATCGCCGACGTCGTCAGCCATGTCCGCGTCATCAGCCGTCAGGAAAAGCCGAGCGCGTCGTCGGCGCGCGGTGCCGCGCTGTTCGAGGCGAACTGCGCCGTCTGCCACGGCCCGAAGGGCGAGGGCGGGCGCGAGGTCGGCGCGCCGAAGCTGACCGACGCCATCTGGCTCTATGGCGGCGACCGCGCGAGCATCGCCGCGACGGTGACCCAGCCGCGCAACGGCGTGATGCCGCGCTGGAACAGCCGGCTCGACCCGGTGACGATCAAGATGCTCGCCGCCTATGTCTATTCGCTCGGCGGCGGCGAAAAGGCGCCGATTCCGGCGCCCGCCGCGGAAGGACAGGGAGCCGATGGTCAGCCCTGACGACCTGACCGGCGAGCATGGGTCGCTCTATGCGGCGCGGAAAGGCGTCTACCCCAAGAAGGTGGACGGCCCGTTCCGGCGCTTCAAATGGGCGATCATGGCGGTCACGCTGGCGATCTATTACGGAACGCCGTGGATTCGCTGGGACCGCGGACCGCACGCGCCTGATCAGGCGGTGCTCGTCGACCTCGCGAACCGGCGCTTCTACATGTTCCAGATCGAGATCTGGCCGCATGAATTCTATTATGTCGCGGGCCTGCTCATCATGGCGGGGATCGGGCTGTTCCTCGTCACCAGTGTGGTCGGGCGCGCCTGGTGCGGCTATGCCTGCCCGCAGACGGTGTGGACCGACCTGTTCCAGCATGTCGACCGGCTGATCGACGGCGACCGCAACGCGCAGATCCGCCTCGCGAACGGGCCGTGGACGGCGGAGAAGATCGCGAAGCGGACGGTCAAATATGCGATTTACCTGACCGTCGCTTTCTGGACCGGCGGCGCGTGGATCATGTATTTCGCCGACGCGCCGACGCTGACGCACGATTTCTGGACCGGCCAGGCGGCGCCGGTCGCCTATGTCACCGTCGCGGTGCTCACCGCGACCACCTTCGTCCTCGGCGGCTTCCTGCGCGAGCAGGTGTGCATCTATATGTGCCCCTGGCCGCGCATCCAGACCGCGATGATGGACGAGAAGTCGCTGCTCGTGACCTACAAGGACTGGCGCGGCGAGCCGCGCGGCAGCGTCAAGAAGGCCGAGAAGAACCCCGGCGCCTTCGGCGACTGCGTCGATTGCAACCAGTGCGTCGCGGTCTGCCCGACCGGCATCGACATCCGCGAGGGACCGCAGATCGGCTGCATCACCTGCGCGCTGTGCATCGACGCCTGCGACAGCGTGATGGCGCAGGTCGGCCGCCCACGCGGACTGATCGACTATTGCACGCTCGACGATGCCGCGACCGAAAAGGCGGGCGGGGTCGCGCCGCCGATCCGCAAGACGCTGTTCCGCCCGCGCACCCTCGTCTATTTCGGCCTGTGGGGCGCGATCGGGCTGGCGATGCTCTTCACCCTCGGCCAGCGCACCCGGCTCGACCTTGCCGTCCAGCACGAGCGCAGCCCGCTCTACGTCCAGCTGTCCGACGGCGCGATCCGCAACAATTACACGCTGAAGCTGCGCAATATGGAGCTTCGCCCGCGCCGGGTCGAAATCAGCGTCAGCGGCCTGCCCGGGGCGCGATTGTGGATCGACGGCGGATCGCGCGAAACGGCGCGGCAGAGCCTGCACATGCCGCTGGCGCCCGACAGCGTGACGAGTGCGCGGCTGTTCGTCGTCGCCCCCGGCGACGGACCGGCGCGGCAGGATTTCACCATCGCGGTGCGCGCGCTCGACGACGATCCGCGCGGCGACCGCGAGACGATCCAGTTCGACCGGCCGGGAACTGAGCCATGAACGACAAGCGCGAGCGGGGGCCCTTCACCGGACGTCATGCGGCGATGATCCTCGTCGCCTTCTTCGGCACCGTCATCGGCGTCAACATGGTGATGGCCAGTTTCGCGCTGTCGACCTTTGGCGGCACCGTCGTCGACAACAGCTATGTCGCGAGCCAGCATTACAACGAATGGCTCGCGCGCGCCGATGCGCAGGATCGGCTCGGCTGGGACGAGAGCGTCACGGTCGATGAGAGCCGCCACGTCCGGCTGACCGTCCGTAAGGACGGCGCGCCGATGAAGGGCCTGCGCATCGTCGCGACGCTCCGCCACCCGCTCGGCCAGACGCCCGCCCGCGCGATACGCTTCGCGCCCGCCGCCGACGGCTCGCTTCGCTCGCTCGATGCGCTGCCCGCCGGGCGCTGGCAGCTCGACCTGTCGGTGCATCGCGGCGTCGACGAGGCGCGCTACCGGGTCGATCTGCAATGACCGAGGCCGCTGCTCTGCTCGTCGAGCGCGATTTCGCGGTGCCCGACATCCGCTGCGCGGGCTGCATCGCCAAGCTGGAGCAGGGGCTGGTGCGCGACCGGCGGATCGCGGCGGCGCGGGTCAATTTCACCGAAAAGCGTGTGCATATCTCCTGCACCCCCGACGCCGAAACGCCCGAACTGATCGGCGCCTTCTCGCTGCTGGGGTTCGAGGCGCATCCGATCGGCGACAGCCCGGCGGAGGTCGACGGCGGTGCGTCCGACAGCCGGGCGCTGCTGCGCGCGGTCGCGGTCGCGGGCTTCGCGATGATGAACATCATGCTGCTGTCGGTGTCGGTGTGGTCGGGCGCGAGCGGCGCGACGCGCGACCTCTTCCACTGGCTGTCAGCGGCGATCGCGCTCCCGACCGTCGCCTATGCCGGGCGCAGCTTCTTCCGCTCGGCGTGGCGCGCGGTGCGCCACGGCCGGACCAATATGGACGTGCCGATCAGTATCGGGGTGCTGATCGCGACCGCGCTCAGCCTTTACGAAACCGCGACGCACGGTCCCCACGCCTATTTCGACGGCGTCGTGATGCTGCTCTTCTTCCTGCTCTGCGGCCGCTGGCTCGACAGCGTGATGCGCGACCGCGCGCGCGGCGGGGTGACCGCGCTGCTGCGCAACATGGGCACCGGGGCGATGGTCGTCGGCGCCGACGAGACGAGCCGCTGGGTCGACGCCACCGCGCTTGAACCGGGCATGGTCATGCTGGTCGCTGCGGGCGAGCGGCTCGCGGCGGACGGTGTCGTCGCGGGCGGCGCCAGCCGGATCGACCTGTCGCTGCTGACTGGCGAGAGCGCGCCGCGGGAGGCGCGTCTCGGCGATCCGGTCCACGCCGGGACGCTGAATATCGAGGCGCCGATCCGCGTCCGGGTAACCGCGGCGGGCGCCGACACCGCGATCGCCGACATCGCGCGGCTGATGGGCGAGGCGGCGCAGGGCAAGTCGCGCTACGTTCGCATCGCCGACCGCGCGGCGCGCTATTATGCGCCCGCGGTCCACACGCTGGCGCTGCTTGCCTTCGCCGGCTGGATGATCGCGGGCGCGGGCTGGCACCACAGCCTGTTGATCGCGGTCGCGGTGCTGATTATCACCTGCCCCTGCGCGCTCGGCCTCGCGGTGCCCGCGGCGCAGATCGTCGCGTCGGGCGCGCTGATGCGGGTCGGGGTGCTGGTGAAGGACGGGTCGGCGCTCGAACGGCTGGCCGAGGTCGACCGCGCGATGATCGACAAGACGGGAACGCTGACGCTCGGCCGCCCGGTCACGACCAATCTGGACGAGGCCGACGCGACGGTCCGCGCGCTGCTGCTCGCGCTCGCGCGCGCCAGTCGCCATCCGCTCAGCGAGGCGCTGACCCGCGACCTGACCGCGGCGGGGGTGACGCCGCTCGCGGTGGAAGCGATCCGCGAAACCCCCGGCTTCGGCGTCGAGGCCGAATGGGAAGGCCGCCGGGTGACGCTGGGCCGCCCAGCCCAGCCCACAGCCGACAGCGCGCTCGCGACCCAGCTCGCGATCGATGGCGCGCCGGCGCTCACTGTCCACTTCGCCGATGCGCTACGTCCCGATGCCGCCGAAACGATCTCCGCGCTGGAACAGGCGGGCGTCGCGCCGAGCATCCTGTCGGGCGACCGCGCCGCGGCCGTCGCGCCGGTGGCGCGCGCGCTGGGCCTGACCGCCCAGACCGGCATGAGCCCGCAGGACAAGCTTGCCGCCATCGCGCGTCAGACGGCGGCGGGGCACAGGGTGCTGATGATCGGCGACGGTCTCAACGACGGCCCCGCGCTCGCCGCCGGCCATGCCTCGATCGCGCCGGGTTCGGCGAGCGACGCGGGCAAGAATGCCGCCGACTGCATCTTCCTCGGCGACCGGCTGATGCCGGTGGTGCAGGCGATCCGCGTCGCGCGGCGGACGCAGGCGATCGTGCGGCAGAATTTCATGCTCGCGATCGGCTATAATGTCATCGCGGTGCCGCTCGCCTTCCTTGGCTATGTGACGCCGCTGGTCGCCGCCATCGCCATGTCGGGATCGTCGCTGATCGTCGTCGGCAACGCGCTGCGGCTGAAGGGCGCGGCGCGGTGAACGGGCTGCTGGTTCTGATCCCGGTCGCACTCGGGCTCGGCCTCATCGGGCTCGCCGCCTTCTTCTGGTCGCTGCGGGGCGGGCAGTTCGACGATCTCGACGGTGCGGCGGTGCGCATCTTCGTCGAGGAAGAGGAGGAGGACGCGTCATGACCGCGCGCCATGTCGTCCTGATGCTGGGCGCCGCCGCGTTGATGCAGCCGCCCCTCGCGGCCGAGGCGCGCGTGCTGACGGTTCGGGCGTGCGGCGGCGCGGCGCATCGGATGCTGCTGCCGGGCTACCCGGCCGACCCCGCGGAGCGGCGCGACTGCGCCAAGGCGTGTCACGCGGTCACCGAGCGTCGCGGCAAATCGGTAGGGTCGAAGCGTTGTTGCTGAAAATCCGCCGCCGTTGATCCCGGTCAATGTCGCGGCACCCGATCGGGCATAGGGTGCGGGCATGTGGTCCTATCACCCCGATCTGCTCGCAAGGCCGGTGCCGCGCTACACCAGCTATCCCACCGCGATGGAATTCGCCGAAGATGTCGGTGCCGACGATTATGCGCAGGCGCTCGACGCGGTCGAGCCCGCGACGCCCATCTCGCTCTACGTCCACATCCCCTTTTGCGAAAGCATCTGCTGGTATTGCGGCTGCAACACCGGCGCGGCCGGGCGCAAGCAGCGGCTCGACGATTATCTGACCGCGCTCAGGGCGGAGGTCGCGATCGTTGCGAAGCGGCTGGGCGGACGCGGGCGCATTCGCCGCATCGCGTTCGGCGGCGGTAGCCCGAATGCGATCGCGCCAGTCGAACTGGTGCGCCTGCTCGACCTGCTGCTCATTGTCTTCGACGCGCACCGGCCCGACGTCTCGATCGAGCTCGACCCGCGCGGCTTCTCGTCCGAATGGGCGCTGGTGCTCGCGGCGGCCCATGTCACGCGCGTCAGCCTAGGTGTCCAGACCTTCGCGCCGCACGTCCAGCAGGCGATCGGGCGCATCCAGCCGCTCTCGCACATCGAGCGCGTCGTCGCCGCGCTGCGTCTGCGCGGCATCGATGCGATCAACTTCGACCTGATGTTCGGGCTGCCGGGGCAAGAACTCGCGGATCTCGACGCGACGCTCGACGAGACCATCCGCCTCATGCCGAGCCGAATCGCGCTGTTCGGCTATGCCCATCTTCCCGACATGATTCCGCGTCAGCGGAGGATCGACGCCGCGAACCTGCCCGACGCGCGGCTGCGCTTCGATCAAGCCCGGCTCGGCTATCGGCGCCTGAAAGCGGCCGGCTATATTCCCGTCGGCTTCGATCATTTCGCGCGCGCCGATGATCCACTTGCGGCTGCGGCGCGCGAAGGCCGGGTGAACCGCAATTTCCAAGGTTTTACCGAGGATGACGCTCCCATCCTCATCGGCTTCGGCGCCAGCGCGATCAGCAAATTTCCCAACCTGATCGTCCAGAACGAGAAAAAATCGGGCCCATATCGCGATCTCGTCGGCGAAGGGCGGCTTGCGGCGGTGCGAGGCGTCCACGTCGATGCGCGGGAACAGCGTCGCGCCGTGCATATCCGCGACCTGCTGTGCAACGGACGGGCGCATCTGGACGCCGCCGAAATCCCTTCGGCTCAAGACGCTTTGTCGGATTTCGAGCAGAAGGGCGTGATCGAGTGGGACGGCGAGGCGCTGGTGATCCGCGATTGTGGTCTGCTCTATGCTCGCCACGTCGCTGCCTGTTTCGACGGGACCCGAGGAAATATCGCCGCGGTTTGAGTTGCCGTCTGCCGACCAGCGGATGGCGATGAGCGGCAGCACCACGCCGATGACGACGAGGAACAGCCCTGCCGCTATTGCTCTGTCGGCCCATTCAACTCGGCGTATTCGGGGGCGAGGTGATTTCGATCGTGCACCGCACAGGGCGTTTCAGATTGAGGGCTCGCTTTTCGCACGCAGCAAGCTTGTCCTTATTGTCGCGTCGCATTTGGGCGGCGGCGGAGATCGCACGCCACGCTTTGGGGCTCCCAACCCGCATCAAACGCACGCCACCTTCCCATATCGATGGCTGGCGTAGCACTCGCGCCGCAATCTTTTCCGGCATATGCCAGCTCTCGGGAAGCGCACGGGCAAGCGGACCCGGGAGACTGGCCCATAGCAGACATCCGGCCAGCACTCCGCCGCTCGCTGCCCAGATCAGATAGTCGCGCTGATCTGCGGCGTGCCGTGCCGACGCCACGATGCCCCTCAGTTCGCGGATGGCATTATCATAGCGCCTTCCCGCTGCGCTGATCAGTTTCTGATCCGTCTGTCGTGCCTGCCACGCAACCCGATCGAGCCGCTGTGCCATGGTCTCGGGCGTCAGTTCCATCGCTGGCTTGGAGACGAGCGTATCAAGCGTTTCGGTGACGGCTTCCAAGTGTTGGGCAATTTCTCCAAGCGTCGAGCTGTAATCGGGTATGTCGATCGCGGCTTTTTCTGCCGCCAGTTGCTGCACCGCGCGGCGCATCATCGCGATCTCGCCTTCGAGACGCGCGAACGCTTCGGCTGCCGGGTCGATCTCCTCCTCGTCCATCATATCTTCTCCTACATGCCAATGCCGATGCCGCGCGAACGACCGCACCCGATGTCCGCCATGTCGGCAAGCTGCTGCCCGACCGAACGCGTCGCGTGCATTTCGATGCCGAGCGCCGACTTGCGGGCGCTCAGAATTGATTCGACCTGCGCATCGCGTTCGAGGCTCTTCGCCATCGCGCCCATTTGGCTGGAGAGTCTTGCTGAACTGCTGCGCTCGCCGCGTGCGATCATATAGTCACGCTGCTGCTGGAGCTTCTGCCAGTCACTGACGAACCGCTCGGCGCGTTTGGTGGGTTCGGTGCGGATTTCGGATTCGAACCGCATCGCGTGGATCGCAGCTTGGCTGCGGCCCTGCGCCGCCTGCGACACGAGTTCGGGCTGGCGCTCGAACGCTGACTCCAGATCGGCGCGCGCATGGGCGCGCACGGTATCGAGCTCGCTCCCCGCCTTGTCGAGCGCGCTCTGCTGATGGGCGAGTGTGGGCAGCCCCTTCGCCGTCATGCGGTCGATGTCGGCCTGCGCGCGGGCATAACGCTCGACCGCGCGCGACATGTCGTTGGTGCGCGGCGCCTGCGGCACCTCAATGCTCGCACGCTTCACGGCAGGCTTGAACCCCGCGAAGATGTTGCGCGCCTTCGCGGGCGCTTGCTTCACTATCTCGGCAATCCGTTCGCGCACGGCGATCCCGCGCCGCTCTGCGAACACACGCGCCGGATCGGCCTTGGCATAATCGCTCGCCATATCCTTCGCGCGCTCGCGCGACAGCGCGCGAACAAGTTTGCCCTGATCTTTGAAGTCGTCGTGGCCATAGTGGAGCGCGAGCTCTTCGCGGTGGCGCGACATGGCGACATAGGCGCCGTGACTATCCATGCCGGGTGTTGCCAGCACATGCGCACGGTCGACCGTCATCCCCTGCGCCTTGTGGATCGTCGCAGCATAGCCATGGTCGAGGTCGCGATAGTCTTTGACGTCGAACGCGACCGAGCGCCCGTCGTCGGTGCGCACCGCCATGCCGTTTTCGCTGACGCGCTCGATGGTGCCGAGCGTACCGTTCTTCACCACCAGACTGCGTTCGTTCCGCAGGAACATGATGCGGTCGCCCGCGGCAAAATCTAGGTCGCCGCGCTCCACCTTGATCGACACGTCGGCGCCAAGATCGCCCGACGCGCGCATTGCATCGCGCGCCGCTTCGTTGAGTTCGCGCACCTCGGCATTGGTATGGGTCAATATGATGCGGCTGGCGTGGGGGTTGGCCTGCCGGTCGCGATCCCAGCTTTGGATAAGCTCGCTGCGCGCGATCTCGCGCGTGGCGGCGTCGTGCACCATATTGTGCTCGGCATAGGTGGCGATCGCTTTGCCGGTGAGTCCGGTAGCAAGCTCGCGCGTTGCCTGCTGCTGCCAGCCTTCATACTGACGCCGCACGTCGCTGATTTCGGCGCCGCCGTGTCGCTCGTGGAGCGAACGGAACGCCGCGCCCGCCTCGATCGCCTGCAACTGCTGCGTATCGCCGACGAGCACGACCTTGGCGCCTGCATCGGCGGCGTGGCTCAGCACCCGTTCCATCTGCCGCGTGCCGACCATGCCCGCTTCGTCGATCACGAGCACATCGCGCGAGGTGAGCATGTCGCGTCCCCGCGACCAGCCATATTCGAGACTGGCAATGGTGCGCGAGGCGATGCCCAATCCATGCTCCAGCCCTTCGGCGGCGATCCCCGACAAGGCGGCACCGCGGACATTAAGGCCAGCGCTTTCCCAGGCTTCGCGCGCGACGCCGAGCATCGCGCTCTTGCCCGTTCCGGCATAGCCGACAACGATGCTCAGGCCGCGCTTGTCGGTCACATGCTCGAATGCCTCACGCTGCTCGCCGCTCAGCGTCAGGCCGCGCCTCTCCACCTCCGCCAAAGCACTTTCTCGGTCGGTCTCGTGGACGCGATACCGTTCGCGCGCTGTCATTGTTTCGGCAGCGCGGTGCAACCGCTGTTCGGCGTCGATCATGCCGCGCGACGTGAACCGATCGTCGCCGCGCCCATCCTGGCCAAGTTCGATCAGCTCGGGCGATGATTTCACCGACGCTATCACGGCGTCGAACTGCTCGCGCCCGTCGCTGTGACGATGTGCGAACATAGCTAGGTCGCGATGGGTGAAAGTCGCCTGTCCGTGCGTGATCGCGTCGAGCGCGATCGACGGATTGGCGATGATCCGCTCGCCATTTCGCGCCGCGATCTCGCGATGCTCGGCAATGCGCTCGGCTTCCAGGCCGCGGCCGTCCATACGCGATGCCGCGCCGCCGATCTTGCCTTGCGGTTCGAGCGCGATACCCTGCGTCTCCAAACTGCGATAATCGATGCGCGCGTCGATATCGAATTCGGTGAGCCGGGTGTTCACATGATCGGCCCAGCGCTCGCGCCAGCGTTCGACCTCGACAGTCGCATTCCACTCGCGGACCTTTGCGCCGAACTTCGCATCGCCATCCTCGCCGACAACGATCTCGCGCATTGTGAGCATGACATGCGCGTGGGGCTTGGAGAGGCCGTCGGCGCCGATGTCCCAATGCACATTGAGGTCGGCGACCATTCCCCGCTCGACGAACTCGGACTGCACGAAGTCGCGCGCCAGCTCGATGCCTTGCGCCTCGCTCATCTCGCGCGGGATCGCGAACTCGACCTCGCGTGCAAGCTGCGCGTCCTTGCGCTTCTCGAACGCCTCGACGTCATTCCACAGCCGTTCGCGGTCATGCCAATCGTCGGGTGCGTTCTCGGGAAGCAGCACTTCGCTGTGCACGACGCCCGACTTGTTGGTGAAGTCATGCGCCCGGTCGAGCCGTTCATCGTGCAGCCGATCGGCCGACCGATAGGCAGCGGCTGCAACAGCGCTGCGGCCCGCCGCGCGGCTGATGACTTTGACCGAGAGATGGAAGATCGCCATGACGGCAATCCATCTACACGTCAAAAGCCACGTCGGCACGACGTATAAGCGCGCCCTCACACGGAAAAATCCGCGGAGGGACCAGGTGGTGCCAGCCCGTCCCGACGACCTTGCTGCGCGCGGGCAAGCGCATCTTTATGATGGGTGCATCACCCCATCGTGGAGATACGACATGCGCAAACCACGCGATATCGATTCGGAACTGAAAGCGCTCGAAGCGAAAGCGAAGACCCTCAAGGAACGCCGAGTTCGCCAGCTCGGCGAACTCGTCATCTCTATCGGTGCAGACGCGCTCGACGTCGAGATGCTGGCAGGCGCATTGCTCGGGGCGGTCGCGGCGAAAGACACAAACACGAGGGAGGGCTGGCGCAAGGCGGGCGCGAGCTTCTTTCAGCGGGGCGCACGCAAAGCTGCGGCGGGACCTGATCGCGGTGCAGCGAATGATGCGGCGCCTGAACGCAATGCGACATCGGCTTGAGCTGATGCAGGCGCGAACCGGCATGCGCGAGTGGCAAATCAAGCGGCGCGAACGCACGCGCGAGCTCATCGAGCTCGGGGGCCTCGTCGTTAAGGCGGGGCTCGTCGATCTCGCCGATGACGATCGTGCGATGCTCTATGGCGCCTTCCTGTGGATGGCGGATAAGCTGAGAAGCGAGGATGGCGCCCACGCAGCCGCGCTCTGGCAACGGCGTGGCAAGCGAGCTTTTGAGGGCGATGCAATCGCTTCTGAGGGGAGGATTGATTAAACCTTTTCACGCTAAATGCGTGGAGGAATCCCCATCAAAATCGAGGACGAGAAATGCTCCGATCGCGACATGGTCTTGCATTGTTTCTTTCGGCTGCGGCGGTTTGCGCCGGCGATCCGCAATCCGCGAATGCAAAGTTGACTGAGGACGCACTCTTCGCGTTGCGCTTCGACGGGTTCCATCTGGGCATGAAGCGCTCTGAACTCGATAAAATCATAGCGTCCCGTACGGATATAAGTGAACCGGCTATTGCTGAGATGACCGCATTCGACTGCGGCTACCTCGCTGCATCTTCGAACCTCGCCCCACCGTCTGATATTTATAGCCTTCCCAGAGACGTCGGTTTTTCGGCGACCGGGGGCCGCAGCTATGGTGTGCGGTTCGATCCACGACCTGACGAAGACGCCGTTTATGATCTCGAGTATCGGGAGAGGCGCGGCATAGGCGAATGGCCGATATATCTCTCCGAGCTGGAGGCGAGGTTCGGAAAGGCGGATCAGGTAGGTAAGGCGCGCGATGGCTACATGTTCGCGCTCTGGTGCACAGGCGAAGCCGGCGATTGCAGTATCGAGAGCCGACCGAAGCGCCCTCAACTATCTGTGCGATTGTATCCGCACGGGCCAACACTGGTGTATCCGGGCGACACCCTCTCATATCAGCTGCTTGAGGGGCGTGAACTCCACGACGCCCGCCGAGACACCTATTCAAAGCTGCGCTCGACGGATCCGCAGAGGGCAGAGAAACTCTATCGGCAATGCGTCAGTCAAAAGGGAAAATTCCCGTCGGAGGAAGAAGCCAAATATCACTATGTTTCGCTGATGCCGATGGGGCGGAGCGCATCGAAGTTCCGTTGGACAGCCAACTCCATACCTCCGGCCATTTTCTCGGCACTTGGGTTCGACGGGGAGAAAATATCTGGTCCCGGCGTTTGCTTTCAATCCATGGACTTCTTCACCGAATTGCCCGGTTGTTCCAGCTATTCCAACGTGTCGTTCCGTTGGGCGCGGAAGGTAGATAGGCTTTGGTTGATATCGCTTCATTTCGGCGGGATATCATTGAGAACGCAATACTTCGTCGTTCGAGAAGGCGGAAAAAATGAGTTTAGACAAATTTGGTCGGGTGAGGATTTGACGGACTTCAGCGCATGGCTCGCAAACGGCGCCGTTCCAATGGCTGAAACGAAATTACGTTAGCCTGGTTACACGAGGAACGCTTGTCGACATGCTTTAGATCGTCGTGGCAGGAACGTTGCCGGTGGACAGTGGGTCTGCCATAGGCGCGCCATGACGCGCGAACTCACAGACATGATATTGCGGGCGATTGAGCGCGCGCCCGAATGGGTGCGCCGCGATCTCGACAGCAAGGATGCGGTCGTCCGAATACGTGCAGAAGAGGCTCTCGCGGCGATGATCGCCGATGCGCTGAGCAGGCAAGGCGACGCCGAAAGCTGACCGCTATTTCGCGGCGCGAGCCTGCGCCTTCTTGCGGCCGCCACCACGCCCTTTGGTGCCAAGACCGATTTCCTTGGCGAGCGCGCGGCGCGTCTCGGCATAGTTCGGCGCAACCATCGGATAATCCTTCGGCAGGTTCCACTTGGCGCGATAATCGTCGGGCGTCATGCCGAACTGCGTCATCAGATAACGCCGCATCATCTTGAGCTTCTTACCGTCTTCAAGACAGACGATATAGTCGGGCTTCACCGACGAACGGACCGACACCGCCGGCTGCTGCGGTTCGGGCGTCGGTTCAGCCTTCGCGCTAAGTCCGGACAGCGCCTCGTGCACCGATCGGATGACGAGCGGGATGTCCGATATGGCGACGCTGTTGTTGCTCACATGAGCCGCGACAATGTCGGCCGTCAGCGTGACGAGCGTTTCCTGGTCTTCCATCATAATCTCCGCATCCGGTTCGATAGCATTCTATCGATCCGCGGCATGCACCGATGTCGCGACCGCATCAAGCATATCGCGCCGCAACCCTGCGGCATCGGTGCAAGGCGCGCCCGATATGTTTCTCGACCGTCTTGGTGCTCAGTCCAAGTTTCTCCGCAATCTGGGCATAGGTGTGATCCCGTAGCCGGTGCATCAGGAAGATGCGTCGGGTCCGGCGCGGCATGGCTAGCAGCGCTTTGCACAAGGCGCGTCGCAGTTCCGCCGCTTCGATCTGGCCGTGCTGCTCTGGCTGCACGGAAGCGTCGCGCGCTTCGTCGAGCGGACAGAGCATGCGTTGTTTGCGGTGCCATGTCCGCGCCCGTTCGATGAGCAGATTATGCGCGGTCCGCGCCAGATAGGCTCGCGGATGCTCGACCTTTCCGAATGCTCCGCTGCGGAACATGCGTGTGAACGCTTCCTGCACAAGATCGGGCGCAGCCTCGCGCCCAACTCTCCTTCGAAAGTAGTGGAACAACCGCACTTTCTCGGTGCGATAGAAGGTCGCAAAGGCGGCGGTCGAATCCGGGGAAAGTGGACCACCCTCCCGTTCGGCGGTTTCAGTGTCGAAGCCGCGCCCGACGTGCGCCCCGGTCAACATTGTTCTGCAATCGCAGCGCGGCACAGCGCCAGCGCCCGCACCAGATGATAATCGACGGTCGCCACGGTAATGCCGAGGGCTGCGGCGATCTCCTTGTAGCTCATGCGCCGCACGCGCCGCATCAGGAACACGCGCCGGGTCTTGGACGGCATCGCGCGCACCGTCCGCCTATACAGGTGAGAGAGGTCCACCGCCTCGATGCGCCATGCTTGATCGGCGCATCTTGTTGCGTCGCGCGCCTCGTCAAATTGGTAGAACGCGGTCGGGCTCGATTTCTTCTGCCGCGTAATGTCGATCAGCAGATTGCGCGCGATCCGGGTCAGATAGGCCTGAGGGCAATCGGCCCGCTCAAGGGCTCCGCTGCGTAGCAGTCGCGTAAAAACCTCCTGTGCGAGGTCGGGGGCAGCTTCGCGTCCCACCTTGCGCCGGAAATATCCGAGGACGCGCGGGTGCTCTGCACGATAGAAGGCGTCGAAGGCGGCAGCGGTACCGGGCGCGATCATGACCGCATACCCTGGTCGTCGCCATCGCCCAGTGGCGCATCGCGCGATGCACGGAAGAGCGTGATGCCCGCCTCGATCCGGTCGAGGATGAAGGTGTCGCGCTCGGCCTTGGCGACCCGGATATCGGACTTCGAAAAGATCTGGAGATCGACCGCGCAGCGACCGCGAAGCTCGCGGTCGACGACCTCGCGGGCGCGGCGCCAGCATCGCTCGTCGGTGAACAGCGGGTGGTTGACGACGATCCAGAACTCATAATCGGAAAAGTCGATCGTTTGCCGGTCTTCGTACCAAGATCGCCGCGCATAGGGACCGATCAGGATGATGCGTTTGATCTGGCCCGGCTCGGGTGCATGCAACGGCGATGAATCGAAGAAGCATCGCAAGATCCGCGTGATCGTCTCGATCTCGCGCTGCTTGCGCCGGATGAGATGGCCGACACGCGCCATCACGACTTCGCGCGCGTAAACGTCGTTCGTTGAAGCAATCATGGAAAGCTCGCACAGCGGCGGTCCGCGCGTCGAAGCGCGAATGTGCAAGCGGTGTCCGCTGTGTGCCGCTAGTGCGGTCTACAGCAACTGCCCGACCTCATGGCCGGACCTGCATGATGCTGGCAGGACGATCCTTGGGATGGCCGCCAGACACTCCATCCCTGCGCACGATGATGACAGAATCCCGGAATGCCGACAAGGCGGGTAACGTCTGATCCACCGCCGGCCATCCGCAGTGTGGATGGAAAACCGACCTCACCGATCGTTTACCGATGGCGGGCTATATCGACGGGATGAAAAGTGGCCGGCACAATCGATATCATGAGTTTCGGCGTCACGGCGGAGGCAAATCGCGGCGCGTCGGCCAGTCATCGTCCCTCGGCGGCTATGTGGTTGGCGCACTTCTTGTCGGCGTCACCGTCGGGACGGGTTGGTCTCTGACTTCGTCGGAAGGACGGCAAGATTTCATGGGCCACGCAAGAGAGGTCGCCGTCTCAACAGGGATAATGCGCGAGCGTGCGCCTCAAGAGGGCGATTACTGGCCTGGATGCAACGACGCACGCGTGGCGGGAACAGCGCCGATCTATCGCGGAGAGCCGGGGTATCGTGAAGGCATGGATGGCGACGGCGACGGAATCGCGTGCGAGCCCTATCGCTGAAGTGGAATCCCAAGTCGGCTTCGGTAAATTTTACGCGGGCGAGAGGTCGCGGTTTGTTGGTAGTGCGACGGCATCGGCCGCGTGCAGTCATCAATCAGCGGGCCTTTTCTCCAGAATGACAAATCTGTCAGCCGGTTCACCCGCATTAGTCTTGGATATGTAGCTGCAACCCGGCGGCCCCATCACGGAATAATAATATGCCGTGTGCTGGATCTCCCATTTGCCCCCCTTTTTCCGAAAGATCGCTCCAAATGGCACTCCCGTGCATGGCGTTGCAAAAACGCCGGACAGGAATGCTGTTCCCTTTCTTGTCACGACACGGTGGAGCCTGAACGTTGCCGAAGTCTGGCAATCTTCCAATTTCAAGGGTCTGACGCTGAAAGGACCGGTATCTAGCCCGTTCTCCGACGTGACTCGGTCCGAGAGCGGCTGCACGCCGACCGATACAAATTTTAAGTCCTTGAGATATTTTCGCTCTTCAGCGGTTTTTGGATCTGTTCCGGGCAGTTTCAGTTTCCATTCGATCTCTTTGGCATCGATGCCTCGCAGTGTCGTGTTGAAACAGAACGAGCCCACCTTCCAAGCAGTTTTGTTGCCGAGAAGAAAATTGCGAACCAAAGCATCTTCTTCATGATTTAGCGCATCGTCATTCGCTCTGACAGGCGAAGTGATTAGGCAAGCAGCCGCGCCAAAAAATAGAGTGATCCTTGATCCAAAGCGATGCAGCATGATCGGGCCATCCTCATTCGGCGAAACCGAAAGAGCTGCATAGAGGTCAATTTGCTAACGTCTGCTTTCTGGCGCAGCCTTGCTGATTATAACGAGTGACCAATCTCTGGAAATCGGATTTTACGAGCTTCCGAAATGTCAAAATTCCTAACTACCAATGGCCCCTTCGAGCTCGGCAATCTTGTCGGAGCAGACTTGATGGACGACGCGCCCAAGCTCCTCGACCCGCGCACCCATCCAAGTCAGCTCTTCCTCGCTAATCTTGTAGTGCTTCGAATAGCGGGCCTTGGTGTACGCTTCCTTGAGTTTCTGAAACATCGCGCGTTCACTGCGGTTGGCCTCGGGCCAAACACCATGAAGGCGCCGGTCGAGTCCTTCGGCAAGGGATCGAAGGAACGCGATGTTATGGTTATAGGGCGTGTAATAAGTGAGCGTCAGAAGCACGCAGGAATAGAGGCGCTCAGTCGTTTGATGAAAATCGAAAGCGGCGTCTTTTAGTAGACCTTCTCCCAGCGCATATTTCGCCAGTTTTTGGCGCGACATTGCGCCCGACATTCCATCTTCGAAATATTCCCGCGCTGCCTTCAACGCCTCGGTTGGCGTTTTCGGCTTAGGCGTCGCCAGTTCCCGATCATCGGCCTCGTAAATCGCAATTCCGTCTTTGGCGACCTCCATGAAGAAGACACGCCCATGCGCGAGCCCGTCATTCACCTCATGCAACGAATGAACGATGAAGTTGACCGGCGTGCGCAGCGTCTTCTCGATCGTGTAGGCGCGGATCAGCCGTTCCTCGGCCTTCGCCCAATAAGCGGCACGGTCGGTCAGTTCCTTCTGGCTGACGATGATGAGGATATCATAATCGGATTTATACTGGTTCGCCGACAGCGGCGCATCCACCCAATCGCCGCGGGCATGGCTGCCGAACAGGATGATCTTGAGAATACGGGCGCCCTTGCGGCGCCCGGTCGCGTTTTCGGTGGCCTGCCCGAACTCGTCGAACAATATCTCGACGATGCGCTCAAGCTCGCGCTGCTTTGCGGCAGGAAGATGATCGACGTCGGTTCGCATGGGTCCGAGAATCTTCGGGCAGTTCCCGTCGGTTGGCAAGGACAGATTGCCCGGCGCTATGCGCCGGGCGAAAAAATTGGAGGAACGGGCGGGCCGTTCCTCCAGAATGCCTGCGAGCTTGCAGGTCAGGCTGCGTGGCGCATCTCCGGTTCGGCGTCAACTTCCGCCGGAACCATAAGTGATGCGATGCGCTCGGTCCGTTTGACACAGCCGATGCCGCCGCGATCGGTATAGCCGGTCGGTGGAAAGGAGAACCAGCGAGGAGCCCAGCCCTTGACCTTAGCGCGCCCATTGCTGCCGGTGAGGCAATCGACAAGAATGCCGCGATGCACCTCGGCGGTAGCCTCCGCATTGGCCTCGGCGACATCATCGCCCGCAACCTCGGCAAGGACAGCGGTCAGTAGCTGCTTATCGCGGAGCAGATCTGGCAGCGCGCTATCATCTTGCCAGCACGTCTTCACGTCGGTGCCGGTGATCTGGCCCAGCATCTCGACTTCGGCGCTGCCGACCGCCAGCGTCTCGCCCATCACGACGGGAAGGATGCCCATCACGGCCTCATCGGAGAGCGCCGCCAAGCGGACGAAAAGTCCGGCAACGCCATGCTCGCCATCATAACCGCCGACGACATAAGGGGTGTCCGCATCGAACCCGAGCAGGTCCAGAACTGCGCGTCGCGCCTTGTCGAACGCGATCTCGCTGGCCGATACCGCGATGCTCTCGGCAATCGCCTCGCTCGCCGCGCGCTGTTTCTCGACATCGATCCGCCACAGATGTGACCCGACGATGGCATGAGCGACCATCATGCGTAGCGCGATCCCCGGCTCGGACAGCAGGGACGCCCGCACGGCGGCATGGCGGTGGAGATCGATATAACTGCCGAGCGCCGCGCTGACCTCTGGCCGCACCGGCCTCGGTGTATCGGCAGTGTCACCCTTGGCGCGCTGCCGCGCTTCCTTGGTGGTGATATAGCCTTCGTGGAACGCGACCTCACCGCGATGGCTGACCGTCACAAAGACCTTGCCACCCTTCTTCTTGGGGCAGCGTTCATGCTCCCAGCTGTTGAAGTATGCGCCGCGCTCCATCACGACGACATCGCTCCAGCCGCTGTCGCGATAGAAGCTGTCCTGTTTCTCGACTTCGGCCATCTGGGCGGTCCAGAACGCATCGGCGTCGGCAAAATAGCTGTCCTCGCCGAACAGGTCGGAGACGATTTCACCGGTGTAGCTCGCGACCTCGAACATCGCGACCTTGGCCGCAATCGCGCTGCCGCCGAATAGCCATGCCTTGAGCTGGGTGCCGGTGGGCGCATGCTTCTCGGGGCAATCGACCAGACCCAGCCAATCGCGCTGCTGTGCCTTGGAGGCGAGGGTCAGGTGCCGCATGGTGACGACATCGATCTTCTCGGCCCGATAGAGACCCCGGATACGCGGGAGCAGATTGCCGATGGCGAGCGTTCGCTTCACCTGAAGACCGGTCAGCCCAAAGGTCAGGCCGATGTCCTCGACGCTCCGCCCTTCGCGAACGAGGCGGGTGAAGGATTCGCAGCGCGACACCTCATCGGGGTCGAGGCGGGCTATATTCTCGATCAGCGAGGCTTCGAGTGCCGCCGCATCATCTCCGGCCTCCATCACGGCGCAGGGCAGCGGGTCGATACCATCCTGTTCCTCGGCAACGATCAGCGCGGCATGGTAGCGCCGCTTTCCCGCCACGATCTCATATGCCCCGTCTTCCGCTCCCGGCCTGACGATCAGCGGCACGAGGATACCTCGCGCCCGTACCGATGGCAGGATGTTGGTGAGGTCTGGCTTCTTCGCAGTCCCGCGCATGTTGGCGGGCGACACGACGAGCTGCGAAATGGCGATATGCTTGAGTTCCATGATCCTGTCTCCTTGCTCTTTCCAAACCACCGCAGCCCCGGCTGAGCGGGGTGGGCGGCGAGAGCGACCGGAGAGGCCCGCCTGCAAGGCAGGGCGCACCGCAGGCCGAAATGCAATGGAGGACCCCGCAGGGGTTGCTCCCTGCCGGGCGGGCCTCAGAGGAGAGCGACGACCACCTCGCACGGCCGGAGGCCACCGCCAGCGCGCGGCACGCGCGATGACCTTCGGGTCGGAGCCAGGCTCCGGCCTCTCGCGTCAGTCGATCGTTACGGCGTCAGCCGACGAGACGGCGCAAAGCGACGGCTCGGTGGAGCGGAGCGGAATAGAGCGCGGTCGCCGGAGGCGAGACGTTGCCCCGGACCTTCATTTCCACTTCAGCTTTGCGCCTGATGTCGGTCGTAGTGACCCACATAGATCACACCCCAAAAGCGGACGGAATATTCTGCTGGCGCGGAAAAACTGCGCCCTGAACATTACGACGTACGCGATCAGCGAGCATTATAATGTCTTTGCACTGCGCGCTCTCTGAGAATCCGTACTGCAGCGATCGCTACTGGATTTATTCTGTCGTCTTTTGCACAATAGTTGGATGAATCAGGGGGAACTGACGGATCATTTTATTGCTAAGCCGCAAGCCTTCGCCTGGTTTCTCGGCGCTGGCGCGTCGCGAATGTCCGGGCTGCCAACGGCGACCGATATCATCTGGGATTTGAAGCGGCGCTTCTATTGCCGCGAAGAGAACCAAGATGTGAGCCGCCAGGACATGCAGCTCCCGGCCGTTACGGCACGGATTCAGTCCTTTATGGATTCGCGCGGCTTTCCACCACTCTGGGCAGACGAAGAGTACAGCACTTATTTCGAGAAGATATTCGGCACCGATCGCGAACGTCAGAGTGCTTATCTCCGCGCGATCCTCGCTGAGGACAAGGTCAGGCTCACTGCAGGCAATCGTGTCATGGGCGCGCTTCTTTCAGCCGCGCTGACCCGCATTGTATTTACAACGAACTTCGACAGCGTTGTTGAGCGAGCCGTAGCAGAGGTCAGCGGTCGTTCAATCAGCGCATTTCACTTGGAAGGGTCGACCGCAGCCAACCAAGCGTTGTCGAACGAGGAATGGCCGATCTATTGCAAGCTTCACGGTGATTTTCGGTACGAGAGCGTCAAGAATCTTTCTGTCGACCTTGCGCGGCAGGATGCGGCACTAGCAGAGTGCATGCTGACAGCCGCAGGGCGGTTTGGCTTTATCGTCGCAGGCTATAGCGGCCGGGACGAGAGCGTGATGAACCTGTTTCGACTTGCGCTTGCACGACCCAATCCCTTTCCTCATGGCCTTCTTTGGACTGGGATGCGCGGCGCTTCCGTGTTGCCTGCTGTCGCGGAGTTGATCGAAGAGGCGGTCGCTAGGGGCGTACGGGCTGCCTATGTCGAGGTGGATACCTTCGATGCGCTAATGCTGCGCATGTGGAGGAACCTGCCTTCACGGCCCTCAGATTTGGATGCCAAGGTACGCAAGTCATTGCCGGCAGCCGTCAGCATTGCTGTACCATCGCATGGATCGATGCCCCCATTGCTACGCCTAAACGCCGTTCCAATCGCGGTCTTGCCTAGGCGGGCTCTTGCGGTACGGCCCCGCCAAGATATCGACTGGGCGACGCTGCGATCCATTCAATCGGAGGCTGAGAGTAGAATTCTCGTCACCAAGGCTCCGAACATCCTTTGCTGGGGCGACCCTGACGCGGTTGCCAAGGCGTTCGAAGGACATGCCGCACAGATCGAAGGGGTAGACATCTCCTCTGATCTGACTGCTTCAGACGCGCTTCCTCTTAAGGGGTTTGTGGAGGAGGGGCTTGCGACGGCGCTCGCTCGAAGCCGTCCGTTGCTCCTCCGTCGAAGAAGCAATTCGCCCATCCTTATCGCAGACGCGCACGCGCAGGATATGAGCGCACTGCAGCCGCTCTTTTCGGCAGTCGGCAAATTAACCGGACAAGTCACAGGTGTCTTTGCGCCGGTCGATGACCAACATCCAGTGCCCGAGCGGGTCTTCTGGGCGGAGGCGGCACGCATTTCGATTGCTCAAAAGCGTGGTGCTTTTTGGCTTGTGGTCGATCCCGACATCTGGATTTGGCCGCCGCGGGCAAGAGAGGCTGCGCGCGAGTTTCTCGACGAACGTCGCAAGGATCGGTTGAACGCGAAGTTCGACGCTATTCTGACAGCTTGGATCGGTGTGCTTGCTGGCACAACACAACGAGGGGCGGTTATCGAGGTCTCGGCATTTGGTGATGTGGAAACGGATGCCAATCCCGGCTTTACGTTCGGCAACCGGACGGGCTTTTCTATGGGACTGGTGGGATGATGGCCATCGAGAGCCGCCTGCCAGGATATTCGAAGCTGCCGGAGCCCGATCTCCTATTCCATCTTGGGCGCATACATAAGCATCCGCTCGTCGGCCTTATCGAGCACGGCCCGTTTAGCCTCAAGCTCAACATACCCGGTCAGGTACGATTGGCCGTCGTGGCTCGACAGCGCGACATGGCGCAAGTTGGCCGCGTGATCACTGAGCTGGGCAACACGGCAAGGGCGCGGCAGGCGACTAACTATTATCCGGACTACCTTGGCTTCCAGAAGGTATTTCGTACCCCGCTCGTTCCCCCCACCGACCGCACGACAATTGCGCTGCCCGATTCTCTTGATTCCCACGCAAGCGCTGGCGCGAAAGTCGAACTTGCGCGCGAGCTGTTTCAATCGCTCGCGTTGCTACGGGGATTGCGGACTGAGTTCGACGTCGTGCTACTGTACCTGCCGCAAGCATGGGCGGCGTGCTTTGAGGGCGAGAATTTCGACTTTCATGACTATCTGAAGGCGTTCTGCGCGCCGTCAAATATTCCGATTCAAATTCTACGCCAGTCGAGCTTGGAACGCACGTGCCGTGCAAATGTGATGTGGGGCTTGAGCGTCGCGTTGTTCGCCAAAGCTGGCGGAGCGCCGTGGAAATTGACAGGACTCACACCTGATGAAGCGTTCGTCGGTATCAGCTACGCTATGAAAACCACCGCGGACGGTACCAGTTTCACCACCTGTTGCAGCCAAATCTTTGATCCCGATGGAACGGGCTTTAACTTCGTGGCCTATGACGTCGATGCGAACGGATTTGAACAGGACGCTCGCAACAACCCTTACCTATCCTACTACGAGATGCAGTCGGTGCTCTCCCGAAGCCTGAACATCTATCAGAGTGGCCATACCGGCCGGCTGCCGCGCAAGGTAACGATCCACAAGAACACGCCCTTTCGCGAAGAGGAAATACTCGGCGCGCTTGACAGCTTCCGCGACGGCACCGAGGTTGAACTCATTCAGATTGTGAAGGACGTCGAGTGGAAGGGCATCTGGTACAACACGAGGCAGAGCCCGTCCGCTCATGGATACCCCGTGGAGCGTGGGACATATATTCCTCTTGAGAAGGACGAGGCGCTTTTGTGGACACAAGGCAATGTCAAAGGCGTGCATCTGACAAAGCCGAATGGCGATGTTTACAAGGAAGGTTCCCTCAAGCCGGTCCCGTCGCCGATTCTAGTAAGGCGCTTTTCGGGAAGCGGAGGGTGGCACGATACCTGTGCCGGTATTCTCGGCCTTACGAAGATGGATTGGAACAACAACACGCTGTACAAGAAGCTGCCGGTTTCGTTGGTCTATTCCAGCCGCTTCGCTTCTATTCTGCAGCAGAATCCCGACATCGTTGATAATGTCTACGATTTTCGGAATTTCATGTAGTCTCTTCTGAAAGGGTTGTGAATGTGCGCCCATTTAAGGGCGCGGGGGTTTAATAGGGAAATTATCGCGCGATGGTTGGAGAGACTCCTGTGTCGGCTGCAACCGGGCACGGCAGACGACCTGCAGGAATGCGACGAGCGGGTGGTTGCCGGGCTCCGCAGAGAGGACAGCGTCAAGATCCGGCGATCGAAGCTGCAAGCGCCTCGATGCAAGGGCAATGAGAAACTCTGCTGCGGCACCGCCACGCGCGCTTCCTGCCGACAGAATGACACGCCGGATGAGTCGCCCGAGGTCGCGGCTTTCGTCAGGAGCATCCGCTAGGTTCATTTCCGCAGGATACGCGGCGCGTAGGATGCTGGCCTGAATAATATCGTCGTTGAAGCGGCCAAAATTGCCCGCCGCTAGGATAGTTTGCTGGAACCAGTTGCTCTTAATCGCCGGTTTTTTCCCGCGACCTGCATTCGCACGCAAATTTTGCAAAACCGAAGCGATTGTGAAGAAAATATCGGCCTCAGAGTGCGGTTCGCGCGGTAGGCCATCGGGCCAGAAGACAAATCCGGGTTGCAGCGTGAGCGGTCGCCGCCTTGAGTTTGCGACGAAGAGATCGGCGCTTGTGCTCGACGCGATGCGGCGCAGGATCTCTACCCGCGCGTTGATTGCCTTTCTTAGATTTTCCGGGATGAGGGCGCTTACATCCGGATCGCGAAATAGGCGCAGCTCCGCCTCCCAAGCATTGTCCTCGCTCGAAGACGGCAGGACCATCTTCTCGACTTCGATCATCTGGTAGGGGAAAGGATTGACTGTCTGTTCCAGATGGCGCGACAGTGCCTCGCGCCGTGCCTCGCCCGACGTCTTGGAGAAGCCGACTAGGTAGAGGAGCGGCGCCTTGGCGGCCACGCTGCGCAAATCGCGGCTGATATCGAGCAGGCTTCGACCGCTCTCGATAACCGCAGCGGCAATGAGGATCGCCGAGGTCGTGTCCTCCGGGATTTGCGAGAGCTCATCCCTTCCGAGGGGCTTTATGTCCCGACCGGCGAAGTCGGCGGCGTGCCGCGCGATCGGGACCGACCATTCGTCGATCGCAATGACATGCTCCACGCTCCCAGGCAGCGATCGGCGCAGCGCATAATCGAGGCGGTCGCGAAAGGCCGGAAGTTCGAGCAATGCCGCATGATTGATGCTGAATTGCCGCGCGCCCGGCTTGTTCCCAAAGCCGATCCCGAACAGGCCACCCCCGGCATATCGAGCCATTAATTCCGCGAGCTGGTCTGGCCCGTCATTTTTCCCGATGAGTAAGGGATCTTGCTGTGGCCCCGCAAATTCGAACTGGTCTCCCTTCAACTTGATCGCGAAGGAACCGCCCCGGCACATCCGGCAGCGCGCTTCTTCCTCGACCTCGGGCAATTTCTCGACGCCTTCGGGATTGCGCGTGTCCGACCGCGATAGGTCGCAGACGATCCTGGATTTGCTCTTGTCATCGCCGAGGAACAGTAGATGCGTGATCTGCCTTGGCTCGAAGCCGTGTTGCTCGATCAGATGCCGTGCGAGGCTTCCGCTGGAAGATGCCGAAATTAGCACGAATGCGTCGGCAATCTGCGTGAAGCGATAATCCTCGACACCCGCGTAGGACGAGAAATTGTCGGCCAATATTGGCTCGATACCCTCGAACGAGGCGAGCTGTTCGTTGATCGCGGCGACTACCGCGTAAAGCGATGGTGTATCGAGGTAGGCGATGCGAGCACCCTCGGGTACGTGCGGGAGCGCCGCGAAGCCAATAAAGGCGATCTCGGCACCGCGTGCGAGGATGTTTGAGAGCCGGATGAATCGCTCGGTATGCCGACCCGAGGGGTTTTCGAAATGATAAGTCGGTGTCGACTCGACGAACCCGTGGCGAAGGTTGAAAATGCTTGTGACAGCACGACGCCTAAAATCGTCGAACTCAATCCGACGCGTCGCTGCTGGGCCCTTGATATGCTCGCGTCGGCACTCTTCGCCGCGCCTGTTATAGCCGGCGAGCGTGACCGTGGCGCGGTCGCGCAGACGGGCAAGGGTCGCGGTATGGAGCGGTGCCACCGCGAGGTCGGCCCGCATTGCATCGAATTGCGGTTCGCGGACGACGATGAGCAATTCGTCTGGCACCAGATTTGCTTCGATCTCGGCCTCGACGACAGTCGCCAGCGCCTCAGCATCCAGCGTGGGCGTCGCCGAAAAGACCATCAAAACATCGCGTGCGGAGGCTTTAGGCCCAGTGACGAATCTGAAGGCGTATACCGAGTTCATCGGCCGCGCCGCATCGGAAGGAGGATCGTGACAAGGCTGCCTGCCGCCGGGGCGAGCGGTGCCGCGCCGGGCGGGGCAAAGCGCTGGAGCGCGTAGCCATCAGGAATATTCTGCGCGCCATAATCGAGGTAAAACGATTGCCGGCCGGTCCTCAGCCGTAGAAATCCCCCCTGTCGCTGGAGCACACGCAGCACATGGGGCAGACCTTCACCAAAACGATCTTGGCCCTTTGCGCTACCTCTGCCGAAGCACTCGCGGACCGCAGTTTCTTCCTCCTCTTCCGACAATTCTGCCAAGGGCTTGCCGGTCCAAGTCGAGGCGAAGCCAGGCCCTGAATCAATGATCGACAGTTCGAATAGATGCGCATGGGCGGCGTCTTGAGCTGGAGCGAGCATGGCGCAGAAGTTCGCAAGCGGCGGAAATTCGTCGGCCAATCGGGCCGCAGTGTCGGGCCTGATAGCATGATGGTCGGTTTTCACTGCGCGAATAGATATTCGCAGCAGATTTCCATCTGCGTCGACGAGCGCATGGTCTTCAGTATTTTTGAAAGTCTCGAACAGCATGGCGCCGATTGCGTCTGCTGCTTCCTGGTCGAAATGCGGTCGATATGGCTCCGGGATTGTCCGCATCAGGAGCCAGCGTGCAAGGTCCCGAAAATTCTCACGGGGCCTCAAAGCTCCTCGTTGATGCCGGCCGGGCAGATAGAGAAGATATGGTCGGTCGCGACCTAGATGATCCGCACAGACGATCTCCGACGACGATCCGCGGAAACCCAATCTCGGACGCTGCCCCTGAATGGCGTCTAGGCGTGCAAGCGCCGCCCCGATGAGCTGCTCAGTGATCGACGTGGCGCCATCCGTCGCCGTGGCGGCGCTGCAGCACAGGGCCGAAGTGATGCCTGGCAACCGACGCACAAAATCATTGATTTGGGCCAGATTCGACAAAAAGGTCGCGAGCTGCGGTTCCTCCATACGTTGCGCCCAAGTGACAATAACTTGCGCAAGCGCGGCTTCACCCCCACCGATCGATGTCCGGATGCGCGAAGGGAGCCGGAGCGACGCATTTGTATCGGCCCGAGCGATATTCCGCAGCGTCTGCTCACATGCCGTGATCGTCGATTGCCCAGCGATTCGCACGCAGCCCTCCTCACCGGTGACTTGGCCCAAGCAGCTCTGGCGGTCCAGCGTCTTGCTCGATTGCTGATCGGGCTCCGCACGCGCCTTTCCCGCGTGAGCCCAAGCTGCGATCACGTACAACGCGATCTCTGTAAGCAGGTCGAGGAGGTGGCATCATTTCCGCTTCTTGAAATCAGCGTCCGAAAGCGGCCTGACTGCAAGCGGCCAGAGCTGGTTTCCATCGGTTCCAAACGTAGCGGGGTTTTGAGATCGGTGGCCCCTCTATACATGCGTGTGTCTTTGGGCGGTAGGAGGTGACGAACTCTGACGCCGGGACGGCATGAGAAAAAAAGATTCGTTTCTGCCATCGTAGGCCGGAGAACGATCGAGATGGAACGAGTTGGATGGAGTTGGAATGAGCGACTGAGATGCACCGTGGCGCCCTGAGGAGACAGTTGCGCGGCGGTTTCGAATACCCAATTCTGCAGTCAGGGGAGCCCAGCAACCGTCAGCCGATGGAGTTTCTTCCGTGCCCAGCTCAGACAAAATCCTTCGCCTCAAGACCGTCCAGGATCGAACCGGCCTGTCCCGTTCGACCATCTATCGCAAGATCGCCGAGGGGACATTCCCCGCGCAGCTCAAGATCAGCATCCATGGGGCCGGCTGGCATCAATCGGCTATCGACCGGTGGGTCGCCGACCCACCGGGCTACCGCGCAGATAACGACAATCGTCCTGCATCGGGCGGCGATCATGGCGGGCGATAAGGCGCCACTCCCGGACCGCCTGACTGCTGCCAACGACAATGAACAGGGGCTCGGTCGCGCCGAGGTCGATGCGGCGCTGACGCGTGTGGCGGAAGCAATCGGGCGGCACATTGCTCGCGAGCATATCCGGTCGCGTCTGGCGGCCAACGACAACGAGCCTCCAGAAAACACGAACGGCCGGAAGCGTTGACCCTAGGGTCATAGGGTCGGACACTGTCTTTACCGGCTGTCGGGAATTGTTCCCGCCAACGCAAAGGAAAATGAGATGATCCGCGTCGCCCTCTATGCCCGCTATTCCTCCGACCAGCAGAGTTCGGCGTCGATCGCCGACCAGCAGCGCATCTGCCGCGAGCGCGCGGAGCGCGAAGGCTGGCATATCGTCGGCGCCTATGAGGATGCGGCGATATCGGGCGCGAGTATGATCCTGCGGCCCGGTATCCAGAAACTGCTCGCCGACGCGCAGGCTGGCACGTTCGATATCGTGCTCGCCGAAGCCCTTGACCGGGTGTCGCGCGATCAGGCCGATGTCGCGACGTTGTTCAAGCATCTCCAGTTCGCCCGCGTGCCGCTGGTCACCCTCGCTGAGGGTGAAATCTCCGAGCTGCATGTCGGGCTCAAGGGGACGATGAATGCGCTGTTCCTGAAAGACCTCGCCAAAAAGACGCATCGCGGCCTGCGTGGACGGATCGAGAGCGGCTATTCGGCGGGCGCGGTCGGCTATGGCTATCGGATGGTCCGGCGGCTCACCAGCGAGGGCGAGCTTGTGCGCGGCGAGCGCCAGATCGAACCCTCTGAGGCGCTGATCGTTGAGCGCGTGTTCCGCGAGTTCGCGAGCGGCAAGAGCCCTCGCTCAATCGCGCGCGATCTCAATGCGGAGGGCCTCATCGGGCCTGCGGGCAAGGCGTGGCGTGACACGAGCGTCAGGGGCGATGTCAGGCGCGGCACCGGCATCCTCAACAACGAGCTGTATGTTGGCGTCCGGGTCTGGAACCACAAACATTCCGTGAAAGACCCTAACACCGGCAAGGAGGTCACCCGCCTCAATCCGGAATCCGAATGGATCAGGAATGCGGTTCCCGATCTTCGCATCGTCAGCGACGAACTATGGGCCGCGGTAAAGCGGCAGCAGAAGATGACTTGGAAGAAATACGCGAATGTCCGCAAGGCGGCGCAGACCGGTGCTCTGCACCACACGCGGCGTCCAGCCTATCTCCTCTCGGGCCTCCTTCAGTGCGGTACCTGCGGTGGGCCTTTCGGCATCGTCGTCAGTGACCGTTACGGCTGTACCGGCCATCATCGCAGCCACAACTGCGCCAATGTTCGCACCATCCGGCGGAGCGAGATCGAGCGCCGGGCGCTGGCGGGCATTGCCGACCGGCTGGTGTCCGCCGACAAGATCGAGGCGGCGGTTGCCGCCTATGCGGCGCACATCAATCGCGAGAACCGCGAGCGGCGTGTTCAGGCAGATACCGACACACGTGCACTGGCCCGGATCGACAAGGCGGTGGCGGGCATCATGGCGGCTATCGAGGACGGCCTTTACCAGCCCACGATGAAAGCGCGCATCGCCGAACTGGAGCGCGAGCGAGCCGAGGTCGAAGCGCGGCTCGCCGAGGGGCCGCCGGTCATCCCGGACGTGCATCCCAGCATTGCAGAAATCTACAAGCGCAAGGTGGCACGGCTGACCGAGACACTGAACGACCCGGATACGCGGCTCGATGCTTCAAGCGATATCCGGTCGCTTGTCGGACGCATCGTCCTTCACCCCGGCGACAAGCGGGGCGAGGTTCATGCTACCTTGCATGGCTCGCTCATGGGGATATTGGACTTCGTGAGCGATAACCCGCAAACCGACGCCGGCCGAGTTATAACATCGGTGGCCTCGGGTTGATCCGGGATCCATTATTCCGGCGCTGTGTGAATGGATCGCGGATCAAGTCCGGGATGACGATTGGGATAGCAATGTTGTCGGTCGGGCGGCTTTGCCGCTGCGCGCTCTGGCGGCAGTCCCGATCGGCGGGTCAATTCGCCCGGTGTTTGCGGAAAATGTCGGCGAGCATGCGGAATTCGTCGGCGCGCGGGCTGCCCTTGCGCCAGACGAGGGCTATGGTGCGCCAGTCGTGGTCGGAATCGAGCGGGCGGGTGTCGATGTCGGTGTGGTCGAGGATGCCCGCCTCGATCGCCATCTGCGGCAACATCGTGATGCCCAGACCGTTGTCGACCATCTGGACGAGCGTGTGGAGCGAGGTGCCCATCATGCGTGCGCCCGCGCGCAGTTCGGGGCGGTTGCAGGCGGCGAGGGCGTGGTCCTTCAGGCAGTGGCCGTCCTCGAGCATCAGCATCTGCGCGGGGTCGATCTGGTCGGCGCTGACCATCGCGGGAAGATCCTCCGACTGGTCGCCGGGGAAGGCGACGAACAGCGCGTCGTCGAACAGCG
>Ga0209941_1000407_pt1 | contig 56164 bp, 54 predicted proteins | sample ThiBiot_300_plan_FD_183945 | JGI IMG/M metagenome (GOLD analysis project Ga0209941, IMG submission 183945) | Wastewater bioreactor microbial communities from Cape Town, South Africa - Thiocy_solids_1 (SPAdes) | ecosystem: Engineered > Bioremediation > Thiocyanate > Unclassified | place: South...
GTGGGGGAAGTTCAGCGCGCTGCTTTGCGAAAAAACAAAAAATGGCAGAACAAAACCTTCAAATTCAAAACTTCCCCAAAGTAAAAGTAAAAATTGCTATTCGTTTCCGGGTTTGCGAAATTTGGGTAATAACGGCGCGGATTGAAAACAAATTTAATTTTTACAGAAAATAAAAAATAAAGCAATGATTTATATTTTGTATGCAGTTATTATAGTCGCCACTTTCTTTTTTATGGAATTTATGGCTTGGTTTACGCACAAATATATTATGCACGGCTTCTTGTGGTTTTTGCATAAAGACCATCATCAGCCAGAACCCGGTTTTTTAGAAAAAAATGATTGGTTTTTTGTGATGTTTGCCATTCCAAGTATTTTGTTGCTTTTGTTCGGCACAATTGACGCAAACCCTTGGTTGTTTTCCGTTGGTTTAGGCATTTTACTGTATGGCATTGCTTATTTTTTGGCGCACGATGTCATTGTTCATCAACGATTGAAATGGTTTACCCATTCTAAAAATCGCTATGTGCGTGCCATACGTTGGTCGCATAAAATGCACCACAAACATTTGGAAAAAGAAAATGGCGAATCTTTCGGCTTTTTAATCATCGGCAAAAAATATTGGGATAAAATTCGGCGTGATGATCAACTGCGAAAGGCTTCCAAAAAAAATTAAATTGTCCACAACACAACGGCATACACATTGGCAAGCCGCACAAGCCTACGCACATACCCAAGCTTGCCAAAGAGTATGCCTAGCCAATGCAAAAAAAATAAAAATTCCCTTCCCCGAAAAATTTTAAAAACAATGATGATAGAAATAGGTTGATATTTGGCAGAAAAGGCAGTGTCAATAGAATACTAATACGTAAATGAAAGAACGCCAGCCTGTAACAAACAGTTTGCCAAAAGAGCGGGTAAACGGTTAATCCGGGAGGTCAGTTTTTCTATGTCGCAAAAGCCATTTTAAAGTTTTTGTGTAAATTTAAAACTTGAAAAATGGCTTTTGCTCAGGTTTGGGTTTGCCGGACGGTTTCGTCTTCTTAATCCGCTCCTTCGGCAAGCTGCAGAAACGATTTTTGATGTCCAGTTTAATTCATCTGCCGGGTGAAAAGGCAACGGGCTTTTAATGATTTTTCGCGATTGATGCTGATAATAAAAAACAGAATCAATACCAATTTCAATAAAAAGGAATCTGTCCGGATCGAGTTGAAATTTTGTGATCCAGGCCTTCATCCCGGACTGAAATCCCAATGAAAAAAAATCCCACTTTTTATCTCCTTTTCCCTTTACGATAAATTCTTTCTTGGTATTGTTGAATACGGCAACACCTTCTTCTTGAATCTGAACCAGGTATAGAGCATCGTTGAGCGGAAAGATTTCTCTGCCATAACGTATGGTTCTTTTGTCAAAATCATTTTCGGTGTAAGCGTCATGCCGGAAAATCAATTTGTGGGACGAATCAAACACATAAAAACCTGTGGCTGTTGTAACTGCCAATGATTCACCGGGCAATGGTAATGCATCCCATCCTTTATTTTGGAAAACAGAAAATGGAGTATTTTCACTCACCAGGTATTTTTTACTTGTATAATTTTTGGTATCCAGCAGAATCACCCCTTCATTGGTGATTACCGCCAATTGGTTGGGCCGAAAAGATTTAAGATTTCTGATGTTGGAAGGAATTCTGGTTCCCTGCAACACAGAAGGGATTTTTTGAATGGCATTGCCATCATACAAGTTGAGGCCGGCTTCGGTAGCGATCCAGATATTTCCCGTTGAATCCTGGGCAATACCGGTAATATAATTGTCAGACAGTCCGTCTTTAATGGTAAAATATTTAAAGGACGATTCATCGTATTGCTGGGCAAAAGCAAATTGTGAAAAGAAGAGCCAAAGAATAGTATGAAAGAATCCACATTTCATAAGCTTACCGTTACTTCAAATTTACCTTGTTAGATTCAATAAATACACTGCCACTGGGCATTTTTGAACTACCCGCCGCTGAAAAGCCAATACCCTCCGGTTGTTACTCAAATGCAGCCGTTCAAAGGGAAAAATTCCAAAAAAAATCTTTATCCCTCTTGCCGGTTATGAAAGAAAGACAGCCGAAAAAACAATACTACCCCGGTTCTTAGAATATCAGTTCTACATTCAATTTACAACATCAGAAAAACCACATTACCAAAGTCCGTCCATTTCTCAACCTCTAAAAGTGGTTTATGAAGCAATTATTTTTACTTTTTATGACATGTTGGTTTACGCCGCATGTTTTTTCACAGAATGTAGGAATCGGAACTACAAACCCGGACCCCACCGCAAAGCTTGATATTACCAGCACCTCCGGTGGTGTGTTGGTACCGCGGATGACGCTGACACAGCGAAATGCGATAACCTCCCCGGCAACAGGGCTATTAATTTATCAAACGGATAACACCGCTGGATTTTATTATTACGATGGCTCAGCGTGGAAATCAATTGCAGGTGCCGCTTCAACCGGCTGGCAGCTCAATGGAAATGCAAATACAAATCCGTCCAGCGATTTCATTGGCACTACGGATAATCAACCTTTAATTTTCAAAATAAATAACCAAACTGCGGGGCAACTGAACCCTGGCACAGGGAATATATTTTGGGGGATTAATGCGGGTAAGAATAATACAACCGGATATTCCAACGTGGCTGTCGGCAGAGGGGCGCTTTTTTCAAATGCAAGCAGCCCCCTAAATATAGCAATTGGTGATTCTGCCCTTCATTTTTATCTGTCAGGATCACCAAACCTGGCAATTGGCTACAAGGCGCTTTTCTCAAATACAACAGGTATTTACAACTTTGCAATGGGAGTCAGCGCCCTGCAAAATAATACAACTGCGTCGGGTAACCTTGCTTTGGGTTTTCGATCCCTCGTATCCAACATAGATGGTCACGACAATATAGCAATAGGCAATTCGACGATGGACCAAAATAAAAGTGGAAATTATAATGTGGGTATCGGCTATTTGAATTTATTTGCCAATACTACCGGTAATTATAATACTTCCGTAGGTCCGAGTGCATTATATATTAATACTACCGGATCCAATAATTCAGCCTTTGGTAATAAGGCTCTATATCAAAATATCTCCGGTAACCAAAATGTTGGCATTGGTAATGAATCCCTTTTTTTCAATGCTACAGGAGCATACAATACGGCTGCAGGTAATTATTCTCTGCACGAAAACACTACCGGAAACTATAATGTTGCTTTAGGAAGCGATGCGCTGAGAACCAATGGCACCGGATTAAATAATACAGCTATCGGATCTAGTTCCCTCTATTTAAATAATGGCGGGCATTATAATACAGCGGTTGGGTTTCAGGCGGTATATAGAAATACAACTTCACAATTCAATACGGCAATCGGTTATTATGCCGGAGGAAACTTCACTTTTGGATATAATAATACGTTCCTGGGCTCCAACACCAAGGGCGGCTCAGCCGGAAATTACAATATGATTGTGATCGGCAATGAAGCTATATCTGCTGCTTCCAACCAGGTAACCATAGGAAACCCAAGCAACAACTCATATCGGGTATATGCCAACTGGAGCAATATCAGCGACGGGCGTTATAAAAAGAATGTCCGCGAAAATGTGCCCGGCCTTTCCTTTATTACCAAACTCCGGCCCGTTACTTATAATATTGATGCTACCGCATTGGATGCATTTATTCATCGCAACCATAAAGATTCTGCAAGCCCCATGGCTAAAGGTTTTCAAAAGGCAGGCCTGTTAGAAAAAGAGAAAATAATCTATACCGGGTTTGTAGCCCAGGAAGTGGAAACCCTTGCAAAATCATTGGGATTTGATTTCAGCGGCATTGATCTTCCTAAAAATGATCATGATACTTATGGACTGCGGTATGCCGATTTTGTAGTGCCATTGGTAAAAGCCGTGCAGGAGCAGCAGGAAGAGATTGAAACTCTAAGGAAAGACAATAAAATACAGAGCGACAAAATAGGTGAATTGATAAGAAGAATTGAAATACTGGAAAAGAAGAATAATTAATCAACGATTTAATATTTAAAGATTATGAAAAAAGCTTTCTTCATTCTCATCCTCTTTTTATCCATATTGGAAATGCAGGCACAGAACAATGTGGGTATTGGCACTGCATCGCCAAATGAAAAAGCCATATTGGATATAAGGGCAAACGACAAGGGCGTTCTGTTTCCATCGCTTACCACCATTCAGCGAAATGGCATAGCGGATCCCCCTAATGGCCTGCATATTTTCAATACGGATGAGCAGTGCCTCAATTTTTATGATACTGCTTTTAATTTGTGGAATTCCTATTGTAATTATATAACAACCATTAGAATTTCGCAAAGTACAGACGCTATTGATTTCAGCACTTATACCAATACATTACCGGGTAAAAATAAATTCAACATTCTGATTGACGACAGTGTAACGATTAGCGGTGGGATTGATTTTAGCACCATCCCTTCTGCTTCCTACAATTATGAAATTTCAATTATTAATAACGGATTTATTTATGGTACTGCCGGATTTGGCGGAAATGGTGCTTCCGGCACTAATAGTGTTTCCTGCCCTGTTTTTCCCGCTCAGAACGGAATGCGGGGCGGTAATGCTATCACAACGAACAGTCTCGTAAAAATTACTATAAAAAACTATGGGATTATAGCAGGGGGCGGAGGAGGTGGAGGTGGAGGTGGCCGGTCTGATGCCAATACACAATTAGGTGGTGGCGGTGGTGGTGGTGCAAGCCTGATATCAGGGAAAGGGGGCTTGGCTGGTTTGGGAGGCAACAACTGCCAAAACCTTAGTGCAGCAAACGGACAACCCGGCAATACTACCACCGGTGGAACCGGGGGAGCAGGATATAATGGAGGAGGCGCAGGAGGAAATGGAGGAGGTATAGCAAGTCCCGGACAGAATGGTACAGGGATAGGCAGCGGTTCAGGCGGAATTGCCGGTAAGGCCATTGGCGGCGGCAGTGGCAACGTGATAAACAATTTGAATGGAGGACAAACCTTCGGGGCAGTTGATTAAATGATAAACTGTTGCCTGTTCAATTATTTATCATTCATTGCCCGGCCCTTTTGTCTAAAAAATTAAAGTATCAAAATCTTAAACTTTCTTATCATGAAAAAAATATTTATTCTTTCCGCATTCCTTTGCCTGCACACATTGCTACCGGCACAGTTATATGTACAAAGCGGTGCCACGCTTCACATCTGCGGCACCGTGACCTTACATAATGCGGACCTGGTCAATAATGGAAATATATCCAACGCCCCCAATGGACGATTTGTCTTTACCGGAACATCCGACAACGATATCTCCGGCTCATCAGTTACGGTGTTCAACGAATTGGAAATTGCCAAGAGCGGTACCGGCAAATTGTTGCTGAAAAATGATATTAAGGCTACCGGTAAAATCATTTTCACATCCAATCAAATTGATTTAAATAATTACAATATTGATTTGGGAAATGGTATCCTTGAAGGAGAGAGTGAAACCAGCAGGATCACCGGAACCGGCGGAGGAAGAATAAGCATTCAGGCTTCACTCAACAGTCCCTCAACAGTCAATCCGGGAAATTTAGGCGCGGTCATTACCTTTCCCGCCAGCATCGGCGAAGTAAATATTTATCGCGGCCATGTCGCTCAAACCAATGGACACGGAACAGGTAACAGCATTCAAAGATATTTTGATATTGTTCCGGTTAATACTACCGGTGTTGCCATCACATTGCGCATGAGTTATCGGGACGCGGAAAAGAACGGTTTGGATGAAAACAGCTTCGTGCTTTTTGGCAGCCAAAATAATACGAATTGGACGGATTTGGGTGGCACCCGCGACACGACAAGTAACTGGGTAGAGCAATCCGCCATCACGCTTCCCCGAAGATTTACCATCAGCCAGCCCGATGTGGCCCTGCCCGTTACCGGCCTGCAACTTTCCGGCCAATGGAAAAACAATGCTTCATGGCTGCAATGGCAAACACAAACGGAGATCAACAACAGCTATTTTGATATAGAAAGGAAATATACAGATGATTTGTCATTCACAACGGTAGGAAGAAAACAGTCAAATGCACAAAATGGTAATTCGCAGAATACTATTCAATATTCCTGGACAGATCCCGCAAATTCGGCTAAAGGAATCATTACCTATCGCCTAAAGCAGGTGGACATCAATGGCAAAGCCAATTATTCTAACATCACAGTCATCAGGCCTGAGGCATCATCCGTGTTTATTAAAAACTTATACCCAAATATTTCAGTTGCCGGCAAAATATATATCCAGACAGGAAATTTTCCATTGAAAGAAATGCAGATCAAAATATACGATGCAAAGGGAAGCCTGTTGATGAACCGGCAGGTGGAATATGGCTCGCAGTGGATAACGCTTCCATCCTTGTCAGCAGGTATTTATTACATGAATGTACAATCCGGTGAACACAAGTGGTCAGGAAGTTTTATAAAATAATTGAAAAAATTATCAGGAAAATTTCTCAATACAGCAAAACAGAAATACCTCAAAATTTATTCCTCCACATCATACTTTCCACCGGTTTGTCCGGCTGGTTGCTGTATTTGGCATTTTTCTTTCTGTCATAGGTCACAGACACATCTCCTTCGAGAGGAAAATAAATCAATTGCCCGATGGGCATACCGCTATAAATCCTGACTGGAATATGGCAACTGATTTCGAGTGTCCAGTTTCCGCAAAAACCAATATCACCTTTTCCTGCTGTGGCGTGAATGATAATTCCCAACCGCCCGGTAGAAGATTTCCCTTCGAGAAAGGGCACGTGATGGTGGGTTTCAGTGTATTCCTGCGTTACGCCCAAATAAAGCTGATGGGGCTGAAGCACGTATCCCTCCTCAGGAATTTTGAAATAGGCGATTTCATTATGCTTCTTTGCATCAAGCACCGCATCTTTGTAAATGGCAAGCCATTCGCCAAGATGTACATCATAACTATTGCTTCCAAGCTGGCTGCGATCCCACGGTGAAATGACAATGGAACCCTTTTCCACTTCTTCAAGAATCCTCGTATCTGATAAAATCATTTTATTTGCAGGCGTTTTAAGAGCAGCAAACTTAAATAAGAATGGCTTTATTTTATCAACATAATATTAACGCAGACAGCCGCCTGGGTATTTGGCATATCACAGAGAATGAAGAATTCTTTAAAAACGGAATTGCTATTCAGAAAGAAATCACCCATCCCCACAAGCGGTTGCAACATTATGCGGGCAGGTATTTATTAAAAGTTCTTGACCCTGATTTTCCGGTCGCTGACATTTTGCTCGATGGCAACCGGCCTTATCTGAAAAACAATCATTTCTATTTTTCCATTTCGCATTGGCAAAATTTTGCGGCAGCGATTGTAAGCAGAAGCCAGCGGGTTGGAATTGACATTGAAGGGGAAGCTGAAAAGTTGGAAACTCTGCAAAAAAAATACATGACGGATGGAGAACTTCAGCATCTGCTGTCTGCCAATCATTCCATTCCCCTTCGAAAGTTATTGTGCATTTGCTGGAGCTCGAAAGAAACCATGTTTAAATGGTATCAAAAAGGAAAAGTGGATTTCAGGGAAGACATGATTGTGTCGGCCATTCATGAAAAAGAACGAACTCTTTCCACTTTATTCAGAAAAGAAAAAAAAGAAAACCTGACGATTCAATACCATTCATTCGGAAAGATGATCCTCACCTATTTGCACACTTAAAAAGAAATCCCTTTTTACTTTTAAACGATAGTAAATTTTATCTTTGATAAATACTAAATCGAAAAGCCATGCCGTCTTTTGATCTTGTCAGCAAAGTGGACATCCAGCTACTGGACAATGCAGTCAACAATGCATCGAAAGAAATCAAAAACCGTTATGATTTCAAGGGAAACCACGTGGTAATTGAACTCAATAAAAAAGATTTCATTCTGAATCTGGAAGCTGACACAGACATGAAGCTGAACCAGATGATTGATGTGCTGATCAGCAAAACGCTGAAGCAGGGATTATCTGCAGAGATTTATGACCAATCCAAAGAAATACAATTGAGCGGGAAGATTGTCAAAAAGGAAGTCCCTGTAAAAAACGGTATCAAACAGGAAGATGCAAAGAAGATTGTCAAACTGATCAAAGACAGCGGCTACAAAGTACAAGCCTCCATCATGGAAGATATGGTCCGTGTAACTTCAAAAAAAATTGATGAATTGCAGGCAGTGATTCAGGCATCCAAAGGCTGGAGCCTGGGGATTGCTTTTCAATATGTCAATATGAAAAGCTAAACAAAGCGTATTTGTCATCCGCTTTTAAACTAAACTATTCGGTCTGTTCGGAAAAGACCTTCGGCAAACGGGAGGCCGCATTACGTGGATGAAAAACTCAGCAGAGGACTATCCATTTACATAAACTATTTTCCCTGAAGCCAGTTTTTTGTCCTCTTAAAGATGTCAACTTTCATGGGTTTGGGAAGGCCGTCGTGTGTCAGTTTATTTTTGTAATGATATTCCAGCTTTTCTCCATATTCCTTGTTAGCATTGTCGCTTTTCTCCAACTCCTGAATGTAAGGAATTACATTATCCCGTAAAACACCATTCATAGAAATCGTATGATATCCGCTTCGCAAAACGGGATTGTCGTTTTTATTATTCTCCATTTGCCCGTTCTCTGCGAAATAGTCGGCCTGAAAAATTTCCGGATTCAGTTTTCTCAGCCTCTTTGTACCCCGCCTTTCATTTCTCCACGGATGTTCTTTTTTGTGGAGCTGGGTCAAAAGAAATTCTTTATCCCACAGCGTAACCTGATGCGACATTAAGAAATCAGAATGGGCATTGTCAAGTAAAGAAATATTAAACCCCTCAACAAAGTATTTGGTTGCAATTGTTTTATACTCGTGAGAACTATGCAATTTCACCTGCTTCCAGTTATTTTCTTCTGTTAAACTAAAGAGTTGGTTAAAAAAGCCGGAGTTCGTTTTTTTGTTGAGCCACATGTCTTCCTGAAAATAAAGAATATATTTTTCCCTGATTTTTTCTCTTAAAAGAAAAGCCAGCCTGTCTGCCCATTCACCCTTCCCCGATTGAATATTTTTAAAGTGATTGAATGAAAAAGCTTTTTCCTCGGTTGCGAAATAATAATTGCAGTTGGTGTTGAAATTCCAAAATTTTTCGAAAAAGAATTGAAATCCCCGGTAAAGAAATTCATATCTGTCGCAACTGTGTACGATCAATGCAACGTTGCTGTTTCCATGTTCAATTTCTGTCATTAGTAATTCATTAATTATCCCTCATTCATTCGTCCGGTCGATGCCAATCTATGATTATTTACGAAATTAAAAATGCCAACATTGTAAAATCAAGCCATTGGTGTTTGTGAAATAATTAAAATTCCAAACATTTATTGCTGCTTTACAGCATTCACTGTTTGTCTTTGGTTTGTTTTAGATTACCATATTCAGCGTGTGGCTATTTCAACACTTTTGCCCTGACAAAACTAATTGCCACACTATCCGTACCTTTTGGTGCAAAATATTTGGTCTTGAACTTTTCAGTCGCACCCGGAACGAGTGTCACATAAATGGTTTCATCATCCGACTCAAGCAATGTTTGTGTCTTGCTATAAAAATTGAGTTTTATGTCAATATCCTTATACTTAGCTACGGTGGCACTGCTTGAAATCTTTCCTTTTATGACCGTCTGGCCGATCAGGTTTTTTTTATTTTCACCTTTTATGTGGATAAACATTGCGGGATTATTTTCTTCTTTCCCGAGTAGAGCGGCTTTTGTCTTTTCATAGCTTTCTTTTTCCTTTTCAGCCCGGCTCTCTTTGGAATTGCAGGCAACGAATGATATGAAAACAAAAATGAAAAGAAGACAGGATGGCTTCATAAAATTTATTTTGGAATGTTGAAATTAATTCGATTCTTTTTATTTCCCAAACCATAAAGCGCCGTTTACACTGTTTCTGCCGGCCCCGGTAACACTCGAAAGCACATTGTTCTCATTTCTCAAACGTAAGACAGCCATCAGCGCCATTATCAGCGCCTCTTTGTATTCAATAATTTCTTTCTCCGGAATTACAATCCCCACATTTATTTTTTCCAGATAACTGTTTAACCGGCTGACCAGATAGGTGTTCAAAGCGCCACCTCCGGTTATCACCATCATATCTCTTTGTTTTCTTCTGAAAGGAAGGATCGCTTTCACTACTTGTTGTGCAATATGCTCCGTATAGGTGCTTAATGCATCACGAACATCTATCTCTGATTTCCGAATAATCGGGAAAATAATATCTGTACCAAAACTATTCGGCAAACTTTTCGGATATGCATGACTGTAATACTTCTGTTTGTTCAGTTTGTTTAATAATTGCTGATTCAATTTTCCTCTCAAGGCCATTTGTCCGCCTTTGTCATATTTCTTATGCAATTGTGCAGAGAGCATATTCAGAATCCTGTTTGCCGCACAAATATCAAAAGCAATAATTTTCTTTTTATCATGTACAGAAACATTGGCAATACCGCCAATATTCAGATAGTACCGGTTTTCACCAAACAAGAGTTTTTCGCCGATCGGAACAATGGGTGCGCCCTGCCCGCCCAATGCAACGTCCATTGAACGCAATTGAGTCACCACCGGAATTTTTGTTATCGCCGACATTACGGCGCCATTTCCCAACTGATGTTCGATTCCTTTATGAGGTTCATGAAATGTGGTGTGACCATGGCATCCGATAACATCGGTTTTTTTTGACAACCGATTCTTCTTCAAAAATGCATTTACACTTTCTCCGCAGTACTTTCCAAAATCGAAATCCAGCTTCAAATATTCCCTTGCCGGAAGTTGGGTTGCATTCATCAGTCTTTTTTGTAATGCCCGCGTGAATGAACCTGTCTCTGCAGATTTAATTTCAAAAGTCCACTTGCCACTCACCTCCTGAAACTCCACATAAACGATATCCAGCCCATCCAATGAACTCCCACTCATCATCCCGATTGCATTATAAATCATATTCTGTCAAGATTTTTTAGTTTTGTCCAAAATTAAGGCAATCATTTGCCTGAAAACAAATCCAACTTCATGGTCATTAACCTTAGCAAAGAACATTCTCTTGTCAGCAACTGGGTCAGCGAATTGAGAGATGTTGAGATTCAAAAAGACAGAATGCGTTTCAGGCAAAATCTGGAAAACATTGCTTCTGTGGCGGCCTACGAGATAAGTAAAAAACTGGCATGGGTTGAAAAAGAAGTTGCTACTCCGCTGGGTACCGCCAAATGCAAGGTGATGGCCCAACAGCCGGTATTGGCTACTATCCTCCGCGCCGGACTGGCCATGCATCACGGGCTACTGAAATTTTATGACAGGGCAGACAATGCTTTTATCAGCGCCTTTCGCAAGCACAAACATGACGGCAGTTTTGAAATCAGCCTGGATTATATCAGTTGCCCGGCAATGGAAAATCGGGTAGTTATCATTTCTGATCCAATGCTGGCAACCGGTTCTTCCCTTGTAAAAACCATCCAGTTTATCAGGGATGTGGGCATGCCATCAGAAATGCATATTGTATGTGCCATTGCTTGCACCGTCGGAATTGAATATGTTTTGCGGTCAGCACCACATGCAACCATCTGGTGCGGAGATATTGATGATGAACTTACGGCGAAAGGTTATATTGTTCCGGGATTGGGCGATGCAGGCGATCTTGCTTATGGTATCAAAGTACAGATGTAAAAATACCTTGTGAACTCGTCAGTTTTTTTTCCTGAAATCTCTTTGATTCATATTCTGAAAACAGGATATGTCTTTCCTGATTTTATTTTACCTCGTTCGTTCTTACCAACCCATTATATAAAAAAGGTCACCGTGTAAAAGCAACCTTCTCTTTATATCTTTTAAACTATTCCATAAAAATTAATTATTCTTAACGCGGCCGTCTTTTTTGTCTTTTTGCCTTCCGATAATATAACCACCGGCAGCACCCACAGCAGCGCCAACAGCAGCACCAACACCCTTATTCTTGGAAATAATGGCTCCGCCAACTGCGCCGGCAGCGCCTCCAATGATAGCTCCTTCGGCAGCTTTACTGATTCCTCTTTTTTTAGTCGTTTCAGTACCCTGGGATGTGGAGGAACCTCCGGACGATACCGTCGAAGAAGATGTTCTGCCAACTGATGAAGACCTTCTTCTGGTTGGGCTTGTCCTGTTAGGGGTAACCGTTGACTGGCTATTCAAATTATTTTGGTTATTTAACTGGTTTGCGGTAGCCGTATCAGAAGAAGTATTGTTGTTGAAAGAAGTGGAATCAGTGAGTAACTGAACATTCCGGCCATTGTTCTGGTCATTGCTTTTGCAGGCGACGAAAAAGAGAGACAGCGCAGCAAAAAAAATCAAGTTGTGAAATATGCTTTTCATATCTGTTCGTTTTAATTTCTGTATGTGAAAAAATAGTGCCATTTTTTGTGATAATCTGTTGTTTAAAGAAAATAGTTCTTAAAAGTCTTAAATGTTTTTTGTGATTACAACTTTTTTAAGATCTATGTTTAACGTCTATCCTTTTTAAACCGAAAGCCTCCCTTGCGGAAGGCTTCGAGTCAAGGTACGGATTAAAATATTCTTCTATGTTCTATTGTCTATTGCTTGTAGTGGTATCTTTTTTATCCTTATTCTTCCCAAGTATGTATCCGCCTGCTGCACCAAGGATTCCTCCGATTACCGCTCCAGTTCCCTTTTTCTTGCTGATAATGGCCCCGCCAACTGCACCTGCTGCACCACCAATGATGGCTCCCTCAGCAGCTTTGCTGATACCCCTTTTCTTTTCTGTTTTCACCTGGCCTTCACCCGCTGTGCCTGCATCCGGAATTGAATTCCCTTTGTCAACCGATACCGTTGAAGTAGTGTCTTTCGCAGCAGGACTTACCACCGGAGGAGTTTGTGCAACCGGGGAAGTGGCAGAGGTCGAAGATTGCGCCTTCTTTGAAGGAGCGGTTTTTACATAAACCACTTTTGCAGGTTGTGCTTTCCCGCTGTTTTTTGCTGCCGGTGTTACATTTCCCTGTTCAGGAATTACATTGTCTTTTGCAGCCTCATTGCTGGCAGCAGCCATGGAATCTGAATAAATATTGTTATTGGAATAAGTAGAACTGTCATTCAAAAGTTGAATGTTCCGGTTTGCCGAATCGTCTTTATTTGTTTGCCTGCACGCGGCAAATACCAGAGATGCCATGAATATGAGTAAAATATTTTTCATCTTTTTCAGTTTTTTTAAACTCTAAATATTGATTTTTGATATTACACGATAGACATATAACGACAGGAACAGTTTAAAAATTGAATTCTGTTTAATAGAACCTTAACAATTCACAAATCATTTACCCGGTTTCAGGCGATATTTCTTACTCACCTTCGGGCTGTTGAAATATTTATCAACTTCTTCTTTGGTGGCAGGCTCCTCGACCATCGGAACATCAATTAATTGCAATTGGACCTGCTTTAATTCATCTTTCAATTTGCTCGTTTTTTTTATTATATCAGGATCCTTATCACCCAGAAGCATATTATCGCTTAGCAGATATTGCAATCTTTTAATATCATTCCTGACCAGCGATGCCGAATTTTGTTCATAACCCTTATTCGGAGCAACTGCTTCCTTCACAGGAACCAAAGCAACACCCACACTCGGCAAAATTTTTCCTGTAGTTTGTCCGTCACCATTTGGAAGAGATGAAAAAATCGTGCCACCCAATGCTGTTGACGCGGCAGTAAGGTCAAATGTGGTACGTGTATTCCGGGTATGCTTAATCTTTTTGTCCAAATCCCTGAAAGTCACTTTCAGTTGAAAAATGTAATCTTCAATATTGGAAGTAAGTTTGTTGTATTCCGCCAGACGTTGAGGATAATTAATTGCCTCTTTTACATTCACTGTAACTGTGGCTGTATCCCGATTAAAAAACTTGTCAACTCCGACAAACTTGATAATAAGTTTTTTTATTTTGATATTTTCATCTTCCTTAATGAAATCGTAAGGAGCCACCCACTTGAAAGTATCGCCACAACGTTCAATCGACGTTAGTGATTTGACCGGAAGATTTGTATAATAGGTCAGGGATTCAATCGGGAAACTACCTTCCTCGCATTGCAACGTAAAAAACAGTGTATCTCCTTCCTCAATAGTAAGTTCATTCCCGACGGTCGGCTTCACCCGGGAGGGAATAATTTCCGTATTGTAAAAAAGAAGGGTGAATGTGGTATCCACATTGTCTTTCGGGTTATTCAGATTCTGAACCCCCAACATGACCTTGTATTCTTTGTCGTATTTCAATCTGCCCGAAAGGAAAAAGGATTTATCTGCTTTGAAATGCAGAAGCCCATTGTCTTTATTTATCTTCAATCCGACCGGACTATTTTTCAAATACCAATAATATTGACCGGGATCTTTATTTATTTCAAAATTATAATCCAGTGTACTGTCCACATGAAGTGTAAAGTAGGGACTGAAATTTTTAATCCTCAGTACCGTATCCGGGCTTTGGACATACACCGTGTCCACATGTTTCATAAATACGGAAGCGGATGTATCTGCCACCCTTAAACCTGATGTATCATTGTGCCTCATAAATCCAACTCGCGAATTCTCCTGAGCATAAACAACTGTTGAAGTCAGCACAAAAAAAATAAGAAACCCAATCACCGATGCCGGCCCAATTCTTTTCATACTGGCAAAAGTAAAAAACTATATGCTTTGGACGGGAAGTGAATTCTTAAATTTCACCGGTTAAAATATCGCATTTACCGACTTTATTCTGATTTATGCCTATATCGGATTGCTATCTCCGGATGCCGGTAATAATTTTATATCATCAAAATTTTAAAAACGATGGAAACAAGCAATCAACCTCAACGCAGGGGCCCTCTGGGAAACTCCGGTATTATGACGGGTATTATTGTGTTTTTTGCCGGACTCGCATTGCTGGGATATAAGATGGGTTTACCATTGCCCGGCTGGTTATTTACCTGGCCCATGCTTTTGATTCTGATCGGATTCGTAATCGGTGTCAAGGATAATTTTCAAAATGCCGGATCCTGGATCCTGATACTGATGGGCGGCCTTTTTCTGGCTGAGCAGGTAGATATCGGATTCAACCTCAGAAAATTTGTAGCTCCGATCATACTCATTTTCGTTGGTCTGATGATTATACTGAAGCCCAAAAGGATGCAAAGAAGAAGAAGGTTCGAACGTTTTGCAAATCCAGCCGACAACACCCGGTGGCAGCAGGCACAAACGCATGATAATACTGAACATGATAACCCGGAAGAAGAATACGTGCAAATCAATTCGATATTCGGCGGCGTAAAAAGATTTATTATTTCAAAAAATTTTAAAGGTGGAAGTGTAGTTGCCTTTATGGGAGGAGCCGAATTAAACATGCTTCAGGCAGACATTCAACAACCCATCATCCTCGATATTAATAATGTTTTCGGGGGTACAAAAATTGCCGTTCCTTCCAATTGGGAAGTCAAAAATGAGATCAGCGCAGTATTTGGAGGTGTGGATGACAAACGCAACCCAGCCACGCTGACTCCCGAACCCGGCAAAACGCTGCTTTTGAAAGGAAGTTGTCTTTTTGGAGGAGTAGAAATTACTAATTATTAAATTCTTCATCATTTTAAACTGATAATCATGAACTGGTATATTGCCAAAGTTGTTTACCGTATTGTTTGCGGAAATGGTAATCACACCCCGCAATTTGATGAACAGTTGCGATTGATCGAAGCTGAAGACGACCTTCATGCCTTTCAGAAAGCAAGGCTCCTCGGAGAAAAAGAGGAAGACAGTTTTCAAAATGACAAAGGGAAACCTGTTATCTGGAAATTTATTGATGTGCAGGAATTATTTCTTTTGAGTGAATTGTCTGATGGAACAGAGTTGTATTCACAAATCAAAGAGGAAGATAGTTGTGAAAATTATATAAAGGGGATCCATAAAAGAGCAAACACCCTTTTTGGTAAATGTCTGGAAAAAAATACTTTTATCAATTAATAATATCCATTGGCTGAATCAGTCTTTTCAGAAAAAAAATTCTTTATCTACTTCCAGGTATGGTGGGTAATTGCCGCGGTATTTCAATATTTCATACTCAGACAAAAAGCATTTGACAATTTTCACATTCTCACAGATGCTATTTCATCCAACCTGATTCTCGGGATGATATGTTATTTTCTTGCAAACAACATGAGATATTACCTGCCGCGCGAGGAAAAGTACTGGTACATCATCATTTCAAGTATCATTGTTTGTTTCATCTGGCTCATTTTAATTCAGATTGTTTTCAATATTTTTTTTCCTGACGGTGATGCATACCTGCAATTTTACAAATCAACTTATGCCATTCGATTCGGTGCAGGATTTCTGCTGGTTAGCAGCATAAACATGTTCAGCCTATTGCTTTACAACCAACAGGCGCAAAAAGAAATTACCGCCCGCCAGTCGGAAACAGAAAAACTGAACAGGGAAGCGGAACTTACCAAACTGAGACAACAATTACAACCCCACTTTCTTTTCAACAGCCTGAATTCTATCAGTTCGCTGACTGCTTCAAATCCTGAAAAAGCACGGCAGATGATTCAACAGCTTAGTGAATTTTTAAGAGGTATGTTGAAAAAAGATGACGAGAAATTCATTTCTCTGAAAACCGAAATGCAATATCTCAATCTTTATCTTGAAATTGAAAAGGTCAGGTTTGGCCATCGTTTGCAGACGGAAATTTTATATTCCCAACAGGAAGAAAATGCTTTGTTACCTCCCATGATTTTACAACCCATCGTTGAAAACGCCATTAAGTACGGGCTTTACGACACATTGGATGAAGTACTGATTTCTATCAAAGGCCAATTGGACGATCATCAACTAATCATTACGGTTACAAATCCTTATGATCCGGAATCCGGCCGGGGGCCCCGAGGCACCGGATTCGGCCTGTCTTCCATCAGAAGGAGATTATTTTTGCTCTATTCAAGGAAAGATTTGGTTCAGGTCAGCGAATTAGAAAATTTATTCACCACCGAATTACGAATCCCGCAACTATGATTAAAGCAATTATTATAGACGACGAACCGCTGGCACGGGATATTATAAAAGAATATTTGCAAACCAACAATGATGTGGAAATTATTGCAGAGTGCAATGACGGTTTTGAAGGTATGAAGTCAATTCAAAAACTCCAGCCGGAATTAATTTTTCTGGATATTCAAATGCCAAAGATCAATGGGTTCGAAATGTTGGAACTGGTTGAAAATCCTCCTGCCGTCATTTTCACAACCGCATTTGATGAGTATGCCATCAGGGCTTTTGACCAAAACGCCATCGACTATCTTCTTAAACCTTTCAGCAAAGACCGTTTTGAACAGGCCTTGAAAAAATTTCAACAAACAAATTCTGTTGGGCCTGTACAAAACATTTTGGAAGAAGCGGCCCTTTCACCCATCCAGCAAAATCGAATCGTAGTGAAAGACGGAACCAAAATAAAAATCATTCCTGTAACAAAAATTTATTACCTGGAATCAGCCGACGATTATGTAAAAATTATCAGCGCTGAAGGTACCTTTCTAAAAAACCGCACCATGTCTTTTTATGAAAATTCCCTCGCTCAGTTTCACTTCATCCGGATACACCGTTCCTATATTGTAAACAGTCAGCTCATTACCCGAATCGATCCTTTCGAAAAAGATTCCCATACCGTTTTACTTAATACCGGCCAGCGATTGCAGGTAAGCAAAACCGGATATACAAAACTCAAAGAGGCCCTCGGCTTTTGATTTATGGACTTATTACGCAGCGGCGAATGCTTATTTTTGCATACTCAAAAACAGTACATTTTATTTGGACAGAAAAATAAATACGCAGGAAAGAATCAATGCTGTGTTGATTGGGGTAACTAATCAATACCAACCCGAGCAGGTTACCAACGAATACCTGGAAGAGTTGGCATTTTTAGCTGAAACGGCCGGCGCCATTGCGCTTAAATCATTCATTCAGAAAATGGATCATCCGGATAGCCGCACCTATATCGGAAAAGGAAAATTGATGGAGGTCAAGGAATACTGCCACAGAAAAAATGTACAACTTGTCATTTTTGACGACGAACTGGGTGGTTCTCAAATTCAGAATATTGAAAAAGAACTGCAGATTGTCACCATTGACCGTACGGATCTGATCCTCGACATATTTGCTTCACGCGCAAAGACGGCACAGGCAAAAGTTCAGGTAGAGCTTGCACAATATCAGTATCTGTTACCGAGACTGAAGGGAATGTGGAAACATCTGGAACGGCAGGGAGGTGGTATCGGGAGCCGCGGCCCGGGTGAAACAGAAATTGAAACTGACCGCCGTATTGTAAAAAATAAAATTTCACTGCTGAGAAAAAGACTGGCCGATATCGACAAACAGGCTTTTACCCAAAGAAAAGAAAGAGGAGAATATATCAGGGTGGCATTGGTTGGATACACGAATGTCGGCAAGAGTACCATTATGAACCTGTTGAGCAAGAGTGATGTTTTTGCAGAAAATAAATTGTTTGCAACCCTTGATACTACCACGCGTAAAGTGGTGTTGGGGAGCACTCCGTTTTTGCTTAGTGATACCGTTGGTTTTATACGTAAACTTCCATTTCATCTTGTAGAAAGTTTTAAAAGTACGCTGGATGAAGTGAGAGAAGCCGATTTGCTCCTGCACGTAGTGGATATTTCGCATTCCAACTTTGAAGAACAACTTTCCGTTGTTGAAAAGACTTTGCTGGATCTCAAGTGCATGGATAAACCCGTCATCACCGTTTTCAACAAGATGGATATTTATGAAAAAAACAACTTTGATCAATGGCTTTCGCCGGAAGTGAAAGAGCAATTGCTTGAGGAGTTAAAAGACAAATGGATAGAGAAAACCCGCGGGAATGCTGTCTTTACTTCAGCAACAAAAAAAATGAATATTGACGGATTCAGGCAAAAGGTACTTAATGAGGTGAGGACATTATACCGGCAAAAATATCCTTACAAAGTAGAATACTTTTACTGAGAAATGGAAACGAATCATTGGATAAAAATAGCTGACGATGAAAATTCACTTCAATGGAATGAAAATGGAATTGCTTTGGTCAGCATTGAAAATAAAGAAATCTGCATCATCAAAACAACGGAAGGTTTGCACGCATGCAATGAAAAATGCCCCCATGCAGGCGCTCCGCTGGAAGTCACCGGATCTGTCGACAGCCATTGTATCCTCACCTGTTCGAGGCATCATTACAAGTTCAATTTGAAAAGGGGAAGAGATGCTTTCAACGAGGGGTATTTCCTGAAGGTGTATCCGGTAAGGAAAGAAGCCGATGGAATCTATATCAATTTCAGGTAGCCGGGTTATCGCCGGACAGCATTTGTTCTTTTTCGGCATCTAAAAACAATTCAGGAGACTGCTCAATCTTTTTTTTGTAATTCGAAACGGATTTCCAATAAATAATAAAACAAACCAAAGTGGCCACCAAAGCCAATTCATCCAAAGGGTTCAACTCGAATATCCGCAATAGATAAAACACAAAAAAGAGCACGGCCCAAACCCTTCCGATTTCATGAGCAGGCCTGCTATTTACTTCTTCACCTGCACTTTCGAGGTGAGCCTGTATTGAATCTGAAATCCCGTCAACCAAAACAAAAACAAAATAAAAATTATAGATGGGAATTAATATCCGCCAGACTGCCGGAGGTTTTATTTGCCTGTTCTCAGGAGAAATAGACAGCAAGGTATTTTGCAAGGTTCTAATAAATAAAATCGCCACAACAAGAAAAATCAACAAAAAAGAAAATTCGAAAATCAAACCTCTGAAATTGTACATAGCTGTTCCTGGTTTTTAATAAATCCCAAAAAAATTCTTTTCCTGCAAAAATTCTTCCTGTAAACTGCGAAAGTAAAACGCTAAAAGACCGGGCAGGGGATTCCTCTTCCACCTTCGGATGGCCTTTTTACATAGATCAATGACAATTCCATTCCACCCCTGCTTTGTGAAGCCGGGCGCAAACTTGAAATGTTTATATCGTAGGTTGCCCCGATCCGCATCCCCGAAAATTCCAACCCGACATAAGGAATCAGTGCATCATTAAACCTGAACCACGATCCGAAATATACATTGGAAGGATTTTCACTTTGCTGATCAATGGCGGCCGCAAATGCCCCGCCGATAACAGTTTCCGTAGCTTTATTCTGCACCTGAAAAATTCCGCTTGCATGAAACCTGACATTGTCGGCAACCGGAAAAAATCCACCAGCATGAACCGTTGCACGGGTACCAATACTCCAGTCGGCAGCCATAAAACTTTCCCTGGGCCGGTTAATATGATACATGGATGCACCCACATAAAAATTATTATCGTCAGATGTTGAACCGGAATATAAAATTCCTGCATTCAGATCGAGATAACTTACATTCAGATTCTGATTATTGAAAACCTCCTGCGTAATTCCGGTAAAGCCGAAAGGAGTGAGCATATCTTCGAAATACAATTTCGATTGATCCAAACGCTTTTGCCCATAGGATCCCTGAAATCCAATACCTATTTGTTGAAATCCGTCTTCATCCAATGCTTTGTGATATGATGTGCTCAACGCAACATAATTATCTGTCAGGATATTTCCTCCCGCCTGATCCTTTAATGCAAGGATTCCAACTCCCCAGGTATCATTGGATGGTATATGATTTTTCATTATCCTGAAATCCACACTTACCGTATAAGTGGTATAAACGTTATTCAGTGCAGGCCATTGATTTCTGTAATTTCCTGCCACTCTCAAATTGCCATCAAACTTGCCGGTTAATGCAGGATTTAATGTCAGGGGGGAAGCAAAGAACTGCGAGAAGTGCGGATCTTGTGCATTGACTTTGGCAGTGAAACACAGGAGCATCAGTATGGTAAGAGGGGCAATTATTTTCATAACCGGTCAGAAAAGAAAATTAAAGATAAACAATCCATGACTGAATCAAAGCCATTTTCCCTCTTTTTTCAAAGGTCAGCCATCATAATAAAAACAGTTCTAATCCAAATTGTTTTCTATGATTTCAGGCTGTTGATAATTTTTTCAAATTCATCTGCATTCAAGGATGCTCCGCCGACAAGACCTCCATCCACATCAGGTTGAGAAAAGATTTCGGAAGCGTTGGAGGGCTTGACGCTGCCCCCATAGAGGATAGAAATATTTTCAGAAATTTCTTTTCCAAATTTTTCTGCTATCACGAAGCGGATATATGCATGCATTTCCTGCGCTTGTGCTGATGAAGCTGTTTTGCCTGTGCCAATAGCCCAGATCGGTTCATAGGCTACAATTACTTTTTGAATCTGATTTTCATCCAGGTGAAAAAGGCTTTCCCTGATTTGTTTTCCCACAAAATCATTTTGGGCACCTGCTTCTCTGATGTCAAGAGCTTCCCCACAACAGAAAATGGGAATCAAATTGTGAGCTAATGAAGCATCCATTTTTTCCGCGAGCATGTCATTCGATTCCTGAAAATATCCTCTGCGTTCGCTGTGTCCGATAATTACGTGTGTCACGCCACACGATTGCAACATAGCTGCGCTCACTTCGCCGGTATATGCTCCGGAATGTTTGGTGTAAACATTTTGCGCCGACACAAAAAAATGAGGATCTTTTTCGAGGTATTCTTTTGCAAGAAGCAGATACGGATAGGGAACAGCAATGACAGACTGATGATCCGGATTCCATTTTATTTTTTTATTTCCCAACGACTGCAATAATTCTTTGGCCTCATTCAATGTGCAGTTCATCTTCCAGTTGGCTGCCGCAATTTGTTTCCTCATGATTTGTTGTATAAATTTTTAATTGATAAAATTTCTTCTTCTGTTATTTCAAAACCTTTCAGTTTTTTCCAGTTATGAATGTCACGGATCACTTTGTCCAATTCGTAAGGTTCATTTCCCCAGGTAAAATTATCTGTAAACTTTTCCGGTGTTTTCTGTATGATATTCGAACATACGCCAACGACAGATCCCGTATTAAATGAAGTATTGATGGCACTGCGGCTGTAATCTCCCATAATCAATCCGCACTTGATGCCGGCACGGACAGAAGTCACTTCCTTCCCAAATCGGACACTGACTTCTGATGCATTATTTTTCAAATTGCTGTTGCTGGTTCCTGCTCCCAGGTTGCACCATTCACCCAATATCGAATCTCCCAAATATCCATCGTGCGCTTTATTGGAATATCCCATAAGAACGGAATTTTTTATCTCTCCGCCTGCCATGCAACAGGGGCCAAGCGTAGTAGCTCCATAAATCTTCGCTCCCATTTTCACTACCGAATTATTTCCGCAAAAAAAAGGCCCGCGTATCATAGCTCCTTCCATCACTACAGAATCACGTGAAATATAAACCGGCCCGCTGTTTCCGTTGATGGTACAAAATGACAGCCGTGCTCCTTTTTCAATAAAAACATTTTCCTTGCCCGAAATTTTTATTTCTCTGTCAACCGTTTCACTTTCTTTTCCTTCGGTAATCATGGCAAAATCCTGCCGCAATGCCCAATCGTTGTTTTTGAAAATATCGGTCGGGTTATTGAGAGTGGTTCCGTCTTCTTTCCATACTCCTTCTTTAACTAATTTTTTAAGTGAAGACAATGAAGGAACATGATTGGCGGTGATATTGAAATCTGCTTTTTGCAAATCAGGATTTTCTGATTTGAGCAAAACATGGGGACCAAAATAAAACTGCCATTTTTCCAGAATAGTAAGCATCCCAATCCGGATATGCGCCACACTCTTTAACTGTCCGAAGGGAAAAAAATCTTTTTTACAGGAAAGATCATCCAGCAAAATGGTCATGCAACGAAAATAATAAAAATAGAAGTGATTGGATTGATTGCCTGATTGATTTTTGCCCTGGCACCATTTTTAAATTTGGGATTGCATTCATTAACCGCCATCTCTCGATAAAAATCCTTCCGATTTGTTTTCTGATGTAAATTTTCCAATCCGATTTATTTTATAACAATTCTTCTGCCGTTTATCCTGCCCGACCAGGCATTGTACCGTTTGCAAACAAGTCTGGGAAAACAGATGTTTAAAAACCAAAAACTTATTTTTCTGTTTCTGACTTTCTCTTAGCTATTTTAACCAACTTATACAAAAAAGCCCCGCCTGCAATTGATAAAATAATTAAGACCATGGTGGGGATCAGGTTCATAGAATATTTTTCATAAACCTATGGCAATCCCTTTGGAAATCAAAATAAGAACCGGAATATTATTAAACCGGGATTTTGCAGTAGCACTAAAAGCTACTGCAAAGTTCGTAAGGGGTTATGGGAAGCATCCCGGTAACCCCGACTTAGAAAGCCTTTGCGAAAATATTTTATTTGAGCATTAGGCTTTATTAGTCGTTTTGCAGCCAACTGCAAAATTTGGGTTAAAAGAAAATTCCGGAGCAATCATCGCATCCGGAATCAAAACAATTTATAGTAAATCAGAATTTCCCTTCTGATTATTTCTTCTTTGCGTAACGTTTATTGAACTTATCAATACGCCCGGCTGTATCAACCATCACATTTTTACCTGTGTAGAATGGATGTGACATATTCGAAATTTCCAATTTGATAAGCGGATATTCATTGCCATCCTCCCACTTAACTTTTTCCTTACTCTCTGCAGTAGAACGGCTCAGAAAGGAAAACCCGTTGCTCATATCGCGGAACACGACGAATCTGTAATTACCCGGATGAATTTCTTTTTTCATATCATTTTTATTTTGTCATGGCTAACCCGGTGGGTCTCCATGAATTTTAAAAAAGGAGTGCAAATGTAGGATAAATGAGCGATAAACATGATTCCTGCCTGAAAAAATTAATTTAAACTTATCTCACGCCGCTTTAATGGATCTTTACAAATTGCACAATAACTTTAATCAGTTCAGGAGAAACAGGAATGCTATTATCTATATATGTTCTCTGCTGATTCTCACAATCCTTTCCGGCATCTTTCAATACATGACTCATATTCTGAATAATTTTTAATTCTGCATTTTTTGCCTCATCATACAAGTCTTTTGCATTGTCAACCCCAACCTGGATATCGCAGGTGCCCTGCAAAATAAGTATCGGGCAATTGACTTTCTTAATCTCATTTGCCGGATCATAACTAAACCAGTTTATCAGGTAAGGCTGAATGGATGGCCTGAAAATATTTGTCAATGCTGCGGGCACATTTTTCACTTCATGTCCATCTTCCAGATTGTCAACAATCCTATCAATCGTAGAATCTGCAATTCCGCCCACTTTGCCTGAAAGCTGTTTCTTGATAATTTCTCCTGCAGGAACACCTACTCCGGAAACAGAAATATACCCATTCACCTTTTCCTTCGCTGCTGCAATCATCCCCAACAATGAACCCTCACTGTGCCCTGCCAAAAATATTCTGGAATAACCATCTCGCTTGAAAAACTGAACAATACTGTCCACATCATTCACATAATCATCAAATCTTAAATCTGATTCTTTCATTCCGCTGTAAGCACTCTTCCCAATGCCCCTTTTATCGTATCTGAAGGAACTGATATTCTGGCTGTCCAGCGAATTGGCAAGTTGCAGATAGGTATCAGCGTGAACACCCAGCGGGCTATTCCCATTCCGGTCGGTGGGACCAGATCCGGCTATAATAATAACCAGCGGGTTTGTTTTATTCTTTGAAATCAGCGAGCCGCTCAATTTAATTTTTCCAAAAGCCGGAATGTCGATTTCATGCTCATTTTTGTTGGGTGATTGTGTGGCTTCTTTCCCTTTTTTCATTCCAAGTGGAAATGAAACCCCGCTCTGTCTCCAGTCTCCTGAAATAGAATCCGGAGAAACCAGCTTTCCGGTAAACGATGCTCCGATATTCTTCACTTCGGCAAATACGCTGTCTCCTTTTGTTTTTAACATGGTAAAACTTAGCCCTGATGCACCCTGCATCGGGCTGTCCCACGTACCTGTCAAAGAATCTGTATCTCCATTTTTAAGATGAAAGACCAGGGGAAGTTTATTCCCTCCAACCGAAAGCATCCCTTCCCAATCACCGGAAAAGTTTTGTCCATAGGAGAATGAGCACAACAGCAGGAAAAACGGAATAAGGGCTTTTTTCATATTTAATTTTTTATCTCGACATTTCCGGAAGAGGGATATCCCGTTTGAGCATGTCATTGCGATTTGCCATATTCCATGCCAGCAGGAAAGTATAGCGAACTCTTTTCATCATCGGCCCAAAATTGATTTTTTCCATGGTGTCCGTTGGTTTATGGTAATCTTTATGGATTCCGTCAAAAAAGAAAAGAACCGGCACCCCCTTTCTGGCAAAATTAAAATGATCGCTTCTGTAATAAATTCTCTCCGGATCGCCGGGATCATTGTATTTATAATCTAATTCCAGGTTCAGATATTTCTTATTTACTTCCTTGCTGATTGGGTCCAGATCACTGCTCAGCTTATCGTTTCCGATCAGATAAACATAATTGGTACTATCGCCTGTTTTCCTGTTTGGATCCAGCCTTCCAACCATATCCGTATTCAAATCAACAGTTGTTTTGTCCAACGGAAACACCGGATTTTCAGAATAATATTTACTTCCCCAAAGCCCTTCTTCTTCACCACTCACAGTCATAAACACTACTGTTCTGCGCGGGCCATGCCCTTCGTTTTTGGCTTGTTGCATAGCGGCAGCCATTTCAATCACAGCCGTTGTTCCGCTTCCATCGTCATCAGCGCCATAATAAATCTGGCCATTGCGAATTCCGAGGTGATCGTAATGTCCGGTTACCAACACATATTGATCTTTTAAATCAGAACCTTCCACATATCCAATCACATTGGACGCAAGAACAGAAAAACGTTTCTTAGCGTATTCAATAGCCACTTCTTTTCTTTCATTCAGAATTGTTTTATTGAAGGGAGCAAGATTGTTATATGAACTTATTAGTTGATCTGCTTTTTTATCGCCAAATAAATTATTCAATAATGATCCCAAACCATATACCACAGGGATTCTTGATTTAGCTTCGGGATCCGGAAAGTACAGGTTACTTCTTCCGGCCATATTCGTCAGGTAAGACGGAAACTTGTCCATTCCCGGATTGATAAAGACCAATGCAATAGCGCCGTACTTTTGGGCAGCAGCGAGTTTGCGGTTGACCCCAAATGACCAGGGTGAATTTTTGTCCGTTCCACTAATGATATAGTTTCCATTTACTTTGGGTTCTCCATTGAGAACAACAACAATTTTTCCCCTGACGTTTTTCCCGGAATAATCTGAATAAGCCGCGTCGTCGATACCATACCCTGCAAATACAATCTGATTGCCTTTTACTGAACCTGATAAATCACTCCCTGCCAACAGAATGACATCATCTCCTATTTGCAACGGCTTTCCCCCAATTGTGACTTTTTCATTTGTAACAGAATCACGGTACAACAAATATTTCTGTTGATACCCGCCAGGAGATTCCGGCGCTTTCAATCCGATTTTCTTAAATTGATTTTGGATGTAACTGGCTGCACGGCGTTGGCCTTCAGTCCCCGTTTCACGGCCCTGCATCTGGGCGGAAGCGATAACATCAAGTACGTTTTTTAATTTTTGCTCTGTAATGGTTTGAGCATATTTCCAGGCTTCATCATCCTGGGCCATAGTTGAATATCCTGTAAATACAAAGAGGATAGCAAGCAGAAAAAAATTTTTCATTCAAACATTGATTTAGTCAGGCAATAAAAATAGCAAGAAGTGACAGAATGCAATTGCCATCCATGTAATAATTAGTTAAAGAGGGATTTTATTCACTCTTCTTTCATGTCTCCCCCCTTCAAATTCCGTCAGCATAAAGGCCCTTACCAATTCTTTCCCTTCATCCATAGAAATAAATCTTGCAGGAAGGCAAATGACGTTGGCATCGTTGTGTTTTCTTGCAAGCTTCGCAATTTCTTCCTGCCAACACAGTGCAGCCCTGATGCCCGCGTGTTTATTAGCCGACATGGCCACCCCGTTGCCACTCCCGCAAATCAGTATCCCAAAAGAAGCAGCGCCATTTTCTACCGCGTCTGAAACCGGATGAGCAAAATCAGGATAATCCACCGAATCAGGAGAATGAGTGCCCAGATCCTTAAACGGAATATTTTCACTTTCCAGAAACGATTTAAGAAATTCTTTGAATTGGAATCCTGCGTGATCGGAACCTATGGCAACAGGCAATTTCAGATTAAAAGCAGACATCATTTTTTTTGCTAAAGATAGTGGTTCATCAGAATGTCTGGCAACCTTATTTATCAAGGTACTAAACCTGCCGAATGCAGGTATTATCCGGTGAATCCTTTTTAATTCTATATTTGAACACCCCCACAAACAAATTCACTTTTAAAAAAAATTAAATCATGAACAAAATTCTTCAGTCAAAGAAAAACTTCTGGCTTTTCCTGATTCCCGGAATATTTCTCTTCTCATTTAATTTGGGAAATAATTCCGGAGGTACCGGCACCTCTGAAAATACAACTTCCATAACTATTCAAAAGAAACATAAGGCCGTCGCAGTAATTTCTCCTACCTACAAAGACACTGCAGTATCGGGCAAAGCTTTTTTTACGGAAAAAAGAAATGGGAATGTATATCTGAAAATAAAATTACACATACCCTCCAAAGCAAATAAGGAAGTAGCTGTACACATTCACGAGCACGGTGATTGTGGTAATATGGGAATGAATACCCACGGGCACTGGAACCCTACAAAGGACAAGCACGGTAAATGGGGAAGTTCTCATTTTCATCTCGGAGACATTGGCAATGTAAAGCTGGATAGCAAAGGAAACGGAACACTTAAGATGAACACCAATCTCTGGAATATCGGCGGCGATTCTGATGGAAATATTCTTGGGAGAGCTATCATAGTGCATGGCGGGACCGATGATTATGTAACCCAGCCTACCGGAAATGCAGGAGGAAGAATCGGATGCGGTGTAATCCAATAAATTTTCGATCTTTATAAAAATAATCTTCCGGATGGAAATTTATAAAAGAGAAAATCCATCCGGAAATATTTTATATACAAATGAATCAGATTTTGAAAATCCAATCACCGGACAGATTTCCCGACTTATGAAAACAACACCGGCAGATGAAATCCGCGACTATTTTAAAAAGGCAGTAAAAGAAGAAATTGTCTATTTTGAAAAACTGCCTCAATCCGGTGGCGACAGAATATATTTCCGCATAGGCACACCTGTTAAAAGTTACATAGCCACTTACAATTACAACATAAAAGAAAACCGTACTTTCCTCGAGTTTACCAATCATTTTCACGAAATCAATGCGCCCGTACCGAATATTTATTCCACAGATCTTTCAGGGAAAATGTATTTACAGGAGGATCTGGGCAGTATCTCTTTGCTTAATGAGCTTGAGAAACATGGCGAAAGCGATTATGTTTATGACCTGTTTCAAAAAAGTCTGAAAGCCCTGGCCCATCTGCAAATACTGGGAGATACAAAGCTGGATTACGATTATTGCCTGACCAGTAAAGAATTTGGGCGACAGGCAATCCTGAGTGATCTGTTGTATTTCAAATATTATTTCTTAGACACGCTCAAGATCCCTTATGAAAAGGAAAAGCTGATGGATGATTTTGAAGCATTGGCCACTTACCTGACCCATGTGGAATACAAATATTTTCTCTTCCGTGATTTTCAGAGCCGTAATATTTATATCCGGGAAGGGCAGGTTTATTTTATCGACTATCAGGGAGGAATGAAAGGAGCATTGTATTACGACGTGGCCTCTCTTCTCTGGCAGGCAAGAGCCAACCTGAGTATTGAATGGAAAAATTCATTGCTGGATTATTACATTCATTGCGTGGAAGAAATCCTTGGAAAGGCCATCGACAAGAACTCATTCAACAGTCAATATAACGGATATGTGCTGATAAGATTGATCCAGGTTTTAGGGGCTTATGGGTTCCGCGGCCTTTTTGAGCGCAAAGCACAATTTCTTACAAGCATTCCGCTGGCATTACAAAATCTAAAATACTTTCTTGGAAATAAGGCAGTCGGCATTTCCGTTCCGGAATATGAACGGCTCCTTCACCTGATTGTAGGTGAAGAAATCATTAACCGGTTTGTTCCGCTTCGGGCTGATGAAAATACGCCACTCATCATCACAATCAACAGCTTTTCTTATAAACATCCTGAATGCCTGCAAGACAAAAGTGAAAATGGCGGTGGATTTGTTTTTGATTGCAGAGGCCTTTTAAATCCGGGAAGATTTGATGAATACAAAAATCTGACCGGCAGGGACAAACCCGTGAAAGATTTTCTGGAGCAGAGAACAGCCATGCAACAATTTCTCAACGGGGTTTACAATATAGTCGACATCAGTGTGGAAGATTATATCCGGCGCGGATTTACTTCACTGATGATTTCTTTTGGATGTACCGGAGGGCAGCACCGGAGCGTGTATGCAGCCGATGCCCTGGCCCGATATTTACGAAATAAGTTTAAAGTAAAAATTGAGCTGAACCATTTTGAACAGGGAATTCATGAGAAAATAGGAATTAATTAAATTGAGAATATACTAACTAACAGTAATGATCAAACGAAATACTTTGAAAGTTCTATGAAGGCAATGATTTTGGCTGCAGGCCTGGGCACACGCCTGAAACCATTTACAGATCAACACCCGAAAGCGCTGGCTGTTGTCAATGGGAAAACCCTTTTGCAGCGCAACATTGAATATCTGGCCTCGTATGGTTTTGATGATATTACAGTCAACGTGCACCATTTCCCCGAACAGATAAAAGAATTTATTACTTCTTTCAAATACCATGGCATCACCTTCCATATTTCTGACGAAACCGAAGAAGTACTTGAAACAGGTGGCGGATTGATGAGAGCTTCCACTTTTTTGAAAGGCAATGAAACGTTTGTATTGATGAATGTGGATATATTGACGGATCTGGATTTAGGAAAAATGATTCAAACACATCGCGACACAGGGGGGTTGGCTACCCTGGCCGTCTCAAAGCGGGATACTTCACGATATTTTATGTTTGATGAAAACAACCGGTTGTGTGGTTGGCAGAATGTAAAAACCGGAGAAAAGAAAATTGTAAGAGACGGTACTGAAATGACCTCTCTTGCTTTCAGTGGTATTCACGTGATAGAACCAGAAATTTTTTCTCTTATAAAACGCAAAGGAAAATTTTCTATGGTGGACGTTTATCTCGATCTTGCTCCTGTAAAAGACATCTATGCTTATGACCACTCCGAAAATAAATTCATCGATGTGGGAACTCTTGAAAAACTGAACCGCGCTTCAGAAATATTTTTTTGATTAGTGGCCTTTGGAAGATTTGTGTTCTGATTCTGCTGATTTGATTTTCGCCAAATATTCCGCCATATCGGGAATAAATTTTCTTTCGCTCACCAGGTAACCGCTTCCTTTGGCACAGAAATGAACTTTGAGATTTTCAGCGCTCAGCGGATTGCCGTCCGGGATGTCGGCAATATTGCTGAACCCGATATCATGTCCATCAATAATGATGACGAGTCCGCTGCCCACAGCTTCCATGATATTTCCTTCCCGTATAAGCATACCAGTATCTTCTCCGAGCCCGATTCCAACTGTCGAAGGATTTGAGATGATCGCCTGTGCAAGCCTGCCGAATCTTCCGCGTTTTTCAAAATGACTGTCAAATACAACATCTTTCATGAAAGCCAATCCGGTGGTCAGTTTCACTTCACCTTTCAAATGAGCTGAGGATGCATTCCCTTCATAAATCATGGTATTGCTCATTGCCATTGCCCCTGCAGAAGTACCCCCAATGATAAAATCTCTTTCGTCCATCAGCCTGTTGGTCAGAATTGTGAGGAATTCTGTTCCTCCAAAAGTAGCCGACAACCGCAACTGGTTTCCACCACTGAACATGACAGCATCACAATTCCTGATCCTGTCAAGGTAATCCGGGTTGGCTACCTCCGATCTGTTTCTAATTGGAATGACAGATACGTTGGTGCACCCGATTTTACCAAAAGCATGCAGGTAATTTTCTCCGACATCAACGGGTGTCATAGAAGCCGTGGTGATAACCTCAATTTGTTTATGTGTGCCACCGGCTTCCTGAACCAGCCGTTTAAGAATACCTAATTCAAAAAAATTAAGATTGTTTCTTTCTATCTTTCCTTTTTCAAGATCCACTCCTTTATCTTCTGCGCCACCTATCGCCAGAAGCTTTCCGCGGGGTATTTCCATTAAGTCTGATTTGGTATAAAAATATTTCTTGGAAACATTTCGAATACTCAAAGATAACAATTACACTAAAAATGAGCCGGGCTATCATGCACGAAAAATTTTTTTGAACGGCTGTTTTTCTTTGCTTAACTTTTGTTCCGCAAAAACCAATCACCACAAAGACTTATTATGGAGATCGAAAAAATCAGGGTGCTTCGCGGACCCAATTACTGGAGCATCCGCAGAAAGAATTTAATTCAAATGACGCTCAATCTTGGTGAACTTGAAGAAAAGCCAACAAACAGGATTGAGGGGTTCAGAGAAAAACTGGAAAAACTATTACCCGGTTTGTACGCCCACAGATGCAGTGAAGGAGTGCCGGGTGGATTTCTGAAAAGAGTTGATGAAGGTACCTGGATGGGACATGTGGTTGAACATGTGGCGCTCGAACTGCAGACTCTCGCCGGAATGGATATGGGATTCGGGCGTACACGCGGTACCGGTAAAAAAGGAGAATACTTTGTGGTATTTGATTATATGGAAGAAGAAGCCGGTGTCTTCGCTGCCAAATCAGCCGTGAAACTATGCGAATATCTGATTTACGGAACGCCTTACGATTTGGATAAAGAAGTGCAGCAGATGCGCGAAATCCGTGAAGATACACGGCTCGGGCCAAGTACCGGCGCTATCGTGGACGAAGCGATCCGCCGCGGCATTCCATACATCCGCCTGAATAAACAAAGCCTGGTGCAATTGGGTTACGGTGTTTTTCAAAAGCGCATCAGAGCTACCATTGCCGGCACTACTTCGTGTATCGCTGTTGATATTGCCGGAGACAAAGACGAAACAAAAAATCTTTTATCCGCAGCCGAAATCCCGGTGCCCAAAGGAATCCTGCTCAGAAAAAATGATACAGCAGACGATGCCATTCGTTCCGTCGGTTTTCCAATGGTAATCAAACCTCTCGACGGGAACCATGGAAAAGGCGCTACAACAAATATCTCAACGAAAGAACAGGTTGAAAAAGCATTGGAAGCCGCGCGGGGTTACAGCCGTACGGTGATTTGCGAAAAGTTTATCAAGGGTTACGATTTTCGTATCCTGGTAATCAATTACAAATTTATTTGCGCTGCTTTACGTACACCCGCCTCCGTTAGAGGAGATGGGGAACATACCATTCAGCAACTCATTGACGAAACCAATAAAGATCCGCGAAGAGGATTTGGCCACGAGAAAGTATTGACCATGATTACGGTGGATGATTTTACAATGAAAATGCTGAATGACCAGAACCTGATGCTGGAAAGCATTCCCGAAAAAGGTAAACTGATTCTTCTTAAACCCACAGCAAACCTAAGCACCGGCGGCACTTCCGAAGATGTAACCGATGAAGTGCATCCGGCCAATATTTTTCTTGCAGAAAGAATTGCACGTATTGTCGGGCTGGATATTTGTGGCATCGATGTGATGGCAAAAGATTTAAAAACACCACTCAGAGAAAGCGGAGGTGCCGTTCTCGAAGTAAATGCTGCTCCCGGATTCAGAATGCACGTAGAACCTTCCGTTGGTATTCCGAGAAATGTGGCCGAACCGGTTATCAACATGCTTTTTCCGAAAGGAACAGGAAGAATTCCCATCATTGCTATTACCGGCACCAATGGCAAAACCACCACAAGCCGGCTTACAGCACACCTTGTCAGAAACGGCGGTTACAAAGTCGGATTCACAACATCAGACGGAGTATATATTCAAAATCATTTGATGATGGTGGGTGATTGCACCGGTCCGCGCAGCGCCGAATTTGTATTGAGAGATCCGACCGTCGATTTTGCCGTTCTGGAATGTGCGCGTGGAGGGATTCTAAAAAGCGGGCTTGCTTTTCAAAAATGTGACATCGCCATCGTAACCAATGTTACAGCCGATCACCTTGGGCTTGGCGGTATTGAAACATTGGAACAAATGGCCAAAGTAAAATCCATCGTTCCGGAAACGGTCGTCAGAAACGGTTATGCCATTCTGAATGCAGACGATGACTTGGTTTATGCCATGAGAGATCATCTGGAATGCAACATCGCACTCTTCAGCATGGACGAAAAAAATAAGCGAATCCGGCAACATTGCAAAAATGGAGGGATTGCAGCGGTTTATGAAAATGAATACGTCACCATCATGAAAGGAAACTGGAAAATCAGGGTAGAACGTGCAGTAGATATTCCATTGACTTTTGGCGGCAGGGCCGTACACAATATCATGAATACATTGCCCTCCGTTCTTTCAGCTTATCTGGCAGGAATCGATTTGGAAAATATCAAATCGGCTCTGCTCTCTTTCATTCCTTCGCCCGTACAAACACCGGGCAGGCTGAACATTTTCGAATTCAAAAACTTTAAATTCATAGTCGACTTCGCCCACAACCCCGCCGGACTCACCCTGCTTTGTGACTTTGTCAACAAACTGGATTGCACCCGCAGAGTTGGCATCATCAGCGGCACCGGCGACAGAAGAGATGATGATATCAGGGAAATCGGACGCATCAGCGCCGCCAACTTTGATGAAATCATTATTCGTCAGGACAAAAACCTGAGAGGCAGAACTGCCGAAGAAATTATCCATCTTCTGGAAGAAGGTATTGACGAAGCAAAAACCACGGAGATACCGGTTCATGTTATTCCAAAGGAAAGTGACGCAATCACTTATGCCTATCAGCATGGCACTCCCGGTTCTATTATCACAATTATGTGCGATGTGGTGCCTGATGCGCTGGAATTTGTGAAGAAGATGAAGGAAAAGGAAGATGCGGAAACAACGTTACAACGAGAACCTAAAATATGAATTCATTTTTTGAAAATAGGCGTCGGAGACCTACTTTTGCAAACCTTTGTCCCATAGTATAAAGGCAGTACGACAGATTTTGGTTCTGTATGTCGAGGTTCGAATCCTCGTGGGACAACCAGGAAAATCAGCCTGAGGAAGTGCGGGTTTTTTATTTGACATACGCCGGATCTGTTTTTCTGTTTCCGGCAGGATTAATTGTCCCATAGTATAATGGTAGTACGACAGACTCTGACTCTGTTTGTCGAGGTTCGAATCCTCGTGGGACAACAAATAACTCCTGTTTTTTATAAGAAGGGAAATCTCACACAAAGGATACAAAAATCGCAGCATTTAATATTTTGGAATATTCGGTGGAGCGAAACCAGGATTCATAAAAAACTTTTACCGGAGAAAATCCATCGTCTATCTCCACCATACTTATCCTCAATAACAAAACCTATAGAAAAAGATCAAATCATTGGAAGGTTTTGCCAGATATTTGGCAGTTCGCTACTCCCATAGTTATTCGCCCCAAAAAATACCGTTAAAACACCCTATCCGCATTTCCAAACAAGCTCTACATTCATCTCTGACCATCCGGTATTTTACTCAAAAACATTGTCATGGCCAGGTATGTGCAACCCTACGTTTGGAAACAAGCGCCTTTTGTCAGGTTGCTGCCCGCACTTGCCGGTGGAATTGTATTGCAACATTATCTGCCACTTTTTTTAAAAACCATTCTCATCTGCCTCTCGGTTGCCATTCTTTTTCTGTTCTATTTTTCCCTGGAAAATATAGCACGGCGATTCGTGCATTTGCAATGGCGCGGAATTTTATTCCTCCTGCTCATCCTTTTTTCAGGTATGCTAATCCGTTATACCTCGGATATTCAGCAAAAAGACAACTGGTATGGACATTTTCTCCAAAAAGCGAAAGCATTTGAGGCACAAATTATTTCTGTGCCGGAAGAAAAAGAGAAAACGTATAAACTCACTGCGGAAATCAAAAAGGTCATTCTTCCCGACTCTGTATTTACTTCTATTGGCAAAACCATTCTCTATATCCGAAAAAAAGATTTGGAAAAATTACCGGAGGAAGGAGATGTTATGATTTTCAAAAACAAGGTCGGGGAAATCGGCAATCCTAAAAATCCGGGGTCATTTGATTACAAAAATTATTTATCAAACAAAGGAATTTTTCATCAGGTCATTCTTTCCCCCAACGAATGGATCATTACAGGGAATCGAAGCGCCGGTTTAGATAAGCTTTTTACCAAAACCCTGGTTTATGAAAATCAACTTTTTTCAAAAAATATTTCGAGTGAAGGCAGCCGTTCACTGATGAAGGCACTGATCACAGGCGACCGAAAAGACATAGACAAAAACATCGTACAGGCGTACGCAAACACAGGTGTAGTACATGTACTTTCGATATCCGGTTTGCACATCGGGCTGATTTATCTTTTCCTGATCAAACTGGGAAACCTGCTTCCGGGCATTCGAAAGAAGAAATTACCTCAATTCTTTTTTGTGTTATCGGGAGTATGGTTTTTTGCCGTGCTGACAGGGAGCGGGCCGTCTGTATTGAGATCAGCATTGATGTTTTCCTTTTTGTCGCTTGGCATTATTCAAAACAAAAAAGTGGTTACCTATAACTTTTGGGCGGCCAGCGCTTTTTTAATCCTGTGTTTTAATCCGCTGTTGCTTTGGGATATTGGTTTTCAACTTAGCTACGCTGCTGTGTTGGGAATTTTGATTTGGCAAAAACCAATTTATTCCAAACTGCTTTTCGGGAATAAACTTTTGGACTACACCTGGCAATTGATTTCTGTTTCACTTTCGGCACAGATACTCACCCTGCCCATTTCACTATTTTATTTTCATCAGTTTCCATTGCTTTTCATCATCGCCAACCTTGTGGCCATTCCTCTCGTTTCCCTCGGGCTGTGGGCAGGAATGCTTCTGTTATTTTTCGGATGGATTTCTTTTATCGGGCAGATCCTCGGGATGTTCATCAACCGGATTTTTTTAATTCTCGATTCATTCATCCTTTACATCGATTCAATCCGCTATGGATTATGGACGGGATTTTATCCTTCGGTTGCAGAAGTCATTCTTTTATATCTGCTGATAATTTTTCTTTATTCCTGGGGAAAAACAAAAGAAGTTCTCCCACTCAAACTCGCCCTATTCAGCACGCTCATTCTTTGCTCAGCATACACATATTCCCGTTGGCAAAAGTGCAATCAGGATGCACTTTTGGTTTACAACGTTTCAGGACAATCAAAAATAGAGTATTACAACGGATTCAATTTTCATGACCTGAATACGGTTGATGAAGATGAATCTGTCATCATAAAAACAGGCCGCAGTTTTTTCAATGTATCCAATCAGAGGGCGTTGACATTTTTTCAATCTACAGCCGGAGAATTTTATGGAGGACAAAGGAATTTCCTGCTGATCCATTCCAAACCTGAATTCAAAATTTCTCAGAAAAAAATTTACCTCGATGCCATCATCATTTCCAATTCAGCGGATGTGAGGATCCATAAATTAAATCAACAGTTCGAAACTCCTTTGTACATTTTTACACAGGATAATAACATCGCAAAAGTTCAAAACTGGAAAAAAGAATGCGAAGAACTACATTTGCGGGCGCAAGACAGCCGATCTCAGCCGGCTCTGGTATTCAATTATTAATTTTTTTGTTCAATTTTTCATGCAGACAAAGATCAAAACAGCGCTCATCTCGGTATTTGACAAATCGGGGTTGGAGCCTCTTTTAGAAGTACTCCATTCTTTCAACATCGCCATCCTGAGTACAGGCGGCACTAAAAAATTCATTGAAGAAAAAGGTTATCCTTGCACTTCGGTGGAGTCGTTGACAGGATACCCGTCCATTCTTGGCGGAAGAGTAAAGACATTGCACCCCATTATTTTTGGCGGAATTCTCGGAAGACGTGATAATCCGCAGGATTCAGAGGAAATGAAGGAATACAAAATTCCGGAAATAGATTTGGTCATTGTGGATTTGTATCCGTTTGAAAAAACGGTGGCAAGTACCAATGATGAAAAACAAATTATTGAAAAAATTGACATTGGCGGGCCTTCCATGATTCGCGCTGCCGCTAAAAACTACAAAGACATTCTGGTTGTGGCTGACAAAAAAGATTATCCCGGGCTTGTATCTCTCCTTAAAGAAAACCAGGGATCTGCTTCTTCCGATGACAGAAAAAAATATGCCGCAAAAGCTTTTGATGTGTGCAGCGGTTATGATATTGCAATTTCAAATTATTTTAATCATACATCCTTTGCAAATCCGTTCACCGGTGAAAAAACGCATTTGAGATACGGGGAAAATCCACACCAGCAGGCATGGTTTTCCGGCGATCTGAATCAACTCTTCCACCAGTTGCACGGCAAAGAAATTTCATACAATAATCTGGTGGATATTTCCGCAGCTCTATCTCTTATGTCAGAATTTAGTGTAGGCAGTACTGTTACATTTGCTATAATTAAACATACCAACGTTTGCGGTGCAGCACAGAGAGATAATACTTTTGAAGCCTTTAAAGCGGCCCTTGCCGGAGATCCGGAAAGTGCATTCGGCGGCATCCTGATCACCAATGGTAAACTGGATTTGCAGACTGCAGACGCTTTGAAGAAAATGTTCTTTGAAGTTATCATCGCACCGGAATACGATGAAAAAGCACTTCAGTTGCTCCAAGAGAAAAAGAACAGAATCATTCTGCAACTGGAAAACTATCCCTCGCAAAAATCAGGATTGAGATCCATGCTGAACGGATTTTTGCAACAAGACAGTGATGAAGGAAACTACAGCAAATGGGAAGAAGCCGGAGGCCTGAATACAACTGAAATACAAAAAGCCGATTTAGAATTTGCCAACATCATTTGCAAACATTTAAAGAGCAATGCCATCTGCATTGTGAAAGATCAACAGCTATTGGGCAAGGGATGCGGACAAACATCACGCGTCGATGCTTTTCGCCAGGCAATTGAAAAAGCGCATCAGTTCGGTCAGAACCTTGAAGGAAGCGTAGCGGCCAGTGACGCCTTTTTCCCTTTTGATGATTGTGTAAAACTGGGGCATGAAGCCGGTGTGAAAGCTTTCATCCAGCCGGGTGGCTCGATCCGGGATCACGATTCCATAGATTATTGCAAACAACATCAATTGGCAATGGTAATGACGGGAATGCGGCACTTCCGTCATTGATTTTTGTTAAACATATATAAATCTGATGCCGTTTATCCTTTTCATAAGGGGTAGAATTGATATTCATATAATTTTGAGGCTCCTTATGAAAATTGTCTTTGTTTCCATAGCATTATTTTTCTCATTTTCCGGCTTTTGCCAGCAAAAATGGACATTGCAGGATTGCGTAAACTTTGCTTTGCAAAATAATGTCACCGTCAAACAATCTGCCATTCAGGCAAAAGTAGCGGACATCAATTTAAAGCAAAGCCGGCTGTCGCAAATTCCTACAGCCAACTTCAACAACAATGATGGATACAGATTTGGAAAATCCCAAAACCCTTCGACCGGTATCCTCGAAAATCAAAACTATTTTTCTGTAGGACTCAGTTTTCAATCCAGCGCAGAAATATTTAACTGGTTCTCAAAGAAGAATACCATTCTTGCCAATGAGTGGAGCGCCATGTCAGCCAAAGCATCCGTAGAAAAACTTAAAAATGATTTGGCCCTGACGGTAGCGAATAGTTATCTGCAGGTGTTGCTCGCTATCGAACAGGAAAACATTGCCAGGATACAGGTGCAGCAGGATAGCGCACAACTTGAGATTGTTCGCAAACAGGTGAATGCAGGAACCCTGCCCGAACTGAATGCCGTTGAAGTGGAAGCACAATTGGCAAGCGACAGCGCAAACCTCATCACTGCCATTGGAAATATTACCCAGGCTAAATATGTTCTGAAATCGAATATGAACCTGGATGCCGCAACTCCCCTGGAATTGGAGACGCCACCTGTTGAAAAAATTCCGGTTGAACCGATTGCCGATTTACAACCAGATCATGTGTATGCACTGGCATTGCAGAACCTGCCGCAACAAAGAGTAAGTCAGTACAACATCAATGCTGCAAAAAAGAATGTATTGGCAGCAAAGGGATCATTGCATCCGAGCATCTCTGCTTACGGGTCTTTAAGTACCAATTACGGATATTTCAGAACCCCGATTTATGACCAGGTCTTGTCCGGGTATGGCCCCAGCGGACTGGTTGTGCCTGACGGATCGGGAGGGTTTATTGATGTTCAAAGGCCATTATACACTATTGGAGGTAAAAAAGGGTTTGTATCCGCCGATCCGTTGGGAACGCAATTCAGCAACAACTTCGGACAACAAATCGGGATCTCAATCAGCTTTCCCGTCTTCAACGGGTGGCAGGCAAAAGCAGGCTATAAAAGGGCGCAACTCAATGTCCGGAACCTGGAATATCAGAAGGAACTCGACGATGCCAATCTGAAACAGGATATTTATCAGGCATACAATGCGGCGGTTGTTGCAATGGAAAAATTTACATCCTCAAAAAAAGCAGTGGATGTGGCTCAACAAACGTATGATTTCAGTACAAAACGATATACGGTTGGGATGCTTACCACACTGGAACAAATTACCAATCAAAACAACTTATTCAAGGCAAAGCTCCAATACATATTAAACCAGTTTGATTATGTTTTCAAGATGAAAGTGCTGGAATTTTATAAAGGGCAGGGAATCAAACTATAATTGATTTTTCAAAAATCTGAAAATGAACAAGACATTAAAATGGACGATAATCGGTTTGGCAGGAATCATCATCCTGTTGATCGTTCTTAAAAAAACGGGGGTCATTGGCAAAGAAGAAGGGATACGTGTTTCTGCTGAGAAGGCAATGAATCGAACCATCGTTGAAACTGTAAATGCAAGTGGTAAAATATATCCTGAAGTGGAAATAACACTTGCTCCCGATATCAGCGGCGAAATAGTGGAACTGAATGTCAAGGAAGGAGACAGTGTGCACAAAGGACAGACTCTTGCAAAAATTTATGGAGATATTTATGCCACCCAAAGAGACCAGGCTGCCGCTATCGTCAATCAGCAGGTGGCTATGGTTTCCAATTCCAAAGCAAACCTGGCTGCACAGGAAGCGCAACTCGAGCAGGCCAAAAAGACTTATAAAATGCAAAAGCAGTTGTTTGACGAAAAAGTCATTTCACAGAGTGAATACAATACTGCGCTTGCAACCTATCAAACGGCTGTTGCCAATGTAAACGCCGCCAAAGAAAATATTAAAAGTTCCATCGCAAGTGTTGCCAGCGCCAGAGCCGGATTGGAAAAAGCGGACAAAGATATCAGCCGTGCCACACTGACTGCTCCAATGAGTGGAATCATTTCATTGCTCAATGTAAAACAAGGTGAGCGGGTGGTTGGAAGCAGTATGATGGCCGGAACAGAAATGATGCGTATTGCAGACATGAGTAAAATTGAAGTGCGTGTGGATGTGGGTGAAAACGATATTCCGAAAGTGCGAATCGGCGACAGCGCTGATATTGAAGTGGATGCCTACAACGACAGAAAATTCAAAGGGGTAGTTACCCAAATTGCCAGCAGCAACGTGGGGGCAGCGGCTCAAAGTATCACGGCCGCAAGTTCAAGTACCTCCACCGACGTGGCCAATTACAAAGTGTATATCCGTATAGATCCTTCCAGTTATCAGGATCTGATTGGGAAAAGCGCCAATAAAAGATTTCCTTTCAGGCCGGGGATGAATGCAAGTGCAGATATAAAAACACAAACCAAAACCGATGTGCTCAGCGTACCCATCAATGCGGTTGCCACAAGGGAGAAAAAGGATTCTGCTTCATTAAATGTTTCTGATAGTTCAGGCTTTGGGGATAATGATTTGGATATTGTGGTTTTTGTGATTGATGACAAAGGAATTGTTCATAAACGAAAGGTCACTACAGGGATACAGGACATCAATTATATGGAAATTCCAAGCGGGTTAACGGCCGGAGAAACTGTGGTCACCGGGCCTTATGATGTGGTAAGTAAAACGCTGAAGGATGGAGATAAGGTAAAAGTAGTTCCCAAGAATGAATTGTTTACAGACAAAAAGAATGGACAGAAATAACTATGTGGGCAAACATTACTTCGGGCTGTATTTATCTTCCGATAATTTATGCTGATATAATTTTCCGGTACCGTTTGCACAGGTTGAGGAATTTTCAATGAAACATCAATTTGAACCAATCTTAAAAGAAAACTCTTTAACTGAGAATCTTCTAACTCCTGATTTCTCTCCGCATAAAGAGATAATATGTGGCAGCAAAACAAACCACGGTAGAAGCGACCAATCCGGTGACCTGCGGCCATACAATCATAAAACTTTCTCTTATCGACAAGGGTGAGGGTATGGCTCCCGACATCTGTTCCATTGTCAGCGGCCCAAGGCTACGGACTGAGGGAATGAGAAGTGTGGTCACGGAATCAGTATATAATTGATTGGGAGAAATTCTGCGAAGAGTCAAAACCAGATTGTTATACGACATCAGATCTTCCTGTCCAAGCACATCGGGTGACGGAAGTATCGAACTGATTACAACACTGATAATAAGTCTGTAAAAAACAGCAAAGAAAAGCCATATCCCAATAGCGGTGAGCGCTGACGTAGCAGCGCTTCTGAAACTTACTGACAAAAGAATTGACAAGCTCAGCCAAAAACCGACATATAAAATACTCATCACTAAAAATCCCAGAATCCGAAAGACTTCTGTCATTTCAATCGGAACTCCGGTAATCAGCATTCCTGCACCGATCATCAATAAAATCAGAAAAAGTAAAAGTGCACTCACTACGATCAATGCGCCGAGAAATTTTGCGAGCAGCAGATTATCGCGGTAAACAGGCTGGGCCATGAGCCTGATCAATGTTCCGTTATTTCTTTCGGAATTGATGGCGTCAAACCCGAGTGCAATACCAAGCAGGGGGCCAAGAAATCCGAGGAAAATATGGAATGTGGGAAGTGTACCATCCGAAGTCGTGAGCAGTTTCAGATAAATAAATCCGCGGTTCGGATCATTCACATTCGATATGGCGGTATCCAGATTTTTCAGAGCCATGTACAGCGCCCCGAAAAAAGTGAGTACAATAAGGATCAGCATCACAATGAAACGCCAACTGCGGATGTGATCTCCCGTTTCCTTGCGAACCATTACCCAGAAAGGGTATCCCGCCTTATTTGGTATTTGTTCGTCCTGCATCATTTTTCTTAAAAAAAGCTCTTTGGAATAAATTTTCAGATCTCATCCCTGCCTCTTTATTCGTTTGATTATTTTCAAAATACCGGTGATAGATTTCATCCAGCCCATACTCTTTTTTACGTACACCCATAACGTTTAGTCCATTCATCACAAAGAATTTTACAATCTCCGGGGTCATATCATTTGCAGAAGACACTTGTATTGAACTCCTGTTCAATTCAACACTTTTTATGCCGGCCAATCCTTGTAATTCTTCAACAAAATTATTCCTGCCGGACAGATCCTCTTTTACATCGACAACTACCACATAAGATTCTTCACCAAAAAGATTGCGTGAAAGGGATTCAATATTTCCTTCCACAAGCAATTTCCCTTTTACAAAAATGCCCACCCGGTCGCAAACCTGCTGCACCTGATGAAGATGGTGTGAAGAAATGAGCACCGTCAATCCCTGTTGCCTGCTGAGTTGGTGAATGAGGGACAGAAACTCCCTGACACCACTGGGATCAATACCAAGAGTGGGTTCATCCAGAATAATTACTTCGGGTTCTTTAATCAACACATCAGCCAGCCCCAACCTTTGCTTCATACCACGTGAATAGACTGATGTCTTTTTATCTTTTTCATTTCCCAATCCCACCAGGCCCATCATTGAAGAGGCCCGTTCTTCTATTTCATCTTCGGGAATTCCGTTGAGACGGCCTATGTATTTCAGGTTTTCAAAAGCTGTCAACCCATCATAAAACCCCACGCTGTCGGGCATGTAACCCACTTTCCGTTTTACATCGATCGGATTTCTGGTAGCATTTATCCCACAAACCATTGCCCGCCCGGAAGAAGGCTCGGTAAGTCCCAACATCATCAGAATGGTCGTAGTCTTCCCGGCACCGTTAGGACCCAGAAGACCAAATATTTCTCCTTTATTGATTTTGAGATTAAGATCTTCGACAGCCCTCACGGAACCGTAGTTTTTGGACAAGCCTTCCAGTTCGATGATTGCATTTTCCATCATTGCTTATCTCCTCCCGTATTTTCGGATCAGGTAATAAACCAGTCCAATTGCCAAAAGTATAATGAGGATACCAAGCCAACCGGATAACAGAGAGGTCTTCACCGTCATCCGTATTGAAGCTGATGAGTCAGCATTCACATTCTTGGCATTAAGCACCAACAGGTAATCCCCTGCAATGGTTTTTTCAGGAATAGCAATGTTTACTTTTACTTGTTGAGATTGTCCCGGATCAAGGCGGGCAATCATGGACGTATCAAATGTGGCATTCCATGAATTGGGTGCCTGTGCAGAAAGTTCAACTCCGTTGAGGGGCAGTGTACCGGTATTTTGAATTAGCAACTCAATAGATCTGTTGTTGCCTTCTGTTACGTTTTCACTCAACTTACCGGAAGGTGTTGTAACATTCAAGCCATAGCTTCCGCTGAGTACTGCTTCCAGTTTTAGTTGGAGTGAATCCATTCCGGCAACTGCCGAAACAGGGATTTCATATTTACCGGGCTTGGCCATTGGTGAAGCGGTAATGGCAATACTGATAGGTTCCGTTTTACCGGAATCCAGTTGGAGGGCAGCGACCTGATTCCCTTCTGCATTGAAAACGACTGTCCAACCCTTTGGAACCTGTGCATTCAACTGATAAACCTGTTGCTGAAAAGATCCGTTGTGCAGGGTGGCATTAAACCGGAAAGGGTCCTTGTTGTTGGATTCAATATTCATCAGACGAACAGAAAAAGAAGATTCTTTTTTCTGAGAAAACGCCGTTGATGAAATTGAAAAAAGAAAAAATAATGTACTGCCAAAGATCAGGCCTCTCCAATGAAACCTTGAGGCGTGTGTTGAAAATAAAGACATAAAACAGTAGAAAAATTAAATAATGGTTTTAATTTAATAGAAAGTGAAGGTAAGAGAGTGAAAAAATATGGTTTTGTTAAAAAATAAATCTCTAAAACTTCTTTTGAAGAAATAGATGGAGTTTGATACTACTTCATATTAATCTAAAACTATTTGTTATCAAGCATCAGGAGAGACAATCATTCGCCTGAAAGAGCAACCCATTATGCACCACGACAAACAACAACTACAGAAACTTATTTGCTTCGGATTAAAACAAATCAGCATCGAATAATTTATCTGAAAAAGAATTGATACCCCGCCAAAAATATCAGTATCCCGATAGCCCCGCCGGCCACAAGTGCAAGTGCACCCCGCAGGTCGTAATATCCGCGGCCAATTATGAAAGTGAAAAGTTTAAAACCAAACGCAATGGACAAAGTGCAGATTACACCCGTCCAGATAGCAAGGGATATCTGATGAGGCCAGATGTAAAGGCTTATCAAGGGCAATAAAAACCCCATACCAATTCCAATGATTATATGATCTTTCCTGCTCACTTCATCTCTCATAAATCAGCATTTTATATAAGTTCCTACAGGGATAATCCGGTTATGATTCCAGTCAGATTATAATTTTCTGATTTTAATATTCCTGAACCACACGGCATCTCCGTGAAATTGAAGTGCAATATTCCCTTCCTTAAATTTCCCGAAATCCTTCATATCTCTGAATTTGCTGATGGCAACCATTTTGTTCCAATAGGCATCCCACAAGCGGGTTCTTAGTGTATGCACGCCGTTCATAAAGAAATCGAGTTGCCCGTCCTTGCAGCGAATGACAACAGCATTCCACTGACCCGATGGTTTTGCTTCTTCTTTCGATGCCAATAAATCATAGAGGTCACCTGCCCTGTGTGTGTAGAGCCTGGCATCGGGATGGCCCCTTCTGATTGGCGTCCCATTATCAAGCACCTGCATTTCCGGCCCGGTTTCATAGGTTTCACCTTGTATCCCATCATCTTTTACATAAAATAAAATACCGCTGTTCCCCTTTTGGCTGATCTTCCATTCAAGTTTGAGCTCAAAATTTCCAAATTCCCCATCAGTTACCAAATCTCTTCTTTCGGAATCATTATAATTTGCCTCCTCACTTTTGTCGGGGAACAGCATTCCGTCTTTGGCCTTCCAGAACCCTCCGGCCGTTTTATTTCCGAATGTATGCCACCCATCCGTGGTTTTTCCATCAAACAACAATTGCCATCCCTGTTGTTTTTCACGGGCTGAAAGTAAATTCATTTTTACCTGGGCTGAGGCGCTGCATGCGGCTGAAATAAATGCGATGGCGGTCAATAATAATTTTTTCATAAAGAGAATTTTGAGATGAATTAATCGAGGCCGAGAACTTTTTTATTGAGTGTTTCGTCTTTGACCGTGGCCGCAAAATCATCAAAAGCTTTTTCTGTTGTTCTGATGATATGGTTCTTAATAAACTCAGCGCCTTCCTTTGCACCATCCATGGCATTTTTGATACAACATTCCCATTCCAATACAGCCCAACCATCGTAATCGTATTCTGCCAATTTGCTGAAGATACGTTTAAAATCTACCTGCCCGTCTCCCGTTGAACGGTAACGGCCGGCGCGTTTGAGCCACGGTTGATACCCGCCGAAAGTTCCCACTCTTCCGGTCGGATTGAACTCTGCATCTTTCACATGAAAGGCACGGATACGATCGTGATATAAATCTATGTATTGAATATAATCAAGGCACTGCAAAACAAAGTGCGACGGATCGTATAGAAGGCAAGCTCTCGGGTGATTATGTACTTTTTCAAGAAACATTTCGTAGGTAGCCCCATCAAACAAATCTTCACCCGGATGAATTTCATAACATACATCCACCCCACATTCGTCAAAAGCATTTAATATAGGTGTCCATCTTTTTGCAAGTTCGGTAAACCCCTCATCCACCAATCCTTCCGGGCGCTGCGGCCACGGATGAAACGTATGCCACAAAAAAGAACCGCTGAAAGTAGCATGCGCTTTCAATCCGAGATTCTGGCTTGCCTTTGCTGCATACATCAGTTGCTGAACAGCCCATTGCTGCCGGGCTTTCGGATTATTTCGCAAATTTTCGGGAGCGAAGCCGTCGAACAAAACATCATAGGCGGGATTCACAGCGATCAATTGCCCCTGAAGATGTGTCGACAGTTCTGTGATTTCCATTCCGTATTTAGCCACAATACCTTTTAACTCATCAGCATATATTTTACTCTCCGCCGCTTTCTCCAAATCAATAAACCTTTTGTCGAGAGTGGGCAACTGCACACCTTTGAATCCTAACTGTGATGCCCAACCGCAAATATTTTCGAGATTATCAAACGGCGCTTTATCACCCACAAACTGTGCAATAAATAATCCGGGGCCTTTCATTGTTTTCATAAAAATATTTTTAAAAGGAATTACTGTTTCCTGAGCCGGGGAATTCCTTTTTTAAAATTTAAATTTCAAAATCTTTCCACGACTTTCCATTTTTTGATGATGCCACGACATTTTCAACAAATGCCATGCCTCTTACACCATCTTCCACCGTTGGAAAATCCAGCATTTCAGGGGTCGGTTCATTGCCATCGAATCGTGCATTCAATGTCAAAGCAAAATTCCTGTAAAGATTGGCAAACGCCTCCAGATATCCTTCAGGATGTCCGCCGGGAGTACGCGTATTTGCTTTGGCAAAACTGCTCAGATTTCCACCGCCCGTCCTCAGTATTTCTGCAGGTTTATCCAGATGTTTCAGAAGTAGCGTGTTGGGTTCCATCTGATGCCATTCCAACCCGCCTTTTTCACCATAAATCCTCAATGTCAGATTATTTTCTTCTCCGGCAGCGATCTGAGTAGCAACCAGAGTTCCTGACACATTATCTTCAAATTTCAACAATACATTACCGTCATCATCCAATGCCCTCCCGGGAACAACTGTATTCAGGTCTGCACACAATTTCTCAATCTTCAATCCACTTACATATTCCGCAAGGTGCGCGGCATGCGTTCCGATATCTCCCATACATCCGGCTGCCCCCGATTTTTTTGGATCAGTCCTCCACGATGCCTGCACATTACCTGATTTTTCTTCCACCTTGCTCAGCCATCCCTGGATATATTCAACCATAATTTTTCTCACTTTTCCGATGGCTCCGTTTTTTATCAGATACTTTGCTTCTTTCACCATCGGATAACCGGAATAGGTATGCGTGAGGCAAAGAATCAATCCGGTTTCCTTCACTTTTTTCTGCAACTGTATGGCCTCTTCCAGATTAAAGGTCATTGGCTTTTCAAGGACAACATGAAATCCATTTTCCAGGGCCATCATAGCGGGATCAAAATGGGCAAAATTTGGTGTAACGATAGAAACAAAATCTATTCTTTCACCGGCAGGCAATTTCTTCTCCTGCTCAAACATGGTTTTGTAATCGGGATAAACCCTGTTTTCAGGCAAATGCAAATCTTTTCCCGTTGCTTTCGACACTTCCGGGTGTGAGCTAAATGCGCCGGCCTTCATTTCTATCAGCCCGTCAATTGATGCTGCCATGCGGTGTACAGCGCCGATAAAAGCCCCGCGCCCACCGCCAATCATCCCCATTCTCAACTTCCTTTCCATTGTTTAAAAATTTTTATCCGAACAACTGCGTAAAAAAAGATGATTCAGATTTTTAAAAATAGTATTTTTAAATCTTACAAAACCACACGCAAAAATATTCAAATGAAAATTACTACCTGGCTACGTCTTGCATTCATGATGTTTCTCGAATTTTTTATCTGGGGTGCATGGTTCGTTACTCTCGGAATTTTTTTGGACAACAACCTTCACGCGACCGGAGCAGAAAGCGCGGCTGTATTCTCCACGCAATCATGGGGAGCTATCATTGCGCCGTTTATTATCGGGCTTATTGCCGACCGGTATTTCAATGCAGAAAAGATTCTGGGGGTACTTCATCTCGCAGGAGCTGTATTGATGTACCAGATGTTTGTATCGGACAGCATACAGTCTTTTTATCCTTACGTGCTTGCCTACATGATTTTGTTTATGCCGACACTGGCATTGGTCAATTCTATTTCTTTTAATCAGATGCAGGATACAGAAAAGCAATTTCCCGCCATCCGTGTTTTGGGAACCATTGGCTGGATTGTAGCCGGACTCCTTATCAGCCTTGTTTTTCTTTGGGATCAGGACGCGAACGCCAAATCGGGAATGATAAAAAACACCTTTTTGATGGCGTCAGTTGCTTCGCTTGTTTTGGGGCTTTTCAGTTTTACCCTTCCTAAAACTCCGCCCAAATTTGCGAAGGGAACCAAAGTAAAAGTTTCAGAAATACTCGGCCTCGATGCATTGAAATTATTGAAGGATAAATATTTTGCCATCTTCTTCGTATCCTCTATTCTGATTTGTATCCCGCTTGCATTTTACTATCAATATACCAGCCAGTTTCTATCGAATATTCATGTCCCCAAACCGGCATTCAAAATGTCCATCGGACAATGGTTCGAAATTTTATTTATGTTATCTCTCCCTCTCTTTTTCAAAAGATTTGGATTCAAAAAAACCATCCTGATCAGCATGCTTGCGTGGACGGTGAGGTACGCATTATTTGCTTATGGAAATGCCGGTGAACTTGCGTTTATGCTCATTATCGGAATTGCATTACATGGCATCTGTTATGATTTCTTTTTTGTATCAGGGCAGATTTACACAGATCAAAAAGCAGGTGAAAAATACAAGAGCGCTGCACAGGGATTAATTACACTTGCAACTTATGGTATAGGAATGCTGATAGGATTTCAAATTGCCGGAGCTGTATTTGACGCGTACTCCCTGGGAAGCGATACATTTAACTGGAAGATGATCTGGATTATTCCTTCGGTATTCGCTTTTGTCGTATTCTTCTTGTTTGCTGTTCTTTTCAAAGACAAAGGAGTGAAACAAATTGAACTCAATAAAGAATGATGAAACCAAAATATACACGTCGATCAATTCTGAAGAATATAACCCTGGGTAGCAGTGCTGTCTTGTTTTCTCCCTCATTTTCCATGGCATCGGGTTGTGCAAGTGGGACCGAGAGTGACTTGAAGGGAAATATCCGTCACTCTGTCTCCCGCTGGACATTCGATGATCTGTCGCTGGAAGAACTTTGCAGGGCAGTAAAGAAAATTGGTTTCAATGCCATCGATCTTACCGGACCAAAAGACTGGCCGGTGATGCAGCAAAACGGTATTTTTAGTTCAATGTGTTACACCGCCGGCGATAATAATCTTTACAAAGGATTGAACAACCCGGATTATCATAAAAAACTAATCGGGGAATATCTTGATGTCATTCCCGTCATGAAAAAAGCCGGATACAAAAACCTCATTTGTTTTAGCGGTGCACGAACAGGAATGGATGATGAAACAGGTTTGAATAATTGCAAGGCCGCCTTAGAAAAAATATTACCCGCAGCAGAAAAGAGCGGCGTTACGATGGTCATGGAATTGCTCAACAGCAAAATCGATCATCCGGATTACATGTGTAACCACACTGCATGGGGCGTGGAATTGTGCAGGAGAATCGGTTCGGAAAATTTTAAATTGCTCTACGACATTTATCACATGCAGATTTCTGAAGGCGATATCATTCGTACAATTACAGAAAATCATCAATACATCGCACATTATCACACAGGCGGCGTGCCGGGCAGGCACGAAATCAATGCATCCCAGGAATTAAATTATCCAGCCATCATGAAAGCCATTGTGAAAACCGGATTCAAAGGATACGTGGCGCAGGAATTTGTTCCGACTTACCCCAATAAGTTAGATTCTCTCAGAGAAGCTATCGGGATTTGCGATGTGTAAGAAACTTTGGTGGAGGAAATATTTTTTAGTTTAAAACTATTCAATTTTATTTGCCACGCTTTTTGAATATTTCAATTTAAAAACAATCATCGTCAGCGACAGGACAAGCACAACCGCATTTGTCAAAACAATGACCATGTCATTTTTCAAAAAGCCATAAACGACCCACATGATTTCATTGGTGGCTGCAATCAGAAACATATTGAGCGATATATCTCTCGCAGATTTTTCTTTGTAGGTTTTTAATACCTGGGGTAAAAATGTAAGTGTGGTAATAAATCCGGCGCTGTACCCCAATATGTCCACTCCGTTCATTGTGCATTGTTTTAAAGATTAAAAAAATCTGATTCGGTGTCAAATTAAAGAGAAGCTGTTTACATTTTCAAAAATATCGAACAGATTAGCCAAAAAATATTTCCTCCTAAATTTGGATATTCATTCAACACTCAAAATTTGAACAGCCATGTCTGATAGTATTGAACAAAAATTAAAAGAGCTGGGGTTAGAACTTCCGCCGGCACCTCCGGCAGCAGGCGTTTATCATCCTGTTCTTTTGCAAGGAAACCATTTGTATGTTTCCGGACAAGGGCCCATGCAATCTGACGGAACCTTTATCATTGGAAAAGTGGGTAAGGATATGGACACGCAGGCAGGTAAACTCGCTGCACGACAAGTAGGGCTTACCATACTTGCCACCATTCAAAAACATTTTGGTTCGCTCGATAAAATCAAACGGCTGGTTAAGTTGCTCGGCATGGTAAATTGTACCACAGATTTTGAAGAGCAACCGGCTGTCATCAACGGATGCAGTGAACTTTTTGCGGCTCTTTGGGGGCCGGAAAACGGAGTAGGTGTTCGCAGTTCTGTGGGGGTAGGTTCTCTCCCGGCAAACACTCCGGTTGAAATTGAAGCCATGTTTGAATTGAAGGAAGGGTGAAAAAACCAAAGGATGGCTTTTCAAATAAATTTCATAGTAGATTTTTGATTACTCAAAGCAATAGTTTCATTTTTTAATCCTGATAAGATGTTTATTTATTGCTCGGGCTCAGGGTTACGGTACCTCCTTTTTTATTTAAATTTCGTCTGCATCCACACAAGAAAAATATTGAAAAAAGAAGATTTAAAATTATTCACGCCAGAAAAAGTTTTTGGGGCAAACCCTGAAAAAATATTTTATTTTTAAACCATCAATAAGGAGAAACTAAACTTTTTTAAAAGTTCGAACTATCTTAAAAATAATTAATGGCAGATAATATTTATGATGCAATTGTAATCGGTTCCGGAATTTCGGGCGGATGGGCAGCAAAGGAATTAACCGAAAAAGGACTGAAGACAATTATGCTTGAAAGAGGCAAAAATATTGAACACGTAAAAGATTATGTCAATGCCCAGAAAGGTCCCTGGGAATTCCCTCACCGGGGCGGGCGTACACAAAAAATGATACAAACCCACCCGGTACTCAAAAGGGATTACCCGCTCAACGAAATGAACATGGACTGGTGGGCCGATGAAGAAAAATGTCCTTACACCGAAATCAAACGGATGGATTGGTTTCGCGGATATCAGGTGGGCGGGCGTTCCCTTCTCTGGGGCAGGCAAAGCTACCGCTGGAGCGATTTCGATTATGAAGCCAACGCCAAAGATGGTATTGCCATCGACTGGCCTGTGCGTTACAAAGACATTGAGCCATGGTACACCTACGTAGAAAAATTTGCCGGCATCAGCGGATCAAAGGAAAATCTGCCTCAATTACCTGATGGATATTTTATGCCGCCGATGGAATTGAATATTGTCGAAAAAGATGTGGCTGCAAGAATAAAAGAGCATTACAAAAATCAAAGACATCTCATTATAGGAAGAACCGCAAACATCACCCAGCCTCTTGGCAACAGAGTCAATTGCCAATATCGAAACAAATGCTGGCTGGGATGCCCCTATGGCGCTTACTTCAGCACCCAGTCGTCCACATTACCGGCAGCAGTGGCCACCGGAAAATTAACTGTAAGGCCTTTCAGTATTGTAACTCAAATTCTTTATGACAAAGATTCGAAACGTGCGACCGGAGTAGAAGTCCTGGATGCTGAAACCAAGAAAACTTTCCGGTACTATTCAAAAATTGTATTTCTCAATGCATCAACTTTCAATAGTGCATGGATATTAATGAATTCTGCTACCGACATCTGGCCCGACGGTCTGGGAAGCAGCAGTGGTGAACTTGGGCACAATATTATGGATCATCATCTGGGAGTCGGAGCCTCAGGCCGGGTAGAAGGTTATGAAGACAAATACTATTTCGGAAGAAGGCCCAATGGATTTTACATTCCCAGGTTCAGAAACATTTTAGGTGACAAACGGAATTATCTCAGGGGCTTCGGATACCAGGGGGCGGCCAGCCGTGAAAACTGGTCAAGGGGAGTAGCGGAACTCAGTATTGGTGGAGCCTTCAAAGATGCACTTTGTGAACCCGGAGAATGGACCATCGGAATGGGGGGATTTGGAGAAATGCTTCCCTATCACGAAAATAAAATGACTCTTGATAAAGAACACCTGGATGCATGGGGATTGAACACCATTGCTTTTGATGCCGAGTGGAAAGAAAATGAAAGAAAGATGAGAGTTGACATACAAAACGATGCAGCCGAAATGCTCGAAAACTCAGGCATTAAGGATGTGAAAGGTTTCGATGGCGACGGAACCATTGGCCGCGGCATCCATGAAATGGGTACAGCCAGAATGGGCCATGATCCCAAAACTTCGGTATTGAATAAATGGAATCAGGTGTGGGATGCACCCAATGTATTTGTCACCGACGGATCTTTCATGGTGTCATCATCCTGTGTAAACCCGTCACTTTCCTACATGGCTTTCACGGCAAGAGCTGCCGACCATGCCGTCAGTGAATTGAAAAAAAGAAACCTCTAAAACCAAAGTTCATGTCAGAGAAAAAAAACAAATTTTCACGCAGGAATTTTTTAAAAAATACGGCACTGGCGACTGCCGGATTCATGATCGTTCCGCGGCACGTATTGGGAGGCAAAGGCTATACTGCCCCCAGCGACAAGTTACTCATTGCAGCCATCGGAGCCGGTGGTAAAGGACAAGATGATATCAATCATTTTTACAAAAGCGGTAAAGCCGAAATTGCATTCCTCTGCGACGTTGACGATCGAATGGCAGCCACCAGCAGAAAGAATTTTCCAAAAGCAAAATATTACAAAGACTGGCGTGAACTACTTGACAAGGAACACAAAAATTTTGATGCCTGTTCCGTATCCACACCCGACCACACACATGCAGTTGCCGCAATGGCGGCCATGCAATTGGGTAAACACGTATATGTGCAAAAACCGCTGACACACGACGTGTATGAAGCACGTGCACTCACAGAAGCAGCAAAGCGATACAAGGTGGTCACCCAAATGGGGAATCAGGGATCGAGTGGCGATGGCGTTCGCCAATTGAAGGAATGGTACGATGCCGGATTAATCGGAGATGTACACACTGTATGGTGCTTTACCGACAGACCGGTATGGCCTCAGGGAATTCCCTGGCCGGCTGAATCGGCGCCGGTTCCGGACGGACTCGATTGGAACCTTTGGCTGGGCACCGCTCCTTACAGAAATTATGTAAATAAACTGGTTCCATTCAACTGGCGCGGCTGGTGGGATTTCGGAACAGGAGCACTTGGAGATATGGGATGCCATATTGTTGAACCGCCTTTTGATGTGCTCGGACTGGGATATATCGATTCGGTTCAGGCAAGTGTGGGAAGCGTATATGTCGACGAATTTCAAAGAGGATATTTCCCGCAAAGCTGCCCGCCTTCAAGCCATGTAACAATGAAATTCCCCAAAGGCAAACGGACCAATGGCCCGGTAACCGTACACTGGATGGATGGTGGTATTCAACCTACACGGCCTGCTGAATTAGGCCCCAACGAAGTTTTTGGTGATGGCGGAAATGGTGTTTTATTTGAAGGTACCAAAGGAAAAATGATGTGTGCCACCTACGCCGAAAATCCACAGCTTTTGCCAACATCGAGAACAAATGAAGTACACGTTCCTCAAAAATATCCGAGAGTGCCCGGTGGTGCCGACGGACATTATGCCCAATGGGTAGAAGCAGCCATCAAGGGTTATGGGAATATGGAAGTTGATTCACCCTTCGAAATTGCAGGCCCCCTTACAGAAGCTTTGTTAATGGCCAACCTCGCCATTCGTGGTTTTGATATTCGTGTGCCCAAACAAACCGGCAACGGGTACAATTATCCCGGACGTTATCTGGAATTATTATGGGATGCAAAGAACATGCGGGTAACCAATTTTGACCTTGCCAATCAATTCGTGAAAAGAGAATATCGCGAAGGATTTAGTTTAAACTTTACTATATAATCAAAATGGACAGAAGAGACGCCATCAAATCAATTTCTATCCTGCTCGGCGGCACCGTAGTAGGCAGTACCTATTTTTTGAGCGGATGCAAAGCCAATGAAAAAACCTCTCTGGTCTTTTCCCCTGAGGATACTTCCTTTCTTGACGAAATAGCGGAAACCATTTTGCCCGAAACAAATACACCCGGAGCAAAAGCCGCCAAAGTAGGAGAGTTCATGACCGTTATGGTAAATGATTGCTACGAAAAAGAAGACCAGGAAATTTTTCACAAAGGGATGAAACTGTTGAAAGATGCAGCCAGAAAAAAATTTGATTCTCCATTTATGAAACTGACTCCTGTTCAAAAAACAGAATTGTTATCTGCCCTCGACAAAGAACAAACAACATATCAGAAAAACAAAAAGCCTGAAGACCGCTCGCATTATTTCCGAATGATGAAAGAACTCACTTTGCTGGGTTACTTCACTTCAGAAACCGGATGCACCAAAGCATTGAGATATGTGGAAACTCCGGGAAGCTACAATGGTGATTTATCCTATAAAAAAGGCGATCGTGCCTGGGCACTTTAAAAACAAACTAATTATGTCGTTAAACAGAAGAAATTTTATCAGGACTACAGCAGCGGCTGCTGTAGCGGCATCTCTGCCCAATTCTTTGATGGCTTGTGCAGATGAGTCAGGAGCCAAGCTCAAGGAATTCGGATTACAACTTTACACCATCCGTGATGTGTTGCCCAAAGATCCGGCAGGCGCACTGAAACAGGTGGCCGGTATGGGTTACAAACAGGTGGAAAGTTTTGAAGGTGCAGAAGGTATGTTCTGGGGAATGACCAATGTAGAATTTAAAAAACTGATGGATGACCTTGGCATGAAAATTATTTCGAGCCATACCAACATCCGTAAAGATTTTGAAAAAAAAGCTGCTGACGCTGCAGCCATCGGCATGAAATACCTGATTGATCCGTGGGAAGGACCGCAGAAATCGATTGACGATTTCAAAAAAATTGCTGACACATTTAACGATCGCGGTAAAATTTGCCAGAAAAACGGAATCCGCTTCGCCTATCACAATCACGATTATTCCTTTGTACCTGTGGACGGCCAGTTGCCACAGGATGTGATGATGCAGAATACCGATCCGGATTTGGTGGATTTTGAAATGGATATTTACTGGGTTGTCACAGCCGGCCAGGATCCCATCCATTGGCTCAACAAATATCCCGGCCGTTTCAAACTTTCACACATTAAAGACAGAAAGAAAAATGAACCCCTCTCCGACAGAGGGGAAACCTGCATATTGGGAACCGGAGAAATAGACTTTAAAAAAATTCTCAAAGACGGCTCCGAAAAAGGTTTCAAATACTACATCGTAGAGCAGGAGCAATACGATTCAAAAGGCAGTATGAATGCCGCGAAGATTGATGCAGAGTATTTGAAGAAGTTTAGGTTTTGAAATACAAGTTGTAATCTCATTTCATTCCTGCTTCAAAAAACATTATCAAACCTGAGTTCGGGATAAGAAAGCCATAATAATTGATGTATTAAGAGAAGAAAAGTGGAATGATTTTTGCTTTATAAATAGTTGACAATCAATTTAATAAGTCAATTATGAGCACTCCACTTTTCAAAGACAAAGTTGCAGAAATTTTTGTAAATGTTGA
>Ga0209941_1000413_pt1 | contig 55806 bp, 46 predicted proteins | sample ThiBiot_300_plan_FD_183945 | JGI IMG/M metagenome (GOLD analysis project Ga0209941, IMG submission 183945) | Wastewater bioreactor microbial communities from Cape Town, South Africa - Thiocy_solids_1 (SPAdes) | ecosystem: Engineered > Bioremediation > Thiocyanate > Unclassified | place: South...
ACAAATGATCTACGCATGCTTTTCCGCAACCTCCATCAACTAACAGCCCCGCACGAACCCAACGCCGGCAGCGACCGCCGAGAGACCACAGCCCTCACCAAAACACCATGCGCAGACTTGAACCACGGCCGACGCCGGTTTGGAATGTAGGCCAGGCTTTCCCTGCTAGCGCGTCACCTCTGGAGGACTTGTTCACAGCTGCATAATCAAGCGCTGAGAACCGGCTCTAGAGCTTCGCCTTGTGTGCGGCATCCCAGTTCAACAGGGTGCGAGCGATTGCTTTTGCCGTCGAACTTGTGCATCCGTAGTTGATCCACTTCGCGCCGAGCATGAGCGCTCCGCAGTCGGCCACCTGGTCGACGCCAGCGAACTTCGGGCCCTTGATACCGAGTGCATCGTTGATGACGCTGAACGACTGAGCTCCCCACGCCCTGGCTTGCAGGACGTGGATCCACTCGTGGAAGACGACGTCGCACATCTTGTTCGCGGGAGTTCGCGGCGCGATGTAGACGACCGCATCTTTTGGGTTTCCGACCCAGGTTGCGCCCCACGCACCCTTGTCGACGTACTTCCACGGAACGGTGCGTTTCGGGTCGATCTTGTTTATGCAGGCGTTCATCTGCGCCACTGTGCCGCGAGTGCCGGCGGAAGCAACATCGATTCCGGTGCCGGGTCCGACGATGGTGTCCGGCGGCGAGTCGACCCCCTGCACGGACGCGGCGGTGACGGATGGCGACGATCCGAGAGTGGCGGCGGCGGACGACGAACCAGTCACCGCGAAGATCGCTATCAGAAGCACGGAGACTCGTCGCGTCCATCGTAGTGCTGAGGAATGTTGGTCCGACATGTGAAATCCGTCTGCTCGCGTCCTTGTTGTCGCGGCGAGTGGGCACGAGCTCGGGCCCGCCGATACGGAACATGCGCAGAGCGACCCTGCTACGAGCGGGTGACGATCCGGATCACGAAGTTCGCCACGGCGTCGATCGCAGGAAATATGACCGATCCTGCGACTGTCGGAAAGATGAGGAGCACGATCATCGCGGCTGTGTACAGGGTGTAGAACGGGAAGCCCGGTCGGCGCAGCACCTCGACTCCGTCGCTGTCGAGGATGGCTTCGGGCGGTCTTCGGCGCCGAAACAGCAGCGCCCATACCCAGGTGGCCGCCAACGCGGCCGCGATGACGTCCATGACGACGAAGACGAGCCCTACGCGCGGAGCAACCGTGTCCGTGAAGGCACGCCACGCGGATGTCAGGTCCACGACCGGCGCCGTTGAACCGCTCTTGATGTGCTGTATCCGAATGGAAACGACTGCCACGGGTGGATCAGCCTCTCAGTGCGCCCGCATGGCGCGCGGCGTTGGCTTTGGCGAATCCGGTGAGCTTCTCCCCCGTCTCCGGATCGGTCATCCATTCGGCGCCAGTACCGGTGTTGCGCATCTTCTGAGGCTCTCGGCCCGCTCGACTCGATGGTTCCTCGTCATCGCCGAGGGCCGGCGTGTACCGGTTGATCTGGTTGGTAGTCGGACGGACGGATGCGCGCGACGGAACGCCGATCTTGTCGAGGAACGCGACCATCTCGTCATTCGATGCATAGAACGACTTGAAGACTATGTTCGGCGAACCCTCCAGTTCGGCAACCCCAACGCCTTTCGATGCTTTGGCGTCAGCCTTGATGTTGTCGGGTACTTCGGGGACCGAATCCGGGTCGGAAAGCGCGAGCTTGCGGTTCGATTCTTTCGGGTTCGGTCCCAGTAGTAGCTTGTGCTGCAGGTTGGTTCGGAGTGAAGTGGGGATTCCGGTGTTCACTGAGGCAACCTGTGTGGACATGATCATGTGGATGCCGGCGAATCGGAGTTCGGCGGCGATTCGCTTCATGTAGTTGAGGATCATCTGCCTCATCAGGTTCTTGTAGTTCGCATCGACGACCATCGGGTTGTCCTTTGGGAGTCCTTTGGGGACGTCGTCGAGCTGCAGGATGCCGGTGACCTCGTCACATACCAGCAGAATTGGCTTGACTGCAGCGGACTTTGGGAGATCCTCGACCTTGGCAACGCCATAGTCGGCGAGGATCCCGGCACGCCGCATGCCTTCGTCGTAGATGAGCCCGAGGGTCGTGAGCGCCTCAGGTAGCCATTCGTCGACGGTGCTGGTCGGTGCAGCGCAGCCCCAGTATCCGGGCTCCACGAACTTCTGGAAGAAGCTGAAGTCCACGGCTTTGTACGGCAGGTTGACCAGACCTAGGCTATGCCCTGTTGCGAGCGCATAGGTGATCATCCCGGATAGGGTCACGGTCTTGCCGCTGCCGGTTGTTCCGCTCAGTTGAGCGTGGGGCGATGCGGCAAAGTCGATGAAGGCGTCCTCGTTCTTCTGGTCTGCGCGCGGTGCCAGCGCCTTGCCGATGAGCAGTCTCGAAGGGTCGGCGCCGTGCAGTTTGTCGAACGGGAACTTGATCACCGCCGGGAACGTGGGCGGGTTGCCGGGAATGATCGCACCCGTGAGTGTCTTGGCGTTGACATCGACGAACCAGCCGTCGCGGCCGACCACGGAGGTGGCCACCTCCAGGAGTTTCTCATCGTGCTTCGACGGTACGTACTTGTTCGGCAGTCCCAAATTGAACCCGCCGTCTGATCGTGGCTCGCACTGAACGTCCCAGGCCTTGACGCCGAGCACGCCGGCGACGGCTGCCCGGCATCGAGCCGTTTCCTCGTCCATGCGCGTGATCGTCGCCTTGCCGAGGAACGGCGAGAACGAGGTCATTAGGAAGCCCTCGTGCTGGTCGGCTAGCTGAGCTGCGACCTTGTCGCCGTCGGACGGCTTCGTGCCCTTGGCTAGTCGCACGTCGTACGACTCGGTGGACGTAGCAGTGACCGATGTGACCGCGGCCTGCCGGTAGATGTAGATGAACTTCGACTTGTCGTCGATCGCGTAGATCTCGTAGCCCTCGCCGTACTTTTCGGAGATACTGCGCTCCAGGGCAGCCAGGTGCTGCTTCTTGTCCGGTTCGAACCCTTTCGGAAACGGGATCTTCTTCTTGTCGTCGCTCACGCCCTGGAACATGCGCAGAGGTGGCGGTCTGCAGGTCGAATTCGGCAATGGTCATAGAACGGCGCACCGATTACGATTTCTCCGGTCGTTGTATACGATCAGCGGGTGCATCCGTCTCGACACACCGCTTCGCGGGCCTCGGCTACGGCCGAGTGGGTCGATGCGGCGCGCTTGGTGAGCACCGTGGATCCCAGTCCTGAGCCACTGGACGCCGACCTGTCTTTGCTGCGGTCGGTGTCGTGGGGTGAGGAGGGCCTGTTTACCGAGCCCGGCACTTTCTCGCTCGGCATGGCCAGTCTGCGCAAGCTTGGTCTAATCGAGCGTTGCGGAGGGAAATGGGTCACCACGGACGACGGGGAATCGCTCCTCGACGACGACTTCTAGTCCTCGTTCATCCGCGGATACGACTTGCCTGTTGGTCCAGTCCACAGGTACCCGTTCCTGGCCGCCATGCCGATCTCTTGAGCGTCATGGACGGCTACTGGCGGGAGCGGTTCATGCCCGTTTAGAGCAAGCGGATCGAGCATGACCGGCTTGGTCGGAGCCTTGCCGTGAAGCAGGCTTCGGATGATCGATCGCTGAGCATGGTAGGCGGCGTCGCGCTCGTCGACGCCTGTCGCTTCGCAGAACACGACGATGGCGACATGAAAAGTAGCACTCACTTCTTCGGCCACGACGTCTACGCTGCTCTGGTTTCCCCGGCGAGCACACACAGTCGGTCGATCGCATTCAGGTGTTCTCTGCGGAACGACACTTCGTCGTCCACGTCTTCCCACCACGCTTGATCGGTTTCTTCGTATTCGTACGGCTTGTCGGCCGGAACCGGTTCCAACACCGTCGTCAATGAGCCGGCGCGGTCGAGGTGGTTGAGGAACAACGTCTGGAACTTGTTCACGTGGAAGTCCTCGGAGAACGGGACTCCGCACTGCTCTGCAGCCCGGTATGCGCTGCTCAGGCCAACCGGTTGTGTGTTCGTCATGCCACATCTATGCGCGGCCTCGGACTGGCACCCCCCGCCTCCTCGATTCCGGTCATCACGGCAGCAGGTATCCAGAGATGCGTGTGACGACCCACGCGTTCGGTTGGCCACCGGGCCTCGGGATGGACTGTGCATTCGTCCAGATGATGTCACCGATTCGTTCCTCGGAAAGAATCTTGCTCAGCCGGGTGCGTATCACCTCGGTCAGTTCGTTGTGATCACGGATGACCGGCCAGGGGCGACGGATGATCTGGTTTTGTAGCGAAACGATCACTTCGATTTCGACATTCGGGCCCGTCGTGTTCCCGAAGGTGCACGTCGCGTCAACGCGAATATTGGAGCTCTCCAGCGGAGTTCCGAACCTCAAGGATTCCTTGATGGAGTTCACGACCAGGGCATCAAGGCCAGCGTTCTCGTCCATGCCATTCCTGTGTGCGGCACTTGTCCGGCACCCCCGTGGACTACTCTTCAGACCCCTGCGGTTCCGCGCTAGCAGGCTTGTGCTTTCGGGCCCGAGACGCTTTCACGAACGACCCCGGGCAGTCGTCGGTCAGGTAGCACCTTCCGGGCGCGGACGTTCCGGTCAGGATCCATTCGCCACATTCTGGGCACACGGCGACCGACCGGTTCTGATCCCGCTTGTCCTTGACGTCGATCTTCGCGATCACCAGATTCATCACCGGTGCGACATCCGGGGCGCTGAGCAACGCTTTCTGCTCGTCCGACAGATCGATCTGCCTCATCTTGTCGAGTGTGATCCGCTCGCCGACCGATACTGCCTGCTTCAAGTCGGCGTACGTGTGCTTCTTGACGTACGCAAGGATGGCAAGCGACAGCGATGCGGCCTGCACGAGTCGAGGCGCGTCCTCGGGCAGGTCGAAGCTCACTTTCACCGGCTTTCTAGCCGCCACTCCCGCACCCGCCTTCCCGCGTCCCTCGGACTTCTTCACCCACTATGTGCAGTGGCAAACCGGCACCCCCGGAGCTTGGCCGCCATCAGCGACGTGAATCCGGACTCTCGCCAGCCGGCCGCCTCGTGGGGCGTGAACCGCTGAGCAGACCAGATCACCGACTCGCCAGCCGAGAACCCGGCGGTCAACCATTGACGGGCAGCGTCGGGATCGATGCCGAACAGCCTCCACACCGCGGCGTCAGCGATCCATTCATTCACATCCTCCTGGCGCCATGGGGTTTTCACTGACCGCCGCATGTCGAGCCACGGGGCCACCTCGTCGATGGTGAAGTCCTGCATCTCGGCCAAGGAAACAGACTCACAATCCAGTCCGGCCGCGCGCCATTCGGACGCCTCACCGGCGCAGAACCCTTTTGTTTCCCAGGCCGCGGCGTCGTACGGGTCGAAACCGTGATCGAGCCACACTCGTGCCTTCCACGGGTCGACGCTGATCCAGTACGAGTCCGTCGCCCAGTTCTCCACCTCGTCGGTGCTGAATCCCGCGTCCAACCAGGCCTCGGCTTCGTCAACGGTCACACCCTGACTGGAGAGGTAGTTCGCGGACGTCTCGTCGACGCCGATCTCCGCCCACTGCTCTGCGGTGCTCATGCGGCCGCCTTCCGTGTCGCGCCAGCCTTGTTCCGGTGATGTTTCTTGATGCGGTCCTTGACGATGTCGAGCAGGATCTCGGCCTGCTCCTGGGCCGTGGATGCCTCCAGCACGCCCACGTCGTTGTCGCCGCCGGCGAGCACGAGCTCCAGGCTCTCCGACTTGCGCGCGAGAGTGTTCTGGATGCGTTCGTCGAGGGTGCCGGGAGCGATGAATGTGGTGACCTGGACGTCTTTCATCTGACCGATGCGCCACTGTCGGTCCTCGGCCTGGCTGATCTCGGCCGGCGTCCACGACGTCTCCGCGAGCCAAGCATCGTGCCCGCGGGTAAGGGTGACGCCGACACCTACAGTGGGGATCGAGCAAACCAAGACCGGTATTTCGCCCGACTGGTAGGCATCCACGAGCCGGTCGCGATCCTTACGTTTCGTCGAGCCGATGATGACCCCGGCTTCGCCGATACGGGCCGGAACGGACTTGGCAAGCGCCTCGGACACCGACTGGTGCCACGTCCAGATGATCAGCGGGCGAAGGTAGGTGACCTCGCCGGTCTCGTCGTTGACGTCGGTGTACGCCTCAACCCATTCGGCCGCCTTCTCGGCAATCCCATCGACTTTCGCGAGCCCGGCTGCCCGGCGCATCAACGTGACGAGCCCCATCTCCTCGGCGGCCCAGGCGAGTATGTCGGAGTCGCCCGGATAGCGCCCGTTCTCGGCCCCGAATCGGCCGATGAACCGGTCGATCGTTTTGTAGACGTCGGCGTTGGCCTCGCGCCAGATCTTCGCGTTCGGCTCGATGAAGGACACGAACCGACGCTTTTCTGTCGGCATGATCTTCTGTCTGCGAACCCACACGTGCTCGTCGAGCAGCTGCTTGAGCTCCGGAAGCTTCTTCTTCCGCGAGTTCCAGCCCCCGAAGCGGTTCTGGTAGCAGTAGTCGTCCTCGAACGCGGCCAGTCCGCCGAAGACCCGTCGTAGATCTCCGGTAATCGACAGCATCGACGCCATCTCGTGCACGTTGGCGAGCATGGGGGTGCCGGACGCAGCGATACGGATGCTGCCTGACTTCTTCGCCAGTGATCGGACGGCCTGTGAGCGCTTTGCCCACCAGGTCTTGGCGCGGTGCACTTCGTCGATTGCGAATCCGTCCGGACGCCACTGTGCGATCTGGTCGATCAGTTCCGGGCGCGCTGAGAGCAAAGAGTCCGGCACGATCAGTACTCCGGTCTCGGGGAGGGCAGGTAGTTTCCGGCCGGACTGCCATACGACCACTCGTCCACCCGGTCCCGTGTGCGCCGCGATGCCTGATTGTTCGGTCTCTCGTTCCCAATGGGTGACCACCGGAGGTGGCGGCGTGACGATGACGGACCGCTTGGATCCATGAACTGCGAGCGCGGCTAGAAGCTGACGGGTCTTACCTAGCCCGGGCGGATCGCAGCACGCGCCGTGACCGCCAGCAAGAGCTACTGCCCCAGCCTTCTGAAACGGCTCCAGATCCAGGCCGAACCATTCGGGCACATCGCCGATCACCTCGGTGATCTCGGCGTACGCCTTTTCGTCCTTCGGGTCGGTGAGATCCTGCGCCGCAGCGAGTCTTCGAACGGCGCGTGCCTGCCTGTCGGTCAGTTTCGGTGGCCACTGCCTCGGTGGATTGGCGAGATCCGGGTCCAGATCGAAAGTGTCGGCCGACAGGCGAAGCGCGGATTCGATCGATAGCCGGAATGACCCTGTCGAAGGGTCGTACGAGGCGTCCTCGGGAAGTGCTTGATCGACCGCAGCGACACCGGCTAGTCGCGGGTGTACGAATGCAGTGTCACGAACGCGGCCATCGGGCATCACCAGTGGCACAGCGACGTCCGCCAGACTCTTACCGCCGAGCGCCGAGTCATCCACCGTGAACCCGGCCGATTCAAGCGCGTCGGCCACCCCGAGACCAGGGTCGATGACGGACCAGCATCCGCCCAAATCGCGTCGGACACGAGGCATGGCGCGGATCCACGCTTCGATGGGTTCCCCGGTCCGGGCGTGCACGTCCCCGAGTTCGACGATCAGCTCCAGCTCCGGGTGAATGGCGGTGCCGTGGACGACGGCGCGCATCAGGCCACTCTCCGCGCCTGTCCGCGGTGAGCGCGAGAGCATTGCGGACAGGCCCTACCGAGCGTCCGGTGGTCGATTCGGGCTTGCCACTGGTGCCCCTCGGAGCACACCCAGAACACCTTCCGATTGGACTTGGCGGTCACATCTGACGGCGTGAGGTTGCCGTTCTTCGTACTGCTCCACTCCCCGACAAGGTCTGGCCGGATCGTGGCTAGACAGTTGTCCTCGGTCACGCGCCGGCCCAGGCACACCGGACACCCGTGTCCGCGAACGTATCGGTCACCGATTGAAGCTGTCCATCGATGCCCTTTCTCGCAGATCCAACCGACCGTCGTGTTTGAAAGGCAGGCGACGTCATCCGGGTGCACATCACGGTTAGCCTCGGTGTCCCACTCAGCCATCAGGTAGAGCACATCGGAGATCCGGCTCGCTTCGGGGTGCGAATGCAGACACTTCACGCAACCCCTGCCACGAGCCCGGTCGATTACTCGGGCAGTCCATCGATGATCGTTGACGCACACCCAGTGGACCTTCTTGCCGGATCCGAGGGTGATCTCGTCAGGGTTGAGATCACCGTTGGCTTCGGTGTCCCATTCGAGGGCCAGCTCGATGTTTGACGACACAGCCGGCCTGGTGAACCTGCCGTGCTTGATGTCTTTCGGAATGTCGGTCACGGCGATCAAGCCACCTTTCCATCCGCCGACGCCCTCAACTCGACCTGGCTCGCGAGCCAGGCGAGGGCCTTTTCCCTATTGGAGATCTTGTTGCCGAACTGGCGTATCGGCGACATGTATGCGTTCCTGGTCAGCTCCTGATACGAGAACTTGTTGTTCTTCAGCAATCTCGGATCGAGCACGGCCACCATGCCGCGGTCGGAACCGGAGCGGAGCAGCCGGCCGACCGCTTGCTCCAGAAGCACGGTCGCATCGGCGACGTACACTTTCCGGTCGGCGTCCCAGCGGCTGATTTCGGCTGCATCGGCCAGCATTTCTACCCTGGCATCGTCCACCGGGTTCGACGCCGAGCGCGGCGGACGGTCGAGAACCACCAGCGTGCAGGTGGCGCCCGGTGCGTCCAGACCGGTCATGTACGAGCGCGTTCCTACGAGTACCGCGGTGTGGTCGTTGCGCCATTCCGCGGCCACCGCGCCAGCGAGCCGCCCGTCCCACTGCGACAGCACCTTCCACCGCCCTCGGGCGGCCTTACGCAGTGATTCGGCGTACTTCCGGCCATCAGACGCGGTGGCTGCCAGAACGAGCGAGGACCCCTGATTGGCGTTGACCAACTCGATGATTCTCGGCGCAGACCACTCCGAGTGGCGGTGGGTGGAGAATTTGACCCGGTCGGAACCTTTGTCTTTCAACGCCGCGACGTCGTCCGGACTGAGTTTCGGAATATAGATCGACGAACCTTCATAGGCATCGACCAACGGGGAGCCGAATCGCACCAGCTTGGTGTGCATGGCGACGTCCCGGGTGAAGCCGCGAGGAAGTGTCGCCGAAACGCACGTCACCGACAACGGGACGCGCTCGTCATCCTTCTTCGAGCCGGCGTCCTTCTCGTCGGACAGCAGATCTTCGATGGTCCGCTCGTTGCTCTTGCCCTCGTCGTCTTCGCTGGGGATCACGTCGGTGGTCCACAGATTCGCTGAGATTGCGCCGGCCACATCGACGGGCGTGGCCTTTGCCTCCAAGGTCGGGGCGCCGAACGGACCGCGATCGCGTCGCTGCTCCTCCACCCATCGAGCCGTCCCTACTTGGTGTTCACTGACCTGCTTCACCGCATCCACGAGTGAATCGATTTTGCCGGCTACGCGTGCTTTGTTTCGGGACAGCTCCATGTCGTATCCCACAGGGGTGAGGTCTCTGACGATGCGACGCATGGTGGTGAGCCATGTACCGATCATGGGCGCTGACTCTTCGATCGGATTCGACTCGTCGTCGATCTTGACGACGTGGCCTCGGTCCATCTCTGAGCGGAGCTTGCCGAGCTCCTCGTCGAGACGGTTGGCAACGTGGAAGCCGGCGGCGATCAGTTCCAGGTTCTCCTTCTTCGTTTTGGCGACAGCCTCGATCTGCGTGTTGGACCCACCCACGGCCAGCCGGCTGCCGGAAATCTTGGTGAGGTACTTCGTGGCGGAATCGGCCCAGCCTTCGACAAGTCGATTCATTGAACCGCGCACCGATGCGATCCGCCTGGACGACACCGCCGACGCGCCCTGGGACCGCACCACACCTGGCAATCCGTGCGCTTCGTCAACGATGATGTGCTGGAACTGGCCGAGCGACTTCGACGAGAGCACCGCGGGGATCGACTTCGCCGCCTGTATCCCGAGCATCGTGTGGTTGGTTACGACGATCTGCGCCGCCGCGGCCTTCCGCTTGGCTACAACCGGGCGGCACATGTCATAAAGAGGGCACTTGGAGCCAAGGCAGTCGGACGCCGACACGGACACCGAGTTCCAAACAGCCGAATCGACAGCCCCGGGGTACGAGTGCCTGTCCCCCGGTTTGTTGTCGATCGCCTGACGGATAGCCCAAACCGCGGCTCCGTTCAGTTCGCGGGCGGAGACTTTCGCGCCGTCCTTGCCGGACACCTGAACGAGCGGGCTGATCCCGTCCATTGCTGCTTCTGCTTCGTCGGCGAGTTTGCGCAGCCCATCCATCGTCGTCGGGATCGGCGCGTCCGTGTCCAAACCGCACGAGACTCGCGCTGCAGTGACCGCCTCCAGAAGACATGAGTAGTTCGACCAGCCTTTGAGCACGGCGAACGAAACACTCTGCCCGGTCGTCTCCTTCACCGCTTCAGCGACCACCGGTAGATCCTTCTCAATGATCTGCGCCTGCAGCGATAGCGACTCGGTGGACACGATGGTTCGCTCGCCGGCTTCCGCTGCGGCAAGAGCGGCCGGCACGAGGTACGCCAGTGACTTGCCGCTACCGGTTGGGGCGACGGCGCACACGTGCCCGGCGCCGTCGTCCATGGCCTCCTCGATCCGGTGTGACAGATCGGTCTGCACTTCGCGAGGGCCGGCGTCCGGATTGTCGGTTGCGATCTCGATTGCGCGCTTCAGCGTGTCGTCCAGTGTGCTCACGACACATATATGTGCGGGAGGCTTCTGGCACCCCCGGCGACCGCTCAAGCGGCCCATCTCGTTGCCGATAGCAACCCCCGGGGGTGCCGCCAGAACGCCGCACACAGATCGAGTAACGCCACTCTGAAGGCGGTGCGATCACGAAACAGAAGGGGACACTCCTGAGTCATGGAGAAACGACACACGATAATTGCGGCTATCGCGGCAACCACCCTGCTGGCAACGTCCGCCTGTTCGTCGCCAACGGTTCCTCAGGAACTCTTGGACCAAATCTCTGCACAGGTCGCCGCCTCGATGGCGCCGATCAGTCAAGTCCCGACGGACAGCGAAACGTCCGTGTCCACGGATACCGAGCCAGTCGTGGAATTCGCAGATTCCGGCTTGTTCGTCGAAGACTACGCGCGCGCCGATGAGTATCTGGAGAAAATCACGCCGAAACAGAATCAGAACTATGTGAATGTGGGCGCAACAAGGGTGTCGGTCACGGATGTTTTTGTCCCGACGGGCTACACCATCGACTACAACCAGCCGCCGCTCAAGCCGGCGTCCGGTGAAAAATTTGTGACCTTCACTGTGGGCGCCGTAGACAATAGCGACGAGTGGAGCGCGTCGATCATCTGCAACGGTGTCAACCGCGACATCACAGACTCGATAGGTGAGTCGTCGGCGACAATGTTCGGCGGCAGCTCCTCGCGAGCGCACACCTACCTGGTCAGCTACAAGCCCGACCAGCCGCCGGTGCTGGAAGTGTACCTAGACGGAATGACGCAGAGAATCGATCTCACGACCGGTGAGCGAATTGTTGACCCAAATCTGGAGTACTCCTACATCCCCGGTGACCATCTGACACGAACTTCGAAAGTGATGGAAGACGTTGAACCCGGGGTCACGACCAACTTCGGCACATCACTTTTCTTCAAGGCGACATTGGATGATGCTTCCACATACGCCTACGACTTCCCGCTGGGGTGGGCGAGCGCCGGTAATAAGTGGCTACGCCTTGGTGTCTCGGTGGACTCCTACTACCTGGGCCTGGAGAACCACTGGACGGTTTCGTCGAACGGCAAAACGTACCAACAATCGAACAACACCATCGACAGCGATTCACGCGCCGGAGACCATAAAGGCGAGATTGTCTTCGAGGTTCCGATTGAGAATGACGCTTTCACAGTGCACGCCACATCGGAGGTGTTCTCGGAGTACATCGACGGGCATCTACCGACGAAGCAGAACGACTTTGACATCGTCATCCCCTAGTTCGACACCTGAGCACGGCGGACGGAGTCGCACTGGCCCTGATTCGGATTGGCGTCTCCCATTGCCCGGCCATGACAGCATGGCGACTTGCCTTCAGCTGCCAGCCGTGGCGCTCCATGCTTGCGCGCGTATCTCGGAGTCTTGAAAACCCGCTGATGGCGGAGGGTCAGAGTTGCTGCCGACGGAACGCGGCACGGATTGCCGGGGCGAGCCGGAACGTGCGTCCCGATTCCATCCACGTGCGGTAGATGAGCCATGTATCGCAAGCGATGATCGCCGGGAGCGGGAAGCTGGAGAACAGAACGATGAGCCAGATGGCAAGGGATCTATATCCGGTGACATGTGCCCGTCGAGGAATGGCTGAGCACAAGGCGATGCCGGGGATAGCGAGGATGAGGAAGAGCACCCCGGAACTACTTCCGTGCGCTGCAGCTGTATAGAGAGCCCACGAGTGCACGAAGGCGACCGCGGCCGCCACGAGAAGCAGTGCGATACGGACCACGATGCGGTGGCCCGTATCGCCTTCGTGCGCGGCGGCGTTGATCGTCCTCACGCTCTATGTATGCATGGCACCACCGACCGGCAACGGGTTCGGGTCGGGGGTGCCGCGCCGGTGCCGCGCATAGATTTTGCGTGTTCGCCAACTTCGACCTACCCGTTGACAACGCTGCAGCCGCTGACCGTGCGCACGATGCTCTTCTCGGATGCTGTACCGAGAAGGATGCCCGCACTCAGATCGGCTGGTTGCTGGTCATGTCTTCGCTTCCTGCGAAAGTAGCCGGACGCATCGTGGGCAGGCAGGCCCACCTGGCAGAGGCGGCGGAAATCGAAATCAAGAAGATGCTGATGCGAAAGTGCGTTCAGCCTGCCGACGAGGGAGGACTCGACCTGGTCCGAATCGCCGACGGGACCAAGCTTTCCACCTGGGCCTACCGGCTGATCACATCAAGCAGGTTCGCCGCTACGGTCCTCCGGAACATCAATGCGGATCGTAACCGCCACGGGGCGATCACCTTCTCCCCCGTCCGCGATTACGACCCGTCCATCTTTGATGTCGGGATGATCGAGACCATCACCGCTGAGGTAGAGCGCAGCAACGGAGCTGACGCCGACAAGGTCCGCGACGTCATCTTCTATGCCAAGAAGAAGGCCAAGAGGCTGTCGCGAATCCACATCGGGGCAAGGCATGTCGCGGCCGAGGCCGGCGTAACGATACCGGTCGCCGCGGTGACTGCCGCTGACCGAAAGAGGATCGTCGAAGAACTCACCAGCAGCGCCAGCACCGCAGCTGACGCCGTTGAATACGCCTACCGGCAAGCGGGCCGAAAGAGCGCCGGTGTTCCTTCGGCGCCGACATTGGTGAAGGTGCTCGCGCAGCAGTACACCGCCGCTGAACTGAAGGAACTCACCCATATTCCTCACGCCTCTGCTTACATTCTCGGGATGGCCCTGTCCACTCCGCGTCCGTCCATCAGCCACGAAGTGAAGACCGAGCTGATGTCCGCCGTCAAAGACCTGTCGCCCAAAGTTGGGTGGCGGACCCTTGCCGGACGTCTCGTGCACGCGTTCCACGTGGCGATCACTGATCTGCCGAGTGAGAGCTCACCGAACTTCGCCACAGCCAAGCCGCGCAGCACCAGTGCGGCTGCAGTCGATCAGGCTCGCCTCGGGGAGGTCGCGGATGAGGTTGCCGCCTTCCCCGGGATGCCTATGGGCGCCAGCAGGCAACGGGTGGAGGCGGCGCTCTCAGAGATGCTCGCCGCGGCCGAGACTCGTGTCATTGAGCGGTTCGCGCAAGTTTCCGTTCCGGCGTAGATCGTCAAGTCGGGGGTGCCACTGGTCGATCACCCACGTGTAAGTCACGCACACCGTGCACATCAGCACTCAGAACGGCAGGTAGCGACCAGTGGGAATCTTCTTTGAGTCGACCAATCGACAGCTCTACGAGCGTGACATCGAAGACCGCCGCAGGCACGAAAAAGACGTCCTCGCAGCCCACAGACGAGCTGAAGAAAAAATGGACGCTCAAGCGCGGGTCAGTCAGGCCCAGCTGAAGGTTGAGCGCGGACTGCTCAACGAGCAGCGAAAGCAAACCGGCCTGCACTACGAAATGCTCGCACAACAACAGCAGGAGGCCGAGGCTGCCGCAGCGAGGTACGAAGCAGCTCTATCGCTGGAGCTGCAGCATCGCTGGGCAATGTGGAGCCAGACCGGCGACGGACAGAGCTTCGCGCAATGGAGGCAGGCGGCTGAGCCGTTCGCCAACGCCATCGACGAACTGTATGACACTTGGCGGAACACCGCGATCAGACTGGCCGAACCCTTGACCGGTCCCTACTCACAGCAGGCCGAGGAGGCCATTGCGCAGGACCGTCGGGAGTGGGCCCGCAAGACCAGGAAGATACGGAAGGCCATTCTGGCCGTTTTCGGAGCTGTGTCGCTCGTCTACGTGCTGAACATGGCGCTCTCAGGCATCATTGGCAATGGTGCGACGCCGTCCGCCGGTAACCTCATCTTCATCATTGCTGTTGGTTTGGCGGTCGCGTTCCCGTTAGTGTCCGCGGTGAGAGGGAAGACGGATGCTCGCCGCGGGTTTGTGGAAAGCATTCGAAACTGGGAAATCGGTGCATACGAGTACGCGGTCGGGTTCAACCCCTATGGCCCGCCAAGCACGGCGGTGACCTGGCTCCCTGAGGTATCCCGGTCAATACGAGGTTTCATCCAGGGCGCCTACACCAGCTACCCGAGCGCCGGCGTGCCCAGGCCGCCACTGCAGATACTGATCGACCGGACCTCGGCGACAAGCCCAATTCTCGCCCGCATGGCATCCGCTTTGCCACCGGTTCTCGACCCGACAAACGTCTCGGCCGCGACCCAGTCGCTCCGGGAGCTCTGAACAAGATCATGTCGGGCAGAAGCAATAGCCGCGCCGTCCATCTCAGGCTCGCCGCGCACACCGTGGAATGCCGGCGCTGCCACGCACCAATCGGACACGACTGCCGCACCCGCGAATACGACCCGCTCGTCGGAAACTTCGCTGCCTACCCGCACAAGGTCCGTATCGAAGATGCGCGAGCGCTAAGTCCTTCGGATAGGTAATCACAGTCGTCATGCCCTTGTCATGATCGGCGCTCCGCCTGACGGTGACTCGGATCGCCCCGGCTTGTGCAGAGACCAGACGCCGACAACCCGTGCACGGAGCGAGGCGAAGGGATCACCCCCGGGTGTGCGGGGACCAGGAAGAGCTGCGGCGGGCGGCGTACTGATAGCAAGGATCACCCCCCGCATGTGCCGGGACCAGGCGGTCGCCGGGCCGAGATCAAAATTCAGCTCGGGATCACCCCCGCATGTGCGGGGACCAGCCGCTCGGGCAAAGACCGGTCTTCAAGTACAGCGGATCATCCCCGCATGTGCGGGGACTAGCCGTCGTCCCGCCTCGGTTCCTTCCGCTTACCGGGATCACCCCCGCGTGTGCGGGGACCAGCCTGCGCCCCGACCACAAGGTCCCCTTGCAGGGGGATCACCCCCGCGTGTGCGGGGACCAGACGTGGATTCAGTCCGTTCCGTGCTCGGACCACGGATCACCCCCGCGTGTGCGGGGACCAGTACGTCGCCGACACCGACCCCGTGACGCACGCCGGATCACCCCCGCGTGTGCGGGGACCAGACTTCTTGATCTGCGGCTATGTTAAGCCGCTCGTCTGTTTCTGGTCGTTCCACTACGGCACTGTGTGGGGGTGACGGCTCCATTACTGGAACCGGTTGCATCGTTGGCGAGACCTGGGCCACGCCTCGAATGCTTCGCCGTTTCCGACGGTTTCGGCGTCTTACCCACGGTGGTCCCACAGGGCTCAGTGCCGGTGTGGGGTCCGTGTGCAAGGTGCGATCCGGAGACCGCGTCGCCCGGGACTCGGGTTTGCACAACCCTCTCCGCGCCCCGTCTTTCCATCTCGGCCAGGCCGGCGGAAAGAATGTTCCGTGCCGCGTTCACGTCCCGGTCCATAACCAGTCCGCAATTTTGGCATCGGTAGATGCGCTCACTCAGTTTCAGCTTGGGTTTCACTGAACCGCATGAGGAGCATGTCTTGCTGGTGGGTGTCCAGCGGTCGATGACGACCACTTTCGACCCGTATAGCTTCGACTTGTATTCGAGCTGCCTGCGGAACTCGTAGAAGGAGCTTCGCAGGATGGACTTGTTCAAGCCCTTCTTTCGGGATCTGCCGTTTTGAGCGAACGAACCATCGCCGTTGTCTTTGGCCTTCGGCCGGGCACTCATGTTGGCCACTCGAAGGTCTTCGATGCACACCGTAGCGAACTGGGTGGTGAGCATCTTGGTCTGCTGGTGGATCACCGTTGCGCGCTGCTGGGCGACCAGTCGTTCCGTCTTGCGGATTCCGCGGAGTGTCTCCCGCGACGACGATGTCATCTTCGCGGGCACACCCTTGCCGCCCCGCCATGCGCACGATCCTTTGACGTGCACGCCGGATCCCTCAAAGCACTCCGGTGACTCGGTGACGTGCTGTCGTGAATATTTGCGGCGCAGGCGAGCGAGCTTCGCTTGTTCCTTCTTGCCCACCTGCGGGTTTTCGATCAGTCTGCCGTCCGGAAAGGCAATGAGCGCTCCGAGTCCGAGGTCGATTCCTGTCACTCCGCCAGCAATCTGGATACGGTTCGGCTTAGTAGGTGGTGCCACGTAGGGGTTGTCTGCCTGGAATGACACATTGATGGCGATCTCCCAGCGGTCGCCGTTCCTCACGAATCTAGCGGACTTCGGGTGCCCGCCGCGGCGTACCATTCGACGCAATTTCGTCGTGTTCTGTGTAACGCGAACCGATCCCAGACTAGGGAGATTGATTCGGTGTGATTCGAGCATGGGTTCACCGCTGTGATTCAGCGGCGCCTTCTTGGACGCGCCGCGTCGCTGCAATGGCTTCCAGGAATCGGATACAGCGATGTTGAACAGCGCGAACGCGTCCTGACTACGACCTTTCTTCTTGAACCTGGGCCATCCCCCGGGGAATCCATCGGCGCGCTTCTTGCGGCCCTTACCGCGTTTCGCTGCGCCGGACAGGAACCTCTTCCGCGCGGTATCCAGGTCTCGGAGCGCAGTACTGGCGGCGAACCTGTTCACGCCATGCTTCTCGGTCGACCACCATCCGAATCGAGACTGCGGATCGCGCCCCATCTCGGTGAATCTGGCCGACAGTGCTACGGCGTTCGGCACCTTCCCCAGCTGCTCCTCGGCCATATGGTAGGCAGCGGTGCGCCACTTCTTGTCCGCGAGGAGCTTCTTGGCGGCGTCCCAGTCGTCGCTGCTTTCGGCGAGAGCCTGCCGCTTGACGTGCGCCTGCACCAGTCTCTGCTGCGCGTTGACCTCGGCCAAACCCCAATTCCATGCAGCCCTGGCCGTGCCCGCGTGTCGTTCGAGCAGCTCGCGTTGGGTGTCGGGCATGGCCTTCATGTCGACCATGAACTTGATGACTTTGGTGACCGTTGCCGGCTTGTCCGGCTGCTGCTGAGGCATAACTCGACCTCCTTTCGTGTACTCGATCGAACGACACATGACACGTGTGCGGCAGGCCCGTGGCACCCCCGGAGTTCCTTCGACCCTCTAGTACAGGATCGATGCCTCGATCTGCTGGCCTTGTTCCTTGAGCCGGCGCTCGATGTCGTCCGGGTTGGTGGATGCGAGGTCGAGGAACGATTTAGGTATCCGCACCTCCACGGGGATGGACCGGTCGTCGAGGTCCGAGTAGATGCCGATGGTTCCGCGCAGTACGTCACCGGTCGACGGGTCTCGAAGGGCTCGCATGGAGGCCCAGTTTGGTGCATCGCCGACTCGTGCCCGGGCGGTGATCGCGGCCATCCGTTCTGGCGTGGGCTCCAGGCCGGCGAGCAAACAGGCAGCTTTGGCTTCATCTGGGTCTGAGATTGGCAGAATGATCGTTCGGGAGATGTATCCGGTCAGGCCTGCGTTGAGCGCGTCAGTGCAGCGCTGCGTGTAGAGGATCGGCAGTACCCGCATCGACCGGGCGAGTCGGCCGATCTCCTCCATCTCAGCCTGCCCGGACCCGAGCACGGTCCATGCCTCGTCGAGGTGCAGTACTCCGTCTCGTCCGGATAGTGCCTTCATCGCCCCCACCGTCACCTGTCGGATCAGGTTCAGCGCGGCTCGCTGCGGCGGCGTCATCAATTTTCGGTCCATGCCGGCAGGCGGCAGGTTCAAGGGGTTGTTGCCCACCTTGATCATGGTGATGCCGTCGGATACCCGAAGGCCTGGCGCGTCCGGGTTCATGCCGACGCAGGCCCGAAATGCTGGCGAGGTGTCAGCCAGGTCGAGTACGGGCTGAATAACCTCGCGTGGCGCGCCCTCTTCCAGCGCCAGCTTCATTGCCTGCCCGGTGCAGACCGCGCCTTTGTTGATGCCGGTCTTGAGAGCTTTCATCAGCGGCGTGTAGTAGTCGTCAGCCTTGGATCCCCAGGGGTTTACCGACATGATCATCGCTGCGGTGGGCTCGATCCCCAGAATGGGACTATCCGCGAATCTCATGGGATCCAGGACGCCATCGGCAGAGATGATCGAATCCAGAGAGGCTACTCGGCCGCCAGATGCCATGACTGCGGCGGAAAGATCCGAGTTCGGCTTCGGGTCGAAGATGACTTGTGGCACACGGTTTTTCGCCCACTGGTGTGCGATCCATAAAAGGACAATCGTCTTCCCGGACCCGGTTGCTCCCCAAACCCCAAGGAGGGGAAGTGAGTCTCCGCGGGAGGCTGCGATGTGGGAGATGAAGGACGGCTGGGCGTCACGTTGGGTTAGTCCCAGCTGCGCTCCGGTTCGATCGCCGACCCGGGACAGTGCGGGGAGCCCGGAGTAGGCGATCGAGTGGACGGGGATGTCGTGCAGGTGTGGATTGGCCAGAATTGGCGAGGCCAACCAGGTCTCTCCGATCGCGGCCGACTGCCGGTAGGCCATCTCGGTCAGTGTGTACGAGGAGATGTCGGAGTTGCGGTACAGATCCTTGTGCGGCCCGTTCAATGCGATCGTCACTGCGGTGTCCACAAGGGTCGGCGGGCCACCTTCGGCGTAGGCTGCTTCGACGGCGGTGAGCTCGTCAAGCAGCGACTCCTGCTCGGCGCGTTCCATCTTGCCGTTCTTGTAGCGTTCCTCGATGTCGTCGGTGTATTGCTTGCGCCGCTTACGAAGCTCTGCGCGGGTCACTTTCGCCGGCTCCACCAAGCCACGAATCGACACTGCCAGCGCACCTTGATGGCGTAGAAGATCCGCCCACCTGGCACCGGGGGCGGCTGCAGAGGAGAACGGCAGCGTCAGTGACTGCATCGCGGCCATGGTGAGCACGTACTGGTCGTCGATCTCCGGCCATGTCGAGCAGTCTTCGGCACCGGATCTCTCGGCTGTCTGGGCGGCGTCGATCGTGTCGAAGATGTGCAGGTGACCGGGGTGAGCGACCATGGCGGTGGAAGGGTTGCGGTTCACCGACCACCATGTCTCCGCCAGTCTGAACTCCTCGTCGGTCGGCGCTCTCATCCCGGCGCGCGTTGCGGCGTCGCTGACCATCTTGAAGTCCTGGTCGAAGTCGGACACGGGTGTCGATGCCATTACCAGCGTTTCGACGACCGAGTCGATAGCGGCACGCATGCCCCCTCCGCCACCGACGGAAGCCTTCAGGCGCACCCCGAAAAGTAGAAGCCGTCGCTGCACTTCAGCATCTGCGAACTCGGTGTTCAGGTATCTGGCCAGGCTGTCGTTCCCGGTGAGGTGGTAGCTGTCGGGCACGTTGATCAGCAGCATGTGCACTCGCCGGTACGAACCTTTTGCCGCCGAGCGCCGGGCGATCTTCACCGATGCCATCGACGATAGTTCCTCGAACATCGACAGAATCGGCTCTGCGGGCCCGAGCGATGCTAGGAGTGTCTTAGCATCCGACACCGGCTCCAGCGGCACCGCCCAATAGGCCCACATCGACCCGTCGGTGCCAAGTACGCGGCCGCCCGGCAGCCTCCCCCGCACGGTCGTCGGCCAGTTCGGCTGTGACAGATTGTTGGTCAGGACGAGTTGGGATTTTCCGGCCATGGAGTGGCTTCTCCTGTTTCCGAGTCAGTTCTGGCCGGCGGACGGCGGGTTCGGCGGGAACGCCGTTTGGGTTGTCGATGACACAGGTGACTCGTCGATGGTTCTGACTGGCGGGCGCGGCGTCGTCACCGTGGTGACCGCGGTCGAGGTAACCACGGCAGTGGATGTCAGTGTTTGCTGCGCGGAAGCATCACCCGACTCCGCTGTGAGACCGCGGATGTACGGGGTGTCGTTTCGGGTGATGTCCGACGGGTACGAGTTGGCGTACGGCTGAAGCTGCGGGCCGGTGCCGGCGCCGCCCCATGCGACAACAGCGGGAGCGGCGGTGTCGGCTCGTTTGATCAGGACGTCATAGGAGGCGCTCTGCAGGCCTTGATCGGGGGACGCGGCGCCGTCGGTAGGCAGATTGGCTACTCCGCGGATCATGGTGAGTTCGACGCGCACCAGCATCGTCTTGGCCGTCGTAGTGTTCTTGTCCACTTCGACAGCTGCTCCGGTACCCACCGAGGTGTCCACCAGGTTCATGTCGTAGAGCGGCTCGTATGCGCGTCCGGGTGTTTCGTCGCCGACTGCCAGACGCAATGCGTCCGGATCCCCCGAGGTGAATGCCTTCGCCCATGCCTTCACCGCTGAAGACACTGCGTCGTTCACGCTTGCCGACGGCAGGTCGCCCCATGAAGAGTCGAAAGCCGTCTGGTTCTCTCGGGCACTGGGGATAGGGATCAGCGACGGCTCGCCGATGACCTTCACGCCACCGATCGGATCGAGCGCGGATAGGACCGACACCTGGTACATCTGCCCGGAGTCGTCCACCACGGTGAATTGGTTGACTTCGGTTGTCGTCGGGTCGGACTGTTGGTCCTTGGCCGCGGTGGTCCGGCTGGCGCCGTTCCAGGAAAGGATCTCTCCGCCTCCGATGACCGACAGACCTTCATGGAGCCACTGCTCGACAGCCATTCGCGATGCTGCCTGCCCTTGTGCGTAGACGGGTGTTTCCACCACCGGCTCCGGTGTGGCCTTCCCGAGTTGCACGATCGTCGAGACGATCAGGATCGGCGTCAGGATCAGGCTCGTCTTCACACCTCGGCGCATCCACTTCGCCCGCTTGGCCACAGCCGACATGTTCGGTACTGCCGCCGATGGAACCTCTCTTGCGTCTTCCCAGATTCCAATGACCGGGTCTTTTTTCTTCCTCATCTGGTCATGCCGCCGAGATCAGATGCTCGGCCAGTGCCTTCTCCGCGGCGGTGGCGACTGAGCTGTCAAGGTCGGTGGCCATCAGCCGGAGCACATCGTCGGGCGGGTCGAGCTTGATCAGCGCAAGCCTGACTTTCGGATCGAGATGTGTGGAGAACATCTCGATGCACGTGTCACAGATCGGCCCGTCGCCGGGGACCTTGTTGAAGCAGGGCTTCCAACACTTACGGCAGGTCCCCGGTTCGTGGCCGAACGGATGGCCCGGCTTATCGGCAAACCGCCATGCTCTGCAGCGTGACATCGTGATGGGTCCTTCCCGTCGTGGTGTGGAGATCGGTCCGCGTCGGCTACTTCCGGGCGATCGACACGGCGCTGAGCAAGGTCGATCGCTGCGGGTCGGTTAGCTTCAGCGCGGCCGACGCGACCGCCTTTGCTGCCTTGGGTGCGTTGGTCGAGAGGCTTCCTGCGGCCGCCCCGATCCCAGAGAGGAGAGCCCAGGCCTCAGACCGCTTGTCCGACTCCCATGAGATGACGGTCAGGCCTGCTTCCATCGGGTCCGCGTCGGCGAGGCTGATGAGGTCGTGAATCGTCGTGGTTGCCACACGCGGCGTGCAGATCGCTTCCGTGGCGATCTTCGAGGTGTCGTTCTGGCATCCGAAAATGATCGACAAAACTTCGCGTTCCGTGTCGGTGGCGGCCGAGATCTCTTCGAACTTGGCGATCACCTTGCGGACAGCAGCTCGATCCAATTCGGAAGACTTGGCACGCTTCTTGACGGGCGTCTTCGGCGCCGATTTTTCATCGGATGGGACACCTGGAGCGATCGCATCGGCTTCGTCGGTGCCAGACGATTCATCCAGGTCACGGCCGTCAGCACCGTCCTCCGAAAGGTTATCTCCGGATGTGGTGAGCCAGGAGTCGGCGATGTCGTTGTCGGTGTGCTCATCAAGTGAAGTGGTCATGCCTGTGAGCATGCGCAGAGTGCCGACGAAGGCAGGAGATCAGTCGGATGGGGGGTGCCATTGAGTTGCCGCGCATAGATGAGATTGAAGCGTCCATGCTAACCTGGTCGAGGAGGTCTTGATTCAAGGTCTCAATGCCGTGAAGCAACACAGGAGGTGAAGCGCAACATGTTCGGATTCTTGTATCTGCCGTCCAACGGATCGACCATTGGTCATTCGGCGCTGTCACCTGCCGGAAAACAGCAGAAGTGCAGCCCAATGTATACCGCGACGTCGTTCGCGAGCGAACTGAATATCACGTGGGAAGCGATCCGTAACAGGTGGCGCACCTGAACATTGCCGAACTGAGGCTAAAAGCCAAGGCAGATCAGGAAGCCACCCCGGGAAAACCCGCAGGGTGGCTTTTTTGATGTCGAAACGATCTTCGAAGTGCATACGGGTGTAGCTCAACTGGAAGAGCAGCGGTCTCCAAAACCGCAGGCTGCAGGTTCAAGTCCTGCCGCCCGTGCTGAGCGCCGGCAGCATCATCGTTGACGCGAAACCGATCTACTGCGCGTAGCTCGGGAGTTTCTTTGAGAACTTCACAGCGAACAAGAGCAACGCCGTCGCCAGCTGATTGTGGCGGCGGTTACGCGTCCCGTGATCACGGCGTATCAACCTGACTGTAAATCAGGTGCTTTCGGGCATACGGGGTTCGACTCCCTGGGGGCGCACGCATCCGAGAAGCTTCGGTCGAAGTCACTCGGAAAGCACTCTCGACTCGCACCTGTGAGAGCAGCTCCGGCAACTCGGGTTCGATCCCCGAGCGGGCTGGTTGCTTGACTGGTAGCCGTATTGCGCAAACTCTCCGTGCGGGTCGAGAGATACGAAAACATGAAGCGAACGGTCGAAGGACCGGTGAGAGTTCACGGGCGCATCGCGCCGATCCCACATGTCGCATCCAGAGGTCCCTTGCAGGATGCCATCGCCGTCACAAAGGGCGTGAACCACCGTTCGCATCATTTCTCCAGGCGACGTATCGCCACGCGGTGCGTCGCTCAATGCGGATGAAGCTCATGTGGACGAGCGTCAGTCTTCCAAACTGAAAGCAGCCGGTTCGAGGCCGGCCATCCGCTCCACACCTGTTGGCAGCGCCGAACGAGTCCCGCCGACAGCACAACGTGGAGAGTACCGCCGAATGGTCGGCAATCCGCCTTGAAAGCGGTGGCAGGTGTGAAAGCCTGGGGGTTCGAGTCCTCTACTCTCCGCCAAGGTTTCGTAGCTCAGCAGGTGAGAGCGCCTGATTGTCGATCAGGAGGCCGCGGGTTCGAGTCCCGTCGAGACCGCTCATGTTTTCGCTTTCATGCCTCGCTAGCTCAATTGGCAGAGCAGCGGACTTTTAATCCGTGGGTTCGGGGTTCGACTCCCCGGCGGGGCACAAGTACGACTCGACCGCCGGCTCGGCGGTCACGCTTTCGTAGCCCAATTGGCAGAGGCGCCAGATTTAGGATCTGGACAGTGTGGGTTCGACTCCCTCCGAAAGCACGACGGGTGCCTGCGGAAACCCTTACTCCGCTCGGGTGCTGCGAGGCCAAACGCGATGATCCGCGTGGTGGCTCTCTCGCGGTCAGATTGCAGCACGGTCGTAGAAGGCGACTCCCCGCATTTTCAACGCCCTCGTAGCCCAATTGGCAGAGGCACCGGATTCAAAATCCGGATAGTGCGGGTTCGACTCCCGCTGAGGGCACTGTGTCTGAACGCAAAGAGGTGAGCGGCCAGAATGTGAATCTGGTGCAAGCGGGTTCAACTCCCGCCAGACACCCCCGGGGTATGGCGCAGCTTGGTAGCGCGTCCGGTTTGGGACCGGAAGGCCGGAGGTTCGAGTCCTCCTGCCCCGACTGCGGCTGGATCGTTCCCGCCGAATATTCCCCAGTAGCTCAGTGGCAGAGCGCCCGACTGTTAATCGGGTCCGCGGTGGTTCGAATCCATCCTGGGGAGCGCACCTTTGCCCGCCTAGCTCATTTGGTAGAGCGCCCCACTCGTAATGGGGAGGTAGCCGGTTCGACTCCGGCGGTGGGCTCGATACCGCCGGTGTTCCGGCGGCTTTCTGCCGCTGAAGCTCATTTGGCTGAGCGCCGCATTGGTATTGCGGAGGCAGCGGGTTCGATCCCCGCCGGTGGCTCGTACGATCACCAGCAATGCCCTGTAGTTCAGCGGCAGAACGCCCGGCTCTGGACCGGTCGATCAAGGTTCGAGTCCTTGTGGGGCAGCTCGGTGGGACGTTGGGTAATCGGTAGCCCACCGGACTTTGGTTCCGGCTTGTGTAGGTTCGAGTCCTGCCGTCCCAGCTTTGGAGAGTGAACCGGGCGGGCCGCCCGGGCACCGTTGCTACCGGCTGCGGACGGCCAACCGTCTGGGTTTCGAGTACTCCGCTCTCCGCCATGCCCCGATAGCTCAGATGGACAGAGCAGTCGCCTTGTAAGCGACCGGTCGCCGGTTCGATTCCGGCTCGGGGCTCGCACATATGGTTTCGCCCTTGTAGCTCAGCGGACAGAGCATCCGGTTCCTATCCGGCAGGTCGCAGGTTCGATCCCTGCCAAGGGCTCGCGTGCATGCCTTGTTAGCTCAATTGGTAGAGCAGCGGACTCTTACTCCGCGGGTTCGGGGTTCGAATCCCTGGCGAGGCACTTCAGTTTCAACCAGGTTGATGTAGCTCAGCAGGTTAGAGCACTTCCCTGATAAGGAAGAGGTCGGTGGTTCGAACCCACCCCACGCCGGTGTAGCTCAGGTGGTCAGAGCGGCGGGCTCATAACCCGCAGGGCCCAGGTTCGAGTCCTGGCGCCGGTACCTTGCGGCTACGCAGCCGCATCTTCGTCCTCATCGTCTAGTGGTCTAGGACATCGGGCTTTCACCTCGACAACGCGGGTTCGAGTCCCGCTGGGGATACGCAGCTCTTTTCAGGGGCCGTGGCGTAATTGGCAGCGCACCTGCTTTGCAAGCAGACGATTCGGGGTTCGAGTCCCCGCGGTTCCACGTAGTGGTTTTCGCCTCGGTAGCTCAGTGGGAGAGCAGCCGGCTTACATCCGGCGGGTCGGTGGTTCGAATCCTTCCCGAGGCACGTTCTACAGATTGTCCCCATCGTCTAGTGGCCTAGGACATCGCGTTCTCAGCGCGACAACGCGGGTTCGAGTCCCGCTTGGGATACGTATCAATTCGGGTTTGCCTCCGTAGCTCAGTGGACAGAGCGTCTGGCTTCGGACCAGACGGTCGCGGGTTCGAATCCTGCCGGGGGCGCAATGGTGCTGTAGCTCAGTTGGTAGAGCGACCGAGTGAAGTTCGGTAAGTCGGTGGTTCGACTCCACCCGGCACCACCACGTCCGAGTGGCCGAGATGGAAAGGCGGCGGCCTGCAAAGCCGTTCACACCGGTTCAAGTCCGGTCTTGGACTCAAGGGGGTCTCGACCCTCACTCGTTGCTCTCGTTCGCAGTGAAAGAGCGGCACAGCAATGAATGGAGGGCCCGATAGCACAGACAAGGACATGACATGGGAAGCGAGAACAGCAGGCGCGTCGAGACCCAGCGCGTTGTGGTGCTCAATGCGTCGTACGAGCTTCTGGCAGTGGTCACCGTCCCCCGTGCCGTCGGCTACCTGATGCTGGAGAAGGCCGAAGTGGTCACGAACTGCCCCAGTGCGCCGTTACGGTCCGCCGGCGGCTTCGAGATGCCCGTGCCCGCGGTCGTTCGCCTTGTTCGGTACGTCCGGATCCCGGTGAAGTCTCTGGTTCCGGCGTGGACTCACAATGGTTTGATGTGCCGTGACGGGCACAGCTGCGCGTACTGCGGCAAGAAGGCGATGACCGTTGACCATCTACTTCCGACGTCACGAGGCGGGCGCTCCACCTGGATGAACACAGTCGCCGCGTGCTCCAGATGCAACGGACGAAAAGCAGACCGGACACCGGACGAAGCCGGGATGACGCTCCGATTCGGCCCGACAGAACCGACGATGAAGTCGGCGATGATGTTCAAGCTGAGGCACGCCGAGGTCCAAGCTCTGGTCGATATCGGTTTGGCCGTCGCCTAGGTGAACCTTTCGGCGTGGCAGTCAAAGCCGCTCGGCTCCGGCACCCTGTGATCGGGGTGCCGGAGCCGAGGCTCGCCTACCGTCCCTCGGGTGCGCCGATCGACCAGACGGACGCGGTGTCGTAGCTCGTCGCCACAATCAGTCTGCTGGCGGGATGAGCGGTGATTTGGCTCGGGTTCGTCTTCACGGATAAATTCGCCTTGCCTGTGAGCTCACCGGATGAGTCGATCGACGCGAACGTGATCGTCTTACTGGCGTAGCTGGAAATCGCGAGCCGGCCATCCGACATGAATGCGATCGAGGTCGGACCGGTGCCGACCTTCGCATCGGACTTCTTGTCGAGCATATTATTCGACCCGACGGACAGGATCGTCACCGATGTCTCTGTGTCTTTGGCGACGACGAGGGACTTGCCGTCCGGTGTGAACAGCGCTGATGTCGGCATCGACCCCACGATGGCATCCACAGATTTCGGGTCGCCGCGGTCGGTGGAGACGTCGATCATCGACACTGTTCCGCTGCCCCAGTTAGCGGTGACGAGCGTACGCCCGTCTGGTGAGAACGCCACGGATCTGGGGGACTTCCCCACCGCAACGGTTCTCATCCCGGAAAGCGCCCCTCCGCTCTCGACGTCGAAGATTGTGACGGTGCTGTCTCCCCAGTCGGCCACGGCGAGCATTGCGCCGTTCGGTGAGAATGCAACAGAGACCGGGAAGGCGCCAACGGTCTCCCCCGCGACCTTCGTGGGGTTCCCCGACTGATCCACCTGGAAGATGACAACATCGTCGTTACCCGCATTCGTGGACGCGAGCAGAGATCCATCAGGTGAGAAGGCAACAGCCTGTGTGTCTGCACCGGTCTTGATCTCGATCGGGTCGGTGAGGAGCCCTTCGCTCATCACCGTGTAGAGCGACACGGAACCGCTCTTGGAGTTCGCTACTGCGAAGCGGGTGCCATCGGGTGTGAATGCGCCATCGGTGGGCTTTCGTCCTGTGTCGGCCCTTCCCAGTTCCCCTTGTGTGGTGATCGTCAAGTGGGCTGCTTCCGAGTGGTGCGTGGACTTGGCGTTGGACAGGTTGAGCAAGATTGCCCCAACGGCTACGCCGATGAGGATGGCCGCGATGGCCACCCAGGTGACTGTTCGATTCGTCGCTCTACTTCGTGTCGTGCCTTCTACCAGTGGGTTCATCTGCTGATTGCCTGTCTTGCGTTTGGTCGATAAGCGGTGTGGTGGGTTCGCCGCCGCGCCGGTGACACGGAAACCAGCGCGGCGGCGAAGTCTTGTAGCGTCACGCCGCTCGGTGGGACTCCTCATCGTCGTCCGCGGCCAAACCGAGGTCCTCGCAGTGTCGGATGACGCGCATCTTGCGGCTGGTGCCGGCCTTCGTCGTGAACTTCTCGACCTCGACCCACACCAGCACGCGATGCCCCTTGAGGGAGCGGAGCCGTCTAGCCATCGCGAGTCCCACCGGGTCATCGGTGCGCTCGGTGCGGACCTCTTCGGTTCCCTCGGGTGCGACCTCCGGATGGAACTTCGTCTTGAGCTTCACAATGCCGCGCGTCGTCTTTTCTTCCTTGGTGACCTTCAAAACGGTGCCGGTGAACATCTTCACGTCGGGGCCGGCCACCTGGTTGATGGCCTTGTTCGCCCACGACTTCTCGTCGGTTGCGGTGACGGTGATCTGGTAGATCGCCTCGGTCACCCGGGCCCGGTGCTCTGCCGCGGCCTGTGCGGGATCGACGTCTTCGCCGGTGGCGATGGGACCCGCTGCGGAGAATGCCGCGGCAATGATCGCCGTCTTGGTCTGCTGATCCATGTCTGTTGATTCCTTTCCGTGTTGAGGTGAGCCAGGTCAGGCAGCGGCAGTGGTCGCGCGCCACGGGTCGGTCTTCTTCGCCGTCGTCAGCGCGGAGAACTCCGGCATGACCGGCTCGCCTGCGTCCCACAGGCCAATCGCGACCTTGGCGATGTTGCGGACCCGCTGCGTGATGCGTTCGGTCCATGCAGTGATGGCCTCGGCCGGATCGCCGATCGGGCAGCGCTCGGTCTCCATCGCGGTCTTGAGGGCGCCTCGCAAGCGAGTGTTCAGACCGTCCTGGAACGAGGTTCGTCCCGTCAACTCCGACTGCACCGTCGCAACGATCGCAGCCAAGGTTCGCGCCATTTCGGTCACAGCCGAACCGGTGAGTTTGTACCCCTGCTCATGCAAGGCCTCCACCGACCATGCAGCGTAGGAGAAGGCCGCCTGAGCCGCGTACGAGTTCGGATTCAACGTGGAGTGCTTACCGCTGGTCTCCTCGAACGGCTTGTCCTCATAGAGCATGTGGGCCATCGTCTTTCCTCCGTGTCTGTCCGAGTCGATCGCCTTACGTCACATCTATGTGCGGGATGCCATTGGCACCCCCGTGACGCAGCTCAGCCAGCCGTGACCTGCTGTTTATCGGCATTGGAGAGCGCCGCGAAATTCGGCATTTCCGGCTCTTCGGTGTCCCAGAGATCAACCGCGATGGACGAGATCGTCCGCACCCTCTTAGTCGCGCGATCGACCCAATCAGCGATGACTTCTTCTGGCTCACCGAGCGGAAAAGGATCGATTCGCAGCACTGATCGCAGAGCACTACGCAGCCTGGTGTGGAGTCCGGCCTGCAATGACGGCGTCTTCTGCAGCTCATTTTGTACGACGGCGACCACAGCCGCCAGAGTGGTGGCCAGTGACCGTACTACCATGCCGTTGAGGACGAATCCCTGCATGGTGCTGATCTCCACTGCGAGCGCCGTCAAACCGAACGACGCGCCGGCGGCGTACGAGTTCGGGTTCAACTCCCCCGAATCACCGGACTCCACCCACGGCTTGTCCTCGTCGATGACGACCCTTGGCGGCGGGGTGCGACGCGCGGCCGCGACCAATTCGGCTGCGGTCACTTTCGCTGCCGCGGCACCTTTCCCCGACACGGACACCGGCATGGGAGCATCGATCGGCGTCAGAATGGGTATGTTCCACTGCCCAGCCTTAGGGAGCGTGTCGATCCGAGCTACATATCCGGCCTTGATCGCCGCAGGGCACACCGACACAAGTGGACACCAACCGCACAGCGGGCCCGGCTTGCAGGGAAAGACGCCCGTCTCGGTGCACTTGTTGTGCGTCTCCCACGCCTCGACGAAATGTCTGCGCGTGAAGTCGAGGCGACGTGTCGGAGCAGATACGTCCTCTTTTCGAGAGAACGCCTTCTTCGTGAAGTAGAGCGCTCCTTTCAGGTGCGCAGTCGGCAAGTCCAGGTGCTTCGCCATTGCCAGGATGTACAGGCGAATCTGCTCGTGCTGGTGGTTCGGTTTGCCACCGAACGAGCGTGATGGCTTACCTGTCTTGTAGTCCTTGATTCCCAGGCGCGGCTCCTTAGCCGAGGAGACGGTGTTGTCGGTTCTGTCGACGAATCCGATGAACGGGACTCCATCGATCTCCACGTCGTCGAGCCGAAGCTCAGTCCCGTACACACTGACGTCGCGGGGATCCTCGATTGCCCAGAGGCCTTCGAAGTTCTCGTGCACAGCGGCGACCCACTCTGCAGCTCTCGCCGAGGGTATGCCGGGCCAGCCTCGGTGATCTGGGTTGGATCGCTTCACCAGCCTGGCCATGAGTATTTCGTCGGCACGCTCGATCGTTCGCTCCGGCGCCGGAAGTTGCATCAGGTCTTCCAAAACGGCGTGTGCATCGGTGCCGAGCGGCGCCGGAGCGAACGGATCTTCCTGTTCGGTTAGTAGCTTCTCGATCGCGAACCGGGCAGGTGAGTCCATGATCGACGCTGCGGTCGATGCCGAAAGCCGCTTTCGGCGAATCTTGTCGATCGCCCACTGCTCCGTGATCACCAACCGGTCGCGATCCCACGCGAGGGGAAGGTTGATCTTTGGTAGCGACACCTGGTCGTTCATCGTGTTCTCCCTGACTGCGACGGATGCCGCTGAATCCTGCTGCGTGTGGCAGCCGCTAGGTCACCAGTCGTCGTCGTCCGCGTCGTCCTGGGAGGCTGCAGGTGCGGGCTTTGATCGCCTCTTAGGCTTGTTTTCTTCCTGCTCCGGCTCATCGGCTTCTACGGAATCATCGTCCGTGTCGTTCACTGTCGATTGATCCTCGTCATCCGGGTTGTCGCCGGCAGCGTCCTCGGACTCGTCGGGCCCGTCGGACGCGGGCGGATCCTCTGCCTCCTGCTGTGATGCGGGCTCGGCCTCAGGTGTTGCTTCGTCAGGATCAGGCTCGTCCTCCCGCTCCACAGCAGCGACGGCATCGGGCTCGATGGCCGGTTCGGGGGCCTTCTCAGGGGCGGCGAGCTTCACCTTCTTGGGGGCCCGCTTCTTCGCCGGGGCGGAAGCGCCCTTTCTACGGTCGATCTCCGCTTCGATGTTCTGCACCGCCTGTTCCAGGTCGGCGGCATCCGAAGAAGTCAGGATCAGGACGAGTGCGAAACCGACACGGAAGTTCATGTGCTCAGCGATGGACGTCGGATCGACGCTCCAGGTCGGCATTGTCCAGGTGTCGCCGGCCAGATTGGCGCGGTGGATCTCCCGGATGAGGTACCACGCGGCCTTTTCCAGATCCTCAATCGGCGACCCTTTGTCATCTGTGCGCCACAAGTACTTGACGGAGTTGCCGATGTTGAAGTTCAGCTGCTCGACGATGTCGATGCACTCGACGCCTGACGGATTCGAGTTGTAGTGGGTGGGGTGGTTCACTGCTTCTGCCATGGTGATGCCTTCCGTGTTTTCGGTCCGTGTGCGCACCCAGCGCCCCGCTGAGCGGCGTCAGCAAGACATGTGTGCGGCGGAGGCGTGGCACCCCCGGGTGTGGGTCAGAATTGGAGGCCGGCTTCGGTGAGCCATTGGCCTCGTAGACCCTTCACTGATGGTGGGCAGATGGTCTTGACTTTTCTGCCGCGCCGGTTGATGCGCCATGCCGGGTAGCACCATTCGGGCCGGAACGACCGGAAGGAGTGGTCGGATTGGTCGATCGTCGTGATCGAGCCATCCCCGCCAACCCCTACGATCTTGAACTCGGAGCGGATGCCCTCGACGCGTACGATGTCGCCGTAGGTGAAACCGAACGAGTTGAGGTAGTCCTGGTCGGCTTCGGCCTTCTTTGCGGCCGCTTCTTTCTCAGCCCTGGCCCGCAGGACCTTCTTGGTGATGGCCACGGCTCACCACACCAATGTGGGAGAAGTCGCCGGCGTGTAGACATGAATATCGAAATTTACGGACTGTGATGCTGATTCGATTTCGTAGAGAACGTGGCCGAAGTCAAGACCTCCGATGCCGCATCCGATCCTTGGGATCGCCAGCTCCGCGATGCCTAGATCGGAGAGCTTCCTTCCTGCGTCGATCAAGGAGAACCAGATCCACTCCAGCCTGGCACGGGCCCCGATATCGTCTTGGGTGGCCAGATTCACCAGGACGGGCTTGCCGGGCTCCTGTGGATGGAACAGATGGGCCTGTCCGACGGTCAGCGAGCCGGTCCGGCAGGCAGTCTTGTACTCGGCGTAGACGCCGGGGTAGCGAGCGCGAATTTGCTTGGCGATGCCGGCGCCCATCAGGCCGCGTGTATTCACGCCGTGCCCGATGGCCGGCGACTCGCAAGCAAACAAGTCGCCCGTGATGAGCCTGACCATCAAGTTTCCGATCTTAGTTTCATGGGATTGACGTGTCGGGTTCTGTTCGCGCGACGCCCAGTGAGGTCGATCGCCCGGGGTGATCGGCTGTCCGATCTTCCGCATCAGTGACAGGAAAGCCAGTGGCAGGAAGATCCACAGCGCTATTGCAATGACCAGGGATGCGATGATCAGCGCCACGCCCCACTTATGTGCGGCGCGGCGCCGGCCATCGCTCCCAGCTACGCTTCGCCGCCCCGGTAGGGGTCATCGATATCGGCAAGCTGCGCTTCCATGCCGGCGATGATCTCGTCATCCGCGCTGAGATCTTCGTCGTTGTAGAGGTCGGTCCCCAGGATTGTCGAGAGCCGGAACGGCACACCGATCAAGATCTGCTTGGAGGCCATCACTCGCACAATGTGCCGCTTCTTTCGGCCACGGATCGTCGGTCTCTTCCACGGTTCACCGTCCGGGCAGGTGAGCTTCTCCTCCCAGGTCGAGTTCCATGCCTGCGACGGTGTCGAGCCGTACAGCACCAGGTCGCGGTTGTTCTTAGCCGCGATCGAGAACGCATTCTGCGAGTCGAGCAGCACGACAGGGTCCGGGTCATCCTCCCGGACGAGGTAGCCGATGTTCGCTCCTCCCGGTCGCAGGCCGCCGTCGCCGTCTGCCATCCAGCCCAGCCGCCGAGAGATCAGCGACGATTTCGGCTCACCAACCACCGGTGCCGAGCCTGGCGTGTCCACCGAGGAGATGTGCGCCTGGCCAGCGGAAAGCGTCGCCCGGATCGCCTGCAGTAGAGCCTGCCCAGGGGTGCGTTCGTTCTGCACCTCGACGTGCTCGGACACCAGGGAGATGATGTCCTTGCGCATCTCGTCGAAGCGGTCCGCCTCTTCCGGCATTCCGTAGACGCGGCACAGCTGTTCCCACACCCACAGGCCGAGCATGAAGTCGCCGGCGGTCTCATGGGCGCGCTTGTTGTTCGAGTCGATGAACAGTGACGTGGCGTAGACGCCCTGCCAGTGCGCTTGTTCGACCTGCTCCATCACGTCCGCCCAGGTCTGGCTCATCGGCTCTCCCGTTTCCCAGTCCTGGATGAACGATCCGGAGGCTAGCATCTTGATCGCGGCGAAGGTCAACTCGGACTGGATGGTAGTGCCGCTGGTCATATCGTTGACCTGCTCCATGTGCGCCGTTTCGAGAGAACCTTTCGGAAATTCCAACAACATGTAGCGCGATTGCACCGAAGCGGTGAAGCGATTGTTCTCCCCGGTGACCATCAGGAAAGCCCGGGGCATCTTCACCTCGCGGGACTTCATGTCCACGCCCGCCCGGCGCCGGCCCGACCGGTTGAAGACTGCGCGAATGACGGCGTCGAGTTTTTTCGCCTCCGCCTTCTCGCTGTGCTCGTCCACTGACGGCGCTAGGTCGTCGATGACCCAGATCGGAGTCTTGGAGATGGCGATCTCTGTGGATGCTGCAGTGTCCGCGGCCGAGCCGGGTAGACGATGCGCCGACCATGTGCCTGGCCGCGGCTGCCAGAACGCCATGATTGCGCCGGCGGTCCAGGATTTGCCGGAACGGGGAGAGCCGATCAAAGTCAGCGGCACCCGGCAGGGCAACGGGACTACAGGTCGCATCGCTGCAGCCAGCGCAACGGACGCGAACCGCTTGTCGGTCCAGGCGTGCCCGTAGGAGTCGAGAACAGCCCTGATTCCGTTGCGGACGGCGTCATCATTTGCCGGCGCCGCGACACCGAACATGGTCGCACCATCGAGCTCGGCGGCGTCCACACCGGGGTTAGCCCGAGTGTTGAAACCTTCGCGCCCGACCACTTGCTTGCCGACGATGAAAACTGGCTCCCCTGGAGTGCTCGTTGGCACCCACCCCATGTGGCCCCACTGCTCGGAGCGCTCGATCTCGCTGGAGCGGTTTCGCTTGATAGCTGAGAGCCACTCCGCCGATGCCGGCCAGTCCGGATGGAGCGACAGGTCCGGTGGCACGTGCGCGCCGACCTTGCTGCCGCGCCAGTCCCGCGGATAGGAATCCAGCAGCATCTCCGGCCCGGTGACTGTTTCGATCTGGTGTTCACCGGTGTCCTGGTCCACCCATGACACCTCGATGCTGACCTCTGTCGAATCGGCGGCCGCATCCGACAGAGTGCCAGAGTCGACCTCGATGTCATCAGCTGTGCGCTTACCGACCATCGACAGCACTCGTCCGATGATCTGCTCGGCCGGCTCCCACCGGGTGATGGGGTTGCCCTGCGAGTCATGGCCCTTGGTGTACTTCTCGACGACCATCAGTTCTTCGTTGACGCGGACGTCCCCGATTCGCCAGTTCTGGGTCACCGAACGGACCGTCTTCGGCAGCTGCTGTTCCAGCAGAGCCGGCAATGAGCCCCAATCACCGGCGTGAGCCAGATAGTCGTCGAGACCGGATTGCTTCTTGGTGCCGTCGCCGCGGTCGATCGTCGGCAGCTTGAGCCACAGCGGGCTGGCCTTCTTCGACGCGAGGAACCGCCACATCTGGGTGGCCTGGTTCCACACGTTGCGGTTCGTCTCGACGTCGCCGTCGAATGCGAGCCACGCGGCCCGACCGGTCATGCGGATGTCGTTCCATTCCGGGTTCTGGTGCCAGGACGCGACACCGGAGGTCGCCAAGAACATGACCCGACGGTCCTGCGGGACCTGCTCCATTGCTTGACGCAACGCGTCGACCGCAGCGCCCCACGTTTCGGGCACCGACGTCAGGTCCGCGTCCGGGATTCCGGCCGACCGCAACATCGCCGTCAGACCGGAGTCCGCCTTCAGAACGCCTTCGGTGATGACGACGACCGGTGTGTGCTCCAGCCACTCGGCGGGTGTCGCGGGGTTCAGATCGATGACCGTGGGCGCACCGAAAAGGCCGGTGTACTTCAACTGCTTGGTGCGGGTGGCGTCCTTGTCATCGACGACGAGGATCGGCAGGATTGGCCGAAACTCGGCGACGGTCACCAGCGGATCGGATCCGGAACCGACGCGGTACTGGGCGGCCACGCCGGGGCGGAAGCGAGGCATGAGCATCGCTCCACCGCCCTCTTCGAGAATCGAATCGAGGTGACGGTGCTGCTTCGAGTTGCGGGACTTGATCCGCAGCATCACGCCGATGTTCTTCGAGTCGGCGAGCTCGACGTACCGGTAGCCGCGCGCCGCAGCCACGAGCGGTGCGACGCCGGAGTCGGCGAGCTTGGCACCCGACACGTCGTCGACGAGTTTCGTGTAGTCGCTCGCGCTCCACGGAGTGAGGGTCTGGTCCTTGTCGCCGGCGTCCGGCGCAGCTGTGTTCGTCATGAAGTATCTATGCGCGGACGGTCGGACCGGTAGCGAAATTCGTGCACAATCTTGCCCTGGGTTGAAAACCATCGGCTTGTGCACCACGAAGAGCCAGTTCTAGCTGATCAACAGGCGTAATGGCCTTGGTTGAACACTTGAACACGGCTATCGACAGAACTACGGTGCCACGGTTGTCGAATACGTCATGACCTGCTAGAACAGAAATCATTGGATAGTCCTTGAGCCGCAGAGCTCAGGCGGAACGAGAACCCGACTCGATGGACCGTTCCTATCGAGTCGCACAACACGTCTCGAAGCTGTAGGTGGAATCGCCACGAAATGAGGCTGCGCGCCCCTCAGACCGTCACTGGGCCTTAAACGCGTGCATCGATGCCAACGGGACAGGGGTACGCGCTACGGCGATCTGAGAGCCCCGGGCGCGGGTTCACTGACGCACTGCAGCTCCGCAATCATCGCTGTGCATCAGTGATCGGGACGGAGCCAGCGAGCCTGTGTGCTGTGATCCCGTGAATTCGATCCGGTCTGGTCTGAGCGCCGACTGCACCGAAGTGGAGCGCCGACTGATGGCCATCTTCCGTCCGAGGGCGTCCTGTGCCGGCGATCCTGCCCTCCGTTGACTGTTGAGCATCGTTGGCGGCGAATGACCACAGGTGTGACAACCGTGAAGCGGCTGGTCAGGGGCCCTAATAATAATAATTTGTACACTTGTACTCACTCATATATATATACATATAGGGGTATATGGGTATATGAGGGTTCCTGTATATGTGTCCCCCTGTCCTTATAGAAGTACCCCTGTTCCCCTATATGTGTTCTGGTGGTAGGTCGATTTTTGGTACAAACGCATCTCTGGTCCATTTCCGAGCGACTCCCGGCCAGGTCATCAACCACGCCTCGAACATGTGTTGGTGGTACACACCCTGTTCAAACGGGGTACTTTCCGCGTGGGAGTTGCGGTCTTCTTGACAGGGTTGTTAGGATCAGCTCCGGCGCCCCGACGGCTCGACACTCGCCCCCGTGACGCCGGAGCTGCGGCCCGATGTTGGTATTTCGGCCGATTATCCGTATTAGTCCGAATGTCTGCTTTTTTGTGAAGCAGTGCCATCCGCAGCCGCACGCGATCGCATGAATCTTCCAGAACGTGAAAAGCGCACACTTTCGACCTGTTGAATCTCCATTGCGTGAACACGGTTCCGGGAACACGATTTTGAAGTGGCACATCTTCGCAGCTCAACGCCGGCGTCGTTCCCAGAATCCAGCCTGAACGTGATTACGCGAAGCCTGGTACCGGTCCAAATCCTGGTCAAGCGCTCCACAGATGGAGACGGGCCATGCCAGGCCGCACGCGGGGGCCGCCACGTGCGGCGACGCAGAAGCCGCGGGACGCCGTGATCGGAAAACGGATCATTGCGTGAACACGAGTCCGAAAACCATAACGCGTGTCGCGTCATCAGCGCAGGTCAGATCGTGTGCCGTTCCTGAAATCGACTCTAAACGAAGTTGCCGAAAGGCAGCGAAGCCTCGATCCCCGACATGGTTGGCTCCTGCTACGACTCCCACAGGTCCCCGACGGACGCCTCCTCCAAATCGGAGATGCCCCAATGTTCGACCGGCAGGCCCGACAAGCCTCGAATATCCATGGCGGCGGTCCACCTCTTGACTGACCGCTCTCCCCAGCTGTCTGACGTCCACCGCGGCCCTAGATACATGCGACGCCGCCACAACGCCCACCTGAGCGCCATCAGTGCAGTACCCGCAGTCCTGACGCCGGCGATCTCACGGCGCGCCTCGACAGTGGACGCACGGGCGCTTTCCTCGAACTGGTGGTGCAGCACGATCAACGCAGCCGGCGCCGCAACCCACGACTCGGAGATGTGCCCGTGCCGATCGACGATGCCGATCCTTGCGAATGCTGAACTGACAGCCTCCGAAGCAACTGATTCATCCACGGTCACTTTTCGGGACCGCCCGTCTGCTCGGTTGATCGACCCGCAACCAGCCAACGAAAGTACCTGCTGCGCGACAACCGGGATCCCGTTCGGGAAGGTTCGAAGCGCCGTCTGCCCGTCATCTGAGTAGTCGGTGATGAACCCAGCCGGATACCCCCATTCACCGGCAGCCACCCCGCCTTCGGGAGGGATCTCTTCTTCGGGCGAGTCGATTATGCTCAGAGGACCCAGTCGCACGCTCATGTTCCGAACCTGGTCGAAGCTCGGCAATGACGAGACGACGTCTGCCACGACACCGCCCAGGACTGTCGCCGACTTCTCTGGGTGCGCAGCGACCACGCGCGCCAGAGTGGACTCGGTTGAAACACGCTCCCCGGTTGGAATCAGTGGGTCGTACGTCTGGAGCACCACGGACAGAAACACCCCGGAGGACCAGCCCTTCACAGCGGGCCACCTCCCTCTTGGAGAGTCGAGCGTCGTGTCAGCCGGACCCCCCGATCCAAACCTCCAGACTCGAAGCGCCGACTCGTCACACGCGAACCCCCGTCACGTCGTTGGATGGAATCATCTCAGACGGCGGCAACGAAAACACCAACCGGTCATGGTGTTTATCGCATACATGATTCATGGATGCCACCCAACTCGCCGTCGGCTTGATGCAACTACCGGAACTGGAGGCGCCGCTGTCCGCGGCTGGAATCGTTCCCATCCTCGGCGATGATTTGCGATCGACCGCATCGGCGATCAAGGACGCGATCGTCTCCGGCGCCGAGGTCAAAGTGATCGCACGCTTCGATGGACAGGTAGCGGTGACCAATTTCGTCACCAGGGCCGCCACCGCAATCCGGACACCAGGCAACATTGCCGTGCTGTGCGCCACCGGACAGAAGCCGAAGCTCCCCGACACAGTCGTCGTCTTCACGCTCCCGGTACGTATGTCAAAGGTCACCGAAGCCATCGGCATCCAGGACTTCCGCTTCGATTCCATCGTCGTCGATGAGAACGGCACACCGGTCATCACCGCGCCGGAGCCTGAGATCGAGGAAGACGACTGGCTGGTGGCGCCGCCCACAGACAGCGACCTGACCGTTGAGACCGAAACGTCCACCGATGCGATTTCGACCACTGGCCCGGACATGGAGCCAGGCGTTGCTGAGCACGCATTGAACTACGAAGAACACCCAGACGATGAGGTAGACGCAGGAAGCCAAGTATCACCACCAGCCAAGGTTCCACCCCCGCCGCGCGGAAAATGGGTCTACCGCTTCGAGGACGATGACAACGAGGAGCGAGCCGGGGATCAAACCATTTCAACGCCGGGCAACGAGCACGAGCAACCAGCGCAGGGCGTTGAACCCGAATCGCTGGCTCACACTGCCCAGGTCCCCCAACCACTGACGGAACCGATCGCCACCACAACAGCGGATGGAGAAGGCACAGATAGCGCGCGCGCGCTCATCGCGAAAATCGCAGATCCAACACTGCCTGCGCACACACCCGAACCCACGGGACCCGAGCCGATCGGCGCCGGCAGCCATGAAGTCATTCTCGACGCGATGGATATCGTCACCGGCACTGCCAACGACAGCAGGCCCGGCGCGACACCGGTTCGCCGGATCGACGGCAGGACCACTCTCGCACCCGTCCTGATCGTCTTCGCGGGTAAAGGCGGCGTCGGCAAGACAACATTTTCCCTCAACGTAGCCCAACGCGCCGCTGAGAAGATCAACGACTTCAAAGTCACGCTCATAGACGCGAACAGAGGGCAGGGTGACACCAGGAAATACCTGCGCGTCCCCCGGGACGCCTCCGTGCGTTCCGTCGGCGATGCAACCGTCTCCGGCAACCCCGCAAGCGGGATCATTTCCGCGTCTGAGCTCAATGCAGCCCGCGGCAGCAAACTACCGGACGCGATGTTCTCGATCGCGCTTGCGCCGCCATACGCTCAGTCGGACGCGACACTAGCTGATACCGATACCTATGTCCGCGTCGTCGAACTCGCTCGCAGGCACTCCGACCTGGTCGTTATCGACACTCAGATCATCGAGTCGCTCGACCCACTGGGCGTCGTTGACCGGCTCATCGCACCGCTACTGATCGACGGCGCTTGGGGACTTGCGGTCACCGACACCTCATCAGTTGGCATGTCGAATCTCCTCGACGCACTCAAGATGTTCTCCGCCAAAGGCGTGACCAGCGACCGGATCTCGCTCGTGGTCAACCGAGTTGTCGCCGAGGTATCCGACGAAAACCTGCGAACCGTGTTCGGTGCCTTTGCATCGTCACTAGCACGGGCTGGAAACGACGACTCCATCGTTCTGCAGATGAACGTCGGACGGTTCGTGCACTCCGAGGACACACTGGCACCGATCATCGACCACGTTCTTTACCGGGTTACCGGTGCCGACGAGGTTGCCCCGAAGCCTTCAAAGAAGTCGAACAAGGCACGGCGTGACTCCAATAGAAAGGCGGCGAAGAGGAAACTGTGGTCATCCAGATGACAAACCAGCCCACCACCCAGACCGACAACAGGTACGACAACCAGCGACACGAATGGATCTCCGATACCTGTGAACTCCTGGAGAAGATCGTCTGGGGCGGGCAGGCCGCGGAGATCCTCAACAGCACTGGCGGCACCATCCCGTCGTATGGCTCATGCCAAGTCCTGCCCGTCTGGGCGTGGCGCGAGCCGAAGATCGACATGGGCCGCAAGGCCCAGTTCATCGCCAGCGCCGGCACCAAGCTCATGCCCATCCGAGTCACACGAACCGAAGGACACATCGCACTCGTTCCGTCCGGACGCACCGAGGAGATGCCATGGCGAGCCAAAGGTCTAGGGCATGACCTTTCGGGACACACCACTGTCACCTGCACACCGCTTGCCGACGAGACACGGGATAATGTCCCGGATCTGAGTAACAACCAGATCCATGTGCCTGCGTTCAGTAGAGAGACCGTCACCTCGATGCTGAAATCGATCGTCAGCGACGGAACATCCGCGCGATGGGATCTGACGTTCCGGTTAGAGCGCTACGTCCGACGGTCCGTCAACCAGGCGAACTCGTACGTGGCCCACGAGCTTGCCGCCGACGCGAGCACCACGCTCAAAGTCCTATCCGAACAAGACGTGGAACAGATTGTCACCACACTCCTGATTGGCGACGTCAACGAGGAAGCCAAGCCGAACACCATCTCCAGGCTCATCGACCGATGCCTCGTTGAGACCGTCTTCCAGAAAGTGGATCCCCTTCGCTACATCGTCCGGGCACTGCGCCGCGACGCCGAACAACAGATCCGTATCCATATCGGCGACCCCCGGGTGGGCCCGAAGGTCCGCGCCATCCAGCGACAGTTCAAAGACGCCAGCATCGACGAAATCGTCGACATCTACCGGGCCCGACACCCGAAGGACCGGCTTGGTCGCAAACGAGCCATTGAATCACTGGCCACCCCGAAGTTGATCATTCGCCGGCACCTGCCTGACAGAAGCCACGATTCGGAGTAAACATGCCGATCGCACCCACACCACCCACACACGTAGCCGTCGCAGCAGCCGCGTCTGCTCGCCGTGAGCGCGCGATCTGGCTCACAGCCTTAGCACAAAAGGAGATTGCGGTAGGGGAATTCTTCTCACACAGCGTTACGATCAGCGGCAGGCCGTTGCTGTCGATCAGGCTGGGGAGACTGATCGAAGCCATGACCGGTCTGGGGGAACAGACCAGCCGAATGAAGGCCACCTCCGTCGCCAAGGCGTGCGGAGCTAGCACAAAAAAGCCGGCGGGCCTGACCGTCCGCTGGTTAATGGCGAACCCGAAGGAACGACTGACCGCACTCCTTCAGGTGGCTGAAACAGGGGGCAGAAAACCAGCATGGCAAGGGTATCCATTCTCGCCAGCAGGCTCCAGCCGGAGCCACCCATGACGAACAAGGTGATCGTCGAAAATCCGACACCGCGAGATGAAGCGTTCTGCGCAATCCTCGAAGAAATCAACGACGACAAGTTCGCCCGGAGGGCACTCGACTTCGTCGATGACAACGAGAGCGTGATCATTGCCGCGTCGTCTAAGGCGGTAAACATGTTCGGCGGGCAGCTGCCCTCCACATGGACGTTCTCCGATCTTCACATGAACGCACGCATCGAGATGTACTGGGTGATCGACGAGGCGCGCAAATCTCCAAAGTCCATACGTCTGACCAACGGTGTTGACTCGTACCTGGTGCAGTGGACCGCCGCCAAGCTCTCCCGCCGCATGGAGCAAGACTTGCCGGAGGGCGTCAGCCAATCCAACCGAAACCGCACATCGATCTTCAAGGCATGTGCCGAACTGTCCACCAGGACGGGGCGAGACGTCACAGTCGACGAGGCCATCGCCTTCGTCAACCGCAATCGGTCGATCGTCCGTGGGATCCGGCCGGCCGTTCGTGAACATCGGATCGTTCGCACTCAGGATCTTCCGCACCTCTCAGCGGGGCAGCGATCCATCCGCCAGACGTTCGTCGAATCGATCGTCCCCGGCGGCTACGCGCTCGACGATCTCGGAGAAAAAGAACGCGAGAACCTCGTCGTCGATTACAACAAGAAAATCATCGACTCGTTCGGATTCGACCAGGTGCTCGCCGACGGTGGCCTCGCTCGCGTCACAGACCTGCTTCCCGAGACAGTCGCCTCGTCGAAGCTATGGGCGGACGAATCGAGGCACAACACCATCATCCTGCGAAAGATCGCCGCTACCAAAGCCGGGACCAAGCCGGAAGATCACGTAGCAGCTGTCAACGCCGAAGCCATCATCGAATGCGGCATGTCGGCGATGCGTACCTCCGGGTCGCTCGTGTCGGCCGACGACATCGACGCCAGCTACAACTTCTCGCTGGACGCCGAGTGGGCCGGCGAGTACACGGACTCATCGAAGACGTCACAGGCGTACATCGTCGCCCCTGATGAGGATTCCGCGCTCATCTCCAACTTGCTCACCGTGTGCGCTCAAGCGCACCCCGAATGGGACAGCCTCGCATTCGAGATGATCGACGCTGTCCGATCCGGCGCCGACATCAAGCCGACCACTCGACTCGCGGGCCAACTGGGAATGCGGCTGGCCGATCTCGCCGACGCCATGGAACAGATCAAAGAGACGATGCGGATGTACGTGCTCAGCCAGATGCCGACCGACTGACTTCAAGAATTCGGTGACGCCGCGCCACATCGACTACCAAGCCTGGGCGCGGCGTCACCGCCTGGGATTACCGGGCATGCGGTCCACATCTTGACCATGAGCACTCCCGGCACCCTTACCTGACATGTGCGTGGCTAAGCGCCGGCACCCCCCGCATTGAGTCACCGACTATACGACGCGCCCAATACCCGAAGTCCGTCCCTGATGGCCGACTGCGCCTCGACATCCGACCTGTTGTAGTCCAGACACCAGCGGACGCAATCTGCGTCGCCCAAGCGTGCGTCGTCGATTCGCCACTGGGACTCCGCGCCGCCAGGATCCTCCACTCCCCAAGCGAAACCGAAGTACGGCGCGACCTTTTTGATCGACGAGCCGGCGCGCGAGAAGAAATGCTCATCGAACCAGCGGAGCAGATCCGTCGTCCGTCCATCCAACAGCTCGGCCACAGCCGGGAACTTGCGAGTGCGCGTCACCTCAACGTGATGCCAGTGGAAAATAGCGACAGTCTTACCGAGCTTCTCAGCCGCCGAGATGATGCCACCCAGCTTGCGGTAGAACTCCTCGGCGAGCGCCAGCTCGGATGCGTCGTCCATCGGCTCGAACGACACCACCGGGTCATACGCCGCAGTCGCATCATCCTGTCCGGACCGTGTGCGAATCCCCCACTGATAGATCCTCCCGTCGGCATCCCACTCGATGTCGAAGTCGATCTCCAAATCAGCTGACGGAACCTCCGGCCACACCTCGGATGCTAGCTCGATGTTCTCGTCCGCGACAGTCATCTGTGCGCGACGAACCAGCGTCTCCAGCTTCGCCTTGGGGCCCATTCCATTCGACACCGCGGAAAGCCTCTTCACGAGATCATCACCAACGGTCAGAGCCGCAAGCTTCGTCAGAGACATACTCGCCAACTCGCCGCCGTAGATCGCGTTCCAGCCATCATGATCCATAAGGCCGGTCTTGATCGCGAACGACGCATCATCCGGCCCAGCCTCACCGAAGCAATAGTCATACCAGGGACACACCGAACACTCATCGATATGTCGCGGACGCACCATCTCACCGCCGGCCAAAGCAGCGTTAGCCACCTTGACTCGGTAGTCGAACTGTTCGTCATACACCTCAAGTGGAGTGCGCATCACCTTCCCGGCCGCCGAAGGTACCTGCATCGACTTCTCATCGAGCCGGTACCACGTGACCGGTACATCCGGCACTCCGTCAACACCGACGAACTCGTCCGATCCGATGATCCCGCCGATAGGGGCCCCATCAGCAGCCGCGAGGCCCAGTGACTCCAACATCCGCGTGTAATGAGCGAGTTGCAGCGCATCATCTCGCCACGACGAACCCTTGTTCGACAGTGGCATAGTCGAATCGAAAGTCTCCGGATCAGTGATCGGCGAAAGCACCGCGGACGGCTTCTTCACGTCCTTGACTGTCTGGTGATTCTTGACGTCCACCGGTACGTAACCGCCGCGCATTCGGATCAACACGTCCGGGGCCCCAGAGCGTCCGCCGACGTTTGGAAGCCGCCCGCCGACGATCACCGGAACCTGCATTTCGATCGCCTGCAAAGTGCGCGACACCTGATCTCCGAAATCCGACTGAATCACAAGTAGACCAGGATCGCCACCGAAAGCAGACCTGATCCGATCGACGACACGGGCCTCGAACACCACGCCCGCATCGAAGATCACCTGAGCTGACCGCGTCGGAGCCGGCTCCCTAGGAGCCGTCGGAGAGAAACGATTGTGCGTGACCCGCGGGCACCGCTTCGCGGCATACCCGCCGAGCACGATCACCTTGCCGCCAGTCGGGCGGTCGAACGAATCAGCTAAGACGGACTCCGTCACCAGAAACACTTCCCCTCTGAGACACATCGTCTGTGGGACGAAATCGGCACCCCCCACGCCGGGGAACATGCGCAGCCGGCGATAGCCGCAGTCATAACAGATGCCACCGACGCCACGTCCAGCCCAGACCGGCACCCCGGGCCAGCGCGCGAAGCGCGCCCGCCCGGCGCTAGCCGTCAGTAAACCGGCGAGAGGTCTATAAGAGTGAAGGGGCTCCGCCGGGCGCTTGCTTCGCTGCGCGTCCCGGCTCCGCCCCGTGGCGTTGTCCGGTTTGCTTCCTCGTTTCGTTTCTACGTTTTCGCCTCTACGTTCCGCTCTCCTCTTCGCTTCCGCGTTTCGTTTTGCCGCCTCGTCTCTGCGGTTCGTCTGCACGGTTCGCCTCCGCGTGACGCAACTACGCGTTTCGCTACACGACTCGACCCTCGCAACATGAATCGAATCCGCCGGCCCGCCGGCCGATCACACTCGGCATTCTCCGGCTCATATTCGTGGGTCCCGGCTCGGTTTCATCCGGCTCGCTTACTGTGTGCTCCGATTCCGGGTGGCCTTCCGGCGGGTGAGCGGTGGCTACTTTCCGTCTCTCACCGCTCATCGCCAAGGATCTTGCCTTCGGCACCGTGCTTGTTTTGGATGTGCCTGTCACTTCTCGAACCTGGTTCACGGCTTCGTCACCGAATGGCTCAGGCCCCGCCCCCGGGTTTCAGGCCTTCGGCACACAGGTCACCTTGGATGTGCAGCAACTGTCCGGAACCCCAGCGCGGTCACGTTACGGAACTCGTTTCGCCGCAGCGGCCCGCCACCACGCAGCGACATGTCCCAGCAGCAGCCGGAACATCCAACCCAGCCACAGTGCGCGAAGCGCCAGCCACCCTCGGCAAGCAAGAATTCGTCCACCAAGACAACCACTCGGGCAGTCTCTCCGTTCACTCGCAGCCGCACCTGACACGCGCCAGCCACCTACAGTCAGCAACCAGCCTGCCGGTCCCACGCGCCCCCGCGCATAATCCAGCAAAGGCCCGCTGCTGCCACCACGTCGACAACCCGCCACGACAGGGACACGACGTCAGCAGCAGGGCACCCAGACCGGCCACACGCGCCCTCCGCGCAGGAGGACCGAACCGAAATTCCGACACCCCACAGCAGCAGCAAACTCGTCCCAGCAGCAGGTGGAGGAATCAGGGAGGGAGTGGGCCCGGGCGGGGGCGGGGTTTCCATCGGGATTTCGCGCATTCGGGCGCACCCGGAAAAGCCGAAAAATTACACAGAGTCACCAATATTGTGACGGGGCACGCGACGGTGGTGCGTCACGGATACTGAGGCGGCAGCCACTGGCTCATGTGCACCACTTCACCGGCACCCCCGGACTGTTTCCCCAGAAAAATCCTCGATCTCTGCGCATGGTCCATGGCATGGGACGAAGAATCGAGCTCGATCACTGGCGCTTCACCCGGGCGGGGAAATCCATGCCCGAACCACGAGCTGTCACCGCGAGAATGCAGTCGTTCGCCTCCGACTCGGCGACGCTCAAATCGGTCACCTTGCTCACGGTCGGCTCCCCCGCCGGCGTGACCGGATACCTTTCCGCCGAGAAGAGCCAGTCGGCCGATTCCGCCGCACTCAACCTTGCACAAGCAGTGTCCGCCAGAGCTGAGAAGGTCAAGACCCTCCCCGATCTGTCCAACACAAACAAGGTCGCGGTCATGCGATTTAACTCCCACTCGGCTACCGACCGAGCCACCCAGTACGACGCTGACCCGAGTGAGGTCGCACGCCGCGTCGCCGCCACACTTCGGTCAGGCGCCGATGACGACTCCCCGTCTTGGATTGCCATCTCGATCAGGCAAGCCAACAACACGGAAAAGAAGCGCGTACGCCGTTGGTACGAGCATCGACTCGCGACTGTTCTCCCCACCCATCACGTCATGGATGGACAGGCAGTGTCGATCAGTGTGACAGCCGGAGGGGATGACGCCGAGCAGGTTCGGCGCCGCATTCGAGCGCTGGCCACGTCGCTCCCCGGTTTCGATCTGGCGATCAGTCCGCGGGTGCTCAACCCGTGGATCGCCGGCGTCTACCCACTCATCGCCGGAGCCGGCGCAGTCACCGCACTGCACCTCCTCGACAAGCCGATCGTGTGGCGTATCGCCGCCGGAGTGGCAGCAGCACTCCTCTCGGCTGCGATCTTCGTCGGCAAGATCCGATCCGCCGATCGACGCGTTATCGACGATGCCCGAGCTGCGATATTCGCGCGGCCGCCGCGGCGGATCCTCCCGCCCCGCAAACCCAAGGCGAAGAAATTCATCGGTGAGCGCGTCAAAGAGGCAACCGCGGGCGATTACCCTCTACCGGCCGATGTCTTCATGGTCGGACCCGGCATGCTCGCCGGCGTCATCGCCCCGCACGCCGGAGCTGCATCCGGCTCATCGGTCACTGAACTCAAGTCCGCACCGGCCGCGCTGATCCAACCCGGAATCGGTCCGTTCATCGGTTTCGCGGGCGACGACAACACGAAGGTGTACCTCTCGGCTACTGACGCCGCCACAGGACTGGCTGCCATTGGCCGACCAGGTTCCGGCAAGTCGGTGCTGATCCACAACATGTTCGCGTGGAACTGCCTGGAACGGATCGATCCACAAGGCATCGCCGGATTCCCCGGGAGGAGCAATACCCTGATCGCCTTCGAGTCGAAAGGCGAAGGCGCCCGGGTCTACCGCAACTGGGCCGATCACATCGGGGACGCATCGATCCTGATCGAGATCGCCGACCCGACGTCCCCTGCCATCGACGTGTTCGACGTTCCCGGCACCCTGCAAGAGCGCGTCCGGTTGTTCACCAACATGCTCGTGTACTCGTTCGCAGACGGCTCCATCCAAGGCCAGTCGTATGAAGCACTGGAGATCGCCATCACCGGGGCGCTCGTCGTCACCGACAACATCGCTAGCAAGTCGGGGCAACCCATCGGCGCCTCACCGATCGTCTATGCCTACACACTGCTCGGCGGCAAAGGCGATGCCGCCGGCAAGGAACTGGCGACCGCCATCGGAAAGGCCGCCGCTGACGCCGCGAAAGCCGAGCTTCCGATGTCCGAGGACCTGACACACGCGAAAGATCAGGTGCTGAAGATCTACAACTCGTCCATCACCGAGAACTCGCGCCGCTCCTTCGTGCAGGCCGCCCGCAACAAGATCTCCGAGCTGGTCGCCGCCGAGTCATGGTGGTCGCCGGATCGGGAGAAGATTTCGTGGCGAGACATCATCTCGGGGCATCTGTCGGTCATCATCAACACCGGACCGTCGATGTCCGGGCATCGCATGGACGAGCGACTGTCGAACTACATGACCTCGATCCTGACGTACGCGATGGTGCAGTCGATCAAGGACAATTGCATCGGCTGGCAGGAAACGGGTCGGTCGGTGTCGATCTTCTCCGACGAACTCTCACAGATGGCCGGCTCGTCGGCCGAGATCATGACGTGGCTGCACGACCAAGGGCGCGCCTACGGCGTGCGTCCGTACCTGGCGACCCAGCGAATCCAGCAGCTGCCGATTGCTCTCCGCGACTCACTCATCGACTACTCAACCGTCCTGTGGTTCGCCCAGTCGAACGCGGACGCCGCCCAGACGGCAGCCAGCGATCTGTCCGCTGACGGCTCCGACTGGTCGGTTTCCGACATCACCGGACTCGACCCGTACGTCGCCGCGGTGCGCACCTACGTCAACCAGTCGAGACAGCCGGCGGTGCCGGTCAGGCTCGCCTTCTTCGACAAGAACATGGGAGCGTTCGCCGGAGAGCAGGGCTACGAGATCTCCGGAGCGCGATGACGTGACGGCAACGATCCATGACCAACGCCAACTCGACGGACCGGAGGCGAACAAGTTCAGTTCGAAATCGTCCCGCTGCCCGATTGAAGGATTCACCGCCGCCGACCGAGCCGACCCGTACTGGGGCAACATGTGGGCAACCGGCGCACACGCCTCATGGGCCAGCCTTCGGTTCGTCCAGCAGGAGATGCGTCGCGGTGCCAAGCTGCCCAAGTCGATGCGTCCGGACGTCACTCCCGACGAGGCACTGGCGAGGCTGATCGACCGCGGGGCCACCGCCACGAAACGCAGGTACCACTCCAAGCGCCGGCAGGACCGACTATCAGCGTTGGCCGCCATCGGCATGTGGCGGACCATCACCGCCGAGCAGCTCGTTGCGATCACCGGATCGACCTACGGCGGCAACGACAACACCTTGCTCGACTTGCTCGGTGCAGGATTGATCGAGATCGGCGAGTTTCACAAGAACTTCACGTCGATGGGAAAGCAACATCGGCGCATCTACCGCCCGGCTGAGTCGAAAATGTTCGAAAGCCTCGCCGACGAGGTCGGGTACAGCGAATGGATGTCGATCACCGCCGGCATGCCGTGGACGAAAGGACCGCCGCACACGCGGCACAACCTCCTGGCCACCGAACTGGCGCTGCGACTGGCCGAATACTGCGATGTCTCAATGACGTTCGGCGAGTCGCTGTCCGGACTCGACCTCCTTTCGACGAACACGATCGATCCGGATGTGTTCGCCAAGGCTGATGCGACCATCATCCGACCGGATGGTCATCGCATCGCCATCGAGATCACGTCATCGACCGGGCCGAGCTTCACAGGAAAAGTCGAACGCTGGGCCAAAACCCTGCGACGCACCAATCCGCGAAAAGTGGGGCTGTCGGTTTTGTTCGTCGACGCTTCACCACCAGACGCGACCGCGAAACACCGGTCCGACAATTGGGCCCGAATCCGCTCGACGGTCGCGAAAGCCGCCACTTCTGAGATGGACTACATCTTCGAAGAAGTGCCGGAGCGGATGGCTGTCACCCGGTGGGAGTGGATGTTCCCGTCGTACGGCACCTTTGCTCACGCCATGACCACTCTGCGGGCGCAGCGGCCGACCCGAAGCGATGGCGACGAAATCTGGGAGACGGTGGACCTCATCGGCGACAACGGGATCCCGTTCACTCCGGATGATCCAGAGGCGGCCGGCGCGGTGATCGCCAGCGCGCAGAACCTGTGGGGCACGCCGGCATGGCTGCGACCCAACCCGACGGTCGACCTATCCGCCGAGATGCTGAAGAACCACTACGGCATCGAGGTCGAGAACCTGAAGAAACCCACGGAGTCGGAATACCGGTCCGCTCGCAAAGAAGCGGCGGGCGAGATAGAAGACGACTGGCTCTCAGGGCAACCAGACGGCGATGACGACGACTGGCTTTCATGACAGGCGACCGGTGAGCGCATGTTCTCCAGCGAAACATCTTCAGACCGTGCGAAAGGGACCTACCCCATGCCGAAAGACGAACCGAGCCGGACCTCCAGGCTCGACAAACGGGAGCAGGCCGAAGCCGATGTCTCCGAGTGGATGAACAACAAAGGCCCCTACGTGCTGGGCACGGTGCTATTCCTGATCATCGCGTTCTTCATCGTCTCGATGTTCATCTGAGGCGCACTGCAGTGACGACAACCGAGCCAAAGAGCACCACGATCCCGTTTCGCGTCGGCGGCCAAGCGGCACCGGACATCCTTGTCGCCGACATTCGAATCGCCGCTGAGCATCGCGACTGCGGGATGGAGCGGCCAGAAATGTTCGACGCGATCTCCACCCAGCTGTCGAAGAACCCCGACTGTTTCGGGGCATCGCCAGGCAACCGAGGCATCATGGCAGTGTTCAAACGCGACACCCATATCGGCGACATCTTCGATGCCATCTCCAGGTCCGCGACGAAAGCTCGACTGAGCCCGGTCGAGTCGGCGTTCCAATCCATCGGCGTCGAGCTGGCGGTCATTGTCATCACCGACCGTCGCATCATCGACACGATCTTTCCTCAGGCTCACATGATCGTGGCGTTGCGTCGATTTCTGACCCGCTGACCCGGGGAACCTCTGCGCATGTTCCCGGGCATGGGACATGTGAAGACGCAAGGGCGAATCATCGGAACCGCGGGCGGGTCACTCGTCGGAGCCGGCTCCACCTGGGCGGCCAGCGAGACGGTCGCCGAGACGGGCCGCCGCGGTGAAATCAAGACCGGTGAGTTGCTCGCGCCGACGGTGTTCACGCACGGGTGGACGATCCTGCATGATCTGAAGATCCCGATCCCCGGCATCATCGCGAACATCGACCACGTCGTCGTCGCCGGCAACCAAGTCGTCCCCATCGACACGAAGGTGTGGAAGCCGGGCTTCTACTGGACCGCGTTCGGAAACACGTTCCGGTCCGGTCTGTCCCGCTTCAAGTACGCCGACACCAAGACCTTCAAAATGGCCTACGAATCGCTGCCCAGATTCCTGCGCCAGCACGGCTGCAGCTCCTTCGTTCGGATTCCACTGGTAGCAGTGTGGTCGTCGTCCGAGTCGAGGAAACCGAACCTCACGTTCTTGAGGGTGGACACTGCCAGAGCAATCCCGGCCGAGAGACTGGAACGTCGGCTTCGGCGTCTACTTCCGAACCAAGCCGCCGACCCACAGATCGTCGCGGCGCTGTCGAATCTGGTGGCGGCCAACCAGAAGGGCTCAGTAGTGCCGAGGCAGCGCACCTCCTCCGGGCTCGACGATGACCCGTTCCGACAGCGATACGCCGCCACACCGGCCACCAGCTTGCATGATGGATGGGATCTGTAATGACGGCCGCATCCAGGCAGCAACAGCAGTCCCTCGGCTCGATCTTCATCGTCGCCGGTGTCGCGGGTGCCGGGCTCGCCGCTTACTTCCGCTACCCGTCCGTCCCGATCGTCTGGCTCGGATTCCTGATTGCCGCATGGATGGAACCGCCGGCGATCCTCACCGGCAAGAAGAACGGATCCGGATTCCCCACTCCTGCGCACCCAGGAGAAGACAAGATCCTGCGCCGCTCCCGCTTCTACGGTCATCTGAAGTTCCGACTGCTACTGCCCAACACATCGTGGCTGCCCGGCTGGCCGGTCTTGACCGCATGGCTATTCGCGGCCGCCGCGGCCGCCGCAGCATGGTTCATTCCGGTCTCCGGCGACATCGACTACTCGCGGCACATCAACGCCGCGTTCACGTTCGTGACTATCGCAACAGTCACGGCGGCAAGGCGAGCCAACATGCCCGATGGGCCCGGATGTCCGGGAACTCGCATCTCGACTTTCGGAAAGCTCACCGAGTCGCCGCGCGGGACTCTCGCGCTGGCCGGAGCAGTCGTGTTCGGAGCAGCCGGCGCCGCGGCTCTGATCATCTACGCACCGGAGGCCGGAGGCTGGGCTATTCGGCAACGCATTTTCGCAGCGGCATGCGTCGGGGTGGTGACTGCCGCACTCACGGTCGCCGTCCCATGGAAGAACGCTGCCTTGGCTCACTGGCGCATGGTGTGTCAGCACCACAAGCTCTGGGAGCCCAAATGGGTCGGCATCAAGATGGACCCGGCGCCGCAGCTCACGGACCACTACGAGGTCGGCCCAGCGATCGTCGACGAGTTCGATGCACCGCCGCATCTCGGGTCGATGGCGTTCCTGCCTCTGGCCGTCAAGATCACCCCAGCACTCGGCGCCGGCTACCGTGTCGCCATCCTCGAAGTTCCTTCGACAGATACGAAGGGCAACCCGCATCCGGGTACCGTCCACCCGATCAAGTTCAAGGTGGTTGCCTGGCCGACCGGCGAGGTTCCGGACCTGGCGTCGTCGAACACCAGCCAAGAGGTCGCCGAGCTTTACGCACAGTCGGCATTCACCTGGACGAACGAGTCCCTCGGCTACGGGCGCCCAGTGCAGATGTCGGTGCAGCGCCTATCCCAAGAGTCCGCGGTGATTGCCGCCTCCGAGCCGCTCGCAAGCGCTGAACCTGAAGATGTGTCGAACGATGGTCAACCGCGCATCGGAGTCGAGCCGGAGGCCCACGTTGATGCCTCAGCCGCGTGGGCATCAACGTGGGCGTTCCCAGCCGGACCAAGTCTGAAGGAGATCGTTCCGCTGCTGGAGCAGCTGTCCGCCAACTTCGGATGCGAGGTCCTCATCGATCACAAAGGCGACGCACTTTACTTCGGAGATCTCACCTCCGGGCGAACCGACTTCACTGACGGCGATGAAGTGCAACGCCGGATGCTGGAACTTCAGACCGACAACGAATGGATGGGCGTCTGGTCGAACGTTCTGAAACAGGATGCCAATCCCCCGGTCATCCAGCACAGCACGTTCAAATCAGTCGAATATCGGGACGCACGAGCCCGCGGTAATCCGACCACCGTAAAACGCGTCGGGTTCGTCACCTTGATGGGTATCGAGCCCGGCGAGTACAAGGGCCTGGAGAAGAAGATCGCCACCGCAAGAAACGCGTCCCCGTTCGTGGCGGTGCTCGGCTGGCCGGATCGAGGGCAGCCGAAGGGTACCCGCCACCCGCAGGCGTTCGCGATCGTGTGGACGGACGGGCCGGTGCCGCAAAATCCCGACCAGATCCCCGACTTCGACGCCGCCGAATGGATCCTGGCGGGACGCATAAACGAAGCGTTCGATGCTGCACGTCTAGCCCGCCCCGAGGTTTCCGCCACCCGAATTCTGACGACACCGCAGTCCCGCAAACACATCTGGGAGATCAACATCCGCCTGTATGGCGGTGTCACCCTGGCTGACGTGCGCGGAATGGCCGCCAAGATCAAACAAGAGCTCGGCGTTCCCTGGCTGCGTATCACACCCGCTGAAGGCGGCTGCGCCATTTTCGCCGGCGGACGTCCCGAAACTGTGTCGCTCACCAACCCGCGACGCGACGAGGTCCGGCTGACCAAGCTTGACTGGGATCAGGCGTTTATCGACTCGAAGATCACCGGAAACAACGGGCTCCTCCCTGAGCTCACAGCCATCGACCACCTGCCAAGAAACGAGAGTGTTTCAGTTCTCGACTTCAATCTGCCGCCTGGGCTCGACCTGACCAGGGTGAAGGCTGGCGTCACGAAACTCGGCGTGGCCACCGGAAACGACTTCGTCGACCCGCGAACTGGCGTCGGCGGAGCGTCCACGATCCGCCTTCTCGTCTCGGAGGAGAACCCGCTGCCAGCACGGGTGGGCTTCGACTTCGACACCGCCGCCGAGGTGGCGATGGATGGCAAGATCGCGTTCGCAACTGGGATCGAGGGTGAACCGATCCTGTTCGACTCGACCGAATCCCCGCATGCGCTGTTGGCAGGCGTGACCGGATCAGGCAAATCGGTGCTCGCCCAGAACTTCCTGTTCGCAGCCGCTTTGATGGGCGCCGACATCTACGTGATCGACCCGATCAAGGGAGGGGCTGACTTCAAGTTCGTCGAGCCGTACGCCAAGGCGTTCGCATCCACTCCTGCTGAGGCCTCCGCGGTGATGAAGGCTGTCTATGCCGAGGTGGTGCGTCGGAAGAATGCGAACGCTAACGCCGGCGTCGGCTCGTACCTCGATCTGCCCGAGCCTCCGAAGCCGATCATCGTATTGATCGACGAGTTCACCTCACTGATGGGGCAGTCGCCGGTGCCAAAGCCCACGGATGATCCGGAAATGGATCTGGAGCGCGAGGAGATCATCGCCGACAACCTAGCAAGGCAGAACGTTGGCACGTTCTCCGGAAAACTCGCCCGTGAAGCACGATCAGCTGGTGTCACTCTGCTTCTCGGCACTCAGAAGCTCACCGCAAAAATGCTCGACACCATTCCTGGCGCCGGCGACCTCAAGGTGAACCTCGCCCGGGTATTGCTCGGCAAAGCGTCGTACGGCGACCGGGCGTCAGCTCTGCGGGCATTCGATGATGCGCCGATGCTGGAGGGAGACATCCCCAAGGGCCGCGGGTTGTGGGAGCCACTGACTTCGTCTGCCATGATCATGCAGACATGGTTCGCGCCGCAGCAGGAGTTGTCGACGAACCTGCGCTCCCGCATCGAACCCCTGGCGCAGGTAGACAAGACCGACTTGGCTCCGTATCTGCCCAAGCCAGTGGATCGGCAGGACGTTCCCGGGGCGATCATTGAACCTGTCGTCGAAAGGCACTCGGCGAGGAAGCCGAAGTTCGATCTCGATGACTTCGAGGAGGCTGATCCCGGCGAACTTGATCTGTCTTTCGATCTCGACGGCACCGACGGCGAGCTCGAAGTACAGGACGTCACCCATGTCGACTACATGCCGGACCCGGATTTGGTCGACTCCGTGATCGTCCTGGATCTGGATGGAACCATCTCGCCGCTCGCCGGCAAGAATGCGAACTGGCCGTCGTGGCAGGTCATAGGCGGAGACGCCGGCGAATCGGCAATCGTCTCGCCGGAGATGCTCTCGGCACTGTGCTCGCTCGGCGCCCCGATGGTGTGGCTTACCAACAGGCGCGGGGAAGCAAATGAGACGCTTGAAGACCTGGTGCCCCACATGAAGGTGCTCGGCTATACCGGCGAGGACTCCGGCTGGTGGAAGATCGACTCGTTGGTCAACTTCGTGGACGCCAACCCGCAGATCCAGCGGGTCATCTGGGCCGACGACGAAGCAACCGAGCCCATGCCGGGCACGGACGGAACGTTCAAGGATTACGTGGTCGCGGAACTCGACAAGCGCGGCGTGACGGTGCTGGTTATCGACACCGATCCCGACGTAGGTCTCCTCCCTGCAGACCTGAATGAGATCGCGGAGACTCTCGCCGGCGACGTCGCTGAGGAAAAGACCGACATTCAACCGGCACGCGTCGAGCACTCCCAGCCGGAAAAGGAGCTGGTCAAGGCGCAAGCAAGAGGCTCGGTCGGCTCCGTCTCGGACGATCCGTTCGCCGTTCCGCCTCCCGCACCGCGGTGGCGTCGCACGGTAGTCGACGACGATGACGATCCGTTCGCCTGACACATCCGGGCAGCGCCCACAACGGTGGTGACGTCCGGCGGCGCACCTTCCTGGCGGTTCCACTGACCAGATGTTGAGCGCGAACCCACCGTGCGGGTCGGATCGCGCCAGGAGTGCCTTCCCCCAAAGGGGCGTTGGGCTAGCCGAACGTCACCACCGTCTACCAGACCCGCCCGTGAGCGCAGCTGATGTAGCTCGCCCGCCGCGGAAGTTGCCGTCGGCGCGCAGATTCGCGAGCCGATCTGATGACGTTCAGAACGCCTGTTACCGCCAAGATTGCGACGCCACTGATCGTGGCGAGGCATACGGCGATCAACGCGACATAGACGACCGTCTGCCACGCGTTCATTCCGACCACTCCATCGACTCGGCAATGGCGGCGCTCCGCTCGTCGCGCCGAGTGCGCTGCCGACGCGCCCCTGCCGCGTGAGGCCCGGCGGCGCTGCTGCGCCGAAGGAGCGCAACGGCGTCCGCCCGCTCCTTGTTCGAGCCGGTCGAAGGCGTCGTCTTCGCGTTCATGACCCATCCATGCGCGGCCCGGGCCCGGCACCCCCGATTTCGTCATCTCAAGTCTGCGCATGGTGTTTTGGTGAGGGCTGTGGTCTCTCGGCGGTCGCTGCCGGCGTTGGGTTCGTGCGGGGCTGTTAGTTGATGGAGGTTGCGGAAAAGCATGCGTAGATCATTTGTGGGCGG
>Ga0209941_1000417_pt1 | contig 54836 bp, 48 predicted proteins | sample ThiBiot_300_plan_FD_183945 | JGI IMG/M metagenome (GOLD analysis project Ga0209941, IMG submission 183945) | Wastewater bioreactor microbial communities from Cape Town, South Africa - Thiocy_solids_1 (SPAdes) | ecosystem: Engineered > Bioremediation > Thiocyanate > Unclassified | place: South...
CCGCCACGGCCAATGCCCAGGTGCGCTTCCAACTAAACCGCCTGTTTTCATCGTTACGAGAGGCCATCTGTCACTGTCTGAAGCTGATCGAGCGGGATAAGGACGTCACCACGAGCCGTGACACGCAGCCACCCCTGACTTGCGGGTGGTACGCGCCACCGAGGAAACGCGAGGATAAGACAACCGATACTACAACAACCTGCAACTCATGTATAGCTTTTTTCCCCTGTCTGGGCGTCACGAATGGACGTCCATCCGGTATGCTGCGGGTCAGCCGGTATGGCCGTCCATTTAGTGGCCGCCACCCTGTTGTTTCAGCCACTCTTTGGCCCTGGCGGCAGTTTCTGGCTGCTCGGCCGCCTTCTTCATGGCGGCGATTGCCTCGGCCTTGTGCTTCAACCCGCGCTCACTCGCGGCAAGCACCATGTAGGCATTGCCCTTGTGGTCGGTGAGGCCCTTGTCCAGTGCCTCCTGGGCGTATTTCTTGGCATCCGTGTACTTGTTCTCGGTGATCAACACCTGGGCTGCGCGCAAAGCGGCATCACCGTTGCTCGCGGTGGCGGACGCCTTGACGTAGTTGTCCACCGCCTGCGCATTGTTGTCGGCAAGTTGCGCAGCCTCGCCCAGCAACGTGTAATTCTCGGTGTTTTTGTCAACGATACCCTTGGTCATGCCGTCGTCGAGAACCTGTGCCGCCTTTATCGCATTCGGCTTGGGGTCGTCACTGGATTGCCCGGTGATCAGGTACAGCTTCGCCAGGTTCACGTAATGCGTCTGGGTCTTGAGCGTGCCGTTGGCGCGCGCCTTCTCCATCAGATCGATGGCCTGCGGGTATTGCTTTGCCTCGGTCAGGATGGCAACGGCATTGTTCAAGGCTGTTGCATCGTTTGGCGCGTCAGCCACCGCCTGCATGGCCAGTTTCGCGGCCTGGTCGGTCTGTCCGCTTTCAGCATAGCTCGCCATCAGAATCTGATCCCAGCTGGGTTCAGATTTGGTACCTAGTGACTTGGCCTTCTGGATGGCCGCGATGGCTTCCGGATACTTCTTCAGACGATAGTCGGCATTGCCTTCCAACGCGTAGGAGTCGGCGGTTTCCTTTTTGCCTTCGTCCCGCCACTTGGCCAGTGTGTTCAGCGAGGCCTGATAGTCCTGATCCGCCATCTGGAACTGCGCCAGCATGTACAGGAGTTGGAAGTACGTATCGTTCGGCATCACCCCGAGATCGATGGCCTGCTGCAACATGGTGATGGCGCCCTTGATATCGCCATTCTTGTACTTGACGCCGGCCAACCCCTGCAAGGCCATCGCTTTCGCGTACTTGCTCTTGCTCTTGTCGATGATCGGCTGCAGATCCTTTTCGGCCTTCTCGTCATCCCCGGCGTTCGCCGCCTCGAGACCGTCGTTGATAGCCTTCTGGTCGCGCGGGCTGGTCAGATCGAGCTTGGGCTCCTTGCGCGTCGCATTGGGGTACAGCGCCTCGGGCTTGTCACTCTTCGATGATTGCGCAGCAGTTGCAGGCGTGACGTATACCGTGGCCAAGCCGGCGCCCATGCACAACACCGCTGCAAATGCGCTGGTCAACAGCTTCTTCTTCATGCAATCACCCGTGCGTGTAAGTAGACGGCTCTAACTGGCGAGCCGAGCACATAGTTAAACGGAAAGTGCGCCAAAGCTCAAGCTGCATCGCGACATCGGATTTAGACGTCGAGATTGGAGACTTTCAACGCGTTCGTCTCGATGAATTCGCGTCGCGGTTCCACCGCTTCGCCCATCAGCATGGAAAACATTTCATCGGCAATCTGGGCATCTTCGATGCCGACCTGCAGCATGCGTCGGGTATCCGGATTGACTGTGGTTTCCCACAGTTGTTCGGGATTCATTTCGCCGAGGCCTTTGAAGCGCTGGATGCTGCGGCCTTTCTTCGCCTCTTCCATCAACCAGTCGCGGGCGGCGGCGAAATCCAGCACTCCGCGCGAGGCGTTGCCACGGCGCACGACGGCGCCATCCTGGATCAAGCCGTGCAGCTCGCGGCTGACGTCAAGGATGGGTCGATAGTCCGCGCTGCTGAAGAACGTCTGCGGCATCAACCAGGCGTGGACCAGGCCGTGCTGCTCACGTTGCACTTCCAGACCGCCCGCCTGGTCCGCCGTCGCGGCGCGCAGTTTCATCTGGTAGTGCGCACGACCGAGACCATTGGCGGCCAGCCGCGCCATCGCTCCGTCCAGCCACGCCTGCATGGCTGGTGCATCGCTCCACAGAGCGGCTTCCAGGGGGGCGTGTTCCAGCAAGGCACCGAGCATCACCGGGTCGAAGCGATGCGCCAACTTGGCCACCTGGTCAAGCGCCCGTTGATGATCACGCAACAGCTTTTCCAATGCGGTGCCGTTGATTGGCGGCGCATCGGGCTGGAAAACAAGCTCGGCGTGGTCCACGGCACTGGAAATGAGGTAGTCATGCAGCGCGGCATCGTCCTTGATGTAGATCTCCTGCTTGCCTTGTTTGATCTTGTACAAGGGTGGCAGCCCAATATAGATGTGGCCGCGCTCAATCAACTCCGGCATCTGACGGTAGAAAAAGGTCAGCAGCAAAGTGCGAATGTGCGAGCCGTCCACGTCGGCATCGGTCATCAGAATGATGCGGTGGTAGCGCAGCTTGTCAGGGTTGTAGTCGTCCTTGCCGATGCCTGTACCCAGCGCGGTGATCAGGTTGCCGACCTCGGCTGAAGCCAACATGCGATCGAAACGCGACTTCTCGACGTTGAGGATCTTGCCTTTCAGCGGCAGCACGGCCTGGGTTTTGCGATTGCGGCCCTGCTTGGCTGAACCGCCTGCGGAGTCGCCCTCGACCAGGAACAATTCGCACAGCGCAGGATCCTTTTCCTGGCAATCGGCAAGCTTGCCCGGCAGGCCGGCGATATCCAGCGCACCCTTGCGCCGGGTCATTTCCCGTGCCTTCCGCGCCGCCTCACGGGCACGCGCGGCATCAATCACCTTGGAGGCGATGGCCTTGGCCTCGGCCGGGTGCTCAAGCAGGAACTCGCCGAGTTTGTCGTTGACCACCTGCTCGACCACCGTCTTCACTTCCGAGGAAACCAACTTGTCCTTCGTCTGTGAAGAAAACTTTGGATCGGGCACCTTGACGGAGAGCACTGCAATCATGCCCTCGCGCATGTCGTCGCCTGACAATGCCACCTTGGCATTCTTGGCGAGACCCTCCTTTTCCACATAGTTTTGCAGCGAGCGGGTCAGGGCCGCGCGAAAGCCCGTCAAGTGCGAGCCGCCGTCCCGCTGGGGAATGTTGTTGGTAAAGCAATACATGGATTCTTGATAAGAATCAGTCCATTGCATTGCAACCTCGACCGTGATTGCGTCCTGCTCAGCAAACAGACTGATGACATTCGGGTGCAATGGCGTCTTCAACTTGGCCAGGTATTCGACAAAGGAACGAATGCCACCCTGATAGGCGAAGACCTCGTGCTGCCCTTCTCCACGCTCGTCGACAAGCTCGATGGTAACGCCTGAATTCAGGAACGCGAGCTCCCGCAAACGCTTGACCAGCACCTCGTAGCGAAACTCGAGGTTGTTGCCGAACGTTTCCTGGCTGGGTCGAAAGCGCACCAGGGTGCCCCGGCGACTCGATGCGCCCTTGACCTGCAGCGCGTACAAGGGCGTGCCGTGGCTGTATTCCTGCTGGTGTTCGAAGCCGTTGCGCCAGATCGTCAGCCACAGGTGCTCGCTCAGCGCGTTGACCACCGACACGCCCACACCATGCAGCCCACCCGACACCTTGTAGGAATTGGCGTCGAACTTGCCGCCGGCGTGGAGGATGGTCATGACCACCTCTGCCGTCGAGCGCCCTTCTTCCGGATGGATGCCCACCGGGATGCCGCGTCCATTGTCCTCGACACTGCAGGAACCATCGTCATGCAGGGTCACCGTAATATGGTCGCAATAGCCGGCCAAGGCCTCGTCAATGGAGTTGTCCACCACTTCGAACACCATGTGGTGCAGGCCGGTGCCGTCGTCCGTGTCACCGATGTACATGCCCGGGCGCTTGCGTACCGCGTCCAGTCCATGCAGTACCTTGATGTTGCGAGAATCGTAGGTGGATTCAGTCATGTATGGCTCAGCTCTTGGGCGAGCGCCACCGGACTGTGCATGACGGGTTGGCTGCCCGGTCCAGTAAAGTGCGGCGCAAACGACAATTATAGCAGGCGCGCGACTTGCCCCCGTTCCACGTGAAACCGTGACGACGACGACGCTGAAAGGCTACGGGCCACTCGGGTTCCACTTAGAAGCACCTGGGCTCCTGCTGTCATGAGCTCAGCCACGACGGCTTCCTGGTGCTCTTCATCAAGCTCGGAGGCAAAGTCGTCCAAGCATACGACAGGCCATTCCGCGCGCTCGAGAGCATAGAGTCTGGCCTGGGCAAGGACACACGCAAGTGCAGCCAATTTTTCCTGGCCCCGGGAAAGATGCTCACGCAACGGCGCACCCTCGAACACCAGGCTCCAGTCGGCTCGATGCACACCCAGGGTCGTGTGCCCTCTCGCGCCATCCCTGTCGCGCTGCTCGGCCAGCGCCAACTGCAGGTCTGCAGTGTCCGGCCAGCCACGTCGGTAGCGCAGCTCCAGTGAACCCAACTCGGGCAGCAGTTTGGATACACTTTCCTGTAGCAACGGTTGCAGACGTTGCAGGTATGCCGCGCGCTGCTGGTCGATGGCCGTACCCGCTTCGGCCAATTCCCTTTCCCAAGGCGTGAATAGCGGTGGATCGGTAGCCTGACCTGAGCGCAAAAGCTTGTTGCGTTGTTTCAACGCCCGTTCGTAACGGCGCCAAGTATCCAGGAAGGCCGGTTCCACGTGAAACAGTCCCCAGTTGAGAAATCGCCGCCGGTGTTCCCCCCCACCAGCCACCAGGGCATGCGTTCCCGGCTCGAAACAGACCACGGCGCAGGCGTGCACCAGTTGCCCAAGTGATACCGTATTCCCGTCAACGCGCGCCGACCAGCGCCCATCGGCGCAACCCAGTCCCAGGCGATTGATATACCCGTTTGCACGCTGCAGTTCCGCATACACTGAGAGCTCGCCGGCGTCGCGACGTATCAGTGTTTCCTTGCCGCCGCTGCGAAAGGATTGGGCGTGGGAGAGCAGGAAGGCCGCTTCCAGCACACTGGTTTTCCCGGCGCCGTTGTTGCCCAGGAAAACATTGATGCCCGGCGTCAGCTCCAATTCGACCAGGTCCAGGCAACGCAAATTCTGGATGCGCAATACGAGCAAGTTCATACGCACACAACACCGCGCCAGATCAGCCTTCGCATACTGACCTCATGTACAGTCAGGCGTCCTCCGACGCTGCCGCGGCTGGGTATCAAAGCCGCAAGGGCATGATGACGTGCTGCGCGCGCTCGTCATCCACTTCCTGTACCAGGCAACTCGATTGCGCGTCGCGCAGGCTGAGACGTGCCTTCTCACCCTGCAGCGCTCCGAGTGCGTCGAGCAGATAGCCCACGTTGAAACCGACCGCCAGCTCGCTGACCTGGGTCTCGGCCTCAACTTCCTCAACGGCTTCCTCCTGCTCGGGATTGTGCGCCACGATACGCAGCTTGCCGGGCGAGAGCTCCAGCCTTACCCCGCGGTATTTCTCGTTGGAGAGAATCCCTGCGCGTTGCAGAGCGCCACGCAGTACGTCGCGCGCCAGGACCGCAGTCTTGTCCGCGCTGAGCGGAATCACTGCTTCATAATCCGGGAACTTGCCATCGATCAGCTTGGTGGTGAAGGTCACGTCACCGCGCCGTACCCGCAGGTGATTGCGGCCGAACTCAAGCTCGACCATGCCTCCATCGCTTTCCAGCAGACCTACCAGCTCGTTGACCCCTTTGCGTGGAATGATGATTTGCCGCCGCGTGCTCACCGTCGTCTGCAACTGGGTTTCTTTCATGGCCAGGCGATGGCCATCGGTGGCTACGCATCGTAGGGTGTGTTCCTGCAGATCGAGCAGCATACCGTTGAGGTAGTAGCGGACATCCTGGTTTGCCATGGCAAATGCCGTGTGCTCCATCAGGTCATGCAGCACCTCTTCAGGCAGGCTTACCTTCTCGACCAGGTCAATGCCATCAATGGTCGGGAATTCGGAAGCCGGCAGCGTGGTCAAGGTGAAGCGGCTTCGGCCCGCCTGCAATCCGATCCGCTCTCCCTTGAGTTTGATTTCCAACTGCGCACCATCCGGCAATGCTCGGACGATGTCGAACAGTTTGCGGGCCGGTATGGTGACCTCACCGTCCTCGGGCTTGTCCACGTCAGTCGAAGCGATCATCTCCACTTCAAGATCCGTCGCACTGACTGCCACCTTGCCCGCGGCAACTTTGACCAGGACGTTGGCCAGGACAGGCAGCGTCTGTCGCCGCTCAACGACCCCAACCACCTGCTGGAGTGGTTTGAGCAGTGCTTCACGTTGAATGCTGAATTGCATGGCCTGGCCTTCCTCTATGAGCTGTTCTTTTCTTGAGTAAGAGGTTTTGGTTGTTGTAGTGTCTGTGGAAAAGCGATTACGTTGAATTTATTTTTTGATATCAGTAAGTTACACGTTTTGCCCCTGTGCGGTCTCGTAGCATTGCGCTGTGCACGGTTTGTGGATAACTTGCTGGCCCGACTTATTGTACGTTTATCCCCAGCTTTTCCCTGGACGCATCCACCTCATCCCGCTGCGCGCTCGCCTCAACCAGTCAGTGTGCGGATCAGTTGCTCGAAGTCCAGGCGCATCCGGGGGTCCGTATCCATGAGCTTGTGTATGGTCTTGCACGCGTGCATGACCGTGGTGTGGTCGCGTCCACCGAAGGCCTCGCCGATTTCCGGCAGGCTGTGCTCGGTCAACTCCTTGGCCAGGGTCATGGCCATCTGTCTCGGTCGTGCCAGGGAACGCACCCGGCGCTTCGACAGCAGGTCCTGCAAACGTACATTGAAGTATTCGGCGGTAATCTTTTGGATGTTGGCGATGGTTACCGCCTGGGCGTGGGTGGCCAGCAGATCGCGCAGGGTTTCCTGGGCAAAGGTGGGCGTGATCGGCCGGGCGTAGAAGTTGGCTCGCGCCGCCAAGGTGTTCAACGCGCCCTCGAGGTCGCGAACGTTGGAGCGGATGCGCTTGGCCAGCAGCATGGCCACGTCCTCACCCACCACCACGCCTTTTTCATGCGCCTTGGCCAACAGGATCGCTGCCCGCGTCTCGAAATCCGGCGGTTCGATGGCTACCGACAAACCCCAGCCCAGGCGGGACTTGAGCCTGGGTTCCAGCTTGTCGACCTCTTTGGGGTAGCGGTCGCAGGTCAGGATGATCTGCTGTTTGGCCTCGAACAAGGCGTTGAAGGTATGGAAGAACTCTTCCTGGGTGGTGTCCTTGCCAGCGAAGAACTGGATATCGTCGATGAGCAGCGCATCGACTGAGCGGAAGCGGCGCTTGAACGCGTCCATGCTCTTGGCACGCAAGGCTTCGATCATCGAGCCTACGAATTGCTCTGAGCGCAGGTACAGCACGCGGCAGGCCGGATTGCGTTCGCGCATCAGGTTGCCGGCAGCATGCATGAGGTGGGTCTTGCCCAGCCCGGTGCCGCCGTACAGCAGCAGTGGGTTGTACGCCCGGCCCGGGTTGGTGGCGACCTGCATCGCGGCGGCTTTCCCCAACTGGTTCGACTTGCCTTCGACGAAGGTGTCGAAAGTGTAATGGGGATCGAGGTTGGCGCTGAATGCGGCGACTGCCGCGGGGGCCGATATCTGTCGCGCGGCAGACGCTGTGGTTGGGGCTGCCGGAGCGCTGGAGCCAACCTGCAGATGTACTGCACAGGGATGTCCGCTCAACTGCCGGAGCGTGGCCTCGATCGTGGCGAGGTAGCGTTCACGCACGGCATCGAGCGTATATGGGTTGGGCGCAAACAGGTGCAGGCCATTGCCTTCGTCGCGCGCCTGCAGTGGCATCAGCCACGTGTGCACGTCCTCGGGGCTCAGGTCGCCTTCGAGACGCTCGAGACAGCGCCGCCACAACTCGCTCATGAATACTCGTCAGCCACCGGCTCGGTCGTTTGCACGCAAAGTCGTATCAGTCTAACAGCAGCCACCGGCTACCCCAGGACGGGAAATTGCCGCGGCCGATGGAAGGCGTGTGGTTTGACAGCGCTGGCCTCGACGCCACATACTTCCCGACCTTTTGAGCCCATTCTGTTCGGAGCGAACATGAAGCGCACCTTCCAGCCCAGCAAAATCAAGCGCGCCCGGACGCATGGCTTCCGTGCGCGCATGGCGACCGCCGATGGGCGCGCCGTGATCAACGCGCGACGTGCCAAGGGTCGCAAGCGGCTCACGCCGTAGCGCGACATCATGACCTTGGCGCCCGCCGGTTTGCCGCGCCAGGCACGGCTTCGTCGGAGCGCCGATTTCGCGGCACTGAGAAGCAGCCGCGGGCGGCTCGGAGTTCGCTGCTTTCAATTGCGCTACGCGCCGAATGTTTTGGGTATGGCGCGCCTGGGCTTGGCAATCTCCAAACAGGTTTCCCGACGCGCAGTCGAGCGCAATCGGCTCAAGCGCCTGGTGCGCGAGTCGTTTCGCCGGGTGCGTCATCGCCTGCCGGCGGTGGACGTGGTGGTCATGGCACGGGCACAGGCGGCGGGCATGGAGGGCGCGCAATTGTTGGCCCAGATCGACGAGTTGTGGGGCAAACTGCTGAGCGCCGATACCGGGCCCACGTCGTCTCTCCCCCATTGATGCGACACCGGGGGGCCGCCACAATCGAGCGTTGGCCACGCCCATCCTGCCACGTTGCCGCGTCTCGCCTCGTGCCGCCATCGGATTTGCCCTTGCGATGAATCAAACGCGCACCTTCCTCACGTTCGCCCTGCTGGCCGTCGCCTATCTCCTGTTCCTGGCGTGGCAAAGCGATTACGCCGTGAAACCGCCGGTGACGTCACCGGCGGTTGCTGCGTCTGCCAGCGCGAGCCCGGCGGACGGCAGCGTGCCAGTGGCCATTCCCGGCGAGCCGGCACCGCCGGCCGCCGCGGCAAGTGTGGCCCAGGCCTCCGCCGCGCCAGCGGGCGGCGCGTCACAGCAAATCGCGGTGAGCACCGACGTATTGGACCTGGTGCTGGATGCCCGCGGCGGCAGCATCGTGCGCGCGTCCTTGCCGGCTTATCCGCGGCGTGCGCCGACGCACGCTGATCCGCGGCCGCCGGCCACACTGTTGTTGAATGCAGACGACCCCACCTATTTCGTGGCACAAAGCGGCCTGGTCAGCAGCAGCGACACGGCGCCGGCCAACCAGCCCAATCACCTGGCGCTGTTCCAGCCGGGCCAGACGAGCTACACCCTGGCGCCTGGCCAGGACAAGCTCGAGGTCAGCCTGACTTGGCAGAGTGACAGCGGCCTCAAGGTGACCAAGACCTATGCGTTCAAACGGGGCAGCTACGTCATCGACGTCACCCAGCGCATCGACAACGGCAGCGCACAGCCGTGGGCCGGGAACGCCTATGAACAGTTGCTGCGCGCCGAACCGCCAAGGGCGAGCAGCTGGCTGAAGAACTACATCGACCCGGAGAACCGCAGCTTCCAGGGTGCCGCCTGGTACACCGGCGAGAAGTTTGAAAAGTTGTCGTTCAAGGACTTCGCCGAACCCAAGGACCAGCTCAACCGCTCGATCACTGGCGGCTGGCTGGCCATGCTGCGCCTGTACTTTTTCGCTGCGTGGATCCCACCCGCGAACCAGACCGCCCAATACGTTACGCAGACCGTCGATGCCGGCAGCGCGCATCCGCGCTACCTGATCCGGGCGGTCGGCCCGACCCTGCACGTGGCGCCGGGGCAGAGCGTCGATGCCCAAGCCCGCCTCTACGTCGGGCCGAACGTGCAGGGCAAGCTCGACGCGATTGCGCCTGGGCTGGATCTGACCATCGACTACGGCATGCTCAAGATCATCGCCGTGCCGATGCACGCGGTGCTGTCGCTGCTGCATGGGTTGGCGCACAACTGGGGCGTGGCGATCATTCTGCTGGTGCTGTTGATCAAGGGCTTGACCTGGAAGTTGACCGCGATGCAGTACCGCTCCAGCGCAAGGATGCGCAAGCTGACGCCGCGCATCCAGGCACTCAAGGAGCGCTTCGGCGACGACAAGCAGAAAATGCAGCAGGCCACCATGGAGCTGTACAAGAAGGAGAAGGTCAACCCGATGGGCGGCTGCCTGCCGGTGCTGATCACCCTGCCCGTCTTCTATGGCCTGTTCTACGTGCTGGAATACTCGCTGGAGCTGCGCCACGCCGCGTTCCTGTGGATACCCGACCTGAGCGCGCCGGATCCGTATTACATCCTGCCGATCATTTATGCGATCGTGATGCTGGGTACGCAATGGCTCAATCCGGTGGCCGCGGGCATGGACCCGACCCAGGCCAAGATGATGAAGGTGATGCCGCTGCTGTTCACCGTGGTGTTTGCCTTCTTCCCCTCCGGCCTGTGCTTGTATTACGCGGTGAACGGCATCGTCGGCCTCGGTCAGCAATGGTGGATCACGCATCACGTCGATCGCGAGGGCGCCGTTGCCAAGACGGCCTGAGCGCGCCGCAGCATGGACGTCCACCAGTGACGCAACACCAACCTCCAGCGGCATCGGCGCACTCGTGGGCCGCGGACGGAAAGGTGCCGCAGGACACGATCGCGGCCATCGCCAGCGCCTCGGGTCAAGCCGGCATTGGTGTTGTGCGGGTATCGGGGCCACGGGTGCCGGATATTGCGCAGGCCTTGCTGGGGCGCCCCCCGCAGCCTCGCCACGCACATTTTGCGACCTGGCGCGATGCAGGGGGTGGGTTGATCGACCGCGGCCTGCTCCTGTTCTTCCCCGCCCCGGCGTCGTATACCGGCGAACATGTGCTTGAGCTGCAGGGGCACGGCAATCCTGTCGTGCTGGACTTGCTGCTGCGCCGCGTATGCGGGTTGGGCGCCCGACTGGCGAGAGCCGGGGAATTCACCGAACGCGCGTTCCTGAATGGCAAGCTGGACCTGGCCCAGGCCGAGGCAGTGGCGGACCTGATCGCCGCGCGTTCGCAGGCGGCGGCGCGCGCTGCGCTGCAGTCCCTGGATGGCGTGTTCTCACAGCGGGTCGATACGCTGCTGCATGAGCTGATCGCACTGCGCGTGCACGTCGAGGCGGCCATGGACTTCCCGGAAGAGGAGATCGACTTTCTCGCCGACCCGGTGCTGGGTTCGCGGCTGCAAGCCGTGCGCGAAACCGTTGCCGGCATCCTGCGTGAGGCTGAACGCGGCTTGCGCCTGAGCGACGGCACGCGTGTTGCCATCGTCGGCCGTCCCAACGTCGGCAAATCCAGCCTGCTCAATGCCTTGAGTGGCAGCAACCGGGCGATCGTCAACCCGGTGGCGGGCACCACGCGCGACGTGCTGCGCGAGCAGCTCAGTATCGAGGGTGTCGCGCTGGAGCTGGTCGACACCGCGGGCCTGCGTGACACCGACGACGAGGTCGAGCGCGAAGGCGTGGCGCGGGCCCGTGCCGAGCTGGCTGCGGCCGACGCCGTACTGCTGGTCACCGAGACGCGGCAGGCGGCTGCCGATCAGGCACTGCTGGCCACGCTGGGCGACGGGGTGCGCCGCATGGTCCTGGTCAACAAGATTGATCGCGAGGGCGGCGAACCGCGGCAGGAGCGACGTGGCGCGGTGGACTGGCTGTGGTTGTCGGCGAAGACCGGCGCGGGGCTGGATGCCTTGCGCGTCGAGTTGCGTCGCCTGGGCGGCGACGATGGCACCTTCAGCGCACGACGACGGCATGTGCTGGCCTTGTCGTCGGTTGCCACGCACCTGGCCACCGCCGCAGCGCAGCTGGCCACCCGCCATGCCGGCGAACTGGCGGCCGAGGAGCTGCGCCTGGCGCAGCACGCGCTCGGTGAGATCACCGGCCTCTATGGCAGCGACGACCTGCTGGGTGCAATCTTCAGTTCGTTCTGCGTCGGCAAATAACGACTAGCCCCGATGGGCATGCCGTCGGTCGAACATTCTGGACGCGCAATACCAGGCTGCGGGTCAATGCACGCGTTGTTCGCCTGACTCGTTGCGCTTCAGTGGCGGCGGCGGCCCGGCAACGTCCAGCAGGGACAGGGCGTAGCCGTCTTCCAGGCTCACCGTGGACACCTCGTCCCAGCTGAAGAACGAGACCTCGTGCATCCATTCGGCATCCGGGCTGAGCTCCTGCATGTAGAAGCCGTCGTCATCCGCGCTGACCCAGCGTCCGATGTAGCACACCTCGCAATCGTCCTCGCTGTCGACATGCACGCCGATGACCGGCGCCGCCTTCCCGGCCGCCTCGACCACGTCGCGCACGTTCTCCAGCGGGAACGCCGGCCAGAGCTTGGGCTGCAGATGTTTCCGCGCCAGTGCCCGGCTGAGGAAGGCATGGTGCTTGTCCGGTGCCTCGAGCTCGGTCACATCGCGGTGGCGCATCACGTACATGCCGTCGTAGGTCACGCAGTCACCCACCACCCAGAGCAGGAAGAACTCCCGGCCCACGCCACAGACGTAGCCACAAAAGCTGCCCTGCTCCAGTTCGGCCCGCCACAGCCGGACCAGGGTCTGGTCCTTCAGGGCGGTCCGGAGTTGTACGCGTTGCCCGGTGGTCTTGAGTTCGACGACGTTGTTCACAGTGTGCATTTTAGCAGATTGGGAGCTTGCCGCCGGCTCACAGGATGTAGCGGCTGAGGTCTTCGTTCTCGGCGAGACTTTGCAGGTTTTTATCTACCTGTTCGGCGTCAATGACGTATTTTTCGCCGGACTTGTCTGCGGCCTCATAAGATATGGTTTCCAGCAGCCGCTCCATCACCGTGTGCAGACGCCGGGCGCCGATGTTCTCGGTGCGCTCGTTCACAGCAAACGCCACTTCCGCCAGGCGGTCGATGCCGGAGTCGGTAAAGTTCAGGGTCACCCCTTCAGTGGCCAGCAGTGCCGTGTATTGCTTGGTCAGCGCATTGTGCGGCTCGCGGAGGATGCGCTTGAAGTCGTCCACGCTGAGTGCGGAGAGCTCAACCCGGATCGGCAGGCGACCCTGCAATTCCGGGATCAGGTCCGAGGGCTTGGCCAGAGAAAACGCCCCCGAGGCGATGAACAACATGTGGTCGGTCTTGATCGGACCATACTTGGTCGACACCGTGGAGCCTTCCACCAGGGGCAGCAGGTCGCGCTGTACGCCCTCACGGCTGACGCCGGAGTGCCCGTAGTCGCTGCGCTGGGCGACCTTGTCGATCTCGTCGATGAAGACGATGCCGTTCTGCTCCGCCGCCTCGATCGCCTGGGCCCGGATCTCGTCGTCATTGAGCAGCTTGCCGGCCTCCTCGTCGATCAGCAGCGGGCGCGCCAGCTTGATCGCCAGCTTGCGCTGCTGGGTCTTGCCGCCGCCAAGATTCTGGAACATCTGCCGCAACTGGGCGCCCATCTCCTCCATGCCCGGAGGCGACATGATTTCCACCCCGACGTTCATCGCCAGGTCCAGCTCGATTTCGCGCTCGTCAAGCGCTCCCTCGCGGAGTTGCTTGCGCAGCTTCTGGCGGGTTTCGGCAAGTTCGCCACCGGCGTTGGCGGCGTCATGACTCCAGTCGGTCGGGGTCTGCCGGCGTGGCAGCAGGACGTCCAGGATGCGATCCTCGGCATGGTCCTCGGCCACGCTGCGCACGCGCCGCACCGCCTGCTCACGGGTCAGCTTGTAAGCCACGTCGGCCAGGTCGCGGATGATCGAGTCCACTTCCTTGCCGACGTAGCCGACCTCGGTGAACTTGGTCGCCTCTACCTTGACGAACGGGGCGTTGGCCAGCGTCGCCAGGCGGCGCGCGATCTCGGTCTTGCCGACGCCGGTGGGGCCAATCATGAGGATGTTCTTCGGTGTCACCTCGTCGCGCATGTCCGGGGCCAGCTGCATGCGCCGCCAGCGGCTGCGCAGCGCGTTGGCCACGGCACGCTTTGCGTCGTGCTGGCCGACTATGTAGCGGTCGAGTTCGTTGACGATTTCGCGTGGGGTCAATTCGGACATGCAAGCCTCGGCAAGGCAGGTGACAGGACGTGGTACGACTCGGGCATGGCTCGGCAGCGGCAGCCTCGTTGCTGCCGCGCCGCGGCTCCGAAGTGCGCGGTCAGGCCGCGCTGCCGGGATCGAGTTCCTCGATCGTCGTGTTGTGGTTGGTGTAGATGCAGATGTCGCCGGCGATCTTCAGCGCCGCCTCGACAATGGCGCGGGCATCCAGCTCGGTGTTGTCCAGCAGTGCCAATGCCGCGGCCTGGGCGAACGGACCGCCCGAGCCGATCGCAAGCAGACCATGCTCCGGCTCAAGCACGTCGCCGTTGCCGGAGATCAGCAGCGAGGCGTCGCGGTCGGCCACGGCCAGCATGGCTTCCAACTTGCCGTAGCGGCGGTCCGTGCGCCATTCCTTGGCCATCTCCACGGCGGCCCGCGCCAGGTTGCTGCCGTGCTTCTCGAGCTTCTGCTCGAACAGCTCGAACAGGGTGAAGGCGTCGGCGGTGGCGCCAGCGAAGCCGGCCAGCACGTTGCCAGCCTTGCCCAGGCGCCGGATCTTGCAGGCATTGCCCTTGGCCACGGTGTTGCCCAGGGTGACCTGGCCGTCGCCGCCGATGACGACACGGCCGTTGCGGCGCACGGAAAGGATGGTGGTGGCGTGGAAGGATTCCATGGTGATCCTGCTTGCAACGTGAACCGAACACATGGGGTCGGCGCGACGGGGGTTCAACGCCGCAGCATCCTCGCGTCCCAGCGTCGGGCGCCGGCACCGGTGCGGCACCCCGACCACGCGTGTCCACTGAGGCGCTCAGGGTTTCTGTCGCGCCCGTGGATGGGCGCCGTCGTAGACCTTGGCCAGATGCTGGAAATCGAGGTGGGTGTAGATCTGGGTGGTGGCAATGTCGGCATGGCCGAGAAGTTCCTGCACTGCCCGCAGGTCACCGGACGATTCAAGCAGGTGGCTGGCGAACGTGTGACGCAGCATGTGCGGGTGCACGTGCTTGGGCAGCCCATGCAGGCGGGCAAGCTTGTCGACCCGCAGCTGTACCGCCCGCTGGCTGATGGCGGCGCCGCCCCGACCACGAAAAATCGGCATGTCGGGGCGCATGCCCTCCTGCGTGCCGAGGGCGCGCAGGGCCGCGACCGCGAAGCGCCCGACTGGCACGATGCGCGTCTTGTCGCCCTTGCCATGGACGCGAACCTCGCCATCGTCCAGGTCCATGTCGACCCAACGCAGGCCGGCCAACTCGGACAGGCGCAGGCCGCAGGAATAAAACAGCTCCAGCATGGCCCGGTCGCGTACCGCCAGAGCGCCGTCCACCGGGCTGTCCATCAGGGCTGCCGCTTCGTCCACGTCGAGCACGTCGGGCAGGGTACGCTGCACCTTTGGCCCACGTATGCCAAGCGCGGGGTCGTGATCCAGCAGGCCTTCCCGCCCCAGGTGGCGGAACAGGCTGCGGCAAGAGGACAACAGGCGCCGGACGCTCCTCGGCGCCAGCCCGCGACGGTGTTCGGCGGCAATGAAGGCACGCAGCGCATGCTCGTCCAGCGCGGCAAAGCTGGCGATGTCCTGCACCGCCATGAACTGGCGCAGCTTGGCCAGGTCGCGGCGATAGGCAGCAATGGTATGCGGCGACGCGTGACGCTCAACCGCCAGTCCGGTGAGCCAGGCGGAAAGCTGGGTGTCGACCGACACGTCAGGCCACGTCGTAGGAGCGCGTCAGCGCCGCGGTGATCGTGGTGGCGATCATCTTCAGGAACAGCGTGCCCATGCCCGGCTGAAACCGTCCCACGTCCATGCTGCCGATGGCCAGGATGCCGCAGTTGCCCAGGCGCATCACCGCGGCCGAGCGTATCGTGGCGGCCTCGCCCGCAAACAGGCGCGACAACTTTTCGCCTGACAGGCGTCCGCATACCGGTTCCGCGCTGTCCGGGAACCCCACGAATTCCGGCACGTCGTCCAGTCGCTCCGGGATCTGCACCAGCCAGTCGCCACGCGGCAGCACGGGTTGCCGACCGAACAGCAGCAGGCGTACCTGCTCGCTGTGGAAGTCGGCGCTCAGCCGGGCAAAGACGGTGCGCAAGGTGACCTCGAGGGTATTGGCACGCAACAACGCCACGGTCAGGGCGTGCACGCGTTCCATGAGCGCTTCGTTCTCGGCGGCAACCTTGACCAGCTCGGCGAGGCGCTGCTCCAGCTGAGTGTTCTTGTCACGCAGGTTTTGCAGCTGGTAGGCGGCCAGCGAGGCAACTGGACCCTCGGAGCGGCCCATGGTGAGTTGCGCGGCCAGGTCTGGGTAGTCCCCGAGGAAGCCGGGGTGCGCACGCAGGTAGGCGGCGACGGCTGCCGGGTCGGGCACCTGGTCAGTCACGATAGCGGGCATGGCAAGGTTCCTTCGGACCACCTGTCGGGATGGATTTGGCAGTGCGGCTGGCAAGTGGGCAGGGTCGTTGGCGTGTGCCAGGTTGCTGGGTCAGCATGGCCATCCAGAAGTCCAGGCGCAACGTCATGGCCGAAGCGGTATGGTGCTGGCCGTCGCGGGCGCGCTGGCATCGGCCGCCATCGTCGGCGCCGGCGCCGGGCGCAGCGGTCCCTTGTTGCCGCAGGCGCTCAGCCCAACGGCAGCCAGTACCGGCAGCCACCATGCGCATCGTCGCGTACGGGCAGGTGTTGCTGTATTCAAGATGACCTCGCATGCAGCCTCGGCATCGCCGGCGCGGGGCACGGTCCGCAGGCATCGGCGCAACTGGAGTATAGCGGCCGCGGCCGCAACTGCACCGCGCCACGCGGGTCGTATCATGGGCCACAGGTGCGCCGTGCGCCGAGGAGCCGTGATGGATTGGAGCAACCTGCTGCGCCTGCCGACCACGTTGTTGTTGCTGCTGGCCGGGTTGGTCTTGCTGCTGGCACTGGTGCAATTGCTCCGCGTTCGGCAACGCCTGCGTGAGCGCCGGTCGTTTGCGGCCGGCGTGCATGCGCTGGGCTGCGCCGTTTGCGTGGCCTTGAGCCTGCTTCTTGCGGGGGGTGCCTTGACCCTGCGCGGCTATCGCGTGCTCACGGACGAGGCACCGGTGGTGGATGTGGACGCCCGGATCCTGTCGCCGCAGAACTGGGCGCTCACGTTGACCTGGCCTGACGGCACGACGCGACACGCCATCGTGCTCGGTGACGCCTGGCGCGTCGAGGCGATCGTGTTGAAGTGGAAGTTGCCGACGATGCTTGCCGGCGTGCCGCCGCTGTACCGGCTCGATCGGCTGTCGGGTCGCTACGATGACATGCAGCAGGAGGCCACGGCACCGCGCACCGTCGTCGATCTGGCTCCGGAAGGCGGCTTCGACATCGTCGACTTGCGGCGCCGCCACCCCGCCTGGATGCCAGGTGTGGATACGGTCTATGGCAGTGGCGTCTTCCTGCCTCTGGTCGACCAAGGGCATTACAGCGTGAGCCTGATGCGCACCGGCGCCCTGGTTGCACGCCCGGATGCCGCCACCGAGCAGCTGCTGGCGCAACGATGGGATCGATGAGTGCGGATCAATGGCTGGCGGGCAGCGGCAGGCGCAGCGACGCGGGCGGCGTCCGCTCGACGAATTCGCGCCGGACACGGGCAAAGAGTTCCCGCTGGCCGTCGAAGGGCAGCTCGGGCAGGGCTGCGGTGAAGCCCAGCCAGCGAAAGGCATCGTGCTCGTGGTTCAGGCGCACGCTGGCATCGGCCTCGAGCATGGCGACGAATGCCGGTACGAGCTGCACGCAGTCGTTTTGCGCGTCGTAGAACTGCTCGCAGCAATCGGCCGAATACAAGGCTCGCGGCCGTAGTCCCGTCTCCTCGACCAGTTCGCGCAGCGCGCACTGCCACAAGGCCTCGCCAGCCTCGAGGTGACCGGCCACGTAACTCCACACACCATGCAGGTAGCTACCGGCGCGGCGCAACAAGAGGACCTGCGGCTCGGGTTGTGCGGGCCGCAGCACCACTACGGAGGCCATGGTGCAGCGGATCGGAAGTTCTGCCATGGCGGTGCGGTGGCTGCGGGGTCAGGCCAGCAGCTTTTCGTAACGCCAGGCATCGGCACCGTTTTCGTAGTACCGGGTATGGCCGCCAATGCGTTCGAAGCCGAGGTGCTCGTAGAGTTTGATGGCTTGGGCGTTGTCAACCTGCACCTCGAGCCGCAGCGCGCGGCAGCCGCGCCGGCGGGCCGCGCGTTCGGCCGCCTGCAGCAGCGCGGTACCCACGCCCTGGTGGCGGGCCTGCGGCTGGGTGGCCAGCGAATACACCCTGGCCACGGCGCTGCGCTTGCGGAACAGCAGCACCGCGGCGCCAAGGAAATGGTTGTGGGGTGCGCTGGCCACCAGCACTTGCGCCGACTCACTGTCCAGGTGCCGGCGGTACTGCGCTCGCGACAAGCGATCGCTGTCGAAAGTGCGCTCCTCCAGCTTCAGCAGCTCGTCCAGGTCGGTGCTTTCTCCGCGGCGCACGCGCACGCCGGCGTAGGGCGAGGCAACCTGCGCCGTCGGCTGCGGGTCACGCCGGGTCAGGCTGCTGAGTACCTTGTTGGCGGTCGGAGGGGAGGAGGACATTCGCGAACTTTAGCAGCCGCGAGCGGCATGGGGGACTTCCCGGCGCAGCGAAACCAGCCGGCGGACGCCCACCCCGTGCAGCCTGCCAGCGTGCGGATCCGCGGCGTCGTTGCCGGACGGCATACGGGCTTGTGTCCGCCCGGTGGTGTGCGAAACTGCGCGTTTTGCGGCCAGGCCCGGATGTTCCGGCGCATGCCGCCCTGGTCGAGGCTGTCATGACCCGTCTGGTCATCGTGGTGGAGAGGGTCGCGGATTGGGGTTCGTATTACCCGTCCGGTGACGTCATGAGTGCCATGGATTACCTGCGCTTGCCGGCGTTGCGCGACGACGAGCGCACCCATGTATTGAACCTGTGCCGCAGCTACAAGTACCTGGGCACGGGCTACTACGTCTCCCTGTTGGCTGAGGCGCGCGGGCACAAGGTGCTGCCCTCGGTGCGTACGGTGAATGACCTGCGGCGGCGGTCGCTGTATGGCGTGGATATTGGCGACCTGAACGCCAAGCTCACCAACTTCCTTCCCGCCGGCGGCCGGGACACCACCGACTTCGGCACCCTGGTGTATTTTGGCGAGACCGCCTACCCGGCGCTGCAGGACTTGGCGCGGCAGGTGTTCGAGTCGTTTCCGTGCCCACTGCTGCGCATCGAGTTCGTGCGCGACCGCGTGTGGCAGGTGGCATCGATCAAGCCGGTCGGGCTGCACACCCTGGATGACGCGCAGGAAGACGCCTTCGCCGAGAGCCTGGACCGCTTCTCCAAGAAGCTGTGGCGCAAGCCACGGGCGCGCAAGCTGTACCGCTATGACCTGGCCATGCTGGTGGATCCGGCCGAGGCCTTGCCGCCCTCGAACCGCAAGGCGCTGAAGGCCTTCGTCAGCGCCGGCCACCAGCTCGGCATCGAGGTCGATGCGGTCGGCAAGAATGATTACCAGCGCCTGGCCGAATACGACGGCCTGTTCATCCGCGAAACCACCGCGTCCGACAATCACACCTACCGCTTCGCGCACCGGGCGGAAAAGGAAAACATGGTGGTGATCGACGATCCGGGATCGATCCTGCGCTGCACCAACAAGATCTTCCTCAAGGACCTGATGGAGTCACACAAGCTCGCGGTGCCGCGCACCGAGATCCTCTATCGCGACGATCCCAAGGGCATCCGCGGGGTGGTCGAGAAGCTGGGCCTGCCGCTGGTGCTGAAGATTCCGGACGGCTCGTTTTCACGCGGCGTGGTGAAGGTGGAGGACGATGAAGCGCTGGAGCGGGCTGCCAGTACCTTGTTCCAGCACAGTGCCCTGCTGCTGGCCCAAGAGTATCTGTATACCCAGTTTGATTGGCGCATCGGCATCCTGAACCGGCAACCGCTGTATGCGTGCAAGTACTTCATGTCACGCGGGCATTGGCAGATCTACAACCACAGCGCCAAAGGTGCGGACATGACCGGCGGCTACGAGACCGTGTCGGTCAGCCAGGCGCCCGCTGCCGTGGTCAAGCTGGCGCTGAAGGCCACGGCGCTGATCGGCAACGGCCTGTACGGGGTTGACCTGAAACAGATCGGCGACCGTCCGGTGGTGATCGAAGTCAACGACAACCCGTCGATCGATGCGGGTGTTGAGGACGGCTATCTCGGCGACAAGCTGTACCTGCAGATCATGCAGGAGTTCCTGCGCCGCATGGAGCGCAAACGGCAAGGCCTGAGTGCGTGACCAGCGCAGATACGCGACCGGCTGCGTAACCGGTGTCCGGTGGGGCGCGGATGTCAGTTCCAGATGCGCTCGCGTACCGCGAGGCGCCCGGGGCGGTGCCGGTCGAGCCACTGCCAGGGCGATTCCGGGGCCACGACCACCATCAGCAGCAGCGGGGTGAGCAGCAGCCAGAACGGCACGCTCCAGCCCAGCAGCATACTGTGCACCGGCAGCAGGCCGGTCGCCAGCGCCAGGCAGCCGAGACTCAGCCACCACCCGAGTGGACCAAGCAGGTCTTGCCGGTGGGTGGCCGTGCCGGCGCGGGGTGATCGTTGCATGGACATGGATTGCGCTCCCGGGGTTGTGGCCCGAGCGTGCGCCGTGCCGGTCGCAGGGATTGCGACAGCGCACGCGGTCTGTGATGCCATGATCTTGTAGACTGGCCCGCTCCGCGTCGCTTTGGGCGTGGATGCATTGGAGAACACCGTGGCGTCAACCAGGTTTGCCGTGTTCGGCCATCCCATCGCGCACAGCCTGTCGCCGCGTATCCATCAGGCTTTTGCGCGACAGTTTGGCATGCAGCTGGAATTCGGCACCATCGATGCGACGCCGGAAACGTTCGGGGCTGCGGTCGGGCAGTTTTTTGCCGATGGCGGTACCGGCGCCAATGTCACCGTGCCGCACAAGCACGCGGCCTATGCCCTCGCCGCCGAACGCGACGTGAGCGCCGCACGGGTCGGCGCCGCCAACGTCCTCAGCCGCCTGCCGGACGGCCGTCTGGCCGCCCACAACACCGATGGTGCCTGCCTGGTGCGGGATTTGCGCGAGCGCCATGGGCAGGTGCTGGAGGGCAGCACGGTGCTGCTGCTTGGCGCCGGCGGCGCGGCCTGGGGAGTGGCGTTCAGCCTGCTCGATGCCGGCGTGGGCGCACTGACCATTGCCAACCGCACGGCGACCACGGCCGAGCGACTGGTGCACGCGCTGGGACAGCCGGATCGGGTGCAGGCCATCCCGTTGACGCGGTTGTCCGGTGCCGGGCACTTCGATCTGATCATCAATGCCACCTCTGCAGGCCTGCTCGGACACAGCCTGGACCTGCCGTTGGCGCTCGGTGGGCCGGAGGTGTTCTGCTATGACGTCTCGTATGCGAAGGCTGCCCTGCCGTTCCTGGGCTGGGCCCGTGCAGCCGGGGCGGGGCATGCCGTGGATGGCCTGAGCATGCTGGTGGAAACGGCGGCCGACTCGTTTGCCATCTGGCATGGGCCGCACCCGGTTACCGAGCCTGTGTTCCAGCAGCTGCGCCGGCACCTGGCTGTCCAGGCCCAGGAATCCAGCGCGCTGACAGTGTAGATGCGGCCCGTGACTTGGCGACTACGGCCTGACTTCCCTGGCGGCAGCGAGGTACTCGTCTTTCAGCTTCACGTAATGGTCGGCTGAGTAGCGCAGCTGCTCGATCTGGTCAGGGGTGAGCTGGCGCACCCGGCGCGCGGGGCAGCCCAGCCACAGTTCACCGGTACCCACCCGCGTGCCGGCGGTGACCAGGCTGTTCGCGCCAATCATGGCGCATGGCTCGACGACCGCGCCATCCAGTACGGTCGCATGCATGCCGACCAGGCAGTAATCGCCGATGTTGCAGGCATGCACCACGGCGGCGTGGCCGATGGTGACGCCAATGCCGACCACGCAGGGATTGCCACCGGGAGTGTAGGGGCCGTCATGGGTGACGTGCAGCACCGCGCCATCCTGGATGTTGCTGCGTGCTCCGACGTGGATGTGCTGGACGTCACCGCGCAACACCGCACCCGGCCAGATCGAGACATCATCGCCCAGCACCACGTCGCCGATGACGCTGGCCGCAGGATCGACGTAGACCCGCGCGCCGAGACGGGGGGTACTGCCACGGTACGCGCGCAAGGTGTTCATGGCGCCATGATAACGGGCGTACCGGCGTCGCACACCAGCTGGTGCCGGTGTTGAAGCGGCCGGCAGCAGGCTTGCGTTCGCCGCCCGCGAACGCCATCTTGCAGGTTTTCGCGGAGCTGCCATGAACCAGGACAACCCCTTGCTCGAAAACACTCCGCTGCCGGCGTTCCCGCGCATCCAGCCCGGGCACGTCATGCCCGCAATCGAGGCGATCCTGGGCGACTTCCGTCAGGCGACCGCAGCGATGCTGGCCCCGGGTGCACCACGCAGTTTTGCCGACTTGCTCCTGGCCCAGCAACGGCTGGAGCAGCGCCTGGCCAACGCCTGGGCACCGGTGAGCCATCTGCACGCGGTCGCCGACAGCGCGGCCTGGCGCGAGGTCTATGCACCGGCCGAGGCGCTGCTCGCCGAGCACGCCGTCGAGCTGGGACAGAACCGCGAGTTGTATGCGGCGATACAAGGGCTGGCCGAGGCCGAGGACTTTGCGGGCTTGCCGCGGCCGGAGCGGGCCCTGGTGGAACATACGCTGCGCGACTTCCGGCTGTCCGGGGTGTCGCTGGAGGAACCTGCGCGCTCGCGCTTTGCCGCCATCGCGGTGGAGTTGTCGCGTCTGTCCACGGAGTTCTCCAATGCCGTGCTCGATGCAACCGAGGCCTGGCGCGAGCACATCGCCGACGAGCGCGACCTGGCCGGCATCCCCGAATCGGGCCGCGAGGTGTTGCGCCAGTATGCCCACGAGCAGGATCTGGACGGCTATCTGGTGACCTTGAAGCAGCCGAGCGTGCACGCCGTGCTGACTCATGCCGAGGCGCGCGGCCTGCGCGAACGCGTGTACTGGGCATACCAGACCCGGGCGTCCGACCAGGGTCCGAATGCCGGCGAGTTCGACAACACAGCGCGCATCGAAAAGATCATGGCCTTGCGCCATGAATCGGCACGACTGCTCGGCTTCGCCAATGCGGCCGAGGAGTCGTTGGCCACCAAGATGGCGGCCTCGCCGGCGGAGGTGCTGGAGTTCCTGCATGACCTGGCCGCGCGGGCATTGCCCACGGCCCGCCGGGAGTTGGCCGCGCTGCGCGAGTTTGCCCAGGCCGAACTCGGACTGGACAATCTCGAACCCTGGGACGTTGCCTATGCGGCGGAAAAACTGCGGCAACGGCGTTATGCCCTCGACGAGGAGCAGCTGCGGGCCTACTTTCCGTTGCCAGCGGTGCTGGACGGCCTGTTTGCGCTCGTGGAGAAGTTGTACGGGATACGCCTTGCCACGCGTGAAGGCGTCGACGTGTGGCACCCCGACGTACGCTATGTCGAGCTGCTAAACGCCGATGGCCGGGTCTTTGCCGGTGCCTACCTCGACCTGTATGCGCGCAGCGGCAAGCGCGGCGGGGCGTGGATGGACGTGTGCCGCGCGCGCTTCGCCGATGGCCCGCAGCGGCAATTGCCGGTGGCCTTCGTCACCTGCAACTTCGCCCCGCCGACGGCCGGCTCGCCGGCACTGCTCAGCCATGACGAGGTGCAGACGCTGTTCCACGAGTTTGGCCACGCCCTGCACCACTTGCTGACCAGGATCGACCTGCCGGCCATTGGCGGCATCGACGGACTGGAGTGGGACGCGGTCGAACTGCCAAGCCAGTTCATGGAGAACTTCACCTGGGATCGGCAGGCCCTGGACTTGTTTGCCCGCCATCACCAGACCGGTGAGCGCCTGCCGGACGAGTTGTTCCAGCGCCTGCTGGCGACCCGGCATTTCCATGCCGGCTTGTTCCTGGTGCGTCAGCTCGAGTTCGCGCTGTTCGATTTCCGTCTGCACCTCGAATACGATCCCCAGCGGGGTGCGCGCGCGCTTGAGATCCTGGAGGCGGTGCGCCACGAGGTCGCGGTGCTGCACCCGCCAGCCTGGCAACGTTTCCCGCATGGATTCAGCCACATCTTTGCCGGCGGCTATGCTGCCGGCTACTACAGCTACCTGTGGGCCGAACTGCTCAGTGCCGACGTGTTCGCCGCCTTTGCCGAGCACGGAGTGATCGACCGCGGCAGTGGCGAGCGCTTCCACCGCGAAGTGCTGGCAGTTGGCGCGAGCCGGCCGGCGCTGGAGAGCTTCGTCGCCTTTCGCGGGCGCAAGCCTGAACCCGAGGCCCTGTTGCGGAGCTATGGGCTGACTTGAGGCGGCACGCCGGCCGCTCTTGCCGCACAATGGGCCGGCCCCGCAGCCGGCAACGACGCCATGGACCGATACGAGCGCATCCTCAGTCTGCACCGTTTGTTGAAGGCGGCACGCTACCCGGTGCCGCTGCCGCAGTTGCTGGGCGAGCTCGGTTGTTCCCGGGCCACCTTGTATCGCGACGTGGCCTTCATCCGGGACGCCCTGGGTGCGCCGATCGAGAGCGCCGGTACCGAGCAGGCGGCGTTCCGCTATGCGCTTGGCGAGGGCGAGCGCTTCGAGCTGCCCGGCCTGTGGCTGACCTCGGATGAGCTGGCGGCGCTGCTGGCACTGAACGAGCTGATCAGTCGCTCTGGGCCCGGCGTGCTGGCCGGCGCCCTGGCCCCGTTCCGCTCGCGCATCGAGAACCTGCTCGCCGACCAGGGCAGCGGCAAGGCCCTGCCGATTGAACGTATCCGCGTCATTCCCTGGGGTGAGCGCCGGCTGGATCAGCAGGTGTTCCGCATCGTCGCTGGCGCAGTGCTCGAACGGCGCCGCCTGCGCTTCGGCTACCGGGCGCGCACCACCAATGCGGACAGCCAGCGCCAGGTTTCGCCGCAACGCCTGACGCATTACCGCGACAACTGGTACCTGGACGCCTGGGACCACGATCGCGAGGCGCTGCGCAGCTTCGCCGTCGACCGTATCGTGGATCCACACACCATCGAGCAGGCCTGCAGGGATGTGCCGGAGGCCGACCTGGACCAGCTGCTGGCGTCCGCCTACGGCATCTTCTCCGGCCTGCCCAAGGCCTGGGCCACGATCCGCTTCTCGGCGCATGCGGCGCGTTGGGTGGCCGACGAACGCTGGCATGCGCAGCAAAAGGGCACCTGGCTGGCCGATGGGCGCTATGAATTGCAGGTGCCGTATGCCAAGTCCAAGGAGCTGCTGATGGACGTGCTCAAGTACGGCGCCGATGCCGAGGTGGTCGCACCGTTGCCGTTGCGCGAGGAGATGAAAATCCTGCTGCAGCTTGCACTGGGCAGTTACCAGGACAGCTGACGGCGCCGCGTGCCGGACGGCGCTTGCAGCCCGGAGGGCTTCCACCACCGAGCTTCTAGGGATGGAACGGCCAGAATATCGGGATCAGCCACATCGACAAGGCGCAGAAGATCGCGATCAGCGGGATGCCGACCTTCATGAAATCGGTGAAGCGGTAGCCGCCCGCGTAATACACCATGGTGTTGGTCGGGTAGCCGACCGGCGTGGCGAACGATGTGGCGGCGGCAAACGCCACGGCCACGACGAACGGCCGCGGGTCGACGCCCATGGCATGGCCGATGGACACCGCGATGCCGACCATCAGCACCACGGAGGGATTGTGGCCCATCAGCTCGGTCAGCAGCGCGGTGAGCAGATAGACCACCAGCAGGGCCGCCAGTGGTCCATGGCCGCCGACCAGGCGCATGGCTTCGTCCACGAGCACCGCGGACAAGCCGGTCTTCTCGATCGCGATGCCGAGCGGCAGGATGGCCCCGAGCAGCACGATGATCTTCCAGTCCATGGCCTCATAGACGTCCTTGCGTCCAAAGCAGCCGGTGAGCGCCATGATGATCGCGCCGCAGATCGCCGCCATCGGGATCGGCAGCCAGTGCAGGCCGGACACGATGACCACGCCAGCCATGATGCTGGCGGCCAGCCACGCCTTGCGCGACATGCCGCGCACATCTTCGCGTTCACTGAGCACGATGAAGGCGTCGTTCTTGCGCAGTTCGGGCATGGCGCTTTCGTCTTCCACCAGGATCAGCAGGACGTCGCCCACCGCGAGCTGGATCTCGCTGATCTTGTCGCGCAGGACCTGCCCGCGCCGGTGCACCGCCAGCACGGTGCTGCGGTAGCGCCAGTCCAGGCCGATGTCGGAAATCCGCTGTCCCTCGAGCGGGCTGGCCGGGGCCACCATCACCTCGGCGATCAGGCGCCGGTGCTGGTCGTCGGCTTCGGTATAGCGCCGTTCTGGCGCGTTGCGCAGTTTCGCGCGGCGCCGGAACTCCTCGATTTTCTCCCAGTCGCCGCGGACCAGCAGGACATCACCCGCCTTGAGTTCCTGTTCGCGGGGCGTCCACATGCGCTGGTCCCCACGCAGCAGCTCCAGCGGATACACCCCGTACTGATCGCCGAGCCTGGCCTCGGCGATCCGGGTGCCCAGCAGTGGCGAGCCATCCACCACCTCGAGTTCGGTCACGTATTTGCCGGCGTCGGTGCTCTGCGGCAGGTCGGCTGGAATCTCCTTGGGCAGCAGGTGCCGGCCAATGAGCATGAGGTAGGCGATGCCGACCACTGCCAGCAGCACGCCTAGGCGGGTGAACTCGAATACGCCGAACGCGGCCAGCCCGTTCTGCTGCGCCAGCGAGTCGGTGAGCAGGTTGGACGAGGTACCGATCAAGGTGCACACGCCGCCCATCTGCGCGGCATAGGCCATCGGCATCAGTACGCCGGCCGGCGAGGTGCCGGTGCGCTGGCACACGCGCAGGGCCAGGGGGAGGAAGGTCGCGACCAGGGCGATGTTCTTGACGAAGGCGCCGAGCGGGGCGATCGCCAGCATCATGGCCAGGGTCAGCAGCCAGGGTTTGCGGATACGCATCAACAAACGGGTCAGCGGATCGAGCACGCCGGAGCGTTCGATGCCCAGGCTGAGGGCAAACATCGCCGCCACCGTCACCGTGGCTTCGTTGCTGAAGCCGGACAGCGCCTCGACCGGGGTGACGATGCCGAGCACCACCAGGGTGCCCAGCACCACCAGCGCAACCAGGTCGATGCGCAGCTTTTCACTGGCGAACAAGGCCATGGCGCCGACCACCACCGCCACGGTGGCCCAGGCCTGCCAAGTCATGACCGGATCCCCGAGGCACGGTGATGGAACGGCATGCGGGGGTGCGGAAAGTCACGCATTCGGCACATGATAGTGGGCTTGCGTGGCAACGGCGCGTGAGGCATCGTGCGCGGGGTCGGTCCTCGCCGCGGCTTCGGCTCGCCCTTGACGATGCTGCGTGACGGGGTCAGCTTTGCAGGCGTTGGCCATGCACACGTCGCTCACCACTTCGCCCGAATCGGGAACCAAACCCACGGTCGCCCTTGCGCTGGGCTCGGGAGGAGCCAAGGGGCTTGCGCACATCGGGGTCATCGAGGAGCTCGAGCGCCAAGGCTTCGAGATAGTCGCCATCGCCGGCAGCTCGATGGGCGCGCTGGTCGGTGGCATTCACGCCATGGGCAAGCTGCCGGTGTACCGGGACTGGGTGTGCGGCCTGGCGCGCTTCGACGTGCTGCGCCTGGTTGACTGGACCCTGAGCGGCGGTGGCTTCATCAAGGGTGAGCGCATCATCAATACCATGCGCCATCTCACCGGTGACATGCGCATCGAGGACTTGCCCGTGGCCTACACCGCGGTGGCCACCAATCTGGACCGGGGCCGTGAGGTATGGCTGACACAGGGCTCGCTGTTCGACGCGATCCGCGCCTCCACCGCGTTGCCAACGGTGTTCCGGCCATACCTGCTCAATGGCGAGCGTCTGGTGGACGGGGCCTTGCTGAATCCGGTGCCGGTGACGCCCTTGATCCGCGCCAGCGCGGATTACCTGGTTGCCGTGGCCCTGGACGGCGTGGCGGGTGGCAGCATGCCGGAGGAAGCCGAGGAACCCGCGCCGGAGGAGCCGCGCGGCTACCGTCAGCGCCTGGCGCGCTGGGCCGGACACCTGGTACCGCATGTCCCGGCGCACATCCCGGCGCACGGCACGTTTGAATTGCTCAACCAGTCGATCGACCTGATGCAGGCCCACTTGTCGCGCCTGCGCCTGGCGGTATACGAACCGGACCTGCTGATCCAGTTGCCACGCGACATCGCGAACGTGTATGAGTTCTACCGCGCACGCGAGCTGATCGAGCGCGGGCGGCAGCAGGCGCGCGCGGCCCTGGCGTCCTGGCCGGCGGCGCCGGCGCGGGAGCCGGAGGCATAGGTGCCGCGGACGGGCGGGAACTCACCGGGCGTGGTGCGTGCGCAGCCAACGTTCCAGATAGGCCTTCAGCGCCACGGCGTTGTTGTGCGTCTCGTCGCGGGCGCCAAACAGCAAGACCACGGTCTCCTTGCGTGAGCGCTCCGCCAGTGGCTGCCAATGCTCAACGTGCTGGTCGAGCTCGGCGGCATAGCGCCGTTGAAATTCGTCCCACAGCGCCGGATCGTGGCCGAACCACTTGCGCAATTCGTTGGATGGGGCGAGATCCTTGGCCCAGAGGTCGTAGGCCACGTCGGTCTTCTTCAGGCCGCGCGGCCACAGACGGTCAAGCAGCACGCGATAGCCGTCCGTATCCGCGGCAGCCGAATACACCCTCTGTACGACGATAGTCATGCGCACACCTCCTTGCGCGAAGGCTTCCAGCATACGTCGCGCGTGCACGCTTCGCTACCGCCGCGCGTTCCCGCTTTGGCCGTCTATAATTCCTCGACCCGGGTGACCTTGGCGCGGCGCATCAGCCAGGCCACACCGCGCAGGTCGGCCAGGCCCACCCAGAGCCGGTCCAGCATGCCGTACTTGGAGACGCCGGCGGTGCGCGGACGATGGCCGACCGGCACGCTCTGGCAGGTGAAGCCGGCGCGTTTGACCAGGGCCGGCAGGTAACGATGCATGTGGTCGAAATAGGGCAGACGCAGGAAGGTTTCGCGCTCGAACAACTTGAGCCCACAGCCGGTATCCGGGGTGGCGTCGCGCAGCATGCGTGAGCGCACGGCGTTGGCGATCCGCGAGGAGATGCGCTTGTTGAAGCTGTCGCGGCGCGTGGTACGCCAGCCGGCAAAGAGCCTCACGTCGGCGGCTGCGGCACCGCGCGCGGCCAGCAGCCTGGGGATGTCGGCGGGATCATTCTGGCCGTCGCCGTCCAGGGTCGCGATCCATGGCGCCTTGGCGGCACGCACGCCATTCCATACCGCGGTGCTCTGCCCGCTCCGGGTGAGGTGGCGCAGGATGCGCAGCTCGGGATACCTGGCGCGCTCGGCCTCGAGCACGGCGCGGCTGTCGTCGCTGGAATCGTCGTCGATATAGATGATCTCGAAGGCGATATGGTCACGCAGGGCGCCGGCGATTTCTGCCAGCAGCGGCGGGATGTTGTCACGTTCATTGAATACGGGAACGATGACCGAGAGTTCCAGCATGGGACGACCCTGGTGTGAGGCGGGCTTGGCGGCGGCGCGCGGCATGCACTCCGCCGGCGGATGGCGGGCAGCGACGGGTTTGCCGCTGCACATTATCGCCTGCGCGGGGGCAGTGCGGCGATCGCGCTTGCCGTGGCGCGACGGTGGGTCAGTGGATCCGGCCCAGGATGCCTTCCAGCTCGTCGCTGCTGTGGTAGTGGATTACCAGCTTGCCCTGGCCGCCGCGGCCTGGCGCAAGGTCCACGCGCGTGGCCAGCCGCTCGCCGAGCTCGCGCTCCAGGCTGGCGATGTTGGGGTCGCGCCGGGGCTTGCGCCTGCTGTCGTCGTGCTTGCCGTCCTGGGCGCGACGTGCGGCCTGTTCCAGCTGGCGCACGGTCCAGCCCTTGTCGACCGCGACCCGGGCCAGGGTCTCAGCCGTGGACAGGGGCAGGGTCAGCAGGCAGCGCGCGTGGCCCATGTCCAGCGCCCCGGTGTCCAGCAGCTGCTTGATCGAACCAGGCAGTTCGATGAGCCGCAGCAGGTTGGACACGGCCGCCCGCGAACGGCCCACGGCATCGGCAGCCTGTTGGTGGGTAAGGCCGAAGTCGCCGATCAGGCGCTGCAATGCGTCGGCTTCCTCCAGCGGGGTGAGATCCTCGCGCTGGATGTTCTCGATCAGTGCCATTGCCGGTACGGCGGAATCGGCAACCTGCTTCACCAGGGCCGGCAGTTCCTGCAGTTGGGCGCGCTGCGCCGCCCGCCAGCGCCGCTCGCCAGCGATGAGTTCGTAGCGGTTGCTGCCCAACATGCGCACCACGACCGGCTGGATCAGGCCCTGGGCCTTGATCGAAGCTGCCAGATCGTCCAGCGCCGCCTCGTCCCAGTGCCGGCGCGGCTGGTACTTGCCTGGTTCGATGTGCTGGATGGGAAGCAGGCGCAGCTCGCCTTCCGGCTCGGTACGGGTGGTGGCTTCGGCATCGCCGCCAAGCAAGGCATCGAGCCCACGCCCCAGCCCACGTTTTTTTGCAGCGGCCATGCTCAGTCCAGATGGTTGGGAGTCGGGGTCGCCAGCACGTGCTCGTCGCGTGCCGCTGGCGGCGGAGCGCCGGTGCCCGGGCCGGCCGGCCGCTGCTGGCGTTCGCGGCGGATCAATTCGCCAGCCAACCCGATATAGGCGATCGCACCCCGCGAACTGCGGTCGTAGAGGTGGATGGGCTGGCCGTGGCTCGGCGCCTCTGCCAGGCGCACGTTGCGCGGGATGACCGAACGCAGCACCTTGTCGCCGAAATGCTGGGTCAGCTGGGCGGACACCTCGTTGCCGAGGTTGTTGCGGACGTCGTACATGGTGCGCAGCAGTCCTTCGATTTGCAGGTGGGGATTCAGGCGCCGACGCACGGCCTTGATCGTCTCCAGCAGGCTGGACAGCCCCTCCAGGGCGAAATACTCGCATTGCACCGGAATCAGCACGCCGTGTGCGGCGGTCAAGGCATTCAGGGTGAGCAGGTTGAGCGATGGCGGGCAGTCGATCAGGATCACGTCATAGCGACCGGCGACCGGCGCCAGCTGGTCCTTCAGCCGGTGCTCCCGGGCCAGCGCATCCATCAGCTTGAGTTCGGCCGCGGTGAGGTCGGAGCCGCCGGGCAGCAGGTCGAAATGCGCCGCCGTGGCGACGATCGCCGCGCCAATCGGCATCTCCTCCAACAGTACGGCACAGCCATTGGCCGCGACTTCCCGCTTGTCCACGCCCGAGGCCATGGTGGCGTTGCCTTGCGGGTCCAGGTCCACCAACAGCACCGTGCGCCGAGCCGCTGCCAGGGCCGCAGCCAGGTTGACCGCCGTGGTGGTCTTGCCGACGCCGCCTTTTTGATTGGCGACAGCGATGATGCGGGCCATGGAAGGATCGCCAGCGTGCACGTAAGGCGACTAGATTAGCATTGCCGCAAGCCGTGCTCAGTGCGGTGCGCGTGCCAGTACCAGCAGGTGACGCTCGGCGCCCAGGCCGGGAATGCTCAGCGCGTGTACCGCGCGCACGGCGAAACCGGGAGGCAGGGCCGCGAGCTCGGCCTCCGGCCGTTGCCCCTTCAGCGCCAGCCAGATGCCGTCGGTTGCCAGCAGGTGCCCCGCCGCGCCCAGCATGTCGCCGACACTGGAGAGCGCACGCGAGGTGATGCAATCGAATTCGCCGCCCAGGTTCTCCATCCGATCCTGCACCGCTTTGACGTTGTCGAGCTTGAGGGTGCGGATTGCCTCACGCAGGAAGCGGACCTTCTTGCCATTGGCGTCCACCAGCGAGACCTGGATCCCGGGCATGGCGATCGCCAGGGGCATGCCGGGCAGCCCCGCACCGGTACCCAGGTCGGCGAGCCTCGGGCCACGGACGTAGGGCAATACGGCCAGGGAATCGAGCAGGTGGCGCACGACCATCTGCTGCGGGTCACGTACGGCAGTCAGGTTGTAGGTGTGGTTCCAGCGGGCCAGCAAGGCCTGGTAGTCAAGCAGGCGCCGGACGATGTCGTCGCCCAGCGCCAGGCCCAGGCTGTCGATGCCGGCGCGCAGCAGGGGTTCCAGGTGGTCCAGGTTCATGCGCTGTTGCAAGCCTCGTCGCCGCGACCCGGCTACCTTAACGGTACGGTTGGCGCGGGTACACCGACTGGGGTACAAAAGGAGACCCGCCGAAGCGGGCCGCATCCTCATCCAGGATGGCTCGAAGCGCTCCCCTTGGCGCGACGCTCTGCGGCGCCTGGCGCAAGCTCGGCAAGGTTCAGGCAGCCGTCGCCAACTCCACCCGGGTGACCATCATTCCGCGCTGGCGCAGCTCGTGATTGAGTTGTTGCTTGACCCGGCCATCCAGCACGCGCCCCAGGCGGCCATGCCCGTCCTCGTCCATGGTCTCGTTGCGCAATGCCGTCAGGACGCTGTTGCGGATGAGCTGTTCCGCCTCGGCCATGACCGGGTCGGCGCGCTCGGGCTCCAGCACCTGCCAGTACACCGTGCCCTGCAGGGGTTGGGTGCCGACTCCGGGATCCTCAAAGTGCAGGGTCTGTCCACCCAGATCGATACGGTTGGCCACGCGGTCGAGGCCGGGAACGACCCAATGCAGGCCAGGCTGCAATAGCCGCGGCGGCTGCTTGCCACGATGCACGCTGTAGACATGTCCTGCAGGAACGTATTTCAAGGCTGCGGCGATGGCGGCCAGGATCCCGGTGAGCATGCTGAGCGTGAGTATTGTCATGATATCAATCAATGAGTTGTCTAGACCCAATGCATCCAGCTCGAGGTGTAATGCACAAGTAGTCTGTAACACAACCGGTTAATGTGAACTTAACAAAATTTCACAAAGCCGTCCATAGGCACCGACAGATCGCCCGATGGGCTCAGGTCAGTACATCGGCCATGGCATGCGTGGCTCAAGCAGCCCCGTCCGACGAGCCTCCCGTGGCCAGGCCAAGCACGTTCCGTGCCGCCAGTGGAGTGGAGTTCGCCGGGCGCCCGGTATGGCGCCGGCGGCGCGTGGGTGTCGCCGTTTGTCGGGTGTCGTGCGGATGGGTGACCACCAGCGGCGCATACCGACGCGTCTGCCGTTCCTGGCGCGGCCGCACCGTGCTCAGTGCAGCCAGTGGCCTGCGCGGTGTCGTGGCGGCTGGACTGCCTGGACCGGCTCCTGCCCGGCATCGGCGACCAGGGTCAGGGTGCGCATCTCGTCCTCGGTGACCGGCTTGGCTTCCCAGTAGTGATTGACCGCCATCAGCACGTCGGGTACCTGCGCCAGGCATTCGTCGTATTCATCCTCGCCGAGCTTCTCGAACTGGACTTCGGCCCGCAGGATGCCCTCGTCCACGGCCAACGCCATGACCGGTCCCAGCAGTTCCATCAGGTGCGGATCCTGGGTCAGCCGTACTTCCCACAGGTCGGCGCGCAGATCGATGCCGCGACTGAAGCCCTCGCACCAGCCGGCAGCGGAGACAGTGGGGCCCGCCTCCATGTCCACCTCGCCGACGATGGGCGTATAGGCATCCACATCGAGCTCGGCGCTGATGGAATCATTGAGTTTGGCCAGCAGGGCCAACACGCGGTTGCCCTCCTGCTCGTCGGCGAACGGCTCATGCAGTACTTCGGGCAGCCATTCGTCGGGCAACACCGGCAATGGTCCCACGGCCAGGGCGCTGAGCAGGCCATGCACGCCATCGAGCAGCAGGGCGCCCTGCGCGGAGTGGCTGCGCAGGTAGCGATCAAGCTCCTGCAGCTCGGTTTCGTCCAGCGAACTGGGCCATTCGGTCTTGGCGGTCATCTCGGGTCGGCTATCCGGGCGAGTTCCAGGGTCACGGGTGCGTGGTCGGACGGGCGTTCCCAGCGGCGCGGTTCGCGGTCGATGGCGGCACTCGTGATCATTGACTTGAGTGCCTCGGCAACCAGGATCAAGTCGATACGCAAACCCATATTGCGGCGAAAGGCGCCCTGCCGGTAGTCCCACCAGCTGTAATGCCCGGCCTCCGGCTCCAGCACGCGGAAGCTGTCATGCAGGCCCAGGTCTGTGATGGCCTTCAGCGCGGCGCGCTCGGGCGGCGAGCACAGGATGGCGTCGCCCCATGCCGCCGGGTCGTAGACGTCGCGGTCGTCCGGGCAGATATTGAAATCCCCGAGTACCACCAGGTCGGGATGACGCGCCAGCTCATTGGCCAGGAAGGCTTTCACCGCGGCCATCCATTCCAGCTTGTAGGTGTATTTGGTATCGCCGACGGCCTTGCCGTTGACCACATACAGGTTCACCACGCGCAGCGGTCGGGCCACGCCCAGCGTCGAGGCCGGGATGGTGGCAGCCAGGATCCGGCGTTGCGGATCGTCCAGACCCGGGATGTCGGTGACCACGTCGACCAGGTTGCTGGCGGTGGTCTGCCGGGCCAGCAGGGCAACGCCGTTGTAGCTGCGCTGGCCGGAGAACACGGCCTGGTAACCCGCGGCGGCCAGTTCGGTGACGGGAAACTTCGCATCCTCCAGCTTGGTTTCCTGCAGGGCGACGAGGTCCGGCTGCGCCGCAGCGAGCCACTGGAGCAGGTGCGGCAGGCGTACGTTCAGCGAATTGACGTTCCATGAAGCAATCTTCATGGCCGCATTGTAGGCGATGTGCCGCTCCGGTCCGGCAGCCCGGCGAGGTGCGCGGACACAGCGGCCATGGCCACGCGCCGGGAATATCGGTGTTTCTGGTGTATGCTGCGCCGGCACGACTGCCGGATGACCGGCAGGTTGCTGCATGGTATTGCGGCCCACGCTGCGTTTGCAGTCGGCGGCAAATCGTCCAAACGCTTCAAAGGTAGGTTACATGTCGGATCGTCAAAGCGGTACAGTCAAGTGGTTCAACGACGCCAAGGGTTTTGGGTTCATCACCCCGGAAAGCGGTGATGACCTGTTCGTGCATTTTCGTGCGATCCAGGGCACCGGGTTCAAGTCGTTGCAGGAAGGCCAGCACGTCACTTTCATCGTGACCAAGGGCCAGAAAGGCCTGCAGGCAGAAGAAGTCCAGGTGGCCTGAGGTTTAACGTGGACTTGGGTTTGCAGCCCACACCAGAAAGGCCCGCTTCGGCGGGCCTTTCCTTTTGTGCATGGGCGCGGCACGAACGCCTGGCCGCAGAGTGCGCCGCCCTACCGTTCATTGCAAGTTCAACACTCGTTATTAATGTGTGCGTCTATTCGACATATGTCCAAGGACGTTCGCAATGAACAGAAGCCTACTTGCCGCTGCTCTGCTTGCCGTCTGCGCGAGCTTTGCCGCCCAGGCACAGGATGCCTCCACCGCGACCCAGAATGGCGGCTGGACAGGTTCCGGTGAATTCGGTTTTGCCTCGACCACCGGCAATACGCGCTCGCAGAATGTCGATGCAAAACTTGGCCTCAACCAGGAAAACGATCGCTGGAAGAATGCATTCTTCCTGGACGCCCTGCGTTCGAAGTCGCAGCAGAAGATCGTCGATGCGTCCGGGGCTACGGTGACCCAGTTCAACACTACGGCGAACCGCTACGACGGCGGTGCGTCGGTGGGTCTCAAGCTCGATCCGCGCAGCTACATCGTGGGCGCTGCCCGTTACGAGCACGATGAATTCGGTGCGAACCTCTGGCAGGGCGTGGTCTCGCTGGGCTATGGCTATATCGCATTGAAGACTGCCCGTACCGAGCTGTCCTTCGAAGTCGGCCCCGGCTACAAGCGCTATCAGCCGGCCACGGTCAGCATGCTGGTGGATGGCGAGGTGGTACGCCAGCACCAGCCTACGGTCAACGAGGCGGTTGGCCGCGGCCTGGTGAGCTACCGCTACAAGCTCACTGAAAACACCGCGTTCGAGGACAAGCTGCTGATGGAAGTCGGCTCCAAAGACAAGTATCTGCAAAACGACGCTGGCTTGTCGGTGACCATGACACGCAAGCTGGCCTTGAAGGTCGCACTGCAGGTCCGCCACCACAGCAATGTCCTGCCAGGCGTCAAGCGCACCGACACCTTGACCACCACCAATCTGGTCTACAACTTCTGACAGCCCCGCTCGCGACGGACGCCGCACCCGTGGGTCCGGCGGCCGTGTCGTATCGGTCGTGTGGCTGGCGTCGCCCGCGGTGACCATTGGGGCGCCCGCCGCTGGTGTTCAGGTTCCCAGCATGGCGCCGGCGCCTTGGGCCAGCAGCAGGTCCGCCACCCGTTGGCCGAGTTCGTCGGCGTGGCCGGCATCCATGCTGACCTCGGCGCGCAGCACGCGGCCGCTTTCCGGATCGCCGACCAGGCCCTGCAGGTGCAGGGTGTCGTTCTCGTGCGTGCACCAGGCGCCGATCGGTATGCTGCAACTGCCGCCGAGCGCGCGATTCAGCGCGCGCTCGGCGCTGACCGTGAGGCGGGTGTCCGCATCGTCCAACGCCGCCAGCAGGGACATCACTCTGCTGTCGGCCTGGCTGGCCTCGATGGCAATCGCGGCCTGGCCGGGTGCCGGCAACCAGGCAGGCGCCAGCAGGCGCGACCGGATGCGCGCGGCCAGGCCCAGGCGCTGCAGTCCGGCGCAGGCCAGCACGATGGCGTCGTAGTTGCCGGCATCGAGCTTGGCCAGCCGGGTGCCGACATTGCCGCGCAAGTCGAGTACTTCCACGTCCGGCCGCAGGCCACGGACCTGCGCGCGCCGGCGCAGCGAGGAAGTGCCCACGCGCGCGCCGCCAGGCAGCTCCGCCAGGGTCTGGAAGTGGTTGCTGACGAACGCGTCGGCGGCGTCGGCGCGCGGCAGGATGGCCGCAAGGGTGAACTCCGCATCCAGATGCGCAGGCACGTCCTTGAGCGAATGCACGGCCAGATCGGCGCGCCCCTCCAACATCGCCACTTCGAGCTCCTTGAGGAACAGGCCCTTGCCGCCAAGGGACGCCAGCGAGCGATCCTGGATCTCGTCGCCGCGGGTGGTCATCGGCACCAGCTCCACCTTGAGCTTCGGATACCTCCTACGCAGCAATCCGGCGACGTGTTCCGCCTGCCACAGGGCAAGCGCGCTTTTGCGCGTGGCAATGCGCAAGGTCGACGGGCTCATGCGGTACTCCTGGACGATCGGCAACGCTCTATTGTCGCGTAGTTGCGACCGCGTCGCGCGGAGGCCGCGGCCGCGTCCGGCGCGCCGGCCACGACATCCTGGCCAGCGCGCCGGGTCAGCTTCCCGTGGACCTGCAGGTCAGGCTGGCAGCCGTGGCGCCGGCGTGGCGCCCTCGGCGGCATCCTTGTGGTGATCCTGGGCCAGCAGCATGTAGAACGCCGGTACCACAAACAAGGTGAACAGCGTGCCGATGGCCAGGCCCGCGGAGATGACCAGCCCCATGTTGAAGCGGCCAGCGGCGCCGGCGCCGGCGGCAATCACCAGCGGCATGACACCGAGCACCATCGCCGCGGTCGTCATCAGCACCGGCCGCAGCCGGACGGCCGCGCCGTGTTCGATCGCCTCGCGCTTGGACATGCCGGCACGCTGCGAGTCGTTGGCAAACTGCACGATCAGGATACCGTGCTTGCTGATCAGACCCATCAGGGTGACGAGGCCAACCTCGGTATAGATGTTGAGGCTGGTGAACAGGTTGACGAAGATAAGCGCGCCAAACAAGGCCAGCGGTACCGAGACCAGGATCACGATGGGATCGCGCAGGCTGTTGAACTGCGCCGCCAGGGCCAGGAACACGATGATCACCGCAAACAGCAGCGTGGCGCCGAAGCCGCCCGCCTCGTGCACGAACTGGCGCGACTGGCCGGCGTAGTCGACGTTGTATCCGCTGGGCGCCACCTCGTGCACCAGGTCGCGCAGATAGGCCAGCGCGTCGCCTTGCGACATGCCCGAGACGCCGGAGATGGTCGCCGAGTTCAGCTGCTGGAAGCGGTTCAGCGACTGTGGCACCACCTGGTGGGTGATCCTGGCTACGGTGCTGGCCTGGATCAGGGAGCCGCCCGGTACGCGCAGGTAGTAGTTGAGTACCTGGTCCGGATTCAGCCGGTCGACCTGGAGCACCTGGGGAATGACCCGGTAGGAGCGGCCGGAAATCGAAAAATAGTTAACGTAGCCGCCGCCCAGGGCCGCGCCGAGCGAGGCGCCCACGTCGGCCTGGGTCATGCCCAGCGATGCAATCAGGTCATGGTCCAGGCTCACCGTGGCCTGCGGCTTGTCGACCTTCAGATCCGAATCGATGAAGTAGAACTTGCCGCTGGCCTGTGCCTTGTCCAGTACCTGGCTGGCCACCTCGTTGAGGTTGGCGAAAGGCTCCGTGGTGGTGATCACCACCTGGATCGGCAGGCCTTGCGCGCCCGGCAGCGACGGGAACTGGAACGCGGCGACACGGGCGCCGGCAATGCCGTTCCACTTCTGCTGCAACACCTGCTGCAGTTCGTGGGCGCTGCGGTGGCGCTCGTCCCAGGGCTTCAACACCACGCCGCCGATGCCCTGGTTGACCGTGGGCACGCCGGTGATCTGGAACATCTGCTCGTATTCCGGCAACTGCGCCGCCAGGTTGAACATCTGCGCGGAGTACACGTTCATCTGTTGCGCGGTTGCGTTTGGCGCGCCGACGATCTGTCCCACCACCACGCCCTGGTCCTCTTCCGGCGCCAGTTCCGATTGCGCGGTGATGCCCAGGGCAACGGTGGCCAGCAGCAACAGGACGGCCATGACGATCACCACCGGCCAGGTCGACAACACGTTGTGCAGCAGGCGCTGGTAGCCGTGGTGCACGCGGTCGAACTGACGGTCGATGAATTGCACGAAGCGGCCGCCTTCCTGCTCGGCACGGAAGAATTTGGACGTCAGCATCGGCGACAGGGTGAGGGCGACGATCGAGGACACCGCCACCGCACCGGCCAGGGTGAAGGCGAATTCGGTGAACAGCGCGCCAGTGAGGCCCTTCTGGAAACCGATCGGCACATACACCGCGACCAGCACCACGGTCATGGCAATGATTGGGCCGCCGAGCTCGCGCGCGGCGAGCAGCGCCGCCTGCAGCGGCGGCTTGCCTTCGTCCTTCATGTGCCGGTCGACGTTCTCCACCACGATGATGGCGTCATCCACCACCAGGCCAATGGCCAGCACCAGTGCCAGCAGGGTCAGCAGGTTGATCGAGTAGCCCAGCACCAGCATGACGAAGAACGCGCCGATCAGCGCCAGCGGCATGGCGATCACCGGGATGATCACCGCGCGCAGGCTGCCGAGGAACAGGAAGATCACGATGGTGACGATCAGCAGCGCCTCGACCAGGGTCTTGACCACTTCCCGGATCGAGCTGTTGACGAAGTCGGTGCCGTCGTAAACGATGATTCCGGTCAAACCATTCGGCAGTTGCTGCTGGATCTCCGGGAATGCGTCGCGCACGCGCTTGGCCACATCCAGCACGTTCGCATCAGGCGCCACCTTGATGCCGATGAACACCGAGCGCTTGCCGCTGAAGGCGACGTTGAAGTCGTAGTTTTCCGAACCCAGGGTGACCGTGGCCACGTCCTGCAGGCGGACGATGGCGCCGTCGACGTCGCGGATCGCGAGTTGCTTGAACTCGTCGACCGTGTGCAGGTTGCTGTCGGTGGTGAGGTCCACGGTCACCGCCTGGCCCTTGCTCGAGCCCACCGCGGCCAGGTAATTGTTTGCCGCCAGCGCGGCGTTGACGTCGCTCGCGGTCACTCCGTGCGCGGCCATCTTGGCCGGATCCAGCCAGGCGCGCAGCGCAAACTGGCGTGCGCCAAGCAGTTCCGCAGTCTGCACACCCTCGAGCGCATCGAGCTTGGGCTTGACCACACGGGCCAGATAGTCGGTGATGTTGTTGGTCGGCAGCACGTCGCTGTAGAAGCCGATATACATGGCGTCGACCGTCTGCCCGGTCTGCACGTTGAGCACCGGCTGCTGCGCCTGTGGCGGCAACTGGTTCTTCACCGAGTTGACCTGGGTGGTGATCTCGGTCAGCGCGCGGTTGGCATCGTAGTTCAGGCGCAGCGTCGCGGTGATCGTGGAGATGCCGGAAACGCTGCTGGAAGACAGGTAGTCAATGCCCTGCGCCTGCGAGACCGCCTGCTCAAGCGGCTGGGTGATGAAGCCGGCCATGGTCTGCGCGTCGGCACCGTAGTAGGCGGTGCTGATGGTGACCGTGGCGTTCTCGGTCTGTGGATACTGGCGCACGCTGAGGCTGGTGATGGCGCGCACGCCCAGCACCAGGATCAGCGCACTGACGACGATCGCCAGCACCGGCTTGTTGATGAACAGGTCGGTGAACTTCATCTTTTCGACTCACTGTTCCTGCGGTGTGGGCTGCATGTTGCTGGCCGGCTGCACGCTGTTGTCGATGATGATCGGTGCCCCGTTCTTCAGCTTGATCTGGCCGCTGGTCACCACGACGGTGCCGGGCTCGAGGCCCTTGACGACCGCCACCTGGTCGCCGCGGGTGTCGCCGAGGGTGACGAAGGTCTGCTGCACGGTCGCCGGCAGCGGCTTGCCCTGCTCGTCCTTGCCCTTGGACGGCTGCACCACGTAGACGGTGTCGCCATAGGGGTTGTAGACGATCGCGGCTTGCGGCAGGGTCAACCGCGGCCGCTGCTCGCCGACGCCCACGCTGAGTTTGGCGAACATGCCCGGGGTCAGGGCCTGGTCATGATTGGGCACCCGTGCCTCGACCTGCACGTTGCGGCTTTCGGGGTCGACGCGCGGGTTGATCGCGCTGATCTCGCCATCGAACGTGCGCCCGGCATAGGCATCGAGCGTCAGGTGCACACGCTGACCGACGTGCAGGCGACCCAGCTCGCGTTGCGGCAGGTTGAAGTCGACGAACAAGGAATCGAGCTGCTGCAGCGTGGCCACGGCGGTCCCGGCGCTGAGGTAGTCGCCCGGGCTCAAGGTGATGATGCCTGCACGTCCGGAGAACGGGGCGCGCAACTGCTTCTTGGCCACCAGCGCCTGTTGTTGGGCCACGGCGGCCTGCTTGGCCTTGAAATCGGCCGCCGCGGTGTCGTAGTCGGCCTGGCTGATCGCCTGGGCCGCCAGCTGTTGGCGCGCGCGGTCGAAGGTGAGCTTGGCAAGCTGGGCTGCGGCCTCGAACTGGTGCAGGGCGGCGACGTCGTCGCTGTCGCGCAGCTGCAGCAGCAGTTGGCCCTCCTTCACCTCCTGGCCAGACTTCAGGTTGACCGCGGTGACCACGCCGGCCACATCCATGGCCAGGTTGGCGCCATTGACGGCGCGCAGCGAGCCCACCGATTGCAACGCCGGCTGCCAGGCCTGCTCACTGGCCGTGACGGTGCTCACCGTCGCCGGCGTCGGCTTGGGCATGTTGTGCAGCATGCGCATCACCAACAACACCTTGATACCGGCGATCAGGGCAATCAGCAGCAGCACGCCGACGATCATCCACAGCATGCGTTTCCTGGTACTGGGTTTGTGTTCAGCGCGCGTGGACATGCGCGGTACTCCTGTGTGTGGTGCGGGCGGTCGGATGGGCAGTCGGGGCGGAGTGCGGGAACCTAGGGTTGCTGGTTGGCCACGTCGCCGGTGGCCTGCCAGCCGCCACCGAGCGCGGTGTACAGCGCCGCGGTATCGGCCAGACGTGCGGTACGCGCCTGGATCATGGCCAGACGTGCCTGCTGATGGCTGCGTTCGGCCTGCAGCAGCGCGAGATAGCCGGTGGCGCCAAGCTTGAACTGGTTGCGGGTCAGATCCAGCTGCTGCGCGGCAGCGTGTTCGGCGGTGGTTTGCGCCGCCAGGCCCTGGGCGTCGAACTGCAAGGCCTGCAGCGCGTCCGCCACGTTCTGGAACGCCGCCAGCACGGTTTGCTGCCAGTCGGCGGTTGCCTGGTCCAGGCCGGCCTGGGCAGCGCGTTTCTTGTGCCGCAGCTCGCCGCCGTGGAACAGCGGTTGGGTCAGACCGAGCCCCAGTGACCACGAGCGCGTGCCGGCGGCAAACAACTCGCCGGCATCGAGGGCCTGCGAGCCGCCGCTGGCCGACAGGGTGATCTGCGGCAGCAGCGCCGCGGTGGCCACGCCGACCTGGGCGGTGGCGGCATGCAGTTGCGCCGAGGCGGCGCGGATGTCCGGGCGCTGTTCGACCAGGCGCGAGGGCAGGCTGACCGGGATGTCGGTCGGCAGCTTGATCCCGTCCAGCTCGAGCGGGACCAGTTGCAGCTGCGCCGGCGTGGTGCCGAGGTAGGTCGCCAGCTGGTTGCGGGTGGCGGCGAGCTGGGCGCGCAGTGGTGGCAGGCTGGCCTCGGTGCTCGCCAGCTGGGTGCGTACCGCCAGCGTATCGGACAGCGACTTGGCGCCGATCCGCTGTTGCTGCTCGGCGATCTGCAGGCTCTGACGCTGGGCCGCGATGATGTCCTCGGTCGCCCGTACCTGTTCGCGCAGCGAAGCTTCCTGCAACGAGGCGGTGACCACGTTCGCGGCCAGCGTGAGATAAGTGGCGTCGGTGCGGGCGCGCTGCACGTCGGCCAGCGCTTCCTGGCTCTCGATCGTGCGCCGCGTACCGCCAAACAGGTCGAGGCCGTAGCTGACGTTGACCGACGCGTTGTAAACGGTCAGCGGCGGGAACTTGAAGGCACCGCCAAACGATGCCGCGGACTGCTTTTGCCGGGTGGCGCCGATGCCGGCGTCGACTCCCGGCCACAGCGTTCCGCCGGCGGCGCGGGCATTTTCCAACGCCTGGCGCAGCGCGGCCTGCGCCGAGGCGATGCTCGGGCTGTGGGCCAGGGCGCGGTCGACGCGGCGGACCAGTTCGGGGCTCCCGAACTGTGTCCACCACTGGGCCGGCACGTCACGGCCGTGCTGGAAACGCTGCACGTCGCTGGCGCCGTCGCTGCTGGCTCCGGTCGTTGCCGGCAGCGGCTGCGCCGTGTAGCGTTCGACGTCAGGCGCCGGCGGGCGCCGGTAATCGGGGCCCACCGCGCAGCCGGCGAGCGCGAGCATGCCTGCCAGCAGGAATGCGTTGCTGCAGCGTGCGGCGGAGCGTCTTTGAGGCAGGCTGATATGCAAGGGAGAGCCTTGGGCGGAAGCGTTGCGCGGCGCACAATACCATACTAAGCGGTATAGATATAGTCAGTACAAGAAATAAGTTTGAACGGGCGCCGGATGGCTGGCCAAAAGGAAGCCTGGACGGTGGGGGAAACCAGGCAGGCCGGGGTTTCCCCTTGCTCCCCTGCACTCAATCCCCGGCTAGCGGCGCTTCAACAAGGCCCGGGCCTTCTGCACCACGTGGTCCGCGCTGAAGCCGAACTCGCGCAGCAGCACGTCGCTGGGCGCGGAGGCGCCGAAGTGCTCGATGGAGAGCATGCCACCCTGCGGGCCGTAGTAACGTTCCCAGCCCTGGGCAATGCCGGCCTCCACCACCAGGCGGGCGCCGACCGCGGGCGGCAGCACGCTGTCGCGGTAGGTCTGGGGCTGCGCGTCGAACAGTTCCCAGCTCGGCATCGACACACAGCGCACCGCCACCTTGTCCTGCCGCAGCTGCTCCGCTGCGGCGAGGATCAGGCCCACTTCCGAGCCGGTACCGATCAGGATCAGCTCAGGATCCTTGCCCTGTTCCGGATCGAGCACATAGGCGCCCTGCTGCAGGCCGGCTGCGCTGGCGTAGCGCTGGCGGTCGATGGTCGGCAGGTTTTGCCGGCTCAGCGACAGCAGCACGGGCCGACCCTTGGAGTGCACGGCGACCTTCCAGGCTTCGGCGGTTTCGTTGGCGTCGGCGGGGCGGATCACCGTCAGGTTGGGGATCGCGCGCAAGCTCGCCAATTGTTCGATCGGCTGGTGCGTGGGGCCGTCTTCGCCAAGCGCGATGCTGTCGTGGGTGAAGACGTGCACTACGTGCAGGCCCATCAGGGCCGCCAGACGGATCGCCGGGCGCATGTAGTCGGAGAAGATCAGGAAGGTCGCGCCGTACGGCAGGAAGCCGCCATGCACCGCCAGGCCGTTGACGATCGCGCCCATCGCATGCTCGCGTACGCCGAAATGCAGGTTGCGGCCGGCGTAGCTCCAGCCGCCGCCGTCGGAGCCTTCCTTGTCCATGCCTGGTTGCAGCGGCGGGTTGAAGTCGCCCAGGCCGTTCAAGGCCGTGAACGTGGACGGGTCGAGGTCGGCCGAGCCGCCGGTCAAGGCCGGCAGTTTACCCGCGAACGCGTTCATCACCTTGCCGCCGGCGACGCGCGTGGACAGGCCCTTCCCGTCCGCGGGAAAAACCGGGATGTCGGCATCCCAGCCAGCCGGCAGCTCGCCCTGCAGGCGGGCGCGCAGTTCCGCGGCGAGATCGGGGAAAGCGGCGGCATAGGCGTCCATGCGCGCGGACCAGGCGGACTGCGCCTGCTGCCCGCGTGTCACGGCTTCACGGTAGTGTGCCAGCGCATCGTCCGGCACAAAGAAGTCCGGCGCCAATGGCCAGTTCAGCTTCTGCTTGGTCAGCTTCACGTCTTCGACACCGAGGGGCGAGCCGTGGGACTTGTAGCTGTCCTGCTTGGGCGAGCCGTAGCCGATGTGGGTACGCACCAGGATCAGGGATGGCCGCGCAGTATCGGCACGCGCTTCGTCCAGCGCGGCGTTGAGCGCGTCCAGATCGTTGCCGTCGTCGACGCGGATGGTCTGCCAGCCGTAGGCCGCGAAGCGCTTGCCGCGGTCCTCGGAGAACGTGATGTCGGCGCCGGCGGCCAGGGTCACCTCGTTGTCGTCGTACAGGCAGATGAGCTTGCCAAGCTGCAGGTGCCCCGCCAGCGACGCGGCCTCGGAGGCCACGCCTTCCATCAGGTCGCCGTCACTGACGATGGCCCAGGTGTGGTGGTCGATCACGGTGTGGCCGTCGCGGTTGTAGCGCGCGGCCAGATTGGCCTCGCCGATGGCCATGCCGACGGAGTTGGCCAAGCCCTGTCCCAGCGGCCCGGTGGTGACCTCGACGCCTGGCGTATGGCCGTACTCCGGATGGCCCGGGGTCTTGCTGCCCCACTGGCGGAAATGCTTGATGTCGTCCAGCGACACGTCATAGCCGGTGACGAACAGCAGGCTGTAGAGCAGGGCCGAGCCGTGCCCGGCGGAGAGCACGAAACGGTCGCGGTCGACCCAGTGCGGATCCTTCGGGTTGTACTTCATGTGCCGGGTCCACAGCGCGTAGGCCATGGGCGCCGCGTCCAGGGGCAGGCCCGGATGCCCGCTGTTCGCCCGTTGCACCATGTCCACCGACAGGAAGCGGAGCGTATTCACACATTGCTGGTCGAGGACGTTGGACATGGGTTTCTCCGGGTGGATTCGGTGGCGGGTAACTGCCTATTGTAGGTGCCCATCGCCGGGCGATGTTCCCGAAACCGGAGTCAGAGTGCACTTTCGCTGGGAGCGGCGGTCGCATCGACCGGTGCTGGCGTCGAAAGTGCACCCCGACCCCGATCTCGTCAGCCGAGCGCGGCGTCCACGATACGTTGCGCTTCCCCGAGCAGACTCTGCAGGTGGCTCCCGCTCTTGAAGCTTTCGGCGTAGATCTTGTAGATCGCCTCGGTGCCAGATGGGCGCGCCGCAAACCAGCCGCTGGCCGCCACGACCTTGATGCCGCCAATCGCCGCGCCGTTGCCGGGGGCCTTGTCCAGGACCTGCTCGATTTTCTCACCGGCGAGCTGCGTGTCCGTCACCTGTCCGGGGGAAAGCTTGGCCAGCCTGGCCTTTTGCGCCGGGGTCGCCGCCGCCTCGACGCGGTCGCTGAACGGCTTGCCGAGCTCGCCCGTCAGCTGCGCGTAGAGTTCGCCGGGATCCTTGCCGATGCGTGCGGTGATCTCGGCCGAGAGCAGGGCTGGCACCAGGCCGTCCTTGTCGGTGGTCCATACCGTCCCGTCGCGGCGCAGCAGCGAGGCGCCCGCGCTTTCCTCACAGCCGAAGCCGAGCGAGCCGTCGAACAGCCCGGCCGAGAACCATTTGAAACCGACGGGCACCTCGTACAACTGCCGCCCCAGGCGCTTGACCACGCGGTCGATCAGCGCGGTGCTGACCAGGGTCTTGCCGACCGCAGCCTGGACGCTCCATTGCGGCCGGTGCCGGAACAGGTAATCCACCAGCACCGACAGGTAATGGTTCGGCTCCATCAGGCCGCTGCTGCGCGTGACCACGCCGTGGCGGTCATGGTCGGTATCGCAGGCGAAGGCGATGTCGTATTTGTCCTTCAGGCCGATCAGGCGCTGCATGGCATAGCGCGATGAGGGGTCCATGCGGATCTTGCCGTCCCAGTCCACGCTCATGAACGCGAACTGCGGGTCGACCACATCGCTGACCACGGTGAGATCCAGTCCGTAGCGCTCGGCGATCGGCGCCCAGTAGTGCACGCCGGCACCGCCTAGCGGATCGACGCCCATGTGCACGCCGGCGGCGCGGATCGCGTCGAAGTCGACGACCTGGGCGAGGTCGGTGACGTAGGCGTCAAGGTAGTCGTGTTCGTGCGTGGTGGACGCTTTGCGCGCCTGGGCGTATGGCATGCGCTTGACGCCGGCGAGCTTCGCCTCCAGCAGCGCGTTCGCGCGCTGCTGGATCCAGCCGGTGATCTCGGTGTCCGCCGGGCCGCCGTTGGGCGGGTTGTACTTGAAGCCGCCGTTGTCCGGCGGGTTGTGCGACGGAGTGATGACGATGCCGTCGGCGAGACCGCTGCTGCGCCCGCGGTTGTAGACCAGGATCGCGTGCGATACCGCCGGCGTCGGGGTGAACTCGCCGCCGCGGGAAACCATGGTTTCCACGCCGTTCGCCGCCAGCACCTCCAATGCATTCTCGAACGCCGGCCCGGACAGCGCGTGGGTGTCGGCACCGATGAAGAGCGGCCCGTCGATGCCCTGGCCCTTGCGGTATTCGCAGATCGCCTGGCTGATGGCCAGGATGTGCGCGGCGTTGAAGCTGCGCGTGAAGGAGCTGCCGCGGTGGCCGGAGGTGCCGAAGGCCACGCGCTGCGTGGGCTCGGACGGGTCAGGCGCGAGTTCGCTGTATGCGGCGAGCAGCGCGGACACGTCGACGAGGATGGATTTGGGTGCGGGCTTGCCCGCGAGGGGGCTGATTTTCTGGCTCATGGTCTATTGCTGGTCGTGGCTGCGGTTGTGGCGTCGTCGCGCAGTGCGCGATAGCGCCGGATCAGCTCGTTCGTCGAGCCGTCGTGGTGCAGGGCCGGAGGCTCGGCGGCGGTGAGCTCGGCAATCGTGGCCTTGGCCAGCTGCTTGCCGAGCTCCACGCCCCACTGGTCGAAGGAATCGATGTCCCAGATCACGCCCTGCACGAATACGCTGTGCTCATAGAGCGCCACCAGGGTGCCGAGCGCGTACGGCGTGAGCCGCCGGGCGAGGATGGTCGTGCTTGGCCGGTTGCCCTCGAACGTGCGGTGCGGCACCAGCGCCTCGGCGACACCTTCGGCGCGCACCTGCGCCGCGGTCTTGCCGAAGGCCAGCGCCTCACCCTGGGCAATCAGGTTGGCGAGCAGCAGGTCGTGCTGGTCGCCGCCGCCTTCGCCATGCACCGGCACCGGGTTCAGGGTTTGCGCGAAGCCGATGAAATCGCAGGGCACCAGGCGCGTGCCCTGGTGCAGCAGCTGGTAGAACGAGTGCTGGCCGTTCGTGCCCGGCTCACCCCAGTAGATCGGCCCGGTGCTGTAGCCGACCGGCGCGCCTTCCCGGGTGACGTGCTTGCCGTTGCTCTCCATGGTCAGCTGCTGCAGGTAGGCGGGAAAGCGCTTCAGGTACTGCTCGTAGGGCAGCACGGCCACCGTCGTCGCGCCCAGGAAATTGCTGTTCCACACCGCGAGCAGCCCCATCAGGGCCGGCAGGTTGCGCGCCAGCGGCGTGCTGCGGAAATGTTCGTCCATGGCATGGAAGCCGGCCAGCATCTCCTCGAAGCGTGCCGTGCCGATCGCCAGCATGGTGGACAGGCCGATGGCCGAGTCCATCGAATAGCGGCCGCCGACCCAGTCCCAGAAGCCGAACATGTTCTCGGCGGCGATGCCGAACTTCGCCACTTCGTCCGCGTTCGTCGAGACGGCCACGAAATGGCTGGCGACCGCCTGCTCGTCGCCCAGCGCGGCCAGACACCAGCGCCGTGCGGCATGGGCGTTGGTCAGCGTCTCCAGCGTGGTGAAGGTCTTGGAGCAGATGATGAACAGGGTTTCGGCGGCATCGAGGTCGCGCGTGGCCTCGCTGAAATCGGTGCCGTCGACGTTGGATACGAAGCGGAACGTCATGTCGCGGTCGCTGTAGGCGCGCAGCGCCTCGTAGGCCATGACCGGGCCGAGGTCGGAGCCGCCGATGCCGATGCTGATGACGTTGCGCAGGCGCTTGCCGGTGTGCCCGCGTCGCTCGCCGCCGCGCACGCCCTCGCTGAACGCGGCCATGCGGTCGAGCACGGCATGCACGTCGGGCACCACGTCATGTCCGCGCACCAGGATCTTCTCGCCCCTGGGGGCACGCAGGGCCACGTGCAGCGCCGGCCGGTCCTCGCTGGTGTTGATGGCGTCGCCGCGGAACATGGCGGCAATCCGCTGCGGCAGGCCGCAGGCCTGTGCCAGCGCGTCGAGCAGGCCGATGGTCTCGGCGTCGACGCGCTGTTTGGCATAGTCCAGGTACAACCCGGCAGCCTCGGCGCTGAAGCGCTCGCCGCGCTTCGGGTCGTCGGCAAAGAACTCGCGCAGGTGCCGGTGGCCGATCTGCGCGGCATGCCGTTGCAGTGCCTGCCACTGCGGGCGCGCAGCGAGTTCCACTGTGCTCACGATGATTTCCTGCCGGAAGCGCCGGAATCAAGTGCACCGGCCTTGTCGACGAGGCGCTGCAGCAGCTCCTTCCAGGACTTCACGAAGGCGGCGGCACCGTCGCGTTGCAGCTTCTCGGCGAGCGCGTCGATGTCCACACCGGAGGCGGCGATCCTGGCCACCACCGCGTCGGCATCACCGCCGTCGACCGGCATGGCGTTGCCGACCGTGCCGTGATCGGCGAACGCGAGCAGGGTCTTGTCCGGGATGGTGTTGATCGTGTCCGGTGCCGCCAGGGCGTCGACGTACATGGTGTCGGGGGCAGCTGGATCCTTGGTGCCGGTGCTGGCCCACAGCACGCGCTGTACCGGGGCACCGGCGGCAGCCAGTTTCTTCCAGCGTGGCGAGGCCAGCAGTTCACGGTAGGCGCGGTAGGTCTGCCGGGCCACGGCGATGCCGAGCTGGTTGTGCAGTTCCTCCGGCAGCTGGGGGTTGGCGGCGACGTCCCAGCGGCTGACGAACAGCGAGGCCACGGAGTGCACGCGGGGATCGAGCCCGACCTTGAGGCGCCGCTCGATGCCGCGCATGTAGGCCTCGGCCACAGCCTGGTATTGCGCGGCGGAGAACAGCAAGGTGACGTTGGTCGGCACGCCGGCGTAGATGCTCTCCTCGATCGCCGGTACGCCTGCGCGCGTGCCGGGAATCTTGACCAGCAGGTTCGCGCACTGCGCCTGGTTGTGGATACGCCGCGCCGCGGCGATGCTGCCTGCAGTGTCACCGGCCAGCAGCGGCGAGACCTCCATCGATACCCAGCCGTCCATGTGTCCGCTCGCGGTGAAAGCCGGCTCGAACAGTTTGGCGGCGCCGCGCAGGTCGTCCAGCGCCAGGTCGATGAACAGGGCCTCGCCGGACAGGCCGCGCCGCAAGCCGTCGCGGATGCCGGCGTCGTAGGCGCTGCCGCTGCCGATGGCCTTGTCGAAGATGCTGGGGTTGGACGTCAGGCCGGTGATGGAGTCCTCGGCGATGTAGCGCGCGAGCGTGCCGTCGTCCAGCAGGCTGCGGGTGATGTTGTCCAGCCACAGGCTCTGGCCCATCTGGTGGAGTGCTTGGGTGGCTTGCATGGGTATCTCCTTGCAGCGTGCAGGCGCTGCGATCAAATGCCGGCCAGCGGCACGGCCGCTGCGGCGCGCCCGAAGCCGTCGGACGCAAAACCACGGATGTCGCCGATGCGCTCCACCTGGAGGTCCGGCGCGGGCTCGATATCCGGCCCCGCTTGCTGCGCGTAGTGGCCCTGGCGCACGAACACCGTGGTCAACCGTGCACCCATGAGCCGCTTCATCTGTGCCAGTACCTGCGCCTTGTCGTCGAGCATCACGTAGTGGCCCGCCGGATAGCGCTTCTGTACCGCATCGAGCATGTCCTGCTTGTGCACGAAGACCATCACCTCGCCATGCAACGCTTCCCAGAGCCCGCTGCGCCGGATCTTGTGCGGCTGCAGGACGGCGTCGCCGTCAGACAGGATGGCCGTGGTGCCGAGCGCCTGCAGGTGCGTGACGGCTTCCAGCGCCTGCGGGTACAGGTTGTCGGCGTAGCCGTAGGTCAGTATCCATTCGCCCAGCCGCAGGATCGCCGGCTCGGCTTCGCGCTCCAGGCGCAGCTGTTGCAGGGCGCCGAAGTAATCGGCGTAACCCACTTCGTCGCGCAGCGCTTCGTACAGATGCCAGTAGCGGTCGCGGCCGTCCGCACCGAAGTCGTCCTGCAGGCGTGCGCCCAGGTCGGCGGCGAAACGGTCGTTGTCGAACAAGGTGTTGTCGACGTCCACCAGGAACACGCAGCAGTCGTCTGGAGCGCCGCGGCTCAGCATGGCTTGGTGGCCTCGGCAGCGGGGTCGTGCCAGCCCTCGGCGCTGCTCACGATGTGCTGGGCCGCGGCCGGGCCCCAGCTGCCCGGCTCGTAGAGTTCCACCCCATGCTCGTGTTTCAGGGCAGGGTCCACCACCGCCCACGCCGCTTCCACGCTCTCGTCGCTGGTGAACAGGGCGTTGTCGCCGCGCAGGGCGTCACCCAGCAGGCGTTCGTAGGGCGACTTGACCGGTCCCGGGCGATGCCGCGCAACCAGCTCCACCGGCTCGCCCTGCATGGTCTCGCCGGCGCGCTTGACGCGCATGCCTTCGGCAATGACCACGTCGGGGCTGAGGCGGAAGCGGAAGTAGTTCGACAATGGCGGGGTGATCGGGTCGAAGATCGACAGCGGTGGCGGCTTCATGTCCACCACCACCTCGGTGGTGGTGATCGGCAGGTGCTTGCCGGCGCGGATGTAGAAAGGCACGCCGGCCCAGCGCCAGGTGTCGATGTGCAGCGCCAGGGCCACGAAGGTTTCGATGTCCGAATCGGCGGCAACGCCTGCGACCCCGCGGTAGCCCTTGAATTGCCCGCGCACCACGTCGCGCGGATTGAGCGGGCGCATGGCGCGGAACAGGCGCAGCTTTTCCGCGCGCAGCGAGGTCGGGTCGCTGCCCACCGGGGCATCCATCGCCAGCAGTGAGGTGACCTGCAGCAGGTGGTTCTGCAGCACATCACGGATGGCGCCGACGCTGTCGTAGAACGCACCGCGACCGGCCACGCCAAAACTCTCGGCCATGGTGATCTGCACGCTGTCGACGTAGCGGTTGTTCCACACCGGCTCCAGCACGGTATTGGCGAAGCGGAAGTACAGCAGGTTCTGCACCGGCTCCTTGCCCAGGTAATGGTCGATGCGGAAGATCGACGACTCGGGAAATACCTCGTGCAGGGTGCGGTTGAGCTGCCGGGCCGAGGCCAGGTCGCGGCCGAAGGGCTTTTCCACCACCACGCGCGCATCGCCCGCGCAGCTGGCCTGCTTGAGGTTCGTCACCACCGTGGAGAAGAAGCTGGGTGGAATGGCCAGATAATGCAGTGGCCGCTTGGCCGCGCCAAGCACGTGGCGCAGTTTGGTGAACGTGGCCGGGTCGTTGTAGTCGCCGTCGACATAGTCGAGGTGGCTGGCCAGCTGCGCGAATGCCTGTTCGTCGACGCTGCCACCACTGTCCTGGGCCGCCTGGGCGAGGCTGTCGTGCGCGCGCTGGCGCAGTTTTGCGACGCTCCAGCCCGAATGCGCCACGCCGATGATCGGCATGTCCAGTTCGCCGTGTTGGGTCAGTGCCTGCAGCGCGGGGAAGATCTTCTTGTAGGCAAGGTCGCCGGTGGCGCCGAAGAAAACCAACGCATCCGAACGGGGTGTAGCCATGACGGTCAGGTGCTCCATACCAGGGAAGGGACGTGGCGTCGTCGATGGGCGGCGCTGATCACCCGGAGCATGCATCTTGCCACCGTTGTCCGGGACCCGCGGCGAGACGGCAAGTGTGCACGCAGGCAGGTGAAGCATGCGTGTGCCCATGGTCACACGCATGCCGGCGCAGCCACGATGCAGCCACTCCACTCCGCATGATCGCGATACGATGGCAGGACATGGTCAGCGGCGGAAGGCGGGTTCAGGCATGAATGCAGCATCCGACAAGACGCCGACGCCCGGGGACATCGGCCAGGCCCGCCAGCGCCTTGGCGAGCGCATCCGCGAAACCCCGGTGTGGGCGTGGCGTGGCGACTCCATTGCCGCGGCCGCCGGGCCGCGCACCCAGGTCCTGCTGAAACTCGAATTGTTCCAGTACACCGGCACGTTCAAGGCCCGCGGCGCGCTGCTGAACACGCTGGCACTGGACGAAGGGGCGAGGAGCCGTGGGGTGACCGCGGTGAGCGCCGGCAACCATGCCATCGCCACCGCCTTTGCCGCGCGCGTGGTCGGCACCAGCGCCAAGGTGGTCATGCCGAAGACGGCCAATCCGGCGCGGGTTGCCGCGTGTCGTGCCTATGGCGCTGAGGTCGTGCTGACCGACGACGTGTATGCCGCGTTCGAGGAGGTCGAGCGCATCCGCAAGGAGGAAGGCCGCAGCTTCGTGCACCCGTTCGAGGGCGAGTTGACCGTGCTTGGCACCGCCACGGTGGGCTACGAACTGGCGCGGCAGGCGCGGGATCTGGACGCGGTGATCGTGCCCATCGGTGGCGGCGGACTGATAGCCGGCATTGCCTGCGCAGTGAAGCAGATGCAGCCGCAATGCAAGGTTTACGGTGTCGAGCCGGTTGGCGCCGACAGCATGAGCCGCAGTTTCCGCGCCGGTGCGCCGCAGCGGCTGGAACGCGTCGACACCATCGCCGACAGCCTGGCCGCGCCGTACGCCTTGCCATACACCTATGGCTTGGCGCGACGCTTCGTCGACGACATCGTCACCATTCCCGACGCGGCCATGCAGCACGCCATGGGCCTGCTGTTCGCCGACATGAAACTCGCCGTCGAACCGGCCGCTGCCGCCGCCACGGCCGCGCTGTGCGGTCCGTTACGCCAGCGTCTTGAAGGCCAGCGGGTGGCGGTGATCGTGTGCGGATCGAACATCGACCTGCCAAGTTTCGCCCGACAGGCACTGGCCGGGCCCGTGCCACCGCAGGCACCCTGAACACGGCACGCGCACGGCGGGCTGTACCATGCCGGGCATGGACATCTTCAAGACCTTCAGCTTCGAGGCGGCGCACCGCCTGCCGCATGTGCCGGCCGGACACAAGTGCGCGCGCCTGCATGGCCACTCGTTCGTGGTGGAGATCCATGTCGCTGGACCGCTAGCGGCCGACAGCGGCTGGGTGCTCGACTTCGCGGACATCAAGCAGGCGTTCCGGCCCTTGCATGAGTTGCTCGACCACCACTATCTCAACGAGGTCGAAGGTCTGGACAATCCCACCAGCGAACGCATCGCCATCTGGCTGTGGGAGAGGTTGCAACCGAGCCTGCCACTGCTGTCCGAGGTCGTGGTGCGCGAAACCTGCACCTCGGGCTGCCGCTACCGTGGCGAACGTGGGGATCTGCCGGCTTGATGCCCGCGTATGCGGCGGCGCAACGAATGTGGTTGACGACGCAATTCATTGACAATAATGAATTTTAACTAAATACAAGACGGCGGCTGGCAGAATATGTTGCATTGCACAAAAGAACTTGCTAGAGTGTGCCTCAACAACCCACCCTTGTGAGGACACCACCATGACCCAGCAACTCAACAACCAGCTGTTCACCTTCACCAAGCAGTTCACCGACAACGCGTTCAAGGCCCAGGCCCTGGCGCTGAAGAGCCTGGAGGCCGTCGCCGGCAAGCAGCTCAAGGCGCTCGAGGTGCAGAGCCAGGTTTCCGCCGAGTTCGTGGCCGAAGCCATGGATACCCGTGATGTCGACGGCCTGCGCAGCCTGTGGGAAAAGGGCGCCGCCCTGAGCCGTGAGAGCGCCGAGCGTTCGGTTGCCCTGTCGCAGGAAATCCTGGCGATCACGCAGAAGACCGCCGAGTCGCTGAACGCCCTGCTGCAGGAGCAGCGCCAGGCCGCCAACGATGCAGTTGCCGCCCCGGTTGCCGCTGCCAAGAAGGCTGCCAAGTAAGCAGGCACAGCTGCAGGCGGCGTGTCGTTTTGCCGCATGAAAAAGCCGGGCCCAAGGTCCGGCTTTTTCATGCCCGGCTGCGGGATGTCCGCACCCTGGCGATCCCGTCGCATGGTCGTTTCAGGCTGCCAGCGCGCCGGCGCAAGTGGCCGCCGCGGCGGCCTCGCCAGTTTGTGAAAGCAGACGCGTGCTGTTAAACTTCAAAGGCTTTGTGGCGCGGTTTCCAGTTTGGTTTCGGTGCAGCGTCCAGGCCGGGTCCGGTTGGCGGATGAGTCCAGATGATCAACTCCATTGCTGCAAGTCGCCGTTTGGCGACGCGTGTGCTGGCGTGGCAGCTGGTGCTGGTCCTGGCGGCCGCCGCGCTGTTCTTGTTGCAGGGCGTGCGCGCGGCATCGGCGGTGACACTGGGCGGGATGCTGGTCGTGCTGGGAACGGCGGTGCTGGGCCTGCGCTTGTTCGCCGGCCGGCAACGGGTTGGTGCAGGCATGGCGTTGGTCGATCTGCTGGTCGGCATGGCGTTGAAATGGATGGTTTTCATCGTGGGCTTGTATGTGTTGCTGGCGCTTTGGCGGATGCCCGCCCTGGCGGTACTGGCGGGCATGGGAGCGGCCATGGCGGTTAATTTGTTCGCACTGCGATTCAAG
>Ga0209941_1000420_pt1 | contig 54616 bp, 35 predicted proteins | sample ThiBiot_300_plan_FD_183945 | JGI IMG/M metagenome (GOLD analysis project Ga0209941, IMG submission 183945) | Wastewater bioreactor microbial communities from Cape Town, South Africa - Thiocy_solids_1 (SPAdes) | ecosystem: Engineered > Bioremediation > Thiocyanate > Unclassified | place: South...
CGCGGTCACCACCAGCACCGGCAGGCCCTTGCCGCGGCGGCGCAGGCGCTGCAGCACCTCGCTGCCATCCAGCCCCGGCAGGCCCAGGTCCAGCACCAGCAGGTCGTAGCCGTGATCGCGCAGCGCGACATCGGCCTGGCCACCGTCCGCCAGGTGGTCGACGGCGTGCCCGCCCTGGCGCAGCGAGGTGCGGATGCCCTCGGCGATGGAGGGATCGTCTTCCACCAGCAGGATGCGCATGGAGACTCCGGTACGGGGAGAAAGCGGCGGCACGACGCCCGGCTGCCATTCTGGCGCGCAATTCGCCCGGCCGTGCCGCTCGTTGACCACGCCGGCGGCGCGAGGTTCACGCCGGCGCGATTTCAGTGCCTGTGAAGAAAACCACTTCCTGTGGTTTTCTTCCATCGCGGGTCCGGTACATGCCCGGACTCGCTCACGCAGATCGGGCACCTGCGTGCCCGACCTGCGCCCGGCCATCCATGGCCGTGCTTCGAGGTTGCAAAAATCACAACCTCTCAGTCCGCCACGTGGAAGCGCACGGCGCTGAAGGCGCCGTCGCGGGTCAGCGCGGTGACGGTGTGCGGGCCGGCCCGGTGCAGCACGAGGGATTGGGCGGCGGCGCCCACGCTGCTGCCCTGCAGACGGCCGTCGAGCAGCCATTGCACCTCGCCGTCGGCGCCGAGTGCGCGCAGGGTCACGCGCAGCGGCTGGTCGCTGTTCGGCGCACGACGCAGGGTGACGCCGCTGGCCAGGCCGGTGATGCGGATCGGCGTGGCGCGGTCCAGCGAATCGGGGGCGCAGCCGGGGGCGAGCGGCGGCAGCGCGGCGGCAGCGCGGTCGTCGACGCCGAGCCACGGCGTGGCCAGCGCAGGCCAGCGCGCGAGCTGGATCGTGCGCTCGTGCGCGGCGTGGCAGGCGCCGCTGAGGCGCTGGCCTTTGGCGTCGACGCGCAGGCTGAGCAGGCCGGCGGACCACGCGCCGAGGTCGCGCTCGGCGAAGGTGGGCGGCAGCGCGTCGTCGAGCACCCAGGCGCTGCGCCGCTGGCGGCACAGGCTGGCCGGGGTGTTTTCGAGCGTGCCGCCCAGCGGCCAGCAGATGTCGCGACGGCTGACGCTGGCCGGTTGCGCGCGGGCGTGGCCGCCGCGCGCGGGCAGCATGTCGACGATCCGGAACAGCAGCGGCAGCGCGGTTACCGCGCCGTACTGGCCGGGCGAGGGCGTGCCGTCCGGGCGGCCGATCCACACGCCGACGGTCCAGCGGTCGGTGACGCCGATCGACCAGGCGTCGCGGTAGCCGTAGCTGGTGCCGGTCTTCCACGCCACCGTGGCGTGGCGGTTGATCGCGCCGGCCAGCGGGCCGCCTTCGACGTCGGCGGGGTTGCTGGCCAGGATGTCGCGGATGATCCACGCCGCGCCGCTGGACAGCAGCCGGCGCGGCCGCGCGGCTTGCTCCTTCGTGTAGCGCGGCGTGCCGGCGATGCCGCCGTTGGCCAGCGCGGTGTACGCGCCGACCAGGTTCTCCAGCCGGGTGGCGGTGCCGCCCAGGATGATCGACAGGTTCGGCTGCGCGCCCGCCGGCAGGCCGAGGTCCATGCCGCCCGCGGCCAGCCGCGCCATGAAGCGCGCCGGCCCGACGCGATCGAGCACGTCCACCGCCGGCACGTTGAGCGAGCGCTGCAAGGCCTCCGCCGCGCTGACCGGGCCGGAGAACGCCTCGTCGAAATTGCCCGGCTTGTAGCCGCCGAAATCCTGCGGCGCGTCGACCAGCAGGCTCTGCGAGGTGATCAGGCCGTCGTCCAGCGCCAGGCCGTACAGGAACGGCTTGAGCGTGGAGCCGGGCGAGCGCGGTGCGGCGACCATGTCGATGTAGCCGTGCCGCTGCGGGTTGGCGAAGTCGCTGGTGCCGACGTAGACGCGCGCCTCCAGCGTGGCGTTGTCGACCACCAGCAAGGCGGCCGAGGTGTGCGCCGGCAGCCGCGACAGATACGTGCTCACCCGATCCTCGGCGGCGCGCTGCAGGTTGGCGTCGATGGTGCTGGTGATGCGCCGCGCCCGCGGCTGTTCGCGATGCAGCCGCTCGGCCAGCAAGGCGGCGGACAGCGGCGCGCGCAGCGAGCGCGCCACCACCGGCTCGATCGCCGCATCGCGCACCTGTGCCGCACTCCACACGCCGAGGTCGCGCATGCGACGCAGCACCTTGTCGCGCGCGGCACGTGCGGCTTGCGGATGGCGATCCGGCCGCAACCGGCTCGGCGATTGCGGCAGCACGGCCAGCAGCGCCGCCTCGGCGTGCGACAGCCGCGTCGCCGGCTTGCCCAGGTACGCCCACGACGCCGCCTCGACGCCCTCGATCGGACCGCCGAACGGGGCGTGGTTGAGGTACAGGTCGAGGATCTGCGCCTTCGACAGATGCGCTTCGAGCTGCAGCGCGCGGAAGATCTGCACCAGTTTGCCGCGGAAGGTATGCGGGCCGAACTCAGACGAGATGGGCTGGATGATCCGCGCCACCTGCATGGTCAGCGTCGACCCGCCCGAGACGATGCGACCGTGCACGAGGCCGCCGGCCAGTCCGCGCAGCAGCGCATAGGGATTGACGCCGGGGTGGCGGTAGAACCAGCGGTCCTCGTAGTTCAGCAGCGCCTGCAGGTACAACGGCGAGACCTGTTTCGCCGTGGTCGGGTAGCGCCACACGCCGTCGCTGTCGGCAAACGCGCGCAGCGGCGTGCCGTCGCGCGCCAGCACTACCGTGCTGCCGGTGTCGGGGGCGGGCAGGTGGAGCGGGAATGCCCGGTCAAGGATGAAGGCTGCAAGCAGCAGCACGGCCAAGGCGATACCGCTGGCGCGCAGCCAGCGCCGTGCGCGGGAGCGGCGTGGCGAGCCGGTTGTGGAAGCTGGAGTGTTCATGCGCCCTTTGTTGCAGGAGCCCGCTGGCGGGCGATGCTCTTGTCTTGAATTTCCGACCTGGACATCAGAGCAAGGGCATCGCCCGCCAGCGGGCTCCTGCACGCAACACATGCATGTACGGTGGCGTTACGGCTCGACCACGCTGATCTTCGCCGGCTCGGCCTTGCCGATGCCGCGCACCGCCGGGCGATACATGTCCTCCACCAGCGGCGGCGGCACGGTGTAGCTGCCCGGCGTCACCGCGCGCACCAGGTAGAACACGCGGGCCTTGTCGCCGCGGCGCAGGTTCAGCGCGGCGGCGTAGCGGTCGTCGCGGTATTCCTCGTGCACGGTTTCCGCCGCCGCCGCGTGCTGGTCCAGGTCGATGCCGTCGATCACTACGCCGGCCCACTGCTGCGCGCCGCCGAGGTTGAGGTTCTCCACCTCCAGCCCGCCGGGCAGCAGGTCGGTGACCAGCGCGTCGGGGATGTCCATGCGCGATTCGATGGCCAGCTCGACGATCAGCGTGTCGCCTTCCTTCAACTGGCTGCCGGTCCACGGCTTGCCGTCGGTGGTGAACCAACTGCGGCGTACGTCGATCTGGCTGGCGTCGGCCGCGGGCGCCTGCTGCGGAATGCCGGCCACGTCGAGCGTGGCGAAGATCGCCGCGTCGCTGGTCGGCTGCACGCTGACCCCGGCGGCGAGGTCGGCAGCGCCGAGTTCGCGGCTCCACACGCGGCTGTCCGGCGCGCTTTCGAGCTTGCCGGCCACGATCATGGTGGCGGCCAGCGGCGCGTTGCTCTTCGCATCGAACGCCGCCGCCACGCGCGCGATCGCGGCCTGCTCCTGCGTGCTGAGATACGACCACGACCAGCGGTAATTCTTGTCCTGCTGCTGGCGCACGCGCACGTTGGCGGTGGCGTTGCGTGCCCAATCCACGAGCTTGGCGTCATACGCCGGCTTGCTCATGCCGTAGGTGTGGGTGAGCGCGACCATCAGCGCCAGGTCGCGCAGTTCGGAGCCGTAGTCGCCGACATACCACGGGCGCTCCTTGCTCCAGGCGAAGGCCTCGTCGATCGCCTTCTGCGCGCGCTCGTTGTCGCCCATCAGCTTGAACGCGACGGCGAAGTGCACCAGCGGCAGTGGCGCCACCAGCTTCTGCCGCTCGTTGTCGAAGATCGCGCGCAGCGTGCCCAGCGGCGCGCGGTTGACGCGGGCCAGCACGAAGCCGGAGTAGGCCTCGTCGGCAAGCCGCATGTGGTCGTGGTGCTCGTAGCTGTAGTACGGATGGCCGCCGGCGAGCAGATCGTCGTTGAGTCGCTGCAGCGATTTCTGCAGCACGTCCTGCGGCACGGCGAAACCGGCGTCGCGCGCATCGAGCATGAAGTCCACCACGTACGGCGTGGTGAAGGTGACGATCGGACTGGTGCCGCCCCAGAAGCTGAAGTGGCCGTTGCTGGCCTGGAACGAGGCGATCCGCGACAGCGCGCCGTCCACCGCGGCCTTGCGCACGGCGTCGCTCATCACCGGCGCACCCAATGCCTTGGCGGTGGCGCCGTCCAGGATCAGGGCGGCATAGCCCTTGCTGGTGGTCTGCTCGATGCAGCCGTACGGGTAGCGCAGCATGTCGCGCAGCGCGGCGGCGTACGGCAGCGGCGGCAAGGTGCTCAGGGTGAGCCGAGCTTTCACCGTGGCCGGCAGCAGGCCGGCGATCGCGGCGGCGCCGAAGTGCTCGCCCTTGCCCGCTTCCAGCGCCATGGGCGTGGTGCTCACCGTTTCCGGCCAGGCCGGGCGTACCGCGAATTCGAAATGGCGGTCGACCTGGTAATCGTTGAGCTCGGCGTGGATGTCGACCGTCGCCACCGCGGCGCCGGCCTGCGCCGTCACCGGCATCTTCAGCGTGGTGCCGGCGCCATCTTTCAACGGCACGCTTTGCGTGGCCTTGTCGACGGTGATCAGGCCGCCGCCCTTGACGCTGACCCTGGCGGTGCCGTCCTTGCCGGAGAGGTTCTTCAGATCCAGGCTGATCGTCGCCTGGTCGCCGGCCGCCATCACCCGTGGCGTGCTCGGCTCGACCACCAGCGGCGCGCGTACGGTGACGTTGCCGTCGGCATTGCCGTAGCGGCTGTCGGTGTACGCCAGCGCGGCCAGGCGCAGGCTGCCGTTGAAGTCGGGCACGTCGACGCGCAGCGTCGCCTTGCCCTGCGCGTCGAACGCCACCGGGCCGCTGAAGAGGTCGACAATCCGCACTTTCGGATTGAGCCGCGCGGCCTTGGGCAGTGCCGCGCCGCTCATGTCGCCGCCGTAGCGCAGCTTGGCTTCGGCACCGTCCATCGCCTCGATCAGGCGGCTGTACAGGTCGTAGGCGTCGATGCCGAGCGCGCGCTTGGCGAACAGCCAGGCCCACGCATCGGGCACCGGGTAGTTGGTGATGTTGAGCACGCCCTGGTCGACCGCCGACAGCGTGACGAAGGCCTGCTGTCCGGCCAGACCAGTGGCCTGCACGCCGACCTCGAGCGGGTTGCCCGGGCGCATCAGCGCGGGCGCGTCGAGCTTGAGCGGGATGCGCCGGTCGTTGCGGTCCATCGCCACGTATTCCACGCCCATCGCACGCGCCGGCGTGGTGTGCTCGGCCGCTTCACCGCCGCGGAACACCAGCGCGGTGACGTAGACGTCGTGGCGCTCCCAGTCCTTCGTCACCGGGATCTCGAACACCGCACCGGCTTTCGCCTCGATGTTCTTCGTGTAGAGCAGATGATCCGATTCCACCAGCAGCACGCCGGGGCCGGGCTGCGGCGGCGTCACCGTGACTTTCATGGTGTCGCCGGCGCGGTAGCGCGCCTTGTCCAGCTGCAGCTTGACCTTGTCCGGGCGCGCCTCCTTGCCCAGGTTCTCGTCGTCCCAGCTGTAGCCGGCGAAGAACGGGAACACCGTGGTGAGTTTCGTCTCCGGGTCGTACACCTCGACGCGGTAGCTGCCCCACTGCACCGGGAATTCCACGTGGGCGGACTGGCCGGCGGCCACGTCGATGTCCTTCTCGTCGATCAGCTGCAGGCGCTGGTTCGCATTCGACTGCCAGCCGCCGTCGCGCTCGTAGAGCCAGTAGAAATCGCGCAACTCGCGCTGCAAACGCACCTTCAGATGCGCGCCGGCGATCAGTGCGCCGTCGACGTTCGCCCGCACGATCTCGAAACCGGCCGGCGCCTCGCTCTCGGCGCCCTGCTTCGGATCGAACAGCGGGCGCACGCCGACCAGCGCGTCGGCCGGCCAATAGGTGCGCTTGAGCAGCCGGGTCACCGCGCGGCCGCCGCTCTCGTACACGCTGCCGGACAGGGTCACCGCCAGCGGCGCGACCGGCTTGACGTCATCCGGCAGCGCCACCGCCTGCTCCAGCACGCCTTGCGCGTCGAGCTTGGCGTCGACCACGTCGGCGGCGCTCTTCGGCAGTTCGACCAGCGGGTTGCCGAAGAAGGTGTCCTTCATCGTCGCCACCGGATGCACCTCCGGCGCCACCAGCAGTTTCGCGGTGAAGCGGTTGCCGTCGGCCGGCGCGCCGTACAGGTAGCTGGAGGCGACCTTCAGCTGCAGCGGCTCGCCCGGCGCCAGCCGTACTTGCGGGCTGGACAGCTCGACTTTGAGCCGCTCGGGCAGGAACTCCTCGACGTGGAACGGGAACGCCTGCACGGTTTCCTTGGCTGAAGGGTCGAGGCGGAATTCCAGCTGCCACAGCCCGGTCGGCGCGTCGGCCGGAATCGCCTGGCTCAGCTCGAAGTAGTTCAGCGGCTGCGGCTCCAGCCGCTGCTCGGCGAGCACGCGGCCGTCGGGCTGCTTCACCCGCACGAACAGCGACTGCGGCTTCATCGGCTTGCCGTCGTAGTCGCGCAGCAGCGCCGACGCGCGCAGCGTCTCGCCGGGCCGGTACAGGTCGCGGCCGGACCAGGCGTACACCTCGAACGGCGCCTGCTTGCGGCCGCCGATGTCGAAGTTGGACACGTCCAGCGCCGGCTTGTTGAACGGCAACACCGAGACGTCCTTGCCGTGGCGCGCCACCAGCACGTCGGACGCCTTGATCTTGTACGCGAGCAGCGCATTGCCCTCGGCGCCGGTGCTGGCCTTGAGCTTGCTGCGCCCGGCCTCGTCGCGGATCTCGATGTCGACGCCGTTGACCGGCGTGCCGTCGCGCAGCGAGGCGACATGCAGCAGCACGTTGTCGCGGTACACGCGCAGGTGCAGGCCGAGATCGCTGACGAAGAAGGTGGCGGTGTCGTAGCCGTCCTTGAAGGTGCCACCGGCCTTGACCACGGCCATGTACACGCCGGGCTGGGCCAGTTCCTTGATGTTCTGCACCGGCAGGTAGGTCACCGTGCGCTCGTTCGGCTCGCCGCCCAGGGTGTAGTGGTTGGCGTAGACCGACTCGCCGAGCTCGGTGATCGGCATGCGGCTGCGGCGATCGTCCCCTTCGCCGCAAGTGTTGTAGTAGGCGACGTCGTGGTCGAGCTCGTAGCTGTCGCGATGGCCGTTGCGCGGATAGCTGCAGAACAGGTCCGACAGTGCGTCCTCGCGCACGCGGAAGAACTCCACGTCGGCGTCGTGCACGTTCATCGACACCAGCGGCAGGCCGCGCGTGCCACGCGCCGGCAGCACGCTGCCGTGCGAGGCAAAGCCGACCGCCGCGGGCAGGTTGCCCGAATACACCTCGCGCTTCTGGTCATGGCCCAGGGTGCGGCCGTCGGCCGCCAGCAGGCCGGCCTTGAGCGTCACCGCGTAACGCGTGTTCGCCTGCACGAAGGGAAAGCTCAGCGTCTTGCCGTCGTCGCCGAGGCTCCAGCTGCCGCTGACCACTTCGCCGTTCGGGCCATTCGCCGCCAGCAGCGCATCGAAACCCTGCGCGGCGGCCAGCGGAGCGTTGAAGCGCAGGGTCAGCGCGGTGCGCGAATCGCTGCTGCGGGAGCTGGCCGAGAGCAGCGCGAAGGTGGTCGCGGCTGGCGCCGGCGCCGCCGAGGTCGCCGCGCCCGGTGCGCCCGGTGCGCCCTGCAGTGCCGGCGGGTGGCCGTCATGGCCGCGCCCGCAGGCGACCAGCAGCAGGCTCAGCAACAGGGCCGGCAACAGCCGCGGAAAGCGCGCAAACGATCGTGCATGCATGGTGGTCTCTCCCTGAGATTGGATCGAAGTATCGCCGGCATTCATGGCGGGCCGATGGCACGGATCGGGCATGCGCATTTTTTCAGCGGGGCAGTTGCCGGCCCAGCCAGTCGCCCAGTTGCATCAGTACCTGGCTACGCCCCGGTTCGGCCTCGTTGAACAGTTCGTGGTACAGCGAGGCGAAGAAACGCGTGGTCAGTTGCCCGCTCGGCGCCGCCGCCCTGGCGAAGGCGCGGCTGCCGGCGGGGTCGACCAGGGCGTCGCTCTCGGCCACCAGCAGCAGGGTGGGCACGGCCAGTTCGGCGGCGTCGGCGATGCAGGCGGCGCCTTCGCGGAAGATGAAATCGGCCAGCCGCGGGGTGATCCAGCCGTGGCGCAGCGGATCGGCGCGGTAGTCGGCGGCCACCTGCGGATCGTGCGACAGCTTGCCGGCATCCAGCCCGTTGCGCAGCGGCAGGTTCGGCAGCCAGCGGTCGAGTATCGCGGCCAGCCGGATCATCTGCGGCGATTCATGGCTGCGCAGCGCCGGCGAGGACAGCACCAGCGCCGGCGGCGCCAGCGCGCCGTCGAGCACGGCGCGCGCGGCCACCAGACCGCCCATGCTGTGGCCGAGCAGCAGCGGCCGGTGCGGCGTGGACCGCGCGTATTCCTGATAGACCGCCGCCAGGTCCGCCAGCAGGTCGTCGCGATGGCGCAGCGCGCCGCGCCGACCGGGCGACTGCCCGTGGCCGCGCTGGTCGTAGCCGCGCACCGCGTAGCCGCGCTGGTTGAACCAGGCGGCAAGGCGATCGTAACGGCCGCTGTGTTCGCCCAGGCCGTGCACGATCAGCACGGCGCCGCGCGCCTCATGTCGCGGCCAGTCGCGCAGCAGCAGGTGCTGGCCATCGGCCATGGCTTGCCAGCCGGTCACACCGGCCGTTTCCTCAGCTGCCTCGGATGGCGCTTGCTGCACTCCGGTCTCCTGTTCGATCGCACCCATGCGACTCCCGCGCGACATCCCGATCGAACGTGAATACTGACATGCCGATGCCGGCCTTGCACCGCCACACACCGGTTGCAGCCGGCACCGCGCGTCCCATATATGATCGGGTGTCCCACTCCCCGCCACCGCCCGAATCGGTGCCGATGCGCATGGACCCCCGAGCCCTCGAAGCCTTCCACCCGGCGGTCACCGCCTGGTTCCGCCGCAGCTTCGCCGCGCCCACCGCGGCGCAGGCCGCGGCGTGGCCGTCGATCCGCGCCGGCCAGCACACCCTGGTCGCCGCGCCGACCGGTTCGGGCAAGACACTCACCGCCTTCCTCGCCGCCATCGACGAACTGGTGCGCGAGGGCGTGGCGCACGGCGGGGCGCTGGCCGATGCCACCAGCGTGTTGTACGTGTCGCCGCTGAAGGCGCTGTCGAACGACATCCACGTCAACCTGGAAGCGCCGCTGGAAGGCATCCGCGCCGAGCTCGAGAAACTCGGCCTGCCCGACGTGGCGATCCGCACCGCGGTGCGCACCGGCGACACGCCGCAGGTCGAGCGCAGCCTGTTGCGCAAGCAGCCGCCGCACATCCTGGTGACCACGCCCGAGTCGCTGTACGTGCTGCTCGGCTCGGCCTCGGGCCGCTCCATGCTGGCGGGCGTGCGCACGGTGATCGTGGACGAGATCCACGCCATCGCCGGCAGCAAGCGCGGCGCGCATCTGGCGCTGTCGCTGGAGCGGCTGGAGTCGCTGTGCCAGCGGCGGTTGCTGCGCATCGGGCTGTCGGCGACGCAGAAGCCCATCGAAAAGATCGCCGACTTTCTGGTCGGCGCTCAACACTCCCTTCTCCCCACGGGGGAGAAGGACGATCCGTGCACCATCATAAATACGGGCCACACCCGCCCCCGCGACCTCGCCATCGAAGTGCCGCCCGTCCCGCTGGAAGCGGTGATGTCCAACGACTGCTGGGATCTGGTCTACGACCGCCTCGCCCAGCTGGTACGCGCGCACCGCACCACCCTGGTCTTCGTCAACACGCGGCGCATGGCCGAGCGTGCCGCGCGGCACCTGTCCGAGCGGCTGGGCAAGGAGCACGTCGCCGCGCACCACGGCAGCCTGGCCAAGGAGCTGCGGCTGGATGCGGAGCAGCGGCTCAAGCGCGGCGAACTCAAGGTGCTGGTGGCCACCGCGTCGCTGGAGCTGGGCATCGACATCGGCGAGGTCGACCTGGTCTGCCAGCTCGGCTCGCCCCGTTCGATCGCCGCCTTCCTGCAGCGCGCCGGCCGCTCCGGCCACAGCATCGACGGCACGCCGAAAGCGCGGCTGTTCCCGGTCACCCGCGACGACCTGGTCGAATGCACCGCCCTGCTCGACTGCGTGCGCCGCGGCGAGCTGGACGCGCTGGTGATCCCGCCGCAGCCGCTCGACGTGCTGGCCCAGCAGATCGTGGCCGAAGTGGCCTGCGCCGAATGGGACGAGGACGCGCTGTACGACCTGGTGCGTCGCGCGTACCCGTATCGTGATCTCGCGCGCGCCGAGTTCGACGCGGTGGTGCGCATGCTGGCCGAGGGCTTCACCACCCGCCAAGGCCCGCGCGCGGCCTACATCCACCGCGACGCGGTGAACCGCCAGTTGCGCCCACGGCGCGGCGCACGGCTCACTGCGCTCACCTCCGGCGGCACCATTCCGGAGACCGCCGACTACAAGGTGGTGCTGGAGCCGCAGGCGATCATCGTGGGCACGGTGAACGAGGATTTCGCGGTCGAGAGCATGGCCGGCGATATCTTCCAGCTCGGCAACGCCAGCTACCGCATCCAGCGCGTCGAGCGCGACCGGCTGCGGGTGGAGGATGCACACGGCGCGCCGCCGAGCATCCCGTTCTGGCTGGGCGAGGCGCCCGGGCGCAGCGACGAGCTGTCGTTCGGCGTGTCGCGCCTGCGCGAGGAGATTTCCGCGCAGCTCGACACTGGCGGCGTATCGGCGGCGGTCACCTGGCTGCAGGATCAACTCGGCCTGCCCGAAGCCGCCGCCCAGCAACTGGTCGACTACCTCGCCCGCGCCAAGGCCGCGCTCGGCGTGCTGCCGAGCCAGCACACGCTGGTGCTGGAGCGCTTCTTCGACGAATCCGGCGGCACCCAACTGGTGCTCCACACGCCGTGGGGGAGCCGCATCAACCGCGCCTGGGGGCTGGCGCTGCGCAAGCGCTTCTGCCGCCAGTTCAACTTCGAGCTGCAGGCGGCGGCCACCGAGGACGCGATCGTGCTGTCGCTGTCCACCAGCCACAGCTTTCCGCTGGAGGAAGTGGCGCACTACCTGCACTCCAACAGCGCCGAGCATGTATTGGTCCAGGCCCTGCTGGACGCCCCGCTGTTCCCCGCGCGCTGGCGCTGGAATGCGGTGACCGCGCTGGCGCTGCCGCGCTTCACCGGCGGCAAGAAGACGCCGCCGCCGCTGCAGCGCATGAAGAGCGAGGACCTCCTCGCCGCGGTGTTCCCCGACCAGGTCGCCTGCCTGGAGAACATCGTGGGCGAGCGCGAGGTGCCCGACCACCCGCTGGTCAACCAGACCCTGCACGACTGCCTGCGCGAGGCGATGGACGTGGACGGGTTGCTGGCGATCCTGCGCCGGCTCGAAGCCGGCGGGATCGCCATCGTCGCGCGCGACCTCACCGCGCCCAGCCCGCTCGCCGCCGAGGTGCTGAACGCCGCGCCGTATGCCTTCCTCGACGATGCGCCGCTGGAAGAGCGCCGCACCCAGGCCGTGCAGAACCGCCGCTGGAACGCCGACAGCGCCGACGACCTGGGCCGGCTCGACCCCGAGGCGATCGCCGCGGTGCGCGACGAGGCCTGGCCGCAGGTGCGCGACGCGGACGAAATGCACGAGGCGCTGACCCTGCTGGGCTTCGTCACCGCCGCGGAGGTCGACGCCAACACCGGCTGGGCCGAGCGATTGCAGGCGCTCGCCACGGCCAGGCGCGCGACGCGCCTCACCGGCGTGTGGACCACGGCAGAACAATTGCCGCTGTGGCTGGCGTTGCACCCCGACGCCAGCATGCAACCGCCGATCGCCGCGCCCGCCGAATACGCCGCACAAACGTGGACGCGCGAGGACGCGCTGCTGGAACTGGTGCGCCACCGCCTCGGCGGGCTCGGTCCCGTGACCGTTCGGGAACTGGCGCAGTCGATGCACGTCGACGCGGGCGAGATCGAGCAGGCGCTGCTGCGGCTGCAGTCCGAAGGCTACGTGATGCAGGGCCGCTTCAGCGCCGATGCGGGCGACACCGAGTGGTGCGAGCGCCATCTGCTGGCGCGCATCCACCGCTACACCATCGGCCGGCTGCGGCGCGAGATCGAGCCGGTGAGCCGGCGCGCGCTGATGCGCTTCCTGTTCGACTGGCAACACGTGTCCTCGGCCACGAAGCTGAGCGGACCGGATGCGCTGGCCGCCACGCTGGCGCAGCTGGAAGGCTACGAGGCCGCGGCCGGTGCGTGGGAAGCGGAGATCCTGCCGGCGCGCGTCGAGGACTATTCGATCAGCTGGCTGGACGAACTGTGCCGCGCCGGCCGCATCGTCTGGAGCCGCCTGCGCGCGGGCAGCGGCGGTGGCGGTGGGCCGGTGCGCAGCACGCCGATCGTGCTGCTGCCGCGGCGCGACATGGCCGTCTGGACGTCCGTGGCCACGGGCGATCCGCAGCAGATCCTGTTGTCCTCGCGCGCGCAGGCCGTCGCCGACGCGCTGCAGGAACGCGGCGCGCTGTTCTTCGACGAACTGCTGGACGCTACCCGGCTGTTGCGCACCGAACTGGAGGACGCGCTGGGCGAACTGGTCGCTGCCGGCCGGATCAGCGCGGACAGCTTCGCCGGCCTGCGCGCCCTGCTGCTGCCGGCGGCGAAGCGCGACGGGGCACGCCACCGGCGCGTGCGCCGACACACTTTCGGCGGCATCGAGGATGCGGGACGCTGGTCGCTGGCGCGCGGCGCGATGACGGGCAAAGTCGAACCCGAGGCCATCGAACACATCGCCCGCGCCCTGCTGCGCCGCTACGGCGTGGTGTTCTGGAAGCTGCTGGAACGCGAGGCGCCGTGGCTGCCGCCCTGGCGCGAACTGCTGCGCGTGTACCACCGCCTGGAGGCGCGCGGCGAGATCCGCGGCGGGCGTTTCGTCGAAGGCCTGGTCGGCGAGCAGTTCGCCCTGCCCGAGGCCATCGCGCCGCTGCGCGCGGTGCGCTCACGTGCGGATGACGGCGAGCTGGTCTGCCTCAGCGGCAGCGATCCGCTGAACCTGGTCGGCACCGTGCTGGTCGGCGACAAGGTGCCGGCGCTGGCCGGCGCGCGCGTGCTGTACCGCGACGGCATGCCGATCGCCGCGCTGGTCGGCGGCAAGCCGGCGGCGCTGATCGAGCTGTCCGCCGCCGAGTGGCAGGGCGCGCGTGCGGTGTTGCTGCGCCACCCGTCGTCGACAACGGATGCCGCGGTACGGCAGGCATCCTGATGGGTTGCCTGCCGGTGCTGCTGCTGTTTCCGCTGGGCGCCGGCGTGGGTTACGTGGTCGGTGACGACGCCGGTGCGCTGTGGGGCGCCGGCATCGGCGTGGTGCTCGGGTTGTTGCTGATGGGGCTGCTGATCCGCGCCATGCGCCAGCGACGGTAGCCCTGCAGGGCAGGCGCGGCCCGCCGCTTTCGGCGAAACGGCCGGCGAGCAGCGTGCGATACCAATCCGCTTGCCCCAATCCGGGCAGCACGATCTGCATGATTTCCGAGCCGGCATAGGCGGCGATGGCGTTGACGCCGAAGCGCCGGCCCAGCGCCGGCCAGCCGCGCCGCTCGACCAGCCAGTGGAAGGCCAGCAGCGCCAGCACCGCCCAGCCGGCTGTCCACAGCACGAACGAGGGCGTCCACAGGTTTTTGTTGAACGGCAGCGCCAGCGACCACAGCGCACCGAGCGTCAGACCCAGCAATCCGGCCAGCAGCAGCGCCCTGAGCCGTTCGCATCGCAACCAGCAGCCCGCGCGCAGGCCAAGCAAGGTGGTGGCCAGCGCGGGCAGCGTGCCGAGCAGGCCTTCCGGATCGTGGCCGCGGCCGCTGAGCGGATCGGTCGACCACACGTAATGTCCGAACACCGCGCTGTCGGTGCGGCTGACGATGTTGGCCCACGGTGCCAGCGTGCCGCCGAGTTCGAGCAGGCCCCAGTAGCCGAGCAGCAGCAAGGCGATCGCGCACCATTGCGTGCGCGGCCGCGTGTGGATGGCGAACAGCGCCACCGCGGCGAAGCACACGCCGATCCGCTGCAGCACACCGGGAATGCGCATGGCGCGATCCGGCAGCAGCCACGCCGCCAGCAGGTTGATGGCCAGGCCGAGCAGCACGATGCGCGCGGCGCGCCACATCGCCGCACGGCTCAGCCCGGCGGCGGACGCGCCACGCTCCAGCCGCGGCAGGATGGCCAGCGCAACCGACACGCCGACCACGAACAGGAAGAACGGGAAGATCAGGTCGGTCGGCGTGCAGCCGTTCCACGCCGCATGCTCCAGCGGCCAGTACACGTGGCTCCAGTCGCCCGGGTCGTTGACCAGCAGCATCGCGGCCACGGTGCAGCCGCGGAAGGCGTCGAGCGAGGCGAGGCGTCCGGATCGCGTGTTCATGTCGCGCCGTGCCGCACATGCGACGCGCTCACGGCGCAGCCTGCAGCGACACGTGCTCCAGCGCATACAGCGCCCCGTCGATCGGCGCGGTATAGATCAGGCACAGGCCGTGCTCGCCAGACTGCGCCGGCAGTTTCGCGTCGAGCTTGAAGCGGCTTGGACTGTGCGCGGGGTCGGGCAGCGGCATCGACGCCAGCACCGGGCCGTCGCAGCGGTCGGCGTGCACCACCAGCTCGCCGAACGGCGTGGCGTGCGGGCGCGACACCACCAGTTTCTGTTCGTGCGCCAGCGCGAAGTTGCGCGGCAGGCGCACGGCGTCGACGTGGATCGCGGTGACCCCATCCATGCGCGTGGCAGGGAACCGCTGGCAGCTGTCGAACACGTTCACCGCGTACACCGGTTGCGTGCTGGTGGCGTCGGGCGTGGGCTGCAGGCGCAGTCGGAAATCGCTGCCGGGGCAATTCGGCAAGGTGTTGCCGGCCAGGCTGAGCAAGCCCGCGCGGCTGAGCACGCGCTGGCGTGGCGCGGCCAGTGCGCTGCCGTCGGCGGCGAAGCTGGCGGCGCGCACGGTCACCGGCAGGGTCACGGTGAACGGGGCCTCGTAGCGCGGCGACTTCGCCGTCGGCGCGCTGCCGTCGAGCGTGTAGCGAATCGCGCCGAAGCCGGTCTGGCTGGCCAGCGTCACCGTGGCGCGGCCGGTCGCCAGCGCCACGTTGCGGTCGGTGGCGATGTCCACCGCGAAGGCGCTGTCGGCGTACGGAATCTGCTGCACGCGGTAACGCGCCAGCTGGGCGGGCAGGCGGGCCAGGAAGCCGGGCCAGTCGCGGCGGGCGTCCGGCGACCAGGCGACTTCGGCCAGCGCATCCAGCCGCGGAAAGGCCGCGTGCTCCACGTGGGCGAACGTGGGCATGTGCTCGGTCCAGAAATTGGCCTGGACGCCCAGCACGTGTTTCGCCTGGTGCGCGTCGAGCACGCCGGGAATGGCCTGGAAGCCGTACACGTCCTGCAGCGACTCCACGCCGAGGCGGCCGGCGTACTCGTCGGCCCGCGCGCCCTGCACGTGGTCGAAGTAGAGATCGGGCGCGGGCGACATCACCACGTCGTGGCCGAGCAGCGCCGCCTTGATCGCGCCGTCGATGCCGCGCCAGGACATCACGGTGGCGTCGGCCGGCAATTTCTCGCCCTCGAGGATCTCGTCCCAGCCGATCAGCTTGCGGCCGTGCTGCTGCAGGTACTGGCCGATGCGGCCGATGAACCAGCCCTGCAAGCTGTTCTCGTCGCGGATGCCGAGTGCGCGCATCTTCGCCTGCACCGCGCTCGAGGCCTGCCACTGGTCCTTGATCGCCTCGTCGCCGCCGACGTGGATGTAGGTGGACGGGAACAGTTCCATCACCTCGTCCAGCACGTGGTCGATGAAGCTGAAGGTGGCATCGTCGACGTTGTACAGGTACGGGTTCACGCCCCAGTCGGCGGACACCGCGGGACGCTTGCCGGTGACGCCCAGCTGCGGATACGAGGCCACCGCGGCCTGCGCGTGGCCGGGCATGTCCAGTTCCGGCACGATGGTGATGTGGCGCGCGGCGGCGTAGGCCACCACGTCGCGGATCTCGTCCTGGGTGTAGAAGCCGCCATAGCGCTTCGGCTCGCCATCCTTGCCCGCGCCCGGCGGCGCGCGCCAGGCGCCGATCCTGGTCAGCTCGGGATAGCGCCTGATCTGGATGCGCCAGCCCTGGTCGTCGGTGAGGTGCCAGTGCAGCACGTCGAGCTTGCGCTGGGCCATCTGGTCGAGCAGGGTCTTGACCTCGGCCACGCTCTGGAAATGCCGCACCGAATCGAGCATCACGCCGCGCCAGGCGAAGCGCGGCCAGTCGCGGATGGACAGCGCCGGCACGACCACCGCGCCGCGCGCGGCATCGGGCGTGAGCAACTGGTACAGGGTGACCACGCCGTGGAACAGGCCGGCATCGTCGCGCGCGCGGACGCGGATGCCCTGGCCGTCGACATCGAGCGCGTAGCCGCCGGCCTGCGCCACCGGCGCGCGCGGATCGCGTTGCAGCACGATGGCGTGCGTCACGCCGCCGCCAAGCTGCAGCGTCAGGCCGCGCGTGCGCGCGAGCAGGTCGATCAGGTAGTGCGCGGCCTGCGTGGTGGCCGGGTCATGGTCGGCCACCACGATGGTGGTGGCGGCATCGACGCGGAAGCTGCCGTCGCCCGGCACGAGCTGCACGGGCAGCGGAATCAGCGAAGGCGGTGCGGCCGTTGCGCTTGCCGGCGGCAGCGGCAGCAACATGAGCAGCGCAAGCAGGCAATACAGGGTCGGCAGGCATCGACGGGTCATCCGCATTCTCCGGTGCGCGTTCGCATGGTGCCACGCAGGGCCACCATGCCACGCCAAAAAAAGCGGGCCCGCCAACCAATGCCGAGGGCCCGCACGGGGAGGGTGTCGGCGCGCCTTCCCTGGCGCGCCATGCCGCGGCGCTGCGTCAGAACTTGAAGCGGAGGTTGAGGTAGTACTGGCGACCGTTGATGTAGGTCGAACGCGGCTGGATGCCGTAACCGTCGCCCTTGACGTAGTAGCGCAGCTTCGGGCTGTTGAGGTTGAGGCCGTCCAGCGACACCGACATCCAGTCGTTGATGCTGTAGCCCAGCGACGCGGACAGGTAGCCGGTGCCCTGCATGTAGAAGAAGCCGCCGCGATCCGGGCCGGCGAAGTACGACGAGCGGTAGGTGTAGCTCACCCGCGCGTTGAACTTGTCGTTCTCGAAGAAGGCCGAGGCGTTGGCGGTGTGCTTCGAGGTGCCCTGCAGGTCCTGCCCGTTGTCGGCGTTGCCGGTGGCGTAGGTGTAGTTGAGCGCGACGCCGAAGTTGTCGCCGATCGGCTGCTGGTAGTTCAACTCCACACCGCGCACCTTGCCGTCGACGTTGCTGGGGATGTTCACCTGATAGGCCGAGTAGACATCGTGCCCTGCCGCCGTGCTGGCCGGCATGTCCTTGTACAGGCGCGACTCGGAGGCGAAGGTGACGTAGTTCTGCAGCGACATCTCGTACACGCCGGCCGACAGCAGGCCGCGCGGCGCGAAGTACCACTCCAGGGCGGCGTCGAAGTTGGTCGAGATCAGCGGCTTCAGGTTCGGGTTGCCGCCGCTGCCGGTGTGGCCGGTGTCATCCAGCGACACGGTGCCGGCCAGTGCCGAGTAGTCCGGCCGGGTCAGCGTCTGCGACACCGCCACGCGCGCCAGCACGTCGTCGGTCAGGTTGAACTTCAGGTTGGCGCTGGGCAGCGCCTTGCTGTAGCTGGCGTTGTTGGTGTTCCAGTAGTAGCCGGCCGGGAAGAACGCCGAGCCGAGGATCGGCCCTTCCACCTCCGTTTCCTGCGGCGAGGTGCTGGTGTAGTTCACCGCCTGCTTGGTGTGCACGTAGCGCACGCCCACGTTGCCGCTCCAGCGGTCGCCGATGAAGTTGGCCTGCAGGTAGATCGCGCTGTCCTTCTCGTTCACCTTGTAGATGTCGTTCGGGTACAGCCGCTCCGGGCCGCGGTTGGCGTATTTCGAGTCGTAGGCAGCCAGGTCGGCCTGCGAGTAGTACCAGATGTTGGTCGGGAACGAGCCGCCCAGCGAGCTGCCGAAATCACCCGGGTAATGGCCGAAGCTGGAGGGGAAATTGGCCGGGTTGCTCCAGTCGCCGCCGTTCGGACCCTGCGCGAAGGCATACGGGTTCTCGCGCGTGTGGTCGGCGTAGCGCACGCCGAACTGCAGCGAGGCCAGCGTGCTGTCGTCGAAGTCGAACTCGCCGTCGATCTTGCCCCAGTTCTCCTTGTCCTCGACGTTGATGCCGCCCTCGCCGAAGATCCAGTTGGCGCTGACGCCCGAGGCCGCCGGCGAGCTGTTGTCGGGACCCAGCGACCAGTTGACCGGCTTGCCGGTACCGCGGAAATCCCACGCGGCGCCGGTGCCCGGCGCGGTGTTGAGTTCCAGCACGTCCTGCTTCGGGCTGGAGCCCTCGCCCTTGGTGGTGCCGAGCTGGGCGGTGAAGCTCAGGCTGTCCGTCGCGCGCCAGTCGACGTCTGCGGTGAAGAAGCGGGTCGAGGAGGAGGCCTCGCGCGAGATCTGGTCGTAGATGCCGTAGTTCGTCGCGTCGTTGCTGGGCGAGAACGAGGCATTCGTCAGCGTGTTGTTGCTGACCACGTAGCCGGGTTCGAGGTTGGTCGCGCCGTGCACGAAGTGGGTGGCCCACATCATGTAGTTGCGGTTGAAGTTGTTGGCCTTGAGCTTGCTGTAGAAGCCGCTCAGGTTGACCGTGACGTTGTCGGCGGGCTTGAACTGCACGTCGACCGACCCGCCGGTGCGCTTGCGCTTCTGGGTGAACAGCACGTTGCCGATCAGGCTGGGGAAATAGACCCCGTCCAGGTCCGGATGGGCGGCGACGATGGCGTCGGTGCTCTTGAGCTGCTCCAGGCCGAGCACTTCCTGGCCGTTGCGCTGCAGGCTGCGCTCCTCGTAGAACGCCTGCGCCATCACGCCGAAGGTGCCCGCGTCGTTCTTCCAGTTGAACAGGCCGCTGAACTGGGGCTTGGTGCTGCCGGGCAGGTCGGAGTAGACGCCGCCCACGGACGCGTGCACGGTCACCGGCTTGTCGAACTGCAGCGGCTTGCGGGTGATGATGTTGACGGTACCGGCGGCGCCACCCTCGACCAGGCGCGCCTCGGAGGTCTTGTTGACCACCACCTCGCTGACGATCTCCGCCGGCAGCAGGCTGTAGCTGACGCTGCGACCCACGGTGGCGGTCTGGTTGAGCACGAACCAGTCGCCGGTGCCGATGTTGTGGCCGTCGACCAGGGTCTGGGTCATGCTCGGCGCGGTACCGCGCAGGCTGACGCGGTCGTTTTCGTCGAAGCCGCCCTCGCCGGCGCTGGAGGTACCCACGCTGACGCCGGGCAGGCGCTGCAGGGTGTCGGCCACGTTCTTGGCCGGCAGCTTGCCGATGTCCTCGGCGGTGACCACCTCCACGTGCGAATCGGCGGCCTTCTTCAACGCCAGCGACTCGGCCTCGCTGTCGCGGATGCCGACGACGGTCACCGTGGCCAGTTCCTTGACGTCGGACTTCTTGGGCTGGCCGGCATCGGCCGCAGCCGTGCTGTCCTGCGCAAACAACGCACCGGAAACGCACAGACCGGCAATGATGCTGGCGGCGAGCAATGTCTTGCGATGGTTCATGGTGTTCCTCCCCTCAAGAGGCTGGATCGAATCAGGACCGGCGTGGATGCGGTCGCGGACTGTGGGTGACGCGTGGTGGCGATGGACAGCGGACTGCGGTGGTAGGCGTGGCGCCGTGGTGCGGGATCGGGCTCATCTCATGCTCCTTGCCCGGGGTTGCGCCCTTCATCCAGAAACCAGCTTGCGGCGCCGATGACACCAAGCTGGCCGTGCTCGATCAGTCGAACCGGAACCTGTTGCAGCCAGGCGCGCATGACGCCCTTGTTCAAGTAGCGCTCGGCGAAGGTGCTCGAGCGCAGGAAGTCGTGGATGCGCGGCAGGATGCCGCCGGCAAGGTAGATCGCGCGGGCGCCGTAGAGCAGGCCGAGGTCGCCGACGAAGCTGCCGAGCAGGCCGCAGAAGACCTCCAGCACTTCGCGGGCGACCGGGTCGCGGCCTTCCAGCGCCGCGGCGGTGACTTCGGCCGGCGTGTTCCAGCGCGACGCGGCGCCATGCAATTCGGCCAGCGCGCGGTACAGCTTGAGCAAGCCGGGACCGGACAGCGCATCCTCGAACGAGACATGGCTGCGCTCGCGGCGCAGCAGGCGCAGGATCTCGATCTCCCGCTCGGTGCCCGGCGCCAGCGAGATCTGTCCCGCTTCGGTGGCCAGCACGCGGGCGCGCGGCGAGCCCGGCAACAGCACCGCCGAACCCAGCCCGGTACCCGGCCCCATCACCAGCACCGGTCCGGGCGTCGGCGCGGGTGCCTCGATGATGCAGCGGGTCTCGGCCGCGTCGAGGAACTGGGTGGCGTAGGCCACCGCCTCGAAGTCATTGATCACCGCCAGCTGCCGGATGCCCAGCGCATCGCGGATCGCGCGGATCGACACCGGCCAGGCCAGGTTGCCGTTGACGATCGCGTCGTCCAGCACGTAACCGGCGCAGGCCACCGCGCATGCGCGGATGCCGGCGGCCGCGGCCGCGTGCGGCGTGTGCGCCAGTTGTGCGACGAAGTCGCGCAGCATCGCGGCGAGGTCGGGCCACTCGGCGCAGGCGTAGCGGCGGAAGTGCAGCACGCTGACCGGGCCGTGCGCATCGCCGCAGCCGCTGACCAGGCCGACCCGCGCATGCGTGCCGCCGACATCGGCAGCGAGGAACGGCTGCGCCGCCTCGCCGTCCGACGCCGCAGATACCCGCTCCGACGACGCCGCACCGACCGGCACGGCGGTCGACGGCGACACGGCATGGCGCTGGTTGGCGACTTCCCCCACGGACGATCTCCCGAAACTCCGCTGCGATCCCGACGCGTGCGCCGGTCACTCGGCGCGGCCGCACGCCGGCCTGATGCAGGGCGAGTCTGTGGTCAAGATGACAACGTTGTCAACTGTGATCGCGGTCGAATTTCGCGACGCGGCTGTGGCATCGCAGCAAAGTTGTCATGGCAACCTGCGAGGTTGCTTCAAGTGTGCGCTTGGAGGCTTTGTGCAAGCCACATTCATGGCCGCTTGGCGGCCCGGACCACCTGTTGCGCTGCCGCAACGATGCGGTCCGAACGGCGGCGGATCCGCTCGACAATCCGCCGCAGCGATGTCCCGCCGACGGCGTCGATTGACAACGTTGCACTTTTTGCGGAATAAGGAGACATTCCTGTCCGCACGGCCAGCCGGCCACAGCGACACGGCACCCGGGGAGATCCACGACCATGAGCACCACACTGGCGGCCGCGCCGTCCCGGCAGCAGCAACTCGGACCGATGCTGATCATCGGCCTGCTGTTCTTCATCTTCGGCTTCGTGACCTGGCTCAACGGCCCACTGATCACCTTCGTCAAGCTGGCGTTCCAGGTCGAGGACGCCTATGCGTTCCTGGTGCCGTTCGCGTTCTACATTTCCTACCTGGTGTTCTCGCTGCCCGCCGCGATGATCCTGCGCCGCACCGGCATGAAGAAAGGCATGGCGCTGGGCCTGTTCGTGATGGCGGTCGGCGCCGTGCTGTTCGGCCAGTTCGTCAGCCTGCGCGTGTTCGCCGGCGCGCTGACCGGACTGTTCGTGATCGGTGCCGGGTTGTCGTTGCTGCAGACCGCATCGAACCCCTACATCAGCATCCTCGGCCCGATCGACAGCGCCGCGCAACGCATCGCCTTCATGGGCATCTGCAACAAGGTGGCCGGCGTGCTGGCGCCGTTCGTGTTCGCCGCGCTGGTGCTCAGCGGCATCGGCAGTTTCGGCGAACAGGTTGCCGCGGCGCCCACCGCCGAGGCACGCGACGCCCTGCTCAACGCCTTCGCCGGCAAGGTGCACACGCCGTACCTGGTGATGGCCGGCCTGCTGGTGGTGCTGGCGATCTGGATCGCGCGCTCGTCGCTGCCGGAGATCACGCCGGAAGGCGCCAACAGCGAGCGCGCGATCGGGCACGCGCACGGCAGCATCTTCAGCTTCCCGCACCTGTGGCTGGGCGTGCTGTGCCTGTTCCTCTACGTCGGCGTGGAAGTGATGGCCGGCGACGCGATCGGCACCTACGGCGCCGGCTTCCACCTGCCGCTGGACCGCACCAAGATCTTCACCGCGTTCACCCTGAGCGGCATGCTGGCCGGCTATCTGGTCGGCCTGGTGCTGATCCCGCGCTACATCTCGCAGCAGCGTTACCTCGCGGTATCGGCGGTACTCGGCGTGCTGTTCTCGATCGGCGCCTACCTGACCCACGGCTACGTCTCGGTCGGCTTCGTCGCCGCGCTGGGCTTCGCCAACGCGATGATGTGGCCGGCGATCTTCCCGCTGGCGATCAGGGGTCTGGGCGAGCTCACCGAGCGCGGTTCGGCACTGCTGATCATGGCGATCGCCGGCGGTGCGGTGGTGCCGCAGCTGTTCGTGCACCTGAAGCAGCACATCGACTTCCAGCTCGCCTTCAGCGCGCTGATGGTGCCGTGCTACCTGTACATCCTGTACTACGGATTGGCCGGCCACCGCGTGGGACAGCGGCGGGCGGCAGAATGATCGCGCCGTTCGCCAGTCCCGGGGCCATACGCTAGGATGCACACGCCGCCGCACATCGGCTGTGCGGCGGTGTCGGCACATGGCGCTGCCGGCGCCCCACTCACGATGCACGAGGTCCAGCGGTGCGCAGCGCCACCATCAAGGATGTCGCGGAACGGGCAGGCGTCTCGCTGAAGACGGTGTCGCGCGTCATCAACAACGAGCCCTCGGTACATGCGCGCACGCGCGAGCGGGTGCAACAGGCGATCGACGCGCTCGGCTACCAGCCCGATCCCACCGCGCGCAGCCTGCGCAGCACGCGCGCCTACGCGATCGGCCTGGTCTACGACAACCCCAACGCGCACTACATCATCAACCTGCAGCGCGGCGTGCTGTCGGTGTGCCGTTCCAGCGGCTTCGGCCTGCAGATCCATCCCTGCGATTCATCCTCGCCGAAGCTCGCCGAGGAGCTGTGCACGCTGGTGCGCCGCTCGCATCTGGCCGGGCTGGTGCTGGCGCCGCCGATGTCCGAGCAGCCCGGGCTGATCCAGGCGCTGAGCGACGCCGGGATTCCCTTCATCCGCATCATCTCCGCGCGCAAGGACCCGGCCGACGGCTATCCCTGCGTCTACGTGGACGACCGCGACGCGGCCTACGCGATCACCGAACACCTGATCCAGCTCGGCCACCAGCGCATCGGCTTCCTGTGGGGCGGACGCGAGCATCGCTCCAGCCCGGAACGCTACCAGGGCTACGAGGACGCGCTGAAGGACTACGGCATCCCGCTCGACCGCAAGCTGGTCCTGCCCGGCGACTTCACCTTCGACGACGGCTTCCGCGGCGCGCGCAAGCTGCTGGCGCTGAAGGACCGGCCCACCGCGATCTTCGGCTCCAACGACGAGATCGCCGCCGGCGTGCTGGCCGCGGCGCACTCGGACGGCATCAACGTGCCGTACGAGCTTTCCATCGCCGGCTTCGAGGACAGCCCGTTCTCCAAGCAATCCTGGCCGGCGCTGACCACCGCGCGCCAGGCCACCGAGGAGATCGCCCGCCACGCCGCGCAGCGCCTGATCGGCGACCTGCAACGCGCCGCCCACGGCGAGCCGGCCACCACCCGCAATGAAGGATTCAGTCCGGAGCTGGTGGTGCGCGGTTCCACTGCACCGCGGCACGGCACCTCGCGGCGCTGAGCACTTCGCAGGGCGGGCACTGCCCGCCCTGCGAGACCCGTTCGCGAATCTACCTGACGTTGTCGGTCTGCTCGATGAAGCGGGCGACGTTGTCGTGCAGCAGCTTCAGCGACGGCGCGTGCGCGTACACCATGTGTCCGGACGGATACCACGCGTAGCTGATGTTGGCTTCGAGGCTGGCCGGGATCGGCAGGTGGTGCATCTCGTAGTCGGCGGCGAAATACGGCGTGGCCAGGTCGTAGTAGCCACCGTTGAGGTAGACCTTGAGATCGGGATTGGTCTTCATCGCCATCGCCAGGTCCGGCATCACGTTGGTCGAGGACTGCAAGGCCTCGCCCTGCACGCCCGGCGCCTTGTGCGAGAAATCCCAGTGGTCGATGTCGGCGAACAGCCGGTACTGCCGGCCCTGGCCGAACTTCAGCTCGCGCCGCACGTAGTCGTTGAACGCGGACACGTAGGCCGAGCTGATCGCCGAGGATTGCGGGTCGTATTCGGACGCCTTGCCCAGCGGATCGATGGTCGGGCCGGAGAAGCGCGTATCGAGCCGGCCGGTGGTGGTGTCGCCGTCGGCCTGCAATTCGTGCTCGAACATGCCGCCGCTGACGCGCAGGTTCGCCTTCAGCAGGTACGCCACCGGCAGCCCGGTGTACTGGTGCAGCTTCTGCGCCACCGCCTGCTTGCGCGCATCGTCCAGGCGCGAACCGGCCATCAGCGCCTGCGCGTACTCGCCCAGCGCGTACTGCTCCACCTCGCGCAGGAACGGCTCCAGCGCGGCCGGCTGCTGCGGCAGCTTGTGGTGGTAGAACGCGGTGGCGGCGAAGGTCGGCAGGGCCAGCTCGTAGGGCAGGTCGATGCCAGGGTTGAACTCCGGCCCGTCGATGCTGGTGTCGAAGCTGAGGATCTGCGAGAGCAGGATCACGCCGTTCAGATCGACGCTGTCCTCGTTCTCCAGGATGTTGGCCAGCACCGCCGAGCGGGTGGTGCCGTAGCTTTCGCCGAACAGGTATTTCGGCGAGTTCCAGCGCTCGTACTTCGACAGGAAGCGGGTGATGAACTGGGCAAAGGCATGCGCGTCGCCGTCGACGCCGTAGATCGCCTTGCGCCGATCCTTCATCTGCTCCTCGCGCTTGGTCTTGTCCTCGTCGTTGGCGATCAGCCGGCTGAAGCCGGCGCCCGGCGCGTCGATGAACACCACGTCGGAGGCATCGAGCAGGCTGTAGTCGTTGTTGACCAGCTGGTACGGCGCCGCCGGCGTGTGGGTGTCGTCGCTGGTGACCACCCGTTTGGGCCCGAACGCGCCCATGTGCAGCCACACCGTGGCCGAGCCGGGACCGCCGTTGTAGATGAAGGTGACCGGCCGCTTGCCGGCATCGACGCCCTTCTTGAAATACGCGACGTAGAACATGCTGACCTGCGGCTCGTCCTCCTTGTCGCCGCTGCCGTGCAGCACCAGCGTGCCGGCTACCGCCTTGTAGTCGACCCGCTTGCCCTCGACCGACACCGAGCCCTCGCTGGTCGAGGACTGCGGCTGCACCAGCGCCGCGTCGGGCTTGGACTCGGGCGCCGTCTTGTCGTCCTTCTTGTCCGTGCCGGCAAAAGCCGTCGAGGTGAGCAGCAGCGCGGCGAGCACGGCGGCGAGGGACAGTTTGCGCATGGCGTGGCATCCGGTGGGCGAAGCGCCGAGCTTAGGCTTCGCCCGGCAGGCCTCCATCGGCCAGAAGTCATTGCGCAGGAACTTGCGCAACTGCAAGAACCGCGGCCACGAACTGGCCGAGGGCAGCGGAAAGCCCCGCGATCCATGCCAGAATGCCGCCGCGGAACGGGCAGGGACGACGCGCTTCCGCGACTCGGCGCACGCTCATGGCCCAGCGGGGATTCTGGCGAGAAATCGGGTGCCGCCACGTGCCTGGCGTAGCGGCCGCGTACGCGGCTGTCGGGTGGCTGCAGCCGCGGGTGGCGCAGCAGATCGACCTGCCCTACACGCCATGGAAATCCGCCACGCCATGAGCGCCCGGTCGTCGCTATTCGCCGAACTCAAGCGCCGCAACGTGTGGCGCGCGGCCATGCTCTACGCCGGCACGGTGTGGGCGTTCGGGCAGGGCCTGTCGCAGTTCAGCCCGGCGGTCGGCCTGCCCGACGGGGCGACGCGGTGGTTCCTGATCGCCGCGGCGATCGGATTCCCGTTCTGGATCGCATTCGCCTGGTTGTTCGAATTCACGCCGCAGGGACTGAAGCGCGAAAGCGGGATCGAGCCAGGCGATTCCATCGCGCACTCCACCGGCCGCAAGCTCGACAAGTGGATCATCGGCGTTCTCGTCGTCGCGGTCGTGCTGCTGTTGACCAATACGTTCGCAGGCAGGGGCGCAGGATCGAGGGACGGCCCCGGGTCCGGCATTCCGGCAAAATCCATCGCCGTGCTGCCGTTCGTGGATCTGAGTCCCGCACACGATCACGGCTATTTCTCCGCCGGCATGGCCGAGGAACTGCTGAACGCGCTGGCGCGCGTGCAGGGCCTGAAGGTGGCCGGGCGCGCCTCCTCGTTCTACTACGGCAACCGCAACGCCGACCTGCGCACGATCGGCAAGGCGCTGGATGTCGCCCACGTGCTGGAAGGATCGGTGCGCACGCAGGGCCAGGCGGTACGGATCAGCGTGCAACTGATACGCACCCGCGACGGTTTCGAGGCGTGGTCGCAGAGTTACGACGGCGATCTGGACAACATCTTCGACCTGCAGGAACGCATCGCCCGAGCGATCACCGAGCACCTGAAGGTGGTGCTGGGCGATGCCGGCAATGCGCGCCTGGTGCCGGTGGCGACCCGCAGCGCGGACGCATACGCGGACTTCGTCACCGCTCAGCAGCTGGTGAACCGTCGCGTGGGCGACAGCCTGCCGCGCGCGATCGCCTTGTTGCAGCAGGCCACCGCACTCGACCCGGACTTCGCGCGTGCGTGGTCCAAGCTCGCCGTGGCCAACGCGGTCCTGCCGCAATATGTCTCCGGCGACTGGGCCGCAAGCTGGAAGACCTCCGACGCGGCCGCCCGGCGTGCGCTCGCGCTCGATCCGGCAGACGCGGAAGCCTATGCCGCGCTCAGTTACAACCAGTTTTCGCAACGGCACTACACCGCCATGGTGGAACCGATGCGGCACGCGCTGGCGCTGGCGCCGGACAATTCCGCGGTGAACTACTGGGCCGCCAACGAACTCGCCGCGATGGGCCGCACCCGCGCGGCGGAGGCACGCGTCGATACGGCGCTCGTCGACGATCCGGCCAATTCCCTGCTGCTGTTCTACAAGAGCATGCTGCGCTGGCGCGAAGGCGATCAGGTCGGCGCCCTGGCCTACATCCACCGCGGCGGCATGGCGGACTCGGCCTTCGGCGAGTTGATGCTGGAGTTCTACGATGCCGCGCACGGCGACCGGCAGGCATCCGCGCGGGACTTCGCCGATTCCATGGGCAAGATGGGCACCAGGATCGCCCCCGCCGACCTGCAGCAGATCTACCGGGGCACCTACGGCGATGCCTCGCAGCGACAGGCGGCATTGCAGATCGTCGCGGCGCACGCCGATGACGACTGGGCACCGACGATCCTGCTGCAACTCGGCGCGCCGGCGCGTTCATTCGCGTTGTACGAGCACGGCCACAGCGGCCTGTCCGATGCCTACCTGAACTGGCTGTGGCAGCCGGAACCCTGGTCGCGCCAGGCGCGCCGCGATCCCGCCTTCCAGGGCTTTGCGCAACGCCTCGGCATGCTCGCGTACTGGAAGCAGTACGGCTGGCCGGAGCTGTGCAAGCCCGCACCGGCCCGCGGCGCGGAGGCATTTGCTTGCTCATGAAGCGGCCGTCCGTGGACGGCAACGCCAGCTCGAGCTGACGCATCGCGGAGTCTTTCGACCGGCAAGGGGCACGACATGCGAATCGAACGCGGGACGTGGACGGTGCTCATCGGCACGACTCTGCTGTGCTGGGTGTTCCCGCCGGTCGCGGGCAGCGCTCCGGCGAACGGGCAGTCGCCGAACACGCGGATCAGCGCGGCCGAGGCTTGGGCGTTTCCGCAATTTCCGCCGCCGGACCCGCACGCACCGAAGGCCGACCCGGCCAGGATCATTCACGTCGCGGGCAGTACCCGCAGTTACACGCAGGCACAACTGGACGGGGACCACTTCGTCCCCGACTGGTTTCCGCAGGACCATCTGGCCGCGCCACCGATCGTCACCGTCGCTCGCCATCCCGGCTGGCCATGGCCGTGCGCGGAATGCCACATGGTGAATGGCGCCGGCGTTCCCGCGACCGCGCAGATCACGGGTTTGCCCAAGGCATACATGCTGGAACAGATCGCCGCGTTCCGGCACGGCCAGCGCGGAGCGAGTGCATCGCGCACCACGCGGGACATGGCCGAGGAGGCGCGCAGCATCAGCGACGACGACATGCAGCTCGCCGCCAGCTATTTCTCGCGGCTGAAATTCGTACCGCACACGCGCGTGATCGAGAGCGCGAGCGTGCCGAAAACGCACTGGGAGTATTTCGTGCTGAGGCCGGATCAGGGTGGAGCGCGCGAGCCGATAGGCGAACGCATCGTCGAAGTGCCGGCGTCGTTCGATGATTATCGACACGACAGCGACCACACCCGCTATATCGCGTACGTGCCGCCCGGCAGCATCGCGCGCGGCGCAGCGATTGCGACCAGGGGCAGCGGAGGGTTGCCGGCCTGCGAGTCCTGCCACGGCGCGAAGCTGCAGGGCACCGAACTCATCCCGCCGCTGGCCGGACGCTCGCCGACCTACATCGTGCGCGAGCTGCTCCTGTTCCGCGCTGGCCAGCGTTCGAATCCCGCCGCCGCGCCGATGCGGCTGGAAGCTTCGCGGCTCACCGTCGACGACATGATTGCCGTGGCGGCGTATGCGGGATCGCGCACACCATGAGGAGATGTTTCACCGCGCGTTCCCCCGGGTGGCGAGCGTGAGATGAAGCGGCGCCGGCGATCCGTCAGCCGCGCGCCAGCACCCCGATCGCCACCGCCGCCAGCGCCACGCCAGCCAGGTTGAGTCGGCTCAGCCGTTCGCGGAACGCCAGCAGGCCGACCAGCGCGCCCAGCGCCACCACGCCGATGTTCATGCTGGCGAAGACCAGCGCCGGGTGATCGGGCAAGGCGCGGTGGGCGCGCAGGTAGAACAGGATGTTGCCGAAGTTGGCCGCGCCCAGCAGCAGGCCGGCCAGCGCGCTGCGCGCGGTGAAGCGGGTGGTGCCGCGCGCGCGCCGCCACAGTTGCAGGGCGAAAGCCACCACCAGCGCCAGCGCGAACATCGCCTGCAGCGAGACCCCCAGTGGCACGCCGGCCAGCGCCACGCGCTTGAACAGGATGTCGATGCTGCCGAAGCCGGCAAACACCAGCAGCGGATACAGCCAGGCGGCCGCGCCCATGCCGGTGTCGGCGCCGCCGCCGCGCCAGACCATGCACGCCAGCGCCAGCAGGCCCAGCGCGATGCCGCCGAGCTTGAACGCGGAGAGAGCTTCGCCGAACAGCACGAAGGCGGCCAGCAGCGAAAGCAGCAGCGACAGCCGTTGCGCCGCATCGCTGCGCACGATGCCGGCGTAGCGCACCGCCGCGGCCAGCGCCAGGAAGATGGTCGGCAGCAGGATGCCCAGCGCCACCAGCGCCGGCCACGGCACGTTGCCATCGCGCAGGCTCGCCGACGACGGCTGCAGCAGCCACGCGGTGAGTGCGCTGGTGGCCACGTAGTTCCAGGCGATCGCCTGGCCCACGTCGACGCGCCAGCGCCGCGCCAGTTTCAGCAGTACCGACACCGCCACGCTGCACAGCGCGCTCAACAGCACGAAGAACATCCGATCCTCCCGCGGCAAACAGCGCGCATTGTGCCGCAAGCGGCAGGCGCGCCCGCTGCCGGGTCAGTCGCGCCGGCTCAACGCATCAGCGCAGCCACGGCCGCAGCATCGACAGGTCGTAGCCGGCTGCCCGCGCCGTGGCCAGGATGTCGTCCGCCGTGCCCGGCGCCTGCAGCGCCCACAGTGCGCTGCTGCGCGTGCCGCTGCGGCAGAACGCCAGCAGCGGGCCTGGCAGTTCCTCCAGCGCTGCGCTGAACTCGCGCAGGGTGGCCGGCGCGACCGGCATGCCCGTCACCGGGATGTGGCGCCAGTCCAGCCCGGCGGCGCGCGCCGCCGACTCCAGCGTGGCGTTGTCCGGCTGGCCGGGTTCCTCGCCGTCGGGGCGGTTGTTGACGATGCCGCGAATACCTTGCGCGGCGAGTGCCGCGATGTCGTCGACGTCGATTTGCGGACTGACGCTCAGCGCGCCGGCAAGCGGATGGATCTGCATGCAATGCTCCAGGGACGGGATGGACGGTTACAGCGCGTCCAGCGGGATTTTCAGGTAGCGCACGCCGTTGTCTTCGGCCGGCGGCAGCTGGCCGGCGCGCATGTTCACCTGCACCGCCGGCAGCAGCAGTTGCGGCACTTTCAGCGTGGCGTCGCGCGCGCGGCGCATGGCGACGAACTCGTCCTCGCCGATGCCATCGCGCACGTGGATGTTGCCCTGGCGCTCGGCCGCCACCGTGGTCTGGTGCGCGAACTCGTCGCGGCCGGGCGCCTTGTAGTCGTGGCACAGGAAGATCCGCGTGGCGTCCGGCAGGGCGAAGATGCGCCGGATCGAACGGTACAGCGTGGCCGCGTCCCCGCCGGGGAAGTCGCAGCGCGCCGTGCCGTAGTCGGGCATGAACAGCGTGTCGCCGACAAACGCCGCGTCGCCGATCACGTGGGTCATGCAGGCGGGCGTGTGCCCCGGCGTGCGGATCGCCTGGGCCTCGATCCCGCCGACCCGATAGCGCTCGCCATCGCCGAACAGGTGGTCGAACTGGCTGCCGTCGCGGGCGAACGCCTCGCCGGCGTTGAACAGCGTGCCGAAGACCTGCTGCACGTCGCGGATGTGTTCGCCGATCGCCAGCGTACCGCCCAGTTGCGAGCGCAGCCAGGACGCCGCCGAGAGATGGTCGGCGTGCACGTGGGTGTCGATCACCCAGTCGACCGCGAGGTCGTGTTCGCGCACGAAGGCGACGATTTTCTCCGCGGCGTCGTGCGCCGTGCGCCCGGAAGCGGCGTCGTAATCGAGCACGGCGTCGATCACGGCAGCCTTGCGCGTGGCCGGGTCCCACGCCACATAACTGAAGGTATGGCTCGGCTCGTGGAAGAACGCCCGTACTTCGGGGCTTGGCATGTCCGTGTCCTCGCGGTGGAATCGGAATCCGGGAGATTATCGGCCCCTGCGCGAACGATCGCCGCATCACGCCGATTGCGCGGCCTGCTCCGCCGCGAGGCGCCGGGCGACGCGCGCGAAGCTCGCCGCGGTCTCGGCATTCGCCGGCGCGAAGAAAAACGCGGTGGCGCGATCGACGTGGTCGGCGTCGCGGATCGGCAGGCGCATCGAATGGATGCTGAGGTCGCCGAACTCGGGATGGAAGAACGGCACCACGATCGCGCTCAACGGCGCGGTGTGGCAGCGCTGCCAGAGTTCGGTGAACTCAGCACTGGCCTCGGCCAGCGCCTCGGTCAGCCGGGCGAAGCGCGGGTCTTCCGGATGCGCCGCCTGGTTCATGCGGAACATGCCAAGCAGGTTCAGCGCGCCGTTCTCGAAATCCGGATACAGCCGCCGCCGCGCCGGATTCATGAACGCGTTCCACAGGTGGTTGTCGGCGAACGGACCGTCGAACTCGCCGAAGTCGTACAGGCACTCGGCCATGCGGTTCCAGGCCAGCACGTTGAATACCGTGTCCAGCACAAAGGCCGGCGCCTGGTACATCCGCAGCACCTCGTGCATCACCGGCGGCAGGCTGAAGTGATGTTCCGGCACGTCGGTGCGCGACAGTCCCATCAGGGCAAACAGGTAAGCCTCGTCGGTCGGCGACAACGCCAGCGCGCGGGCGATCCGGGTCAGCGCCGCGGCCGATACGTTGATCGCACGGCCCTGCTCCAGCCACGTGTACCAGGTGACGCCGACCTCGGCCAGCGCCGCCACTTCCTCGCGGCGCAATCCCGGCGTCAGCCGGCGCGAACCCCGCGGCAGACCCGCCGCCTCGGGCGTGAGCGCGGCACGCCGCGTGCGCAGGAAGGCCTTCAGCTCGGTGCGTTGCATGGATGCGTTCATGGGCGATCCGGAAGTGGTAGTGGGAGTACCAGCAGTGGGGACTGCCTTCCCATGCTACGTCGCCACGCCTAAGGTCACCTGTCCCCCAAGTCATGTGCCCGGCCGTGACCGTGGCCCCGGCGATGCCATCGCGCCCGTTCGCGGCACGCGCCCGGACCGCCACGCCCGCCGTGCTGCCTTGCAGCCTGTCACGGCGCCGGGCACGCCGGCGTCCTTGCGTCAACCCATGCAGGAGATCGACATGTCGTTACTCCCCGTCCCCACCCCCGCCCATGCCCCGCGCCTCGACGCGCTCACCGATTTCGTGGTCCAGGCCCAGCTGATGCTGGATCCGGCCACTCCCGAATCGGTGCGCCGCGAAGCCGAACCGCGCCTGCTGGCGCAACTGCCGATCCTGCAGGCGCTGGGCGTGTTCGAACTGTTCACCCTCCGCGATCCGGCGCTGCGTGCGCTGGTGCGCGACGAGCTGCAGGCCCAGCGGGTGCGTGCCGCCTGACATCTTGCCGAAGCAAAAGCATGCGAGCATATATTTGCCTTGACAAATATACTCGTGGCAATAGAATACGCGGCCATGAACACCGAATCGCTCGCTTTCAGCACCCCCCGGGAAAGCCTCGGCATCCTGCTCGGCCTGGTCCGCGCGGAGATCGTGCGCGCCATGGAGACCGAACTGGCGACCAAGGGACTGAGCCTGAGCTTTACCCAGTTCCTGATCATCAAGCGGCTGGCCCGGCTGGGACCGATGTCGGCCACCGAGCTGGCGCGCTCGGTGGAGCTGGATGGCGGTGCGATGACCCGTCAGCTCGATCAGCTCGAACGCAAGGGTTATCTGCGCCGCTGCCGGCATGAGCAGGACCGCCGCACCCTGCGGATCGAGCTGACCGCCGCCGGCGACTCACTGTGGCGGCAGTTGACCGGCTGCAACGAACGCGTGCTGACCGCCGCGCAACGCTCGCTGGACGAAGCCGAGCAGGCGCAACTGCACGACTACCTGGAGCGCGTGCTGCACGCGCTTCGCGACAAGAACTGACCCCTACTCCCCTGGATCTCCCCCATGCGCCTGCATCTTCTTGCGGCTGCTTCCGCGCTGACCCTGACCCTGGCCGCCTGCGCCAGCAGCGGCGGCCTGCACCCGACCGTCACGCCGCTTGACCCCGCCTCACTGCAGGCCGCGCACCACCTCGGTGCGAACGACAACGCCGCCTGGCCCGACCGCGACTGGTGGAGCGCGCTGGGCGACCCGCAGCTCGATCGGCTGATCCGCGAAGCGCTGGCCGACAACCCCGGCCTGGCCGTGGCCGATGCCCGCGCCCGTGCCGCGCAGGCGGCGGCCGGCCTGGCCGACGCTGCGCGGCGCCCCGGCGTGAATGCTGGCGCTGCCGTTTCCGGCGCGCGCATCCCGACCACGGTGATGCCGGCCGATGCCGGCGGCGGCCACTTCAACCTGGCCAGCTACGCCTACGGCAGCTTCAAGTGGGGCCTGGACCTGTGGGGCGGCAAGCGCGCCGCCTGGGAAGCCGCGCTGGGCGCCTCGCGTGCCGCCGAAGTCGAGGCCCGTGCCGCACGCATCGAGCTGTCCACCAACGTGGCCCGCGCGTACGCGCAACTCGGCTATGCGTTCGCCCAGCAGGACCTGGCCGCCGGCGAGTTGAAACGCGCCCGGCAGTCGCAGCAGCTCACCGCGCAGCGCGTGACGGCCGGCATCGACAACCGCATCGTGCTGAAACAGGCTGAAGCCGAGGTGGCCACCGACGAGCAGGCGGTGGCGCTGGCCGACCGCGCGGTGGACGCCGCGCGCTCCGCGCTTTCCGTGCTGCTCGGCAAGGGCCCGGACCGCGGCGACGAGATCGCCCGACCGCGCGTGCTGACGCCGGCCGAGCTGGCGGTACCGGCCGACCTGCCGCTGGAACTGGTCGGCCACCGCGCCGACCTGGTCGCCGCGCGCTGGCGGGTCGAGGCGGCGGGCAAGGACATCAAGGCGGCCAGGACCGAGTTCCTGCCCAACATCAGCATCGGCGCGATGGCCGGCGTGATCCGGCTCGGCGGCGGCAACCCGTTCACCCTGCCGGCGCGCTTCTACCAGCTCGGGCCCTCGCTGAGCCTGCCGATCTTCGACGGCGGTCGGCTGCGCGCCAACCTCGCGTCGAAAGATGCCAGCTACGACCTCGCCGTGGCGCAGTACAACCAGACCCTGGTCGGCGCCGTGAACGAGGTCGCCGACGACGTCTCGGCCACGCAGTCGCTGGCGCGGCAACTCGCCGCCCAGCAGCGCGCGCAAGCCGCCGCGCGGCAGGCCTGGGACCTCGCCTTGCAGCGCTACCAGGCCGGCGTCGGCAGCTACCTGGAAGCGCTCAGCGTGCGCCAGCAGCTGCTGGCCGCCGACCGCGGCGTGGCCGCGCTGCAGGCGCAACAGGTCGACCGTTCGATCCAGCTGATCCAGGCCCTCGGTGGCGGCTACCAGCCGCAGGCCGGCGCGCCGGCATCGTCATCCTCCACTTTCGCGCATCGCTGAGGCTTCTCCCATGTCCGCTCAACCCTCCCCCGACTCGAACGAGAGCAAGGCCGAGTCCAGGCCGCCGATGCCGGCGCCGAAGAAATCCCGCGGCGTGATGCTGCGCGTGCTCGCCGTGGTCGTGGTGCTGGCCGCCATCGGCTGGGGCCTGTGGTACTTCCTCGACGGGCGCTGGTACGAGAGCACCGACGACGCCTACGTCAACGGCAACGTGGTGCAGATCACCCCGCAGGTGCCCGGCACCGTGGTCAGCATCGGCGCCGACGACGGCGACCTGGTGCATGCCGGCGACGTGCTGGTGAAGCTCGACCCCAGCGACGCCGACGTGGCGCTGGCCGAAGCCAAGGCCAACCTGGCGCTGACCGTGCGCAAGGTGCGCGGCCTGTATTCCAGCGTCAGCGGCGCCCACGCCGACGTCGCCGCCCGCCAGACCGCGGTGGCCAAGGCCCGCTCCGATTACCAGCGGCGCGTGGCGCTGGCCAAGTCCGGCGCGATCTCGGCCGAGGAACTGGCCCACGCCAGCGACGCGCTGACCACCGCGCAGAACGCCCTGATCGCCGCCCAGCAGCAATACCAGACCAGCAAGGTGCTGGTCGACGACACCGTGGTCGCCTCGCACCCGGACGTGCAGGTCGCGGCGGCGCAGCTGCGCGCCGCCTACCTCGCCGACGCGCGCACGCAATTGCTGGCGCCGGTGGACGGCTATGTGGCCAAACGCTCGGTACAGGTCGGCCAGCGCGTGCAGCCCGGCACGCCGCTGATGGCGGTGGTGCCGCTGCACCAGGTGTGGATCGACGCCAACTTCAAGGAGACCCAGCTCACCGACATGCGCATCGGCCAGCCGGTGGAGATCGAGTCGGACGTCTACGGCGGCGCGGTGAGCTACACCGGCAAGGTGGAGAGCCTGGGCATCGGCACCGGCAGCGCGTTCTCGCTACTGCCGGCGCAGAACGCCACCGGCAACTGGATCAAGATCGTGCAGCGCATCCCGGTGCGGGTGGTGTTCACCGACCCGAAGCAGCTGGAGCAGCACCCGCTGCGGCTGGGCATGTCGCTCAACGTGGACGTCAACCTGCACGACCGCAGCGGCCCCACACTGGCGCAGCGCACCCCCTCGCAACCGGCCTTCAGCACCGACATCTACCAGCAGCAACTGGCCCGGGCCGACGCCGAGATCAAAGAGATCATCCACGCCAACATGGCTGGCGAAAAATGACGCGATATCGCCCCTCTCCCCCCGGGAGAGGGGCTGGGGAGAGGGTTCGGCAAGGACCGCGACGCCACGCTCCGCCCGAACCCTCACCCGCCCTTCGGGCACCCTCTCCCGGTGGGAGAGGGGCTCGCCGCCCCCCGACTGACCGAACCCGATGAGCAGCCAATTCCGCCCACCCAATCTGGCACTGAGCACGGTCGGCCTGTCGCTGGCCACCTTCATGCAGGTGCTGGACACCACCATCGCCAACGTCTCGCTGCCGACCATCGCCGGCAATCTCGGCGTGAGCAACGACCAGAGCACTTGGGTGATCACCTCGTTCGCGGTGAGCATGGCGATCTCGCTGCCGCTGACCGGCTTCCTCACTCGCCGCTTCGGCGAGGTGCGCCTGTTCACCGCCTGCACGCTGCTGTTCGTGCTTTCCTCGTTCATGTGCGGCGTGTCGCAGAGCATGGGCATGCTGCTGGTGTTCCGCGCGCTGCAGGGCGCGGTGGCCGGCCCGATGTACCCGATCACGCAGAGCCTGCTGATCAGCATCTACCCGCCGGCCAAGCGCGGCATGGCGCTGGCCCTGCTGGCGATGGTGACGGTGGTGGCGCCGATCGCCGGGCCGATCCTGGGTGGCTGGATCACCGAGAACTATTCGTGGCCGTGGATCTTCTTCATCAACCTGCCGATCGGCATCTTCGCCAGCGTGGTGGTGGCCAACCAGCTGCGCGGCAAGGTGGAGAAGACCGAGCGCCCGCGCATCGACTACGTCGGCCTGATCACCCTGGTGATCGGCGTGGGCGCGCTGCAGATCGTGCTGGACAAGGGCAACGACGCGGACTGGTTCAACTCCAATTTCATCATCGTCACCAGCATCGTCTCGGCGATCGCGATCGCGATCTTCCTGATCTGGGAGCTGACCGATCCCGACCCGATCGTGGACCTGAAACTGTTCCGCCACCGCAACTTCACCACCGGCACGCTGGCGATGGTGCTGGGCTACGCCGCGTTCTTCTCGATTGCCCTGCTGGTGCCGCTGTGGCTGCAGCAGAACCTGGGCTACACCGCCACCTGGGCCGGTTTCGCCACCGCGCCGCTGGGCGTGATCCCGGTGCTGCTGACCTTCTTCGTGGGCAAGTACGCCACCCGCATGGACCTGCGCCTGCTCGCGGCGGCGTCCTTCCTGGTGATGGGCGCGACCTGCTTCATGCGCGCGGACTTCTACCTGCAGATCGACTTCTACCACGTGGCGATGGTGCAGCTGCTGCAGGGCCTGGGCGTGGCGCTGTTCTTCATGCCGACGCTGACCATTCTGCTGTCGGACCTGCAGCAGGACGAGATCGCCGCCGGCTCCGGCCTGTCGACCTTCCTGCGTACGCTGGGCGGCAGTTTCTCCGCCTCGATCACCACGCTGATGTGGACCCGCGGCGCGGTGAACCACCACGAGCAGCTGGCCGAGCACATCACGCCCTACAGCCCGATCGCCCGCGACGCGATGCAGCAGCTGGGCCACGGCGACCCGCAACTGGGCGGCAGCGTGATCAACGGCATGATCACCCAGCAGAGTTTCCAGATCTCCTTCAACGAGGTGTTCCACGCCCTGGGCTGGATCTTCATCGGCCTGATGCTGGTGATCTGGCTGGCCAAGCCGCCGTTCACGCCCAAGGCGCGGCCCGCCGCGGGCGGGCACTGAGGCGATCGGTCAGAGATCGAAGCCGACGCCCACCAGCGCCATGGTCTCGCCGCGGTTGGGCCGGTGCAGGCGGGCGTTGGAAATGTGCCGGATCTGGAAGCTGAAGCGGCGACCTTGCCAGCCGAGCGTGCTGACGAATTCGTACGGGGTGCTCAACGCCTGCGTGCGCGCGCTGTTGAGCGCGGGCTGAAAACTGAAGAACCAATGGCTCAGCGCGCCGTCGGCCTTGCGGTACTGCAGGCGCGCACCGGCGGCCAGCAGCCAGGCTTGCTCCTGGGTTGGGTAGCGGTTGTCGCGGAAGCGCGCGATGTCGCGGCCGTCGATCCAGCCCAGCGAGACGTCGGGCGCAAGGTTCCAGCGGCTGTCGCCGATCGCATGGTGGTCGAACACCGCTTCGACGAACAACGCAGTGGCACCATGCCCGTCCATGTAACTGCGCCCGCCCTGCACCTGCAGATGCGTCGATTGCGCCAGCAGCGGCAACGGGGACAGCGCGAGCGCCAGCAACAGCAGGCGGATCGAAAACGGGACGTGCATGGCAACCTCGGATCGGGCGGAAATTTTAGTGAACGCAATGGTTCACTAAATGGCGTCGCTTCGAGGTGAAGCCAAGGGGCCGCGAGGAATGCTTGTCGCGGTACCCCGCCCGATGCGCGCGGCCATGGGATGCCCCTGCCGTCGGAGGGGTTCCCTCGCGCGTCCCGTCCGGGTGTCAGTGACCGGGCGGTGCCTGCAGGCTGGGGCTATCCAGATCCAGCGCGGTGGACTGCAGCAACACCGCCTGCGGGTGATCCTTGCGAATCGCCGCGCCGAACTGCGCGGCATCGCCCACCACCACCACGTGCAGGTCGTCCGCCGCCAGGTGCTGGCGGGCGTATTTCTCGATCTGCTTCGGGGTGACCGCCTGCACGGCGGTGACGTACTTGCCGATGCGCTCCAGCGGCAGGCCGTAGATCGCCAGCTCGGCGACCTCGCCGGCCAGCCCCGCGGTGGTCTCCAGGCTGCGGCCGTAGGCGCCGATCAGGGTCGCCTTGCGCGCGGCCAGTTCACCGGCATCCACGCGGCTGTCGCCCAGCTGCCTGAACTGGCCCAGCATCAGCTCGACCACCTGCGGCGCGGACGGGTTCTTGGTCTGCGCCGAAGACAGCCAGACGCCGCCATCGCCCAGTCCCTGCAGCCGGCTGAAGGCACCGTAGGAGAGGCCGCGCTTGATGCGGATCTCCTCGTTGAGACGCGCCGAGTACGAACCGCCCAGCACCGCGTTGGCCACGCTGCCGACGTAGTAGCTGTCGTCGCGGCGCGGCGGCGCGGCGTGCGCGGCGACCACGCCGGCCTGCCCGGCACCGTGCTGGTCGATCAGCAGGATCGGCGGCAGCTGGCTGGCGGCGCGACCGGCCGGACGCGGCGGCAGCGGTGCGGCCGGCTTGCTCCAGTCGCCGAAGCTGGCCTGGGCCAGCACGCGCGCCTGTGCCGGCGTGATGTCGCCGGCGAGGATCAGGATCGCGTTGTCCGGCCGGTACAGCTCGCCGTGCAGGCGCTGCACGTCGGCGCGGGTGATGCGCTTGAGCGAGTCGGGCGTACCGTGGCGCGAGTGGCCGTAGGCGCCTTCACCGAACACGGCGCGGTTGGCCGCCAGCGAGGCCAGCGCGGTGGGCTGGCTCAGCTGCAGGCGCAGGTCGTCGATCGCCTGGTTGCGCGCGCGCTGCAGTTCGGCCTCGGCGAAATCCGGCTGGCGCACCACCTCGGCCAGCAGGCCCAGCGCCTGCGGCAGTTTCGGCGTGGTCACGGTGATGCCGATGGCGCTCTCGTCCCAGCCGGCGGAGGCGTCCAGCGAGCCGCCCAGCGCCTCGGCCGCGGCGGCGATCTGCGGCGCGCTCTTGCCCGCCGCGCCCTTGCTCAGCAGGTTGGCGGTGAGGTCGGCCAGACCGGCCAGCCGCGGCGGATCCATCTCGCCGCCGCGGCGCACCCACAACTGCGCGGTGACCAGCGGCAGGTTGGAGCGGCGCACGCTGATGACTTCCAGCCCGTTGGCCAGGGTCTGCGCGACCGGCGCGGGCACGTTCAACTGCGGCGCGGGGCCGGGCGCCGGCGGCGTAGTCGGGAAATCGGCTGCGGCGGCGATGCCGGTGGTCAGCGCGATGGCCGTAAAGACGGCCAAACGGAAACGGTTGGTGCGGCTCATTTCGCAGCTCCTCATTTCGTATCTCCCTTGGCGGCGGCCGGCGCGGCCTTGGCCTGCGGCAGGTAGTCGATGGTCACCTTCTTGGCGCCGGTGACGTATTTCTGCAGCACGCGGTGCACGTCGTTCGCGCTGACCCGCTGCAGCGCGGCCAGATCGTCGTTGACGTGCTGCACGCCGCCGTCGATCAGGCTGGCCTGGCCGAGCGCGAAGGCGATGCCCTGCGCGGTCTGGCGCTGTTTCAGTTCGCTGGTGAGCAGCTGGGTCTTGACCTTGTCCAGCTCGGCGTCGGCGATCGGCTGGGTCGTCAGCCAGACGATTTCCTCGTTCAGCAGTTTCTCCGCCTGCGCCGGTTGATGGCCGCTGGCGAGCACCGCGTAGACAGTGAACAGGCCCGGGCCCACGCGCGTATCGGCAAACGCGCCGATCTCCTGCGCGACCTGGTGGCGATACACCAGCGACTGGTAAAGCCGCGAGGAATCGCCCTGCGACAGCAGCGCGGCGGCCACCTGCAGCGGAATGCGGTCGGCGCTGTCCGCCGCCGGCGGGACCAGCCAGGTCATCGCCACCGCCGGCAGCGGCGCGGTCTCGCTGGTGACGGTGTAGCGCTTGTCCTGCCTGCGCACCGGTTCGGTCGCGGTGACTTGCGGGATCGGTGTGGCCGGCTTGGGAATCCAGCCGAAGTACTGGTCGACCCAGGCGTCGAGCTGCTTCGGATCGAAGTCGCCGGCCACGATCAGGGTGGCGTTGTCGGGCCGGTAGAAGGTGCGGTGGAAATCGATCACGTTCTGCAGCGAGGCCGCTTCCAGGTCCTCGATGCTGCCGATCGTGGGGCGCTGATACGGGTGCACCGTGTACGACTTCGGGTCGATCGCGTTGAACAGCTTGCCGTACGGATTGGCCAGCACGCTCTGGCGGTATTCCTCCTCCACCACGGCGCGCTCGGAGGTGAAGTTCTTCTCGTCCACGTTGAGGTTGGACAGCCGCTCGGCCTCGGCCCACAGCAGGGTCTGCAGGTGGTTGCTCGGCACGATCTCGAAATAGTTGGTGACGTCGTCGCCGGTGGAGGCGTTGTTGGCGCCGCCGACGTCCTCGGTGAGCCGGTCCATCTGCTCGGCGTGCATGTGCCTGGTGCTCTTGAACATCAAGTGCTCGAACAGATGCGCGAAGCCGGAGCGCCCCTGCGGATCGTCCTTCGAGCCGACGTGGTACCAGACCTGTACTGCCACGTTGGGGCTGGCGTGATCCTCCACGCTGAGCACCTGCAGCCCGTTGGGCAGGGTGCGCTGGTGGTACTGGATCGGCGGGATGCTCAGCTCCGCCGCCGCGGCCGGGGGCGAAGCCCACGCGGCGCAGGCGATCAGCGGGACAAGCAGCACGAGGCGCGGCAGGCGCAGGTTCATCCGGTGCACTCCTTCCTGGGGCAAGGCGCCTACCTTAGCAAGCCGGCCGGGCGTGTGCGCGTGACTTGTGGCCCTCGGGCTGGTACTGGCAGCGAGTCGAGCATCGGCGTCAGCCGGCTGAACTGGCGCAGCACCAGCCCATCGAGGCGGCCCACTGGAACCGGCGTCAGCTTTCGACGCGCCGCTTGGCGGTGTACGGCAGCGCGAACAGGTACAGACCGCTGAACAACTGCGCGAACAGTGGCGGCAGCGGCGCGTAGGTCAGCCACGCCGGCGGTTCGTGCGGGCTCATCCCGCGCCAGGCGAAGTTCGCGATCACGGTCAGGGTGAACACGATCGACAGCCAGCGGTGGCTCTGGCGCATCCACCGATTCAGGCTCATGCCGCACCTCGCGCCTTGGCCTCGATCATCTTCCAGCCATTGCCGGAGGGATCGCGGAAGCCCGCATCCACGGTGCCGTAGCGGCTCGTCGGCTCCTGCGTGAACTCCACGCCCAGCGCCTGCAGCCGCTCGAAAGCCGCCCGGCAGTCGCCCACCATCAGCACCAGCGGCGGCATCGCGCCCTTGGCCACCATTTCGCAGAGCGTCTGCGCGGTCGCCGCGTCGTGCATCGGCGGCCCCGGCCTGAACAGGCCGAGCTGGAACGAGGGCTGCTCCGGGTGCTGCACGGTGAGCCAGCGATAGTCGCCGTTGCGCGCATCGGCACTGATGACGAAGCCCAGCTTGCCGACGTAGAAGTCGAGTGCCTCATCCTGGTCGCGGACATAGAGTCCGGCTACATCGATACCTTGGGTCATGGAACCTCCGTGGGTTGGAGTGTCCTTTTTACCCGGCGCCCTGCTTCCGTCGCTTCTCCGAAACTGCGGTCTTCAGATCGGGCCGGTGCGCAGCGCGCACGAAGCACTCCGGGACACGCTCGCGTTCGTGCAGGGCAGCGTGCTGGCACGCGCGGAACTCTCCCGGGCTTTCGCCGGTGATGTCGCGGAAGATCCGCCCGAAGGTACCGATGCTGTTCCAGCCGGTCTGCAACGCCACCTCGGTGACGGACATGTCGGTATCGCGCAGCAGCGCCGTGGCGCGTTCGATCCGGCGCGTGAGCAGATAACGGTGCGGCGGCAGGCCGAACGCCTCCCGGAACGAACGCGCGAAATGCGCCGCCGACACCGCACTCACCTGCGCCAGCCGCCGCACCGGCCACTCCTCGTGGGACGCCGCGTCCATGCGATCCTTCGCGCGCAGCAGGCGGCGCAACAGTTCGGGGTTCTGGCCCATCGGTTTCTTCATGCCCTGCACAACGCCCTCGCACCGGCGCTGCACAGCGGGCGGGGCAAGCGGATGACTGCGTCCGACGGTGCGGCAGAATCCCGCGGCATGGCAAGTGCGTCCCGTCATGTTCCCCGATCGGCTCTTGCTCTCGGCACCGGCTCCACGGGTGAGCGGGAGCTTGCAGGAGCGTGCACAGGGTCAGGTCTATCATCGCAGCATTGAGACCTGTTCGGCTCGTTCGGATACCTGGGCGGCCCGACGAACGATGCGCCCGACCGTGGTGAAATGAACGCCGAAGTAGGCGGCAATCTGCGCATAGCTGTACTCACCGCTCGCCCACGCCGCCTGCATGGCGGCATCGCGATCCGGGTGGGCTTGCGCAATCGCTTTCAACGGCGGCGCCGGTGGTCGCCGTTGAGCTCGCGGGATATTGATGTCGTCCGGCCGCAGCTCTGCTCGTTGGTGGGCGTCAGCGACAAACGCATCATCGCCCAAGAACACCTGGCGGTTCAGATGCTTCCATATCGACTCGCCTTCCATCCCCTCGTGCACAAACTTCTCGTATACAGATACGGCTCGGGCGCGGCGTGTTCCAAACTGCGCAAGTAGTCCATCGGTCTCCAGCCAAGCCGGTGCATCCGCCTCGCCCATGACTGCTCGATAGCTGCTCCACGGCCACTTGGCGGGCGAATCCACCATGTGTGCACGCACTGGGTTCAACACCACGTAGCGGGTCAACTCCAGCAGATAACTGTCGGCATCGACAAGAATCGCCTTGTAGCGCCCCTGAAACAGGTGCCCCGTGCGCCGGTGGCGACGATTGCTCCATTGCGTGAACACACCATTGAGCTGGCGCATGCCTTTCGACAAATTGCCATCCGGCGTCGCGATCATCAGGTGGTAATGATTGCTCATCAGACAATACGCATGGCAACACCAATTGAACTGCCCCACCACCTCACCGAGCACCTCAAGAAAATGCTCGCGGTCCTTGTCATCTTCATAGATCGCCTCACGACGATCACCACGCGCCGTCACGTGGTAGAGCGCACCACCAAATTCAAGGCGAACGGGTCGAGCCATGCTGCGAATCCTATGCCTACAAATGCTACGATGCTAGACCTGACCCCGGCGAGTTCAACTCCGAAGTGCAGCACCCATCCTGGCGCAGAGCCATGCTCTGGCGGCGGGTGCCACTGTCAACGGCTCCGCAAGCGCTGTCGCGCCGTTGACAGCGTCACCCGCCGCCTTCTTTGGTCACCAAGCCAAGATGGGCGCGGTCTGCCAAGGTGCTGCACTTCAAAGTTGAATCCGCCCCCCAGTGCTCGCCAGCGTGATGACCGCATCATGCGTGCACCGTTCAATTACGATGCGTGTAACTCATTGATTGGGCGACAGGATTCGTGGGGAAACCTCAGGACCTGACCCCCGAGATTCGCATGGGCGGCCCACGGCAAACAGCGCGATTTAATTACCTCCGTCCCCTTAAATGGGTCCCCTTAAATGGTGGCACGTGGATACTTGCCCGATCCTAAGAACAAGTACATTGGACGTAACCTTCCCCATTTCTCTGGACCAGAAAGAACGTTTGACGAGTGAGCTTGCTGCCGGCACTGGACTCAAGTATTCGACCCACACCCTGTATTGCCCTGGGGAAGGAAACAATTCAGAAACACGATCATTCCTAGAAGTGCCAATGAACTGATTCCGAAACACAGTGGCGTAATACGTGTGATTGTTCAGAGTCGACGGAATAATCATGTCATCATCGAGAATCTTCGGATGAACAAGCTTCCCATTCATCTGCGCAATTTTCAACGTCAACCCACCGAGACCACCCCACCCAAGCTTGCCATATAACGTGAGTGGTGAAGCACCTTGATTCTTGATTTCAACACGAAACGTGATTCTGTCCTGAAGACCATAGCTCGCACAATTGCTAGTGATACCAACGGATAAATCCGCCGCATCTGCCGTTCCAACATGGGCACATAATACAACGCAAGCCACAATGGCGAAGCGGGTGATCTTATTGACCATTGGATGCTACTTCCCTGGTTCCGAATCGATGTAGTTCTTAAGTAAACTCGGATTGTTGATCAAATTATCCAAGTACGCTTTCTCCGAACCACTCAAACCCATTTTTGCACCGACCTCACGCTGAAAGGTCATGGCTTTGACTTCCGCATCAAGCCCACGGCTCTTGTACACTCCGCCCGCGTTGTACAACTCAACATGTTCACCGTCATGTGCAACTGCCGAACCAAGCCACGAAGAACTTGATTCCTTCACATAGTCGGTCGTCAACGTCAGCGCTCCTTTGGACTCATTCACACTGGATCGATTGGCAGTGCTACTCACATCAAGTGACTTAATGTTCTGAACCACCTTGATCTCCGCGCCAGTGAGCTTCGCCCCATTAATCTTTGCAAGACCCGCATTGACCTGAGCCTGTAGCTGCTTTTGTTGCTTCATCGGAAGTGAATCATCAATGTGCACCCGAAGAATCTGCTTTTTCAGCTGAGCGTCGTACGAAATACGCCCATCCGGGTCGATGTTGATGATCGGATTGTTGTTCGCATAATCGTACCGATTGAAGTGAAACAGGCTTCCCGGACTCGGCCCCGCCGGATCGACGCTCAGGAACCTCCCCGTGCTTGCATCGTAATACCGGATCGTGCAAGGCGGCGGAGAACTCAGAAAGGATCGCGGAAGGAGCGAGTATTTGAGTTCATATTCGTTCAATATCAATGAGTTACAGTGGCGTGACTATGCCGCATGGCGACCTGAAATGCAAGTACTTTTCGAGCGTAAAGGCTTAAGTTGCGAGCATTGCTGCCCGCAGGCGGTGCCGGTGATGGCCACTGAGGTTGATGTGGCAAAACAAGACCTGACCCTGAGATTCCGAGATTTTCCTGCTTCTAATGAACTCGCTCCAACCATCCAGCGCGCCCTATAACACCAGATAGCCTAGCGTAATATGCGGCCCTGCTTACGCAAGCATCCCCGCCCAACTGTGGCAGCAATAGCGAAGCCCCTATCAGGCCTCCACGGTAGCCGTATTCAGCAACCTTCGTATAATAATAAAGGGCCTCTAATTTCTTCCCATCATTTTCGCTTCGAATTCCCTTCTGCAAGGTCAGATCGACATCATTTTCAGCATGTATTTTCAATCGCTTGTCAAAATCTGATATAAGACTGTTGTCATGAACAAAATAATCAAGAGCTAAAGATTTCTCGGGTGAGTTTTCGTTATAGCTTTTTTTCCATCTATTAAGGCTAGAGATCAACTTATTTCTAGCCATTGTTTGTAACGATGAAAAATATCTCACATCCTTAGACATCAACCAAATTATCGCGTTCAGAGCGTCATCCTTCCTTTTTACTAGTAGAGCCGGATCTACTCGTCGGAAAAATTGGTCAGATAACATTGGATTTCTATAAAGATACCACAAGTAAAATTGTGCTTTTGCGGTATCCATTTGATTAGTTGCCGTGCTCAGAAAAACTTCATTATTCGGCTTCTGCATTGAGGCAATGGCCGAATCCATGTATGAATATTTGAAGTTCGCATGTGGCAAACTGCACCGAGCTGGCTCCGCTACTGGTATCGCTGACGCATGGACCATTAGCGTAACAAAAAACAATGCCAAATATGCGGTCACTGATATATAACGCATCATTATTGCTCCCGACTCTCTACAGTGCTTTTCCGATCCTCGTACACTTTGGGGCATTCTTCCGTACATTGCTTGTAATTATTATGTGTTGCCGGGATCGCAAGTAATGCCTTAAAAGTTGGTCCAAAACGCCTCAGGCCTTTTGCCATATCGCGAACTCCCGATGCCGGTGCATTCTCTGCAAGCTTTCGCGCTTTCTCCGCTACATCTGTAGCGTCACGCGCTGCATTGGTTGTACTTGCGTTTGGGTCGTCGCTTATATCCCCGGCAGATAATGCAGCGACAACAGATATCGCCGCGCACATCTGGGGGCATGCTCTCCCAGGCTGGTACCCCTGCTCAGCCTGCTGGGTAAGGCCACCTCTTTCCATCGCTGCCTGTTCGGATGATTGAACCGTGAAGCCATTCGCGCCTTTCCCGACCCGGACGACCGCCCAATGTCCAGATGACCCACCCCTTGAGGTTCTATTGAGATCAGTGGCGAGTTTGGTGGCCTCCTGCTCCGTCATCGGAGCTTTCCCATCTGGATCAACCTTCGTAACTGGGTTCCCATTTGTGTATAGGTAGCGGTTGAAATTGAATCCACCTCCTGGGCTTGGCCCTACCGGATCCACACTCAAGAACCGCCCCACCCCCGGATCGTAATACCGCTGCTGCATATACACGAACCCACTCTCCGGATCGTTCACATGCCCCGTGTAGCCGATGCCGTTGGGTGCCGTCCCCAGCGCCTGGCTTCCGTACGGCCGGTAGTCGAAGGTTGCCGTCACCGTGCCGCTGGCGTTGGCCTCCGCCAGTGGGGTGCCCTGGGCGTCGGCGTAGCTGTAGGTTACCGTGGCCGTACCGGTGCCCACCCGCACACTGCGCGCGATGGGTTTCCGGCCCAGCAGGATCAGGTTGGTGGCCTTGCCGGTGGCCGGCTCCCACTGGTGCAGCAGTTGCCCCGCCTGGTTGTAGAAGGAGTAGGTGATCGTACTGCCGACGGCTTTCATTACCCGCCGGCCAGCCGCGTCATAGGCGTAGCTGATCCCGGGCAGGCTCAGGAGCTGGTTCTTCGCGTCGAAGCCCAGCGTGACGCTGCCCTTGCCGACCACGTTGCCGCGGGGGTCGTAGATGAAGCTGGTGGCGCCGGCGCCGGTGAGGCTGGCCAGTCGGTTCCGGCTGTCGTAGTTGTACGTGGTGGCCTGGCTGCCGTTGATCCGGCTGCGGAGATTGTGCAGGGGATCGTAGGCGTAGGTTTCCGTGCCCCACAGGCTGGGGGCGGTGGCGCTGGTCAGGCGATCGAGCGCGTCGTAGCCGAGGGTCTTGCCGCGCGGGCCGCCGGCCAGGTCGGTGATCTGGGTGATATTGCCGTTCTTGTCGTAGCTGAGGTCCTCGCTGAGATTGAGCGTGCTGCCCTTGCCGTAGCTGAAGTTGCGCAGCAGTTGCCGGGCATTCTGTTCGGCGACATAGAGCGCGCCGTTGCCCAGCGACGCCTGGGCTATCTCGCCGTTGGGGAAGTAGCCGATGCCGCTGAGGTAGTTGCCGACCCGGGTGGGGCGGCCCAGCGCATCGGGGGCGTAGGCGACGGCCTCACCATTGGGATAGGTGAGCTGGCTGAGGCTGCCGTAGGTGTCGTGGGCGTAGGCCAGGGCCTTGGCCGGCTGGCCGGTGAGGGCGAGGGTTTCGCCGGTGGGCTGGCCGCGCTTGTTGTAGGTGGCGCTCCAGGCGCTGATGCCGGAGCTGGCCGCGGTCAGCCGGCCCACGGCGTCGTAGCCGTAGCTGGTGCTTTGCGTGCCCGCGGGCGGCAGGAGCGTCTTGACCCGGTTCATGGCGTCGTAGGTGCGCGTGGTCTTTGCCCCCGCTGTTACCTGCTCCTGACCGCAGGCGGTGCCGGTGATGGCCACTGAGGTTGATGTGGCAAAACAAGACCTGACCCTGAGATTCCGTGTGGCAAAACAAGACCTGACCCTGAGATTCCGAATTCAAGGCGAACGGGTCGAGCCATGCTGCGATTCCTACGCCTACAAATACTACGATGCTAGACCTGACCCCATTGCTCCTCACTCCCGCAACGAACGGGAGCGGAGAGCTATGCGCCTGTTGACACGGACGGCGAAATGGTGACCCCGAGGTTTCACTTAGCCCCGAACCCCATGTCGCCTTCCATTGTCATGCATAGGACCCACGAACAGTTCGGACCGATGAAATAATGGTGCTGCGGAATCTCAACAATTTCAGGCAATGCTCGCCGGATCGCTTCAAATGAGCCTTCCAGTGCAAAGTCAGTCACGCTGTCACCTGCATAAAGCACGGGGCCAGCCAAACTAAACCTCAACTGCATCTTGTCAAAGAACTCCGCAAACTGCTCAATTTGCCGCGATTCGTCTTCTTCATTGGACTCGATGGCACCCGGGACGCGCCTCCAATCAATCTTCGAGCCGCTCGTAGGGTAGGCCTTCGAGAGTAGCCTAAGGACGTCAGCTGCGTCGCCCACCTCGCGGATCTGCCCGGTATCGAATTCAGACTTTAACGCCAGACGGAGATCGTCCTCATATGTACTCATGGCCTTTCCTTGACGAAATGCTTAATGATTCGATTAACCATTGACTGGTTACCTTCGAATGTGAAGGTCTCCTTCTGCTTTCCAGACCAGACATTGATGTGGGCGCCGTGCCGTTCATCAAACTCAACACGGAAGCCCGACTTGCCGTCTGCAGACCTCATCCCTATTGGTCTGCCTGCGTTGTCGCCGAATTTTCCGAGAGTGGTTTGCTCAGCTTTGAATCCCCGCCCGTCAAGCCACCCCACTGCCGCATTCCGCGCCTGATTGAAATCCTTAAATGCATTGGCAGCTCCCTTTGCAGCCATGCCTTCCTTTGCAAGAAGGTTGGCGCCTTTCAGAACCTTAAACGGCGGCAGGACGGCAGCAATTTCAAGACCGGCACCGATCTGGTCACCACCCCCCATGGACGACCACCCCTTGTCGTACCACTGACTAACGCCTTCTGCGCCTATGGCACCCCACGTCCCTTTCAGCAAAGCCCAACCGGCACAGGACACGGGGCCACATCCTTCGGCGCCTGAATCGATCATTTCGTCAACGCTATCCCTACCATCCGGGTCAGTAAACCGATAGGGATTGTTTCTCGCGTATGCGTAACGGTTGAAGCTGGTCATCGGCTTCTCGTAAGCCGTGACCGGGTCAACCGACAAGAACCGCCCCACCCCCGGATCGTAATACCGCTGCTGCATATACACGAACCCACTCTCCGGATCGTTCACATGCCCCGTGTAGCCGATGCCGTTGGGTGCCGTCCCCAGCGCCTGGCTTCCATACGGCCGGTAGTCGAAGGTTGCCGTCACCGTACCGCTGGCGTTGGCCTCCGCCAGTGGGGTGCCCTGGGCGTCGGCGTAGCTGTAGGTTACCGTGGCCGTACCGGTGCCCACCCGCACACTGCGCGCGATGGGTTTCCGGCCCAGCAGGATCAGGTTGGTGGCCTTGCCGGTGGCCGGCTCCCACTGGTGCAGCAGTTGCCCCGCCTGGTTGTAGAAGGAGTAGGTGATCGTACTGCCGACGGCTTTCATTACCCGCCGGCCAGCCGCGTCATAGGCGTAGCTGATCCCGGGCAGGCTCAGGAGCTGGTTCTTCGCGTCGAAGCCCAGCGTGACGCTGCCCTTGCCGACCACGTTGCCGCGGGGGTCGTAGATGAAGCTGGTGGCGCCGGCGCCGGTGAGGCTGGCCAGTCGGTTCCGGCTGTCGTAGTTGTACGTGGTGGCCTGGCTGCCGTTGATCCGGCTGCGGAGATTGTGCAGGGGATCGTAGGCGTAGGTTTCCGTGCCCCACAGGCTGGGGGCGGTGGCGCTGGTCAGGCGATCGAGCGCGTCGTAGCCGAGGGTCTTGCCGCGCGGGCCGCCGGCCAGGTCGGTGATCTGGGTGATATTGCCGTTCTTGTCGTAGCTGAGGTCCTCGCTGAGATTGAGCGTGCTGCCCTTGCCGTAGCTGAAGTTGCGCAGCAGTTGCCGGGCATTCTGTTCGGCGACATAGAGCGCGCCGTTGCCCAGCGACGCCTGGGCTATCTCGCCGTTGGGGAAGTAGCCGATGCCGCTGAGGTAGTTGCCGACCCGGGTGGGGCGGCCCAGCGCATCGGGGGCGTAGGCGACGGCCTCACCATTGGGATAGGTGAGCTGGCTGAGGCTGCCGTAGGTGTCGTGGGCGTAGGCCAGGGCCTTGGCCGGCTGGCCGGTGAGGGCGAGGGTTTCGCCGGTGGGCTGGCCGCGCTTGTTGTAGGTGGCGCTCCAGGCGCTGATGCCGGAGCTGGCCGCGGTCAGCCGGCCCACGGCGTCGTAGCCGTAGCTGGTGCTTTGCGTGCCCGCGGGCGGCAGGAGCGTCTTGACCCGATTCATGGCGTCGTAGGTGCGCGTGGTCTTTGCCCCGGCCGCCACCTGCTCCTGGCCGCAGCCGGTGCCGGTGATGGCCAAGCCGGTGGCGCTCCATGCCAGGTTGTTGGCGCCGTCGTAGGCCAGCACCGTGCTGTCGCTTTCCAGCTCGCTGCTGCGGCACAAGCGATGGTAGCCGTCGTAGATCAGCGTTCTGGTGACGTCGCCGCTGTAGCCACCGCTGCTGCCGTACTGGCGGATGCTCAGCGGCTCGCCGTAGAGGTTGCGGGCGATGCTCTGGTTGACGCCGGCCGGTGCCTGCACCTGGATCACCGCGTCGTATGAGGGCTGGTCGAACACCTGGTAGCTGGTGGTGGTGGCATTGCCCTTGGGGTCGGTCACCTGCCGGCGCGCGCCGGACAGGTAGGCGGTGGTGGTGGTCAGCACGCCCAGCTCGCTGTCCTGCCGGACCTGGGTCGGCCGGCCCAGCGCATCGTAGCTGCTGGCGCTGCCCTTGATCCCGGCCGTGGCCGGGGCCGCGGTGAAGTTCAGTGCGGTGGCGTTGGGGTACGAGGCGAAGGTGGTCCGGCCTTGCGCGTCGTAGGTAGTCAGCGTGGTGGTGTTGGAGCCGGCCACGCCATTGATGTAGCGGTCGCTGAGCACCGGGCGCAGCAGGGCGTCGAAATAGGTGACGGTGCGGGCGTTGCCGTGCGAGACCGTGCGCCGCCAGTGGTTGGCGCCGAGGCCGCGCTCGGCACCGGTGACGTAGTTGTAGCTGAAGCTCTGTGGCAACCAGGCCTGTTCGTCGCCGGTGGGGTAAGTAATGCCGGTGAGCCGGCCGACCGCGTCATAGCCGTAGCCGGTGGTATGGCCGGCCTGGTCGGTGATCGATGCGATCTGACCGAAGTCGTCCACCACCAGGTGCTGGCTGGTGCCATCCGGGTAGCCGATCGCCTGCGGGATGCCACGCTTGTAGCTGCCCAGCGTGGTGGTGTGGCTGTTGCCGTCGGTGAAGCTGGCCAACTGGCCGGCGCTGTTGAAGGTGTAGCTCATCAACTTCTGGCCGAAGCGCCAGCGCTCCTTGAGCGTCACCTTGGTCAGGTCGTACGTATTGGCGCTCTCGATCTCCGGGTTTGCCGCATCGGTGATATTCGTGACCTGCAGCGGCAGGCCAAGCACCCAGTGCGGCAGGTCATTGAGATAAGTGGTCTGTTCCCGCTTCACAGTCGAACCGGCGCTGCTGGAGCGTCGAGTCTGCGTCACTCGGACGAACTCGTTGAACGCCTCCGCCTGCCACGTGTACGTGTCGCCGTCCTGGGTGAGCACGCGCTGATTCAGCGGCATCTGCCGCCCGACCACCGCCCAGTTCATGCGCGACTGTAGGTTGTCGCCGTACACGCTTGGCCAGGGGCCGGTGCCGGAGGCCGCATACATGTCCACTTCCGAACTCAGCAGGCTGCTGCCCACCGCGCCGCTGTAGTTGTCGGTGCGCTGCAACTGCCCCTCGGTCTCGTCGAAGCGGTTGCCGAAGGTATGGCGCGTGGCATGCCCCTCGGGATCGACGACATCGGTCCACACCGTATCGACGCAGCCACCCGCGCAATCCTGCCCCCAGCTGGCGTTGGCCGGCGAGTAGCGGTAGATCCAGTTGTAGGTCGGCAGGCCGGCGCCGCTGAACGTCTTCTGGGTGATCGCGAAACCCGCGTAGCTGCGCGGCACCAGGGCGTAGCTGCTGTCGTCCGGGTTCCTCATGCATTGCCGCGGTACGTACGAGCGCCCGCGCGCCACCGGTGCCACCCGGAACGTGCCGCGCAGCCCGGACGGATGCACCATGCTGCCGCTCGGCACGTTGGTCGACAGCAGGCCCAGGCTGTCACAGGTTCCCTCGCCGATACGAATCTCGCCGGTGCGGAAGCCGGCCAGGTCGTACGACCAGGCACTGCCATCGGGCAGGGTGACCTTGCTCAGCAACGGCATCAGCGCCGTGCTGTACTGGTAGCTCCATGTCCGTGCCGGCCCGCTCGCCGGGGTCACGCTGAGCGTGCTGACCCGGTCGGGGCTCGTCACGTAACCGACGTCCAGCCGGCGCCCGTCGCTGGCGGTGATCGCGACGAGTCGGTTGCCGCTGTAGCTGTAGGTCAGGCTGTTGCCGAAGCGATCCTCGATGCGGGTGACCAGCATCGACGCCTGGCGGCGGATGAGGCGATCATCGAGCGCCACCAGGGGCTGTATCCCGGCCGAGCGCAGGCTCAACGGCCCGGTGCCGATGGGCCGCTCCATGGTGGGTGCCCAACGGTAGACAAGGTGGGTGAACCAGTAGCGGGTGCCATCCGGCGCCACCGCCAGAAAGCCTTCGCCGCCCGGATCGTTGACGGGATCATCCGTCGCCACGCCACAGGTGATCACCCAGTGGTGTGTCGTCACGATGCCGAACACGCTGCTGCCCATCGTCGGCGACAAGGTGTTCTGCGCCGAACGTCGCAGCAGATCCTGGCTGCCCTGACCGGGCACCACCAGTTGATAACCGGCCCACCAGGTCGCCGGCTCCCAGTCGGCGCCGCCCTGCTTGCCGGCGATCGTCGGCGGCAGGCCGAACCGGCTGCAGCGTGCGCGCGGACTGGTGCCGGCCACCAGCCACTGGGTGGCCGCCAAGGTGGTGATGCGCGGGATCTCCATGTCCCAGTCGGCAAAACCGCCATCGACCGCGCCCGCCTCACGCTTGTCCAGCGGATGGAACGACCGCGACAGCTGCAGCAGCGGCCCGTTGCCGGCCAGGCTGACGTCGGTCTGCTCGAACGACAGGCTGCCGTTGTACAGGCTCACCTGCTCGCCGAACGGGTTTTCACCCAGTGGCTGGATATCTTCGCTGACGCGGATCAGCTTCTTGTACTCGTCTTCCGGCGCAACCGTCGATTGCGCGCGGCACAGCGGCACGAACGAGACCAATACGGCCGCCCACAGGCAGATCCCTTGCCAACGACTCGCCATGTTTTTCCCCGGGGTGCCCGGCGTTGCGCACGGGCGACGAGGCAAGATTGATCCGCAAATAGTTGCGAAGTCAATGGGGCGATCTTCGTACGGGACGAGTGCTACGTGACAGCCATCGCATTTCCGAGCGCTCGCCAAGACGGCCCGATATTCGACCCCCCGACCGGCCCTGCGCCACTCACGTCACCACCTGCGCCCCACCCGGCGCCTTGCGCCGCTTCTTCTCCGCCTTGCGCGCCTTGCGCGCCGCCTTGCGGATCTTGCGGTCGTGGTTCCACAGGTAGATCGCCGGAGTGCTGAGCAGGGTCAGCAGTTGCGACACGAGCAGGCCGCCGACGATGGCGATGCCCAGCGGCTGGCGCATTTCCGAGCCGATGCCGAAGCCGATCGCCAGCGGCATCGCCGCGCCCATCGCGACCAGGGTGGTCATGGTGATCGGGCGGAAGCGCACCAGCGCCGCCTCGCGGATCGCGTCGGGTGCGGCCATGCCGTGCTCGCGTTCGCGCACCAGGGCGAAGTCGACCATCAGGATCGCGTTTTTCTTGACGATGCCGATCAGCATCAGGATCGCGATGATCGCCATCAGCGACAGCTGCGTCTGCGTCACCAGCATCGCCAGGAACGCGCCGGCGCCGGCGGCGGGCAGGGTGGAGAGGATGGTCAGCGGATGGCCCAGGCTTTCGTAGAGGATGCCCAGCACGATGTACATGGCCAGGATCGAACCGAGCAGCAGCACCATGCCGTTCGATTGCGCCTGCTTGAGGCGCTGGTTGGCGCCGGTGTATTCCACCTTCACGCCGTCGGGCAGGTGCACCGCGAAGGCGGCCTGGTCGACCAGCGCCACGCCGCGATCCTGGGTGACGTCCTTGGCCAGGTTGTAGCTGATGGTCACCGCCTGCAGCTGGTTGTGGTGGCGCACGCGCAGCGGACTGATCGCCGGCTCCATGGTGGCCAGCGCGGAAAGCGGAATCATCTTGCCCTGCTCGCTGCGCACGCGGATGTTCAGCAGCGACTGCGGGCTGAGGTTCTCGTTCGGGCTGGCGTTGAGCACCACCGCGTACTGGTTGATGTCGGAGTAGATCTGCGACACCTGGCGCTGGCCGAACGCGCTGAACAGCGCGGTGTCGATGGCGCCCACGCTGACGTGCAGCCGCGCGGCGGCCTCGCGGTCGATGCGCAGCTGCTGCTGCTTGCCG
>Ga0209941_1000422_pt1 | contig 54096 bp, 56 predicted proteins | sample ThiBiot_300_plan_FD_183945 | JGI IMG/M metagenome (GOLD analysis project Ga0209941, IMG submission 183945) | Wastewater bioreactor microbial communities from Cape Town, South Africa - Thiocy_solids_1 (SPAdes) | ecosystem: Engineered > Bioremediation > Thiocyanate > Unclassified | place: South...
TTGCGCAGACCTCGAAGACCAGCGAAATGGTCGTGAAGCTCGCCAACGACAGCTTCGCGCCGATCTCGAACCGCGTGTCGGTCATCAGCTCGAAGATGAAGGCAGCCTAAGGGCCTTTTTCTTCCCTCGTTGGCGCGGGCTCTCTCTCCCCTCCTCCCGACCCCGCGCCGACACATACAGGGCCGCTCGTTTCCTTCGCGAAACGGGCGGCTCTTGTTTTTATCCTGATCGTCGCCCCCGCGAAGGCGGGGGCCGCAATCGACTTGGTGCACTCTTGCCAGAGGCTCCCGACTTCGCGGGGGCGACGAAAAGGGGGTTAATGCATCCCCGCCCTCTTGCGATTCCGCCCCGGCTTGCGATATTCCCGATGATGATGCTTCCCGCCTCCATTCCTCACATCGTCCGCGCCATGGCGGGCAAGGATGACGATACGCCCGGCGCTCCCGGCGTCGGCATTGCGACGCGCACGCGCGCGAAACCCAAAAAGCCCTCGATGTACAAGGTGCTACTGCTCAACGACGACTATACGCCGATGGAATTCGTCGTGATGGTGCTGCAGCGCTTTTTCAACATGGACATCGAACGCGCGACGCAGGTGATGCTGCACGTTCATCAACAGGGCGTCGGGGTGTGCGGCGTGTTCAGTTACGAAGTCGCCGAAACCAAGGTCAATCAGGTGATGGACGCCGCGCGGCAGAACCAGCACCCGCTGCAATGCACGCTGGAAAAGGCATAAATTGTTCAGCCCCTCCCGTATGCGGGAGGGGCAATGAGACTTGGTTCGGCGAAGCCGGGCCTAGTCGCAATGGGGTGGGCGTTGTCGCCGCATCACCCCGCCCACCCCGCTGCGAGTAGCGAACAAGTTCGCAACTCTCGCTGCCCCTCCCGCATGCGGGAGGGGTTTCAACCGCCGCTCCGCGCCGCCTGCTCGGCCTGAAGCGGCGCCGAAGGCTCGCCCTTCAAATCGCCATAATGGAGCGCTTCGCCGCACCCCGGACAGACGACCGCGGTGCCGACATCGGCGCCGCAGGCGCGATGAATATAGCGCATCGCCGGTCCGCCTTCCGTCTCGCCGGGCGCATAGGCCCAGCGCTCCGCCCAATTGCGCATCGCGTACAGCACGTCGAACAGATCCTTGCCCTTCGCGGTCAGCCGATATTCGTGGCGAAGGGGCCGATCCTGATAGACATGACGCTCGACCACACCCTCGCGCACCAGCAGCTTGAGCCGCGCCGACACAAGCTGCGGCCCGAGGCCGGTGTTCGCGGCGATCGCCTCGAACCGTCGGCGCCCGAAGAACAGGTCGCGCAGGATCAGCAGCACAGCGCGGTCGCCCAGGATTTCGGCCGAGCGGCCGACGGGGCAAAATGTATCCGAAAGATCAGCGCGTTTGGGCATGATGTCCCTATACCCTTGTCATTCTCTTCATCGGCATTCTCATCCCACCGACAAAAACCTCTTGTCACTATGTTTATCATAGCTACAATCTGCTGCAAGAGGAGAGTCGCGCATGCCCAACCCCGCAGCCGTCATCATCGGAGCCGGCGACGCCACCGGCGGCGCGATTGCCCGCGCCTTTGCCGCCGAAGGCCTCACCGCCTGCGTCAACCGCCGGGAGCGCAACGCCGATGCGCTCGAGGCGCTGGCGCAGTCGATCCGCGAAGACGGCCATGATGCCCGCGCCTTTCCCGGCGACGCGCGTAGCGAAGAGGCGATGATCGCCCTGTTCGACCGAGTCGAGGCCGAGGTCGGACCGATCGAGGTCGCGGTCTTCAATATCGGCGCGAACGTCAACTTCCCGATCGCCGAGACGACGCTGCGCGTTTACACCAAGGTCTGGGAAATGGCGTGCCTGGGCGGCTTCCTGATGGGGCGCGAGGCCGCCAAGCGCATGGCGCCGCACGGCCGCGGCACGATCATCTTCACCGGCGCCACCGCATCCCTGCGCGGCGGATCGGGCTATGCCGCCTTCTCGGGCGCCAAGGCGGCGCTGCGAATGCTGGCGCAATCGATGGCGCGCGAACTGGGGCCGCAGGGCGTCCATGTTGCGCATGTCGTGATCGACGGCGCGATCGACACCGATTTCATCAAGGGACGTCATCCCGATTTCGACAATGCGAAGGCGCAGGATCTGATCCTCAACCCGCAGGCCATCGCCGCCAATTATGTGATGCTCCACCGCCAGCCGAAAAGCGCGTGGACGCACGAACTCGACCTTCGCCCCTGGGGAGAAAAATGGTGAGCAAGAGCGCAGGAAAGTCCCTCGAATTCATCTTCGATTTCGGCAGTCCGAACGCCTATCTGGCGATGAAGATACTACCCGACCTGCTCGACCGCACAGGCGCCGATCTGATCATCACCCCCTGCCTGCTCGGCGGCATTTTCAAGGCCACCGGCAACAAGGCGCCGATGATCCAATATGCCGACGCGCCGGCGAAGATGGCGTATGAAAATCTCGAGATGCGGCGCTTCATCGCGCGCCACGGGCTCACCAAATTCCGGCTCAACCCGCATTTTCCGGTGAACACGCTGCTCATCATGCGCGGCGCGGTCGTCGCCGAGGACGAAGGCGTGCTCGACGACTATATCGATGCGGTGAACCGCGCGATGTGGGAAGACGGGCTGAAGATGGATGATCCCGCGGTCGCCGCTGCCTTCCTGACAGCAAACGGCTTCGACGGCCCCGCGCTGCTGGCGCGCACGCAGGAGGATGCGATCAAGGCCAAGCTCGCCGCCAACACCGAAGCCGCGGTCGCGCGCGGCGCCTTTGGTATCCCGACCTTCTTCGTCGGCGACGAGATATTCTTCGGCAAGGACCGGCTCGGACAAGTCGAGGAAGCGCTGCTCGGCTGACGGGACGATGGTTTTTGGGTGGGAAGCGGACTTCGCCGCTGACCGCTTCGTGTTCCCCGGCGAAGGCCGGGGTCCAGAACGTCAACCGCTAACGTTGGTGCAGTAAAGCCTTGGGCCCCGGCTTTCGCCGGGGAACACATCAATGCCGGACGAATGAGAATATCCTCCCTGTCGCGCAGCGATGGGGAGGGAGACCGCGCCCGAAGGGCGTGGTGGAGGAGCCGTGGCACCGCGCCATTGGCCCCTACGTCAGCCCTGGGGGCTGCCACCTCCCCATGGCTTCGCCACAGGGAGGACCGGACGGTCGCAATCGGTTGTGACCGGTCATTCGATCCAGATCATTGCAAATGGCAGCAAGCGACTGCAATCCGACGGTCACCGTAATCGAGAAGCTCGCCAAGCCCGTTGAAATCTCGCCCGGTCGGTTGTTGGATTGACGTAAGGCCACGCGCTGTTCCTCGAAGGAGACGCAGCACAACTATGTGCACGATGTCGGGCAGGTCGCGACCTGCTTGGGCGCTCGCCCCACACCGCGAGGGCCGAGTTTGCTCGCCCCACACCGCGAGGGCCGAGTTTACCCGTCCTCAATCGCCTCGGCTCTGCGCTGCTCGCAGGCGTCGGGCTGATGCCGATTATCATCGGTGTCGTCGCTCAGCAGAAAGCGCGCCCAGCGACTTTAGCGCACCACATCGGACACCTCGAAAAGCGTCGCGTCCGTCACCGCGCGGGGAAAAGGCGCAAAATCGCCCCGCACGCCATGTTTCAGCGCCGACAGGACGAGGCCCGACCGCGCCGCGCCTTCTGCCCCGCCGCCTTGCCAGATCGCATCGAGAACGCCCGCGGCAAACGCATCGCCCGTGCCGACGCGGTCCCGGATGGGTTCGATCCGGATTTCAGGGGTCGCTGCGAAACAGTCGCGGGCGTCCACCCGGGCCGCGATGCGGTGATCGGTCGCGCCGACGATACGCCGCGCCGTCGATGCGACATATTGAAGCGACGGATATTCTTCGAGAAGCGCCAGCGCGGCAGCCCGGCGCCGGCTTTCGCCGTCGCCCGAAAACGCGCGGCCCAGAAGCAGGGATGCGTCGCGATGGTTGCCGAACAGGATGCTCGCCCTGCCCACAATCCGGCGGAGGATCGCGCCCGGATCGTCGCTCCATTTCTCCCACAGGCGACCGCGCCAATTGCCGTCGAAAGAGACGCCGATGCCCGCCGCACTGGCCGCCTCCACCGCCGCCAGGGCGGCCTCCGCCGATTGCGGGCCCAACGCGGGGGTCACGCCGGAAAGGTGCAGCCAGTCGACGCCGGCGAGCAGTTCGGGCCAATTCCAGTCGCTTGCCGCCATCCCCGCGAAGGCAGAATCTGCCCGGTCATACAGCACCTCTGCCGGCCGTACGGGTCCGCCGGGGATATGATAATAGAGGCCCATCCGTCCCTCGCGCCGTTCGACGCGGGTCGTGTCGACCCCGTGCGCGCGAACCGCGTGGATTGCCGCGTCGCCGATGGGGCCGCGGGGCAAGGCGCTGATCATGCGGACAGCCAAGCCGTGCGAGGCAAGCGCCACGGCGACATTGGCCTCGGCCCCGCCGACAAAAGCGTCGAAGCGCGGCGATTGCAGCGGCATTTCACCGTCCGGCACCGACACGCGCATCACGATCTCGCCGAAGCAGGCGACGGTAAAGGGCTTTGCTGTCATCATTCCAGTCCGGTTTCGGCTATCGCGGTGCAGTCAATGGCGATCGCCGAGCCGAAGGTCGCGTGTGCGGTTTCGCCAACGCGGATCGGGTGTACGCCCGTTATCGCGCCCGCCGACAGCCATTGCCCCGGCTCGAGTGCGATACGCCCCTTCAGATGCTGCTCGATCAGGAAGCGCACCGATCCCAGCGGCCCGTCGAGGACATCGCGCGCGCGCCCGCGGCCGACCACCGTTCCTGCGACCATCGTTTCGACGTCGAGCTGGTCGAATATGCCCCGGTCGAGCAATGGCCCCAGCAACAGTCCATTGTTGATGCCGAGGTCGGCGATGATCGACCAAGGCGCATGATCATGCACGTCGGGCGCGGGCGAACTGGCCACTTCGAACCCTGCGCGAATCTCGCCGATATAGTCGAGCACGCGATCGGCGGGCGGCCGCAACATCACCTCGGCTTCGATCGCCCCCGCACCGCCGCGAAAGACCCGGGCCTCCCCCGGCGATACCGTGAGCGTAGTGCAGCGCAGAACCGGCCCAGCGAGACGCTCGGCGCCCAGCGTGGCTACCATAGGCGCAGGGATACGGCCGACTTTCCAGCCCAGCACCGGCATGTCCAGGGACATCAGGATCCGGTTCTGCATGGCATAGGCTTCGTCAAGCGACGAAGGGAGCGGCTGCGGAAAAGCCGGCAGCGCCGTCCCGCGCCGGCGGGCATTTGCAAGGGAAGCCGTCCCATCGTCGGCGCGAAGTTCAACGGTCATCCGGGCGGGCGTCCCATCGTCAGGCGAGCTTCGCGCTCAGCAGATAACGCTCGCGGCTTTCGGCTGCCCGGCGGCGCAGTTCGTCGAGCGCGCGCTCTTCGGTTTCGTCGAGCATCGATTCGAGCAGGCGATTGAAGTGCCGGCGCATCGCGAGCCGTGCGCCCGCAGCGTCACGGCGGCGCAAGGCCTCGACCACATCGGCATGTTCGGCCTGCCGCGCGCTGCCATCCTTGCGGCAGACGAGCGAGTGACTCTGTTTGACCTCGGGCAGTTCCAGACGCATCCGCCACAGTCGTTCAATGACGTGGATAATTGCCTTGTTGTTCGACGCCGCGGCAATCGTCATGTGAAATTCGCGGTCGATCGCGCTTACTTCCTCTTCGCTCTTGCCATCGTCGGCCATTGCCGCGAGCAGTTCGTCGAGCTTCGCCAGCGTTTCGGCCGAGATCGTCGGGGCGGCCAGCGCCGCCGCCTCCGCTTCGAACAGCGAGCGCGCTTCGGTCAGTTCGAACGCGCTGACCTTGGGCAGGATCGAATTGTCGTCGGGAAGCGGCGTCGCGACATAGGCACCCGCGCCCGTCCGGATGTGAATCCACCCGGTTGCCTGCAGCGCAATCTCGGCTTCGCGGATCGTCACGCGGCTGACCTCGAACTGTTCGGACAATTCGCGTTCGCCGGGGAGGCGGGTTCCCGGCGGATAGGTTCCGTCGTGAATGAGGCGGCGGATCGTATCGGCAATCTCTTCGAAAAGGCGGCGTTCGGCCATCGTCAATATACTCCCCGCTCCAATGTCAGGAAGTCTATACAATCAGGTAGGACAAGTTTGAAGCCCATCACCGTCCGCCGTTTCAGTTTTTCTCGGCGCACGCGCGCGGGTCGGGAATGCGGCGGCCGCAGAGGAAGGCCAAAGCACGCGCAGTCATCATCCGCTGGCTGTCCGCATCGAATTTCCCGTGCCCCCCGCCGGGTACGATGAAGAGGTCGGCCGGAACCGCGAGTTCATCGAGCCGCCGCTTGAGGTCGATCGACTGGGCCACCGGAACCACAGGGTCGGCATCGCCATGGCCGATAAAGACCGGCGGAACATCGCTGCGAAGCCAGGCAATCGGCGACATGCGGCGCGCCATCCTATCGGCCCCATCCCCCTCCCCGATCCAGTTTGCAACCGTAGCGTGGCGCGCGCCCGAAGCGTCCTTCGTCGCTGTCAGATCGGTCGGACCATAAAGATCAACGACCGCCGCAGCGCGGCCCGCGCCGCGGCATTCGGCAGGATCGATGGCATTTTCGTCAGGCAGCAGCCCGACCATCAAAGCCAGATGCGCACCCGCCGACGTGCCCGAGACGACGATCCGGGCGCGGTCGAAGCCATAGCGCTCGGCGTTGGCGTCGACCCAGTGGAGCGCGCAGCGCGCGTCCTCGACCGCCGCCGGTGCCCGCGCCGCGCCGGCGAGGCGATATTCGACCGTAACCACCGAAAAGCCGGCGGCGACATAGGGGCGGAAGCCGGTCCAGCTTTCGGGGCGCGCGCCGCGGGCCCAGCCGCCACCGTGGAAATGGACGAGGACCGGGCCCGGCTTCTTGCGGACGGCTGGATGAACATAGAGGTCGAGACGCAGCGGCCTGCCACCCACCGTGCGGTAAACAGCGTCCTTGACGACGCGACCGGGCGCGATTTCATCCGTGGCCGACGCTCCCGGTGCCAGGAGCGCCGCCATCGCGGCGATGCCGGAGAGGACAAGCCGGCGGGACAAGCTAGATCCGCGCCCGGATGCCGATGAAATATTTCGACCCGTAATAATGATATTGGCGGCTGCTGCCATAGACCGGCATGTAGGTCGCCTTCGGTTCGTTGAAGATATTGATCGCCTCGAAGCGCAGCGAAACCCCCCGCATCAGCGCCAGCGAGGCGCGGAAATCGAAGGTTTCGCTGGGCCCGACGTAGCGCAGCTGGCTGTTGCCGCCGACGAAGTCCTGATAATATTTCGACCGGTAATTATAGATTGCCTGCAGCGATACGGGGCCGATTTCATAATAGGCCTGCGCCGAAAGGACGTGCTTCGAATAGCCTGACAGACCGGCCGGCGCGATCAACCCCGGCGACACCGTTTCGGTTTCGGGATCATAGACGTCGCCGAGGCGAACATCCTGATTTTCGAAATTGGCGTCGGCATAATTATAGCTGACCTTTGCCCCCAGACCGTCGAGCGGCTTGGGCAGGAAGCTGAAGCGCGTCGCAGCGGTCAGTTCGATACCGTAGATGCGCGACTTGTCGGGGCTGTTGCGCGTCTGGATCACCGGAACGGTCACGTCCTGCCCGTCGACGGTGAAGCTTTCGTCATAGACCACCGGCTGAAAGCCGCCGGTGAACTTCTTGTAATAGACGGTCGCCGACAACAGGCTATCCTTGTTCGGATACCATTCGATCGCCGCATCGGCATTCCAGGACATCAGCGGCTTGAGGCGCGGGCTACCGTTTGCGCGCGCATTTTCGATCGCATCCTGGACCGAGGTAAAGCTACCGCCATCCTCGAGCGTGAAGGTCCGCCCGGCACCAAGCGCGCTGGGTGCCGGGCGCGACATCGCGCGGTAGCCGGCGAGACGCAGCAGCATGTTTGGCGCGACCTCGAAAATCGCGTTGACGCTGGGCAGGATGCGCGTCGTCCCGCTCTTGATCGTGACCGTGTCGAACTCGCCGCTGTCGTCGAGGCGAATGGTGCCGTCGCCATTGTCGACGATAACCAGGTCGCTGCGCTGCCCGTTCGAGGTCACATCGGTTTTGACCACGCGAACGCCGAAATTGCCTCGAACCGGAAGATTGCCGAGGTCGCCTTCATATTCGGCCATCACATAGCCCGCGAGCGTGCGTTCGGTGACGTCGCGGTTCGCGACCGAACGGATATCGTCGGGAAGCCCGGGATCTTCGGTGCCGAGATATTCGCGGAACAGGCAGTCGACGTCGAAGGTCGCCCAGCTATGAATGTCATTGCCGTCGGCGGCGGTGAGATAATCGCGCTGCGGAAAGGCCTGACGGCAGAGATTGTTGATCCGCTGATCCTCGGTCCGGGCCGGATTCTGGTTGAAGTCGCCGTTGCGGACATCATAGTCGCGGTAGGTCAGCCGCGCCCAGCGCGCACCCGCCGAAATGCTTCGCAAAAAGCCGTCCATTTCATAAATCGCGTCGACGCGCCCGGCGACAATCTCGTTGCGGCGCTTGGCCTCGTCGCGGCGGAAGCGGGCATCGTCCCAGAAGAGATCGTGGTTGTCGAGATCGAAGCGCGGATCGATCGTGATTGTCGGGACGAAACTGCCCGGCGCAAGGTCATACGTGTAGGGGATGCGCATATTGTTGAAGACGGTGCGCACGCCGTTGACGTCGGTCGGGTCGGTACGGAGGCGGAAGTTGCGCTCGACTTCCTTGCGGATCGTGCGCGAATAGCTGCCATCGGCGGTTAGCGTCAGCCGGTCGTTCGGTTTCCATTCGACCGACAGGCCGCCGCCCAGATATTCTTCCGACCGTGAAAGTTCGGACCCATTGGATTCGAGCGAACTCTGCCCCTCCAGATGGCGAACGATACCGTCGGCGTCATATTCGACGTTGACGAGACTGCGCCGCGCTTCGGACAGCGTCAGATCGCGCCGGCTCTCGACATAGGTCCGGTCCGAATATTGGACGTCGAGATTGACATTGATGCGGTCCGAGGGGCGCCACTGAATCGCACCGAAAGCGGCATCGCGCTGGTCGGTCTCGCTGATCTGGCGGAAAATATAGCTGTTCGGAACCAGATAATAGGGAATGTCGCTGCCATAATCCTCGCGCGCGAGTTCGGTGCAATTATTGTTCGTCACCACGATGTCGGCGCGGCATGCGCTCCACGTCGTGCTCGCTGCATAGGTTTCTTCGGGGTTGTTCGTGTCGTTGCGCTGAAAGCCGATCGAGATGCCGATCGTGTCGTTCGCGAACTGATCGACATAGCTCAGCGTGCCGCGCCAGCCGGTGCCACCCGATCCGACGATCCGGTTGCCATAGGGATTATATTGCCCCTTGATTTCCCCCTGGATGCGACGCTTGCCGAAATCGAGCGGACGCAGCGTACCGATCTCGATCGTGCCCGCAACGCCGCCTTCGACCAGATTGGCCTGTTGGGTCTTGTAGATCTTGATATTGTTGACGAGTTCCGACGGAAACTGATTGAAGTTCACCGAACGGTCACCGCTGCCATTGGTCGCATCGCGGCCGTTGAAGGTTGCGTTGGACAGGAAAGGGCCAAGGCCGCGAAGCGCGATTTCGGAGGCATCGCCCTTTTCGCGGTGCGTCGTCGCTCCGGTGATCGTCTGGATCGCCTGCCCCACCGACAGCGCCGGCAAGTCGCCGATGTCGTCCGCCGACAGCGCGTCGACGATCGCCGTCTCGCGGCGCTTTACGCTGATCGAATTCTGGATCGTCTCGCGGATACCGGTGACGACAATCGCATCATTGTCGGTCGCCGCGCCTTCAGCAGAACCGGTCGCATCCTGCGCCGCCGCCGGGGCGGCAAGCAGCAGCAGCGGCCCGACCCCCGCCAGCAAAGCCGCGCGAAGCGCACGATTATCGACCTGCTGCTGAACCTTCACGCCGTCTCTCCCTCGAATATCATGATTTTGTTCTGACCAATATGGTCGAACATTGCACATATTTTGTCAACCATTGTGTAAGCTAAATTGGTATGACCAATTTTACACCCCGCAATCGAACCGCTGTCAGGGGACGAGCTGGCTCGCCAGCCCCGGCACCGCGACAGCGAGGGCCTGCGTCACAAGGCGCGCCGTGACTTCAGCGCCAACGTCGCCCAGATGCGTATAATCGAACTTGCGTGTCACCTGCCCCCGCGCGCCCTTGCCGGTAATCGGCGGCGGCGGTGGTGGCGCGGGACGCGCCGCGAGCGTGGTCCCCGCTCTGGCTGCGGCAAGTTCCTCGTCGCTCGGCGGCTCCTGCGCCAGCTGCGTCGCCGTCTCGGCGCCCATCTTCTGCACCTGCGCCGCGCTCAACGCGTTGAGGTCGACCAGCGGCACGTCCATCGCCTTGGCGACGTTGCGGACCTGATCCGACCAGCTTGCAAGCGTGTTGCGAAGCTCGCCATCGCGAAACTCGCGGCGCGTCAGCGGCGTCACGAGCACCGGGACCGCCCCCGCCGCGCGCACCTCTTCGACAAAGCGCCGCAAATTTGCAGGAAATTCCGACGTCTCGTCGGTCCAGCGTTCGGCCTTGCTCGACTGATCATTGTGCGCAAACTGGATGAGCACATAGGTTGCGCGATAGCCCGGCACCTTCGCTTCGCCGAGTGCGATGTCCCAGCTTCCCTCCTGGCGGTAGCTGCGCGTGCTGCGACCGCCGCGCCCGGCGTTGACGCACGCCACCGACGATTTGACATGGCCGGCACAGAAGGCGCCGCCCCAGCCGCTGTGCGGCGCCATCGTCGAATCGCCGACGAGGATGATCTTGTAGGGCGAAAGCGGCTCGGCATCGGTCCGCTCGCGCTCCTTGGCCTGCGCGCCGCCGGCAAGCGCGGCGGCAAACAGCGGAATGGCTAACCAGCGCATATCCTGTCCCCTTCTTCTGCGGATTACATCGTCACGAAAAATAGAGCCCGCCGTTGACGTCGAGGCAGACGCCGGCAAGAAAGCTCGCCGCAGGCGATGCAAGATAGGCGATGGTATCGGCGACCTCGTCGGGATGACCTTCCCGGCGCAGCGGCGTGTTTCCGGCGGTCGCTGCACGGCCCTCCGGCTTCGAGAAAATATCGTGAAAGCTCGTTCCGATCAGTCCGGGGCAAACCGCATTGACGCGGATTCCCTGCGGTCCCAATTCCTTTGCCATCGACCGCGTATAGGTCATCAAAGCGCCCTTCGCGGTGGCGTAAACCGAGGCGCCGGGGCCGCCGCCGTCGCGTCCGGCCTGGCTGGAGACATTCACGACCGCCGATCCCTCGCCGAGGAAAGGCAGGGCGGCCTGGAGGACGAGGAAAGCCGATTTGAGGTTGAGCGTCATGACATGGTCGAAGAAGGCTTCGTCCATCTCGCTCAGCGTCTTGCGCGCGACCATTCCGCCGGCAAGGTTGACGAGGATGTCGAGCCGACCGCTGAACGCGACCCCGACCTCGTCGAGCATCGCGCGCACCGCGCCGCTGTCGGTCACGTCGGCCTGGACCAGAAAGGCGTCCCCGCCCGCGTCGCGGATCGCCTGCAGCGTTGCTTCGGCGGCTTCGCGGCCGCTGTTGTAATTGATCGCGACGCGCGCTCCGGCGCGCGCGAGCGCGATCGACACCGACCGGCCGATATCGCGGCCACCGCCGGTGACGAGCGCAGTTTTCCCTTGGAGATTCATCGAATTCTTTTCCTTATTCTTGGGTGTTGCGGGGCGCAGTCGCGACGGGTTCGACGCGGCCGCCGATCAGTCGAAATGCGAGGAAGGAGAGCGGAACGATCGCCGCAGACAGTGCGAAGATGGGCGCATAGCCATTCTTTGTGAGGACCGGCACGAGCCAGGTGGTGATCAGCGTCCCGGCGACCGCGGCGGTGCCGCTGATCCCGGCAAGGCTGCCGACCGCCCCGCCGCCGAAATAATCGCTCGGCAGCGTCTGGATATTGCCGATCGCCATCTGGAAACCGAACAATATCCCCGCGATCAGCAGGACGGCGCTGAGCGGATCGTCGGCGCCGATCGTCGCAAGCAGCGTGGGGAGCATGATCGCGCAACCAATGCCGATCGTCAGCGTGCGCGCCTTGTGGACGCTTCCGCCGGCGGCGATGATCCGCCCCGCCAGCCAACCGCCGAACAGGCTGCCCAGCATGGCGCCGACGAAGGGCACCCAGGCGAACAGCCCGATCTGCTTCACGTCGAAGCCGAAGGTCTCCGCAAGGTAGATCGGCAGCCACGATACGAACAACCACCACACCGGATCGAGGAAGAAGCGTGACAGGATGACGCCCCAGCTCTGCCGATGGCGGAGAAGTTCGCCGAGCGGCACGCGGCGATCATCGCCCGGCCCGGCCTCGGCACGGCCGGTCAGAATATGCTGACGCTCCGCTTCGCTGAGCCAGGGATGGTTTTCAGGATCGCCCTTGTAGAACCATAGCCACGGAACCAGCCAGATGAAGCCCAAGATACCGACGATCAGGAAGGTGCCGTGCCAGCCGAACTGGACGAAAAGCAATGCGACGAGAGGGGCCGAGACGATCCCGCCCAGCGACGCCCCGGCGTTGAATATGCCCTGCGCGAGCGCGCGTTCGCGCGAAGGGAACCAGAGCGCATTGGCCTTGGCCGCGCCCGGCCAGTTCCCCGCTTCGCTGACCCCCAAAGTCGCGCGCAGCACGCCGAGCAGCGGCATCGATCGGACAAGCGCGTGCGCCGCGATCGACAGCGACCAGAAGAGGATCGAGATGGTGAAGCCCATCCGTGTCCCGATCGCGTCGAACACGCGCCCGAACAGCGACTGACCGAATGCATAGGCGATCATGAAGATCGTTACGAGCAGCGCATAATCTTCCTTGGTGGCGCCGATGTCTTTCGACACTTCGGGCCACATCACCGCGAGCGCGTTGCGGTCGATATAGTTGATGACGGTGGCGAGGCCGATGAGGCCGATCACGCACCAGCGCAGGCCGCCCTTCATTTTGCGCCTCCCTTGGCAAGATCGAAGCGGCCGACGGCGCCGGTCCATGAATGCGCGGCACCGTCGATCGTGACGCTGTGCAGTGCGTCCGCCGCGACATTATCGGCCACCGCGATCGCCAGACGGCGACCGCCGGCCAGCGTGATGACCACGAGGTCGGCGTCGCCGAGGCGGCGGTGGTCGAGCCCCACGACCCGCGCGCGGCTGCCGACGACCGTCTCGGCCGATGCGTCATAGGATCCATGTGGTTCGAGCAGGCTGACGAAGGTCGCGCTGTCGGTGCCGTCGATACGCTGGATCAGCACGGGCTGCCGGCGCAGGTTGAACTCGGGGTCGTTTGCGCCGCTTTCCGCGAGGATGAAGCGGGCGCCCGCGGGCGGCGCCATATGGTAGCTGTAGAAGCGGTTGCCCTGCATGAAGGTGAGCCGCGCTGCCTTGCCTGCCGCCTTGTCCGCCGCGCTGCCCACGCCATCGACCCACAGATGCTGGTAGCCGTTTGCGGTGCCCAGCACCGGCCGCTCGGCCAGCTTGCGATCGAAAACGATATCGCTGTCGATAATCTGTCCGGAAAAGTGCAGCGGCAGGTCATAGCGATGCCTGCCGCCGCCAGTTCCACGGAGGATATCGAGAATAAGTGGATTGCCGAGCCCGTCGATGTCGAGCAACAGCAGCGCGCGGCGGATCGCGACGCCGTTGTAAGCACCGTAGATCGCCGCGATCGAATAGCGCGTCGGACCGTCGAGGCTGCTCGCGAGTTGCTGGGTGGGAAATTTCTCTCCGGCCTTCCAGTCGCCCGCAAAATGGCTTTGTTCGTCGACGACGAGCGTATTGTGCGCCACCGTCGCACTCGCCCAGCTGTCGTTTTCGGGGAGGTAACGTCCGCCGCGCTTGGCCTCGACATTCAGGAAGCGCGCCGCGCCATAATCGGTGACGACCGCGCCGGTCTCGTCATAATAGAGCCAGTTCAGGCGGTCGAAATGTCCGTGCCCCATGCCCTGCACGGTATTTTTGACGACGAGCAGCGGACCGGTCGCCGTGGGTCGATCGCGCAGCAGGACAAGTGCCCCGCCCTTGCCGTCGGGCCCGTCCGACAGCAGCCGCGAGGCAAAGGGCCACGGCCTGGCCTTGCCTGCCGCAACGTCCGCCGCCAGCGCTTCGCCCGCGGGTGTCAGCACCGTATGTCCCTGCCGCTCGGCGATCGACAGAAAGACGGGATCGCGCGTCGCGGCATAGGCTATTGCAACCGCCTGATAGAGCTCATCGGTGCGCAAGCTCTTGTCGGGCATCGCATCGTTGATCGGAAGGAAATAGCCGTCATGCGTGACGTCGATGGCGGTTCGCACGGCTTTCAGGACGATGCCCCCGCGATAGTCGAAGATCTTGCGCTGCGGTTCGTTGGCGTCGATCGCGGCAGCGAAGACCACGAAGGGCATCAAGGCATAGCGCTGATAATAGGGGCCTTCGGCGTAATAGCCGTCCGGCGAGAAGAGCAGGTCGAGCTGGCGCAGGAAGCCCGTCTTGCCGCTCTTGTCGAGCCCCAGCAAAGCCTTGTCGACCAGATCACGGTCGCCCAGCAGATAGCCCGCAAGCCCGACGCCGGCGCAGGCCCAGGTCGCATGATTATGGATCCGGCCGATCACCTCAGGCGACCCGTCGGACAGGAATTTCGCCATCGGACGGATCGCGCCATCGTCGATGCGCGCGCGCTCGGCGGGGGTCAGCGCATCGCGGATCTGCGCATAGCCCTGCACCGCATTGACGAGGAAGACGCTGTCGTTGAGGCTCTGCCAGAACAGCCGGCCGGCCGCCTGGTTCGCAGCCGCCGGGTGCGGCCCGAGCGTCGGATAAAGCTTCGCATAGGCGAGGAGCAGGTCGCGGACATGGTCGCGGTAGCGGACGTCGCCCGTAAGCCGGTAGAGCTGACCGCCCTCGAAGATGATCCGGTAATTGCGCTTATGCTGTTCGTGGGTGAAGCCGCCGCCCGGATCCTTCGGCACGGGCACATTGATCCCCGCCCGGATCGACGCCTCGACATCGCGTTTCGCCGCTTCGACTTCGGCCGCGAACAACGGCGCATAGGATCGGGTGTGCTCTGCGGAAGGGGGCGGCGCGGCGACGGCAGCCGTGGCTGGGACGGCAGCGGCGAGCAGAAGCGCAAGGGATCGCATCATGGCCGCGCCTCCATGGCATTGTTCGACAGATCTGCGCGCAGCGGGCCTTTATAGACCAGTTCTTCGACCCGCGGCGCCGGGGTGGCGGCAAAGCTGTTGCCGCTGATCCGTGTGTCGGGCGCGCCCACCGAATGAATGATCGCAATCGCGCCCGATTTCACGAACGCATTGGCCGTAATACGGACATGCTGCGCACCCGAAATGCGCAGCGCCACGCCGTCAGTGCCGCTGTCGACCACATTCGACCCGGTCATCGCAAACCACGGACCGAAGGTGCTCTCGTCCGTCCCCTTGCGCAGCAGATCGGCAATCATGCCGACGCCGGCAAAGCTGCTGTCCGCGATCGTCAGCCGCTCCATCGGATACCAGCCTTTCGGCTCCTGTTCGCCGGTCCCGTCGATAATGACACCCATGTCGGCGAAGCTGCTGTTCGCAATGATGATGTCGTCAGCGAAGGTTCCCGGCGCCATCGCGACCCCGGTGAGGCGCCCCTTGGCCGGTCCCCGCACTGACACGCCGTCGAGGGCGACCGTATAATTGGGGGCAGCGCCCGCTTCGATCGCGATCAACGGCCCGGCGCCTTCGGCGGCGTGCGCGTCGATCGCCAGATTTTCTACCCGCAAACCACCGCCGCCGACGATCCGCGCAAGCTGCGAGACGATGTGGAGCACGGGCTTTGCGTCTTTGGCGCCGGCGATGGTCAGCCGGTGGCGCACCGTCAGCGGCGCTGGAATATCATAGGTGCCAGTCGCAAGTGTCAGCGTGTCGCCGGGCTGCGCGCCTGCGACCGCCGCGGCGAGCGACGCGCCCGCGGCCACGCGGCGCGTGACGCCAGCGCCGAACGCCGCTTCGGGCGCTGTGCTTCGATACCAGCTGGCACCCACTTCGTCGCGCGTCACCGGACGAAGATCGCGCGGTGCGCCAATAGCGGCGAGCGCCGGGTCGGTCGGATACAGCAGGCCGTTCGCGCCGCGTTCGAGCGCGACCTCGCGCTGCTCGACCCCTGCGCCAAGCAGCGGCGTCGCCACGCGCGCCTCGACATTGTCGGCGAACGCAATGCCGTCGATTGCGCCTTCCGCCCGGAAGGGGTCCTGTCCCTTAGCCCCGACGATCAGGTTGCGATCGAACCGGCTGTCGACGGGCGGGGCCGAGCGTTCGGCATCGGCACCGGCGGCGAAGGTGATGCGCGCGGCGTCGATGATGCTGTTGCCCTCGATCCGCGCATTGGCGACCTGATGATAGCGATTGATCACCGAATTGGGGACGCCGTTCATCACGCTGATCGCGCTCTTGAACGAGGTGCCGGCAAGCCCCTCCAGATAATTGTCGCGCACGATCTGATCGCGATTGATGACGCGCACGCCGCCGGTGTCGGGAACCCCCTGGCCGAAGAAGATGTTGCGTTCGACGATATTGCCGTTGCCGTGCCGCAGCACGAAAGCGCCCTGCGAGGCGAGCACCAGATTCTCGCGGATGATATTGCCGCCCGATTTGACCGAGACGATCTCGACTTCGCCGCTGCAGCGATCGAAGATGTTGCGCTCGACGAGTGTGTGACTGTCCGACAGCGATTCCTCGCTCGTCCCGATGCGGATCGTCTCGCCTCCATTCGATCCTAGCGGCGGGCGCGGTCCGAAATAATTATGATCGATGCGGTGCCGGTTATCGAGCGGATCGCCCGCCTTGCGGATGACCGCGAGGGTAACACCGCTGTTTGTCTTGCCCTCGAAATGCGAATGATCGACGCGGTTCCCGGTCCCGTAGAGCGCGACCCAAATATCTTCTGCGCGGCGGTCGGCCTTGCTGAAGCCGTCGATCACCACCTCGGTGACGCGCGAATCGCGCGCCAGGTCGGACGAATTGCGCCGGAAGGAGATGACCTCGGCGGTCGGGCTGGCGCCATCCTTGAAGACGAGGCCCGACACGATCAGGTGGCGCCCCGCCAGTCGCAGGTTCGACTGACCGGTGAGAACGACCTTGCCCTTGGTTTGCGCCGCGAGGGTGATCGGCTTCGTCGCGGTACCGGTGCCGACGAACAGCGCCTGGAAATCGCGCCATTCGCCGTCGGCAAGCAGGATGGCGTCGCCGGGTTTCGCCGCCTTGACCGCCGCGCGGAACTGCGCGGGATCGGACACGAGCAGGTCGCGTGCGTTCGCCGGCGCCGCGGCGGACGCGAGAAGCGCGAGGATCAGAACCGAACCGATTTTCAATGCCTCATCCTTTTATCTTGCCCTGCGCCGCCACCCCGAGCGCCCTAGAAACGCACCGATGCGCCGAAGGTGATCCGGCGATCGGGCAGCCCCTCGAAGCACAGCAGCGCCCCGTCATTGACGCAATATTGCGAGATTTTCGACTTGGAGAGGTTGACCCCCTCGACCCCGACACTGAGGAAGCTGTTGATATCGTACGAAATGCTCGCATTGAGCTGTCCCCGCGCCGCGGTCACGACCGGAAAGCCGAAGGTGCTCGCAAGCGTTGCGCCGCCGACCGTGTCCAGCGTCCGGAACGCGCTCCGCCATGTGTAGCGCGCACGGGCCGACAGCCCGTATTTTTCGTAATAGAGCGTCAGATTATAGGCGTGCTTGGAAAAGTCGAGCAGCCCCTGCTTCGCGGTTACCGGCACGAAATCGGCATCATCGTAGATGCCGTTGATCGCATTGAAGATATCCGTGCCGCGCGTCGCCGAGCTGTTGACCGCCTGGCCGCCGCCGAATTTCTGATAGGTGTAGTTGGCGACGATCCCGAAGCCCGATGCGAAGCCCAAGGTATCCTCGAACTGCGACAGATCATATTGCAGCGCGACTTCGACGCCGGTCTGCGTCGTACTGCCGCTGTCGTTGATCGTCGTCAGGATCGGGACGCACATGCCCGATCCGCCGATCGGCGATAGCTGGTTGCGAAACGCGATCGGATTATAGATGCCGCCGCCCTCGCACGGCGCGGTGATGTCGCGATAGCCATTGGCATCGAGCGGCGCATCTTCGAGCTGGGTGACGAAAAGGTCAGTACGCTTCTTGTGAAACACCCCGACGCTGAGCACCGACGAAGGCGCGAAGTACCAGTCGATCGAGGCGTCATAGGAGGTGACGGTTTCGGGGCGCAGATTCGGATTGCCGATCGAGACCGCCGCGTTTTCGCTCGTCACGAACGATACCGAGGTCGACAACAGGTCGAAATCGGGGCGGTTGATGTCGCGGCCCCAGCTGGCGCGCAGCAGGATATTGTCCGCAACATCGGCGACGAGGTTGAGCCGCGGCAACAGCTTGCTGTAGCCGCCTCGGGTGACGACCTGCGTCACATTGGCGCCGGTGATCGAATTGCCGATCGAATCGAGGCTGGTGTCGAGCCAGCGAAGACCGAAATTGCCGCGTACCGGGCCGATCTCGAAATTGGCCTGACCATAGACCGCGTTGGTCGTCTCGTTGATCGAGAAATAGCCCGCCGAATTGGCCGATGCGTCGTTGAGTGCGCGCTGGCCGGGCGCCGCCAGCAAGGCGGCGCGCAGGATGTCGAGCGTGCCCTCGCGATCGCTGAACGCGCGGTTGGGGTCGACGAGCAGAAAGTCCTTGAAGAAAAGCGTCCGGCCGTCGGCGTCGCCGAAATTGTTCGGACCGCGAACCAGCAGATCGGCAAACAAGGTGCCGCGCGGACTGTCGTTGAGGCTGCTGAGCGTGAGCGTCGAGCCGACATCGTTGAAGGTGCTGGACGACCGGTTGAAGCGATAGCCGACGTCGAATGAGGTGAAGAAGGGCGTCAGGTCCGCGACATCGAGCGACAGATCGATGCGCGCAGCGTCTTCCTTGTTGCGCGTGCTGTCATTGCCGATCGACACCTGCTGCAACACGACATTGGCGGGGTCGAGCAATTGTTCGACCGTCGGCGCAAAGGGCGAGTCAAAATTAATGCCGAAGGCAAGCGATCCGCCCGACAGGTCGTAGATGAAGGGAACCGCATTGTCGTTCCCGGTAAAGACCGGGGCATTGGGGTTGAGGAAATTCAGCGTCGTGCTGAGATCGGGATTTCGCGTGTTCGAAATCGAACGCGACGCCTCGACGCGTCCGGTCAGCCGCCCGGCGTCGAACTCGGTGCCGAGCCGGTAGATTTCGCTCTTGGTCAGGCGAGCCCCGACGTCGCTCGAGAAGCGCAGATTGGGGTCGTCGCGATCGACCGCGATATTGGGCTCGATCGTGCCCGTCTCGGCGACCCGGATACTGCCGAGCTTCACGCCGTCGAGCGATCCGAAATCCACGGTCTGGAAGGATGTCGGGACGCTGTAGTCGAGCAGCGCATTGACCCCCGACCCCTGAACGCGCGAGCTGTCCTGCCGCCGCTGCTGGTCGTTATAGATGGTATCGAAATAGAATTTCACATGATCGCTCGGCGCCCATTCGAGCGTCCCCGCGAAATTCTTCGTCTCATATTCGAAATTTTCGAGCTCCTGGTTGAGGAACTGGATGCCGACGAAGTCGAAGTCCTGGGCGGCCGGGCGGCGCGTCGGCTGATTTTCGGTTACACCGCTGCGGACCACGGTCGCGTTGACATTTTCGACAAGCCCGCCGTCGCGATCGACGCGCGGACGGAAGGATGTTGCCTCCTGCTGGGTGTAGCTGCCGCTCACCACCAGCCCGATCTCGCCGATACCCGTCGACCATTTGTCGCCGAACGTCGCCGAGATACGCGGCCGGACGCTCTTCGACAGCTCGCTATGCTCGCCCTGAACGCGCGCCGCGAGCAGCATTTCCTTCAGGTCGAGCGGGCGAATGGTGCGCAGGTTGATGGTGCCGCCCACCGACCCCTCGATCGTCTTTGCCTCGGGCGCCTTGGTCACTTCGACCGACGCGATGATCGACGCGCTGACATCTTCAAAGCTGATGCCGCCCCGCCCCGAACCGGAGCCGACCGTCGAAACGCCGTTGATCTCGACGCGATTATCGTTGGTGCCGCGGATCTGCACGCCTGTACCGACCCCGGCTTCGCGCGTAATCTGTACCCCGGTGATGTTCTCGAGCACCTCGGCGAGATTCTGGTCAGGCAATTTCCCGATGTCTTCAGCCTGGATGACTTCGATCAGATTGTCGGCGTTACGTTTTTCCGTGAGCGCACTCTGCAGCGAACTACGGATGCCGGTCACGACGATCGCATTGTCGTCCACAGCATCGTCCGACTGCACCTGCTCCTGAGCCAGGGCGCTGGCGGGCGCGAGCAGCGCGCAGAGCGCGACCCCGGAAACCCATGCCGTCACCAGCCGCGACGCCCGCGCCTTGCGGCGCAGCCCAACATAATCCCGCATCATGCCTCTCCCCAATTGGCTTGGTATTTCGGCTAGGCATAATCTTCATACCTGTATTGTCAACAAGGCAGCGAAAATATCCTTCTTTTTGTCATACCACTTTGTTGACGAATTATGATGCCATCCATCCCGCCGCCGCGTCATGCTGCGCCCGATTTGCATCGCCCTTCCCAGCGCGGCGATATGGCGCGGGCCCTCTCTCGATTTTGGCAGACCGGCCATCGCCGACACGGCGAGCGTTCAGCGGCCCAAATCGGCTCGTCGAAAACAGCCCCGGGCTCTTACTTCGTCCACGATGACCGCTGGCACGGATTAACGCATGGTCTCGATCAGAAACCGATAAACACGCGCGCGCTTGCGCAGCGCGTGTGGGTCAATGTCGGCGAGGTTCGGATCTCGGATTGAAAAGCAATCTGCTCCAAGCGCTGGTCGCGGGAGCCGCCGAAATAAAGGCGCACACGGCGCCCAGCCTTGTTCCGAAGTGGTGCGCCCGACAGGATTCGAACCTGTGGCCCCCAGATTAGGAATCTGATGCTCTATCCTGCTGAGCTACGGGCGCGTCGGCGCTCGTTTAGCGGGGCAAGGCGCGCAGCGTCAATCGGCGCGGTCAGTTGATCGAGTCGGGCGGCGCGATCGGGACGAGCAGCGGCATGGCGGCGATCCCGTCGTCATGCAGCGCCTGCGCCTCTTCGGGCGAGGTCTGCCCGTGGATCAGGTCTTCGGGGGCGCGGCCTTCGTGCATCGCGCGCGCGGCATCGGCAAAATCGCGTCCGACCCAGCGCGACTGCGGCAACATCTCGGCCTGCTTCGCGGCAATCGCCGCCAGGACGGTGCGGACCATTTCGGCGGACGGCGGCGCATCGGGTGCCGGTGCGGGCGTCGGCGCTGCGACCGCCTGCTGGTTCGACTTGGCGCCGACGCGCGGCGCCATCACCGCCTTCTTCACCCGGCTGTCGCCGCATATCGGGCAGGCGATCAGGCCGCGGGCCTGCTGGTCGGCGAAGCTGTCGCTGCTCGCGAACCAGGCCTCGAACCGGTGATCCCCGGCGTCGCAGCAGAGATCGAAGACGATCAAGAGTCAGCCCGCGCCGAGCAGCGGGTCGAGCCCGCCCCGTGCATCGAGCGCCGCCAGATCGTCGCTGCCGCCGATATGCCGGCCATCGATGAACACCTGCGGCACCGTGCGGCGACCGCCAGCCCGTGCGACCATCGCGTCGAACCCGGCGCGGTCCATCGTCACGTCGATCTCCTCGAACGCGGCGCCCTTGTTCTCGAGCAGCGCCTTCGCCCGCGTGCAATAGGGGCAGAGGAATTTGGTATAGACTTCGATCCTGGCCATGGGACTGATTTCATCCTTTCACCGCTGCATATCGGAATCGAGCGCCGCAAAGTCAAATGGCGCGGCATTGTCCGGCACATCGTGGACGACGCGCGCCCAGCAGAGCGCCGACACGCGCGCGGCACCGCTGCGGCGCAGCGCCCGCGCCGCAGCACGCAGCGTCGCCCCGCTCGCATGCACATCATCGATGAGGACGAGATGCCGGCCCGCGGCGCGCGTCTTGGCATCAGGCGCCAGCGCAAAGGCCCCCGCGACGATCTTCTCACGCTCGCGGCGCCCCTTGCCGCGCAGTGCCGCGGTCGCCTTGCGCCGGACGAGTAGATGCGGATCATGCGCCGCGCCGGTCAGCCGCGCCAGCTCGTCGGCGATCAGCGCCGCCTGATTGAAGCCGCGCGACCAGAGCCGCCAGCGGTGCAACGGAACGGGCACGAGCAGCGGTTCGGCTTCGCCCGCCAGCGCCTCGAAAGGCCGCGCCATCAGGCGCGCCATCAGCCGGGCATGACCAAGGCGCCGCCCATATTTGAGCCGTAGCGCCACCGTCCGTGCGACGGGCCCATAGGCCAAAGCTGCGGGCGCGCCGTCGAACGGGGGCGGATTGGCCAGGCACGCGCCGCATTCGCTCGCGACGCCGGGGAGCGCCGTCGGCAGCGGAACCGAACAGTGGGCGCATGCCGGGCCATCCAGAAAATGCAGCGAATTCCAGCAATCGAGGCAGAATTGCCCGACCTCACCCACTACCAGGCCGCAGCCCGGACAACGCGGCGGCAGGGCATAATCGAGCAGCGCCGTGCCCAGTCGCCGAATGCCGCGCGACAGGGCCGGTGCCGCCATCACCGGCGCATCGTCTTCGCTGTCATCGGCCATCGTCGCCATCGGCCTCTTGTGAAACATCGCGCCCGGCGGCACAAGCGCGCCCATGTCGCAGCCGCCGCCGCTCTTTTCCGCCGCCCGCCACCGCGCCCAGCGCGACCGATTGGCGCGCCTGCCCGCCGACGCCAATTTCCTTGCGCCGATCCTGGCCGAAACGCTGCTCGACCGGCTGGAAATGGTCACGCGCGACTTCGGCCGCATCTTGCTGATCGGCGCCCACGATGCCGCGCTTGCCGACGCGTTGCGCGCACGCGGACGGGCGCTCGACCTCTTCGAGGCCGGACCGCGGCTCGCCGCGGCGACGGGAGCGATCGTCGGTGAAGTCGATGCGATCGACCTGCCGCTCGGCCAATATGATCTGATCGTCTGGCCCGGCGGTCTCGACGCCGTGAACGACGTTCCCGGTGCGCTGGTGCGGCTGCGCGCGCTGCTGGCGCCCGATGGTCTGCTGCTCGGCGCCTTTGTCGGCGACGGCAGCCTGCCGCGCCTGCGCCGTGCGACGATGGCAGAGGGGGTGCGCACCATCGCGCGGATGCACCCGCAGATCGACCTCGCCGCGATGGGCAATCTGCTCCAGCGCACCGGCTTTGCGTTGCCCGTCGTCGATGTCGAGGCGCTGACCGTGCGCTATGCGGCGCTGCCGGGGCTCGTGCGCGATCTGCGCGCGGCGGGCCTCACGAGCCGCCTCACGCCGACGCCGCTGCCGCTGACACGCGCCGAAGCCGCGCGCATCGCGGTCGCCTTTGCCGAAGGCGCCGACCCCGACGGGCGCATTGCCGAGCAATTCCGTATCATTCATTTCAGCGGCTGGGCGCCGCACCCCGACCAGCCCCGTCCCGCCCGCCGCGGCAGCGGCACGGCGTCGCTGATCGACGCGCTGTCTCCCCGCCCCTAGGTCGGCTGCGCAGTCCGGCGACCGGCGCCTATTGCTTCGCCATGTCGAGCGCGACATCGACGATCATGTCTTCCTGTCCGCCGACCATCTTGCGGCGGCCGAGTTCGACGAGGATCGCGCGCGTGTCGAGGCCGTGCTCGGCCGCCGCTTTTTCGGCATGTCGGAGGAAGCTGGAGTAAACCCCCGCATAGCCGAGCGTCAGCGTCTCGCGATCGACGCGCACCGGGCGGTCCTGCAGCGGGCGCACCAGTTCCTCGGCCGCATCCATCAGCGCGAACAGGTCGCAGCCATGGTTCCAGCCATATACATCGGCGGCGGCGATGAAGACTTCGAGCGGCGCATTGCCCGCCCCTGCCCCCATGCCGGCGAGGCTGGCGTCGACGCGGATCGCACCATTCTGCACCGCGACGATGCTGTTCGCGACGCCGAGGCTGAGATTGTGGTGCGCGTGGACCCCGCGCTGCGTCTCGGGCTTGAGGACGCAGTCATAGGCGGCGAGGCGCACCGCATAACCGTCCATCGTCAGCGCGCCGCCGCTGTCGGTGACATAGACGCAATGTGCGCCATAATCCTCCATCAGCTTCGCTTGGCTCGCGAGTGCGTCGGGCTCGGACATGTGGCTCATCATCAGGAAGCCGGCGACGTCCATGCCGAGCCCGCGCGCAAACTCGATATGCTGTTTCGCGACATCCGCCTCGGTGCAATGCGTCGCGATGCGGACCGAGCGCACGCCCATTTCGTAAGCGTGCTTCAGGTCGTGGATCGTCCCGATGCCGGGGAGCAGCAGGGTCGTCAGCACGCTATGCTCGAGTACCTCGGCGACCGCGCCGATCCAGTCCCAGTCGGTGTGGGCGCCGAAGCCGTAATTGAAGGAGGAACCGCTCAGCCCATCGCCATGCGACACCTCGATCGCATCGACCTTTGCCCGGTCGAGCGCGCGGGCGATCGCCTGCACATGATCGAGCCCATATTGGTGGCGGATCGCGTGCATTCCGTCGCGGAGGGTGACGTCCTGGATATAGAGTTTGGTCGTGGTCGGGTCGAAGCTCATGCGGCCACTCCTTCGTTCATGCGGAGCGCGATCTTCTCGGCGGTCTTGAGTGCCGCCGAGGTCATGATGTCGAGATTGCCCGCATAGGCCGGCAGATAATGCGCCGCGCCCTCGACCTCGAGGAAGACGCTGACTTTGAGGCCGGTGAAGCTGCCGCCCATTTCGGGGATGCGTAACGGCGCATTCCCGCCGATGCTTTCGAACTGGACCGCCTGTTTGAGGCGGTAGCCGGGGACGTAGGTCTGTACTTCGGCGACCATGTCCTCGACCGACTGGCGGATCGCCTCGCGGTCGGCGTCGTCGCACAAGCAATAGACAGTGTCGCGCATGATCAGCGGCGGTTCGGCGGGGTTGAGGACGATGATCGCCTTGCCCCGCGTCGCGCCGCCGACCGCCGCGATCGCGCGGCTCGTCGTCTCGGTAAACTCGTCGATGTTGGCGCGCGTGCCGGGACCGGCGCTTTTCGAGGCGATCGAGGCGACGATCTCGCCATAATGCACCTTGGCGACGCGGTTCACAGCCGCGACGATCGGGATCGTCGCCTGCCCGCCGCAGGTCACCATGTTGACGTTATCGGCATCGAGGTGCGCGTCGCCGTTGACCGGCGGGATCGTGTAGGGACCGATCGCCGCCGGGGTCAGGTCGACGACGCGCTTGCCGTGCGCGATCAGCACGTCGCTGTGCCGCTGGTGCGCCCCCGCCGAGGTCGCGTCGAAGACGATGCCGATGTCGGCGAAGCCGGGCATGGCGATCAGCCCATCGAGACCGTCGGCGGTGATCGGAACGCCGAGCCGCGCGGCGCGCTTCAGCCCGTCGCTCTCGGGATCGATGCCGACGAAGGCACCCATTTCGAGCGTGTCGGACAGGCGCATGATCTTGATCATCAGGTCGGTGCCGATATTGCCCGACCCGATGATCGCGACCTTGGTCTTGCCATTGGCGGTCTTCGTCATTTCGCTATGCCTTGTATGTAAAGCTGCAGGTACCGATGCCGGCGATGCGTGCCTCGACATGGTCGCCGGGGGTCAGCGTGACCATCGGCCCGAGCGCACCCGCGAGCAGGATATCGCCGGCCTTGAGCGGCTCGCCGCGCCCCGCCAGCGTCCGCGCCAGCCACGCGGCGGCATTGAGCGGGTTGCCAAGCGCGGCGGCACCGACGCCGGTCGAAGCGACCGCGCCATTGACGGTCATCTCCATCGCGGCGCCTTCGAGGTCGAGCCCGGCGAGCGATAACCCGTCATCCGCCAGCACGAAGAAGGCCGAGGAGCCATTGTCGGCAACGGTGTCGGCGAACGTGATCTTCCAGTCGGCGATTCGGCTGTCGACGATCTCGATCGCCGCGTGAACGCTCGCGACCGCCGCCGCGACCTGTTCGGTGGTCGTATCGGGATCGGACAGGTCGGCGCCAACAATGAAGGCGATCTCGGCCTCGGCCTTCGGCTGGATCGTCCGTGCCGGGTCGAGGCGTCCGCGATCGGCGACGCGCATGTCGTCGAACAGGACGCCGAAGTCGGGCTGCTCGACGCCGAGTTGCGCCTGCACCGCCTTCGCGGTCAGCCCCGCCTTGCGCCCGACAATCCGCCGGCCCTGCGCTTCCCAGAAGCGCGTGTTGATCGTCTGCACCGCATAAGCGCCCGAGGCATCGGTCGGATCCAGCGCATCGCGCAGCGGCGGGACAACCCCGCCCGCATAGGCATCGCGCAGGCGACGGGCGACGGCTTCGTGGGTTGCCGTCATCGCGCTTTGCCCGGATGGACGGCGCCGCAGTGGCCGCAGGTGCGCAGTTCCTCGCTGGCGTAGAAGGCTTCGAACAAGGGCGGCAGATCGCGGACGATGCTCTGGAGCTGCACCTCGACGCGATGGACGATATGGCCGCAATCGTCGCAATACCATTGGAAGGCGTCGATCAACCCGTCGGGGCGCTTGCGTTCGATAACGAGGCCGACGCTGCCCGCGACGGGGCGCTGCGGCGAGTGCGGGACGTTCGGCGGCAACAGGAAAATGTCGCCTTCGCGGATCGGCATGTCCTTCGGTCCGTCATCGGTCCACAGGCGCAGGTTCATGTCGCCCTCGATCTGGTAGAAAAACTCCTCGAGCGGATCGACATGATAGTCGGTGCGCTGGTTCGGACCGCCGACGACGGTGACGATGAAGTCGGCATCTTCCCAGATCTGCGCATTGCCGACCGGGGGTCGCAGCACGTCGCGATGATCTTCGATCCATTCGCGGAAGTTGAAGGGCAGTCCATAGGTCAGCATGGCGTCATCCTTTGGGCGCGCGCGGGATGAAGGCAGTCGCCTTGATCTCGATCAGCAGATGCGGGTGGGGAAGCTGGTGGACCGCGACGGTCGTCCGCGCGGGACCGGCTTCGTCGAAATATTCGGCATAGACAGCGTTATAGCCGCCGAAATCGTTCATGCTGACGAGGAAACTCGTTACGTCGACGACGTCGGCGAGCGAGCCGCCCGCGTCGGTGAGGATCGCCTCGATATTCTCGATCACCGCACGCGTCTGCTGCGCGATGTCGAGGGTGACCGTGCCATATTCGTCGGCCGAAGCGCCTGCAAAGCTGTTGTCGGCGCGGCGCGAACTGGTGCCCGAGACGAAGACGAAATCGCCGGCGCGGCGATAATGCGGAAAGCGGCCGCGCGGGCGCGCCTTGCCAGGGATCACCCTGCCCCCTCTATTTTCGGCGTTCTCGCTCATGCCGCGCCTCCTTCGATCGTGAAGCCGACGCGGCCGAGATGGCCTGCGTCGAGCGATACGCTGCGCGCATCGCCAATCGCGGCCGCGGCGGTCGCGCCGCCGAGCATTATGGTCCAGCCCGGCTGAAGCACCAGCCCCGCCGCCCCCGCAAGCCGCGCCGCGGCGATGAGCGAGCGTATCGGATCGCCGAGGATCGCCGCGCTCGTCCCCGTCTCCACAACCTCGCCATCGACGCGCATCGTCATCGCGACGTCCGACACGTCGGTATCGGGGGCAAGCCACGGCCCGGTGACGAAGGCCGACGACGACGCATTGTCGGCGACGACATCGCCGAGCGCGAAGCGGAAATTCTCGTAGCGGCTGTCGATGATCTCGAGCGCTGCGGCGACCGCATCGACTGCCGCGAGCGCTTCCGCACGCGTGACCTCGCCCGCGAGCGGCGCCTTCAGTCGCACAGCGACCTCGGGCTCGACGCGCGGGTGGATGAAGCGTGCGCGCTCAATCGCGGCGCCGTTGACGACGACCATGTCGGAGGTCAGCCGGCCCCAAATCTGGTCCTTGAGCCCCATCTGGATCATCTTGGCTTCGCTGGTGAACCCCATCTTCACCCCGACGAGCGTTGCGCCGCGCGCGAGGCGCCGGTCGATCGCGGCGCGCTGGATTTCATAGGCTTCGGCGAGCGGCAATTCGCCCTCTTGCCCGGTGATCTGCGCGATCGCGCGGGCACCGAGGGCGGCTTCGTCGAGCCTTGCGGCGATGGCGGCAATGTCGGCCATATTATCCTCTTACAGCTTCACGCAGATATTGGTCGGTTCGGAATAGAAATTCAGCGAATGTTCGCCGCCTTCGCGGCCGATGCCCGACAGCTTCATACCGCCGAAGGGCGTACGAAGGTCGCGCAGGAACCATTCGTTGACCCAGACGATGCCCACCTCCATCTGTGCCGCAACGCGGTGCGCACGACCGACGTCGCGCGTCCAGATCGCCGCGGCAAGGCCATAATCGGTATCGTTGGCGCGTTCGATCGCCTCTTCCTCGCTGTCGAAGGGCGCGATGTGGCAGACGGGGCCGAAAATCTCCTCGCGCACACAGCGCGCATCGTCGGCGAGCCCGGTCAGGATCGTCGGCTGTACGAAGGCGCCGCCCGCGAGTGCACCATCGAGTTCGGGAACGCCGCCGCCTGTCACGACCGTCGCGCCTTCTTCGCGCGCGAGCGCATAATAGGACAGCACCTTCTCGCGGTGGCCATGCGAGATCAGCGGCCCCACGTCGGCGCCCGACCAGGGATCGCCGACGGTGAGCGCCTTTGCCCGCTCGGCGAGCGCGGCGACGAAGCGGTCGAAGATCGGCCGCTCGACATAGACGCGTTCGGTGCAAAGGCACACCTGCCCGCAGTTCGAGAAGACCGAGCGCACCGTCCCCGCGACCGCCTCGTCGAAATCGCAGTCGGCGAAGACGAGCGCGGCATTCTTGCCGCCGAGTTCGAACGAGACGGGTTTCACCCCCGCCGCCGCGACGCGCATGATCGCGCCGCCGGTCGCGGACTCGCCGGTGAAGGTGATCGCGTCGATATCGGGATTGGCGGTCAGCCATTCGCCCGTCGATTCCGCGCCAAAGCCGTGGACGAGGTTGAACACCCCCGGCGGCACCCCCGCCGCATCCATCACTTCGGCGAGCAGGGTCGCGGTCGAGGGCGTCTCCTCGCTCGGCTTGACGACGACGACATTGCCGCAGGCGAGCGCGGGCGCGACCTTCCATGTCATCAGCAGCAGCGGCAGGTTCCATGGCGAGATGATCGCAACGACGCCGAGCGGCCGCGCGATCGCATAGTTGATCGCGCTGCGCCCGCCCGGCAGGTCGGTGCGGAAACTCGGCATCGCGCGCGCCTCGGCGAGCGCGGCGAAGGCACGGAAATTGGCGGCGCCGCGCGGAATGTCGATCGTCCGCGCCTGATGCAGCGACTTGCCGGTGTCGGCGATTTCAGCCGCCGCGAATTCATCGAAGCGCGCCTCGATCCCCTCGGCGATACGGACGAGTAGCTTGCAGCGCTCGGCCTGCGACATCTTGCCCCACGGTCCCTTGAGCGCGGCGCGGCCCGCCGCGACCGCGCGGTCGACGAGGTCGCGGCTCGCCTGCGACACGCGCCCCGCGACGCTGCCGTCGACCGGGTTCACATTGTCGAACCAGCGCTCGCCCTCGGCGAAGGCGCCATCGACATAATTGAGAACGGGTCTGTCAGCGAAAGGATAGCCGGTCACGCCGCACCCCCGACCGGGACATAGCCCGCCGCATTGCTGTGCGCGGCGCCTACCTTGCCGACATGGCCCGCCATCTGGAGCAGCGACAATATCGTGTCGTTGAACTGCACCGGCGCCTCGAGAAAGGCCGAATGGCCGGCGTCGTTGACCTCGACGAGGAAGGAGCCCGGCACCCCGGCCTGCACAAGCCGCACCGCCTCGATCGGGAAGATTATGTCGTTGACCCCCGAAAGGAAAAGGATCGGGAAGCCCTTGCCGCCAAGGTCGGCGGCCGGGCGCGCATCGAAACGGCCGGTCAGGTTGTGGCGACTGGCGGCGTTGAAGCTCGCGATCTGGCTGTAGAGCGCCGCGAGATCGGGCGCGGCGCCAGCGCCGAGCACGCGCTCGACCTGCGACAGGTCGGCAGTCTTCGCCCGCGCAGCGTCCATGATCGCCTTGACCTCGCCGCTCTCGACAATGCCGTGGAGGCTGTCGCAGATCGCGAGCGCGGCGACGCGTTCGGGCGCACGGTGCGCGAAGCCGATGCAGGTGCCCGCGCCCATCGACTGGCCGACGAGCGCGACCTTCGTCTCGCCGAGATGGTCGAGCAGCGCGGTCAGATCATCGACGAAGGCATCGCGGCCGCGCCCGTCAGGGTCGCGCGAGAGGCCGAAGCCGCGATGGTCGAAGGTGATGACGCGGTTCGACTGCGACAGCGCATCAAGCTGACGATACCAGATCGCATGGTTGCCGCCGATGCCGTGCGCGAGCACCACCGCCGGGCCGGCTCCGTGCGCCTGCCAGTATATTTCGGCGCCCGCGGTCGCCAGAATCCCGCTGTCCATCACGATACTCCCATCAATTTGCTGAGCCGCACGACATAGTCGCCGAACGCCGGATCCTCGCGCGTCGTGCTGGGATCGCGCGGGCGCGGCAGGTCGATGCGGACGTCCTCGATAATCGTCCCCGGCCGTTCCGACATCACGAGCACGCGGTCGGAGAGCAGTACGGCTTCCGAAATGCTGTGAGTGACGAGCAGCACCGTCTTGCGGTCGCGCTGCCAGATGCGCAGCAGTTCCATATTGAGCCGGTCGCGCGTCAACGCGTCGAGCGCCCCGAAGGGCTCGTCCATCAGCAGCACCTGCGGTCCGCGGGCGAGCGCCTGACCGATCGCGACGCGGTGGCGCATCCCGCCCGAAAGCTGGTGCGGATGGCTGTCCTCGAAACCTGTCAGCCCCAGCGTCTCCACCAGTTCGGCCAGCGCCGCCGCGTCGGGACGTTTCGCCGCCGGGTCGAGATCAACCCCGAGCAGCAGATTGTCGCGGACATTGAGCCAGGGCAGCAGGTTCGAGGTCTGGAAGACGAAGCCCATGTCGGGCGACGGGGCCTGCACCACCTCGCCGTTGAACAATATGCCGCCGTCTTCGAAGGGCTCGAGTCCGGCGATCAGGCGGAGCAGCGTGCTCTTGCCGCAGCCCGAAGGCCCGAGCACCGAGACGAATTCGGCCGCGCCGATTTCGGCGCTGACGTTGGTCAGCACCTTGCGGCCATCGAATGCCTTGCCGGCACCGGCCATGGAGATCACCGCGCTCATGCCGCGCGCCACCAGATGAAGCGTTCCCAATAGGCGACGCCGTAGAAAAGAAGGAGCGACAGCAAGGTCACCGCGATCAACGCTGCAAAGGTCAGCGTCGTATGGCCCGAACCGGAGGCCGTGAGGATAAGATTGCCGAGCCCGTCGTTAGAGCCGACGAATTCGCCGACGACCGCGCCGATCACCCCGAGCGGCATCGCGACCTTGCAACCGTCGAGGAAGCTCGGCAGCGCGGCGGGCACACGCAGCCGCCAGAAGCTTTGCATCGGCGAGGCACGGAGTGCGCGGAAATGCTCTTCGAGATGCGCGGGCGTGCTCGCCAGTCCACCGAGCGTCGCGATGATGATCGGGAAGAAGGCGAAGAGGAACGCCATGATCAGCTTCGACGCGAGGCCGTAGCCGAACCAGACGACGATCAGCGGCGCGAGTCCGATCTTGGGGACGCTCTGCAACGCGACGAACAGCGGATAGACCGTGCTTTTCGCGGTGCGCGAGAAATAGATTAGCGCCGCGATTGGGACGCCGAGCGCGACCGCGATGATGAAGCCCCAGAACACCTCGGTCAGCGTGACGAGGCTCTGCGACAGGATCGGCCCGCGCGACTGCCAAAGCTCGCCGAGGATCGCGCTCGGCGGCGGCAGCAGGTAGGACTGTACCCCCGACCAGCGGACGCCATATTCCCATGCGAGGCCGAGCGCCGCAAAGAAGGCGATGCTGATCGCGGCGTCGCGATTGAACCACCTGCTCACGCGTCGCCGTCCTTGCCCAGCAAGGCGACGATGCGCGCCGGTGGCGGTACGAGGAAGCGATCAAGGTGCCAGCGGTCGAAGGTTTCGAGGTCCTTGCCGTCCCAAACCGAAGGTTCATAGGGGCTGCCGGCGGTGATCTGCGTCATGTCGGTGTAGAATTCGACATTGTTGCCGTCGGGGTCGCGGAAGACGAGGAAGCTGTTCGCCCCCGGGCCATGCTTGCCGATGCCGCGGTCGATCGGGATGGCGCGCGCGACGAGCATCTCGGCGACCTTCTCCATCTCCTCGATCGTTTCGAGGCGGTAGGAGAAATGCTCGACCGCGGGATAATGGCCTTCGGGAATATCGGTATGACCCGGCGGCAGCTGGAGCAGCGCGAGGTCGTGATGATCCTCGCCCGCGCGCAGGAAGACCATATGATGGTCGATCCAGTCGGACACGGTCAACCCGACGACCTCGGTATAGAAAGCGAGGCTCCGGTCGATGTCGCGCACCTTGAGCACGAGGTGGCCGAGCCGCGTCGGGCGCGGGCGGTAGGAAGCGGGATCGGTCATGGCTGATTCCCCATCGGAACGAAGGCGTTGGTGAAGAGCTGCGGCGTCTGGTCAAAGCCCCGAAGCTGGCCGCTCGCCTGTAGATAGGTGACTGTGCGCGCGACCTTTTCGGGCGTCAGGCGATGCGAACCGCCCTCGGCCGCCATCAGATCGGCGGTCTCGCGAATCTGGCGTTCGGTCACCGCCTCGTCGAGCAAAGGATAGGCCTTGCGGATGATCGCGAGCGCACCCTTCGGATCGCGCGCCGCGTCGGCGTAACCGCGATAGGCCGCCTTGAGGAAGGCGCGCACCAGATCGGGGCGCTTCTCGATCAGCGCGTCCTGCGTCGCGAAGCCGCTGCCGTAGACGTCGAGCCCGAAATCGGCGTAGGCGATGCGTCCAATGCTGACCCCCTTTGCCTTCGCCGCCTTGTCGAACAGCGCCATCGAATTGCCGAGCCAGCATTCGGCGGCGTCGATCCGCCCCTCGACAAGCGACGACACCACGATCGCCGGATCGAGCTGAATCTGCTCGACGCGCGCCGGGTCGACGCCATTGTCCTTGAGCCACGCCGGGAGCAGCGACTGGATCATCGAGCTTTGCCCGGCGCCGAAGCGCAGTCCGGCAAGGTCGGCGGGGGCAGAGATGCGATGTCGCTCCTTGACGAAGCAGGCGCCGGCGGGAAGCCGCATGTTGATGCCGCCGATCATCCGGACCTTGCCGCCCTTGGCGCGGCTGAGCGCGACCGACAGCGGGTCGATATAGGCGAATTCGAACATGCCCTGGTCGAGTTCGTTCGCGGTTCGCATGCCGCCGAAGCCGCGCACCGCTTCGACGTTGAGTCCGGCATCGGCGAAATAGCCTTTGTCGATCGCGACGAAAATGCCCGCCATGCTGCCCTGCGGCAGCCACGCCATGTTGAAGCGCACGGTTCGCGCTCCTTCCGCCTGCTTCGCGGCCTGCGGCGCGTTGCCGCCGAAGGCGCTCCACAGCGTCAGCACGGCGATGGCCGCAACGACCAGCAGCGGCGCGATCAGCGCGTGGCGCGAAAAGGCGGCCCGAGGCGTCATGCGCGCGGCAGGTGTGGCGCGGAAACGGGGTTGCGAAGCTCGCCGATCCCTTCGACCCAGGCATCCATGACGTCGCCGTCCTTCAGGAAGACGCCGCGCCCCATGCCGACCCCGGCGGGGGTGCCCGAGGCGATCAGGTCGCCCGACCGGAGTTCGAGGATCGTCGAGAGATAGGCGATCTGTTCGTGGATGTTGAAGATCATCTCGGACGTGTTGCCGTCCTGCATCGCCTCGCCATTGACCTTGAGCCCCAAGCGGATGGCGTGCGGATCGCCCAGGCAGTCGCGCGGGACGAATACGGGGCCGAGCGGCGTGAAGCTGTCGAAGCTCTTGCCGCGGAACCAGTCGTGCGAGAAGGGAAAGTCGCTGCGCCGGGTGCGGTCGCGCGCCGAGACGTCGTTGACGATCGTATAGCCAGCGATCAGGTCATGCGCGTCGGCCGCCGCGACATTCTTGCCCGCGCGGCCGAGGACGACGCCGAGTTCGACCTCCCAGTCGGGGCGCGACACCTGCGACGGGACGACGACCGTTTCGTTCGGGCCGACGACGCTCTCGACGGTCTTGAGGAAGATATACGGCTCGCTCTCGGCCTTGGCGGCGAGCTTGGTCTGCATTTCCTCGGCATGTTCGATGAAGTTCGACGCGGCGGCGAAGATGCGCCGCGGCTCGAACGGCGCCGCAAGCGTGGGCGCGTCGATTCCGCCCGCCGCGCCTTCCAGCACATGGGCGAGCGCGAACAGCCCTTCGCGGCGGGCATCCCAGTCGCGTATGATCGTGGTGACATCGTCCGCCACCGCGGTAAAGCCGTGCGTTGCCGCCGCATCGTGCAAATCATGAAAAGCGTCGCCGACCCGGATCATCGGGCGCGCACCGTCCGGTGTGAGGCGGGTGGCAAGGGCAAAGCGGGTCATGCGTAGATCATCCTTCTGAAAATTGCGTGCGAAGCCGGGCGCGGCGCAGCCGAGAGCAAGGCCGGCGCCGATCGCGGCCAGTGCCGCACGGCGGTCGAATGTCGCCACCCCCCGCTCACCCGAAGGCCCGGATCAGCATCCGCACCGCGACGACGGTGAGAAAGAGGCCGAACAGGATGCTGAGCTGGCGTTTGGAGAGCGCATGCGCGATGCGGGCGCCCCACGGCGCGGTGACGAAGGTTGCGGGGCCGATGACGGCAAGGCCGATCAGATTGACATAGCCGAGGCTGCCCGGCGGCAGGCCTTCGACGTGCCAGCCGGTAACGACGAAGGCGACCGCGGCGGGCGCGCTGATCAGCAGCCCGAACAGCGCCGCGGTGCCCACCGCGCGATGGATGGGCACGTTGAACAAGGTCATCACGGGCACGCTGAGCGTGCCGCCGCCGATCCCCATCATGCTCGAAATGCCGCCGATCGCGAAGGGGATCGCCTGCCCGGCCACGCCCTCCGGCATCGTCTCGGCGATATGCTTGCCCTCCAGCGGCAGCAGCATCTTCACCGCGACGAGCAAAGCGACGATGCCGAACACCGCCGACAGCACGTCGCCGCTGACGCGGCTCGCGAGCAGCACGCCCGCGATCGCTCCGAGGAAGATCGCGACGCCCCAGCGCCTGAGCTGGTCATGATCGACCGCGCCCTTCGCTTCGTGCGCGCGCGATGAGGAGATAGCGGTGGGGATGATCGTCGCAAGCGAGGTCGCAACGGCGACGTGCATGCGCACGGAGGAATCGATGCCCAGTGCCGCGAGCACGAGGTCGAGCACCGGGACGATCACGATCCCGCCGCCGACGCCCAGCATCCCCGCGATCACGCCGCCGACCGCGCCGGTCAACAGCATCATCGCCGCGAGCATCGCCATATCCGGATTCAAAAGCGCCTGCATGGCCTCCCCCGACAGTTCGATCCTGCTTGTGCGGGGCAGACGATATGCAGTCAAAGATAGAATATGCGCCGATCTATAATCAAAAATAGATAGCGGTGGCTCAAGCGCCTTTATAGCCGTTCGCAGATAGCGAAACGGACAATCGATATTATCGCATATAGCAATGCCCCCTTAGCGCGGGGCCATGAAACGCATTGGCATTGCCGGGTTCGGCACCATCGGCCGCGTCGTCGCGCGCCATATCGAGAATAGCGATCTGCCGCTGGCGCTTGCCGCCGTCTCGGCAGGTGATCGCACCCGCGCCGAAGCCGCCATGGCGCAGCTTGCACGGCCGGTTCCGATCGTCGACACCGCCGAACTCATCGCCTTGTCCGATGTCATCGTAGACAGCGCGCCGACCGCAGCGTTTCGCGGCATCGCCGAAGCGACATTATGCGCCGGCAAGACGCTGGTTACGGTCAGCGGCGCCGCGTTGATGCAATGGCCCGGGGCGGCCGGGTTCGCGCGTGACCATGGCGGCCGCATCATCCTGGCCACCGGCGCGCTGCTCGGTCTCGATGCGGTGCGCGCGGCGGCGGTCGGCTCGATCCATTCGGTGACGATGGTGACGCGCAAACCCGTCAAATCGCTCGTCAAGGCCGAACACGTCGTGCGCAACGGCATCGACCTTACGGAAATCGACGAACCGCTGAAGATATTCGAAGGCAGCGCGCGCGAAGGTGCCATCGCCTTTCCGGCCAATGTCAATGTTGCCGCTGCATTGGGCCTGGCCGGAACAGGCCCCGACCAGATACGGCTCGAAATCTGGGCCGACCCGGCCCTTACGCGCAACACGCACCGCATCATCGTCGATTCGGACAGCGCGCGCTTCGAACTCGCGATCGAGAATATCCCCACCGACGAAAATCCCGGCACCGGCCGCATCACCGCACAAAGCATCGTCGCGGCGCTGCACGATCTCGTCAGCCCCATTCGTATCGGAACATAGAAAGGTTTCCCCGATGACCACCCGCCTCCGCCATGTGGCAATCGCGTCCGCCGACCCCGACAATTCGGTCGGCTTCTTCACCGAAGTCCTCGGCTGGACCGTCGCGGGCAAGATCGATAGCCGCAACGCGCGCGGCTATTATGTCACCGACGGCCACATCAACATCGCGCTGCTCTGCTTCAAGAACCGCCCCGCCGCGGGAATGGAATTTCCCGAAGGCTATACCGGGCTGCACCACATCGGTTTCCAGTGCGACGATATCGCCGAAGTGGTCGAACGCTTCGAAAATTCGGGCTACGCGCCGCGCCACGACGTCAATCTGGCGCAAGGCCTCGGCAAAAACCCAGCCAAGGACAATGCCGAGTACAAGATGACGGGGCCGGAAAATGTGATGGTGGACGTGTCCGAACGCGGCTGGGCCGGCACCGAAAGCTTCAAAAGCGCCAGCTAGGGAACTCGGCGGCGGGCTAGTGGCGGCGCAATGTGCGTCGTCCCGGCTCCGCCTAGCGCGCCTTCGCCTTGCCATCGATCAGCACCGCCTGTTGCCACCGGCTTGGCGCCTTGTCGGTGCGGTGGATGCAGCCCGCCCAGCAGCAGGGGCGCTTCTTGCCTTCCTGCAACTCCTCGACGGTGCGGCCGATGCGCCGGGCGCGCGTCGCCGCCTGTTTCGCATCCTCCACCCAGCAGATGAATTCATTGCGCCCGAGCGGCGTCAGCCCTTGCCACAGCGCGAAGACCGCCGGATCGGCGCATATCGCGGTCTGCATATCGTCGCCCGCCTGATGCACGGTGCCCTGAAGAAAATCGTCGCTCACGCCAGCGTCCCTTCCGTGTCCCACCGCGCGCCCTAGCGCGCCCTGCCGCACGCCACCGTGCCGGTGCCTACGTTGCGCACGGTGCAGACGGGGCGCCCCAGCACCACGGTCTTGCCGCTGCCGCGCGCGGTGATCGCGGCCGATTTGACCGCGTTGAAGATATGGTCGCCCGTCCCTTCGCTGTCCGAAATCAGTCCGTCGACCGCCAGCTTGCCGGCATCGACGACCCCCGAGCCCGACAGCGTCATCTGCGCCTGCTTCGCTTTGCCGGCGAGCGTCAGCGTGCCGTTGCCGATCATCGCGACCGCCAACCGGTCGGTATCGACCGCGTCGACGCTCAGCTTGCCCGGACCGCGCAGTCCGAGTGCGACGCGCTGGCCCTTCATCCCGTCGATGTGAAGCGACCCCGCGCCGACCAGCGTTGCCGATTGCAGCGTCGCGGCGTTGATGCGGAGCAGCACCGCGCCCGGCGAACTGCCGCGGCGGTCGTCACCCGCGAACTGGCGCATCCCGATCACCAGCCGTCCGTCGCGATTTTCGACGGTCAGCCGGTCGAGCGCATCCTGCGATCCCGTTGCCACGGCGCTCACCGGCGCGCGTGTCACCACCTCGACATCGACATCGGCGCCGACTTCGATCGCCGCGAAACTGGTGAGGCCGAAGCGCTTTTCGGCGGCGTGCGCCGACGCAGCGGACAAGAGGGCGGTCGCCGCGATCGCGGCCCATCGCATGATGCTGGTCATGCCGCCGCCTTAACCGGTTCGCGGCGGCGGCACCAGCGCGCGATCATTTGCAGGTTGCGGTTCCCGATCCCATTTCGCGCGAGGTGCAGGTCGCGCCACCGGTCAGCGTCACATCGCCCGACCCCAGGATATTGATCGACGCGGTGCCGCTCGCCCGTCCTTCGACATTGCCCGATCCCGCGACCGACACGTCGAGCGTCTGCGCCGCAAGCCCTTTGGCATCGACGTCGCCCGATCCGGTCACGCTGATCGCGCCCGAATTGACCGTACCGCCGCCGATATCGACGTCGCCAGACCCCGAGATCGCGATTTTAGCGCTCTGTCCGGTCATCTTCGCGACCTTGAGGTCGCCCGATCCGGTCACCGTCGCCTCCAGCGCGTCGCCATCGACGCTGTCGGCGTCGATCGAACCCGATCCGGTCAGGCGCAGCATCGACAGTTTCGGCATGGTGATGCTGATCTCGACACCCTCATGGTCGCGCCCGCCGAAGCTGAAGCCGTCGCGCTTGCGGCCGATCGACAATGTCGAGCCGTCGGTCACGATCTCGAGCTGGTCGAGCTCGCCTTGCGGCCCCTTGGCCGTGATGGCGAAGGCGTCGCCCTGGCGAATCGTGACATCGTCGGGGCCGGTGACCTTGACGCCGGTGAAGCCGTTCAGCGCGAAGCCGCGGGTGGTAACCGGTCCCGCATCGCGGGCACCCGACTTGCTGTCCTTGTCGCTGTCGATCGTGAAGGATCCGCCACAGGCCGCGGTCGCCATCACAAGCGCCAGCGGCAAAACGCCAATCAACCGGTTTCGCATCATCAATCTCCTCTGTATTAGTCGCCTAACACAGAGGGGACACACTGTCCAGTCCGTCCTACCAGCGCAGCAGCGGCGGCAGGATCAGGCGCCCGGCAATCGCCGACAGGATGACGACAAGCCCGTGCCACAGCGCGATATGGACCATATTGTCCGACGAACAATGAAGCGCGAGCACCGCCGCACCCGCCGCACCTGCCGCGACCCCGACAACCCAGCCGGCGCGTTCGAGCGAGGTCGGGGCACCGCCCTTCAACCACGCGAACAGCGCGGCTCCGACCCCGAGCCCGGCAACCAGTCCGTCGAGCGTGCAGCGCATCCCGCCGTGCGGGTCCATCCCGTGCATCGCCGCATGGGTATCGCCCAGCCCGACGACGAGCGCCGTCAGCGGCAGCGCGAGCGCCGCGAGCCCGGCCCAGCGCCACCCGCTATAGTCGCGCCCGACTCCGGGCAGCCCCATGCGCAAGGCGCTCCAGGTTGCGGCGAGTCCCAGCGCGACGATCAGCCAGAAGGCGAACATCGGCATCGGCGCCATAGAGGCACCATGAGCCAGATCGTGCCGCATCCCCAGCAGCCACAGCAGGGTGCCGCCGCCGATCAGCCACGCCGCCGCGGTCCAGGCCCCGCCGCGCAGCAGCCGGCGCGGCCGGATCGGCTTCAGATCATCGGCCAGGCCGTCGATCAGATCGTCGATCGATGCGTCCGTCATGTCATTCGCTTTCAATATATTGGCTGAGCTTTTTCAAGCCGCGATGAATATTCACCTTCACCAGCGATTCGCTCTGCCCGCAAATCCGCGAGGCCTCGGCGATCGACGCGCCCTCGATCTTGACCAGCGTGATCGCCTGCGCCTGTTTCGGTGGCAACAGCGCGAGCAGATGGTCGAGGCTGAGCCGTGCATGGACCGCTTCGTCCTCGGCGCCCACGGCGGCGTCATTGTCGCCGAGTTCGGCCTCGTCGCGCTGGCGGCGCATCATATCGATCCAGCGATAGCGCGCGATGGCCGCGAGCCACGGCAGAAAAGCGCGATCGCTGTCCCAGGTCGCCAGCTTGCGGTGCATCGACACCAAAGTTTCCTGAATCAGATCGTCGACCTGATGCGGCGCGATCCGCCGGGCGAAATAGCGCGCGAGCCATGTCCGGCAATCGCCGAGCAGCGTGCGATAGGCCGCACGATCCCCCCGCTGCGAAGCGGCCATCAGGCGCGCGAGCGAAGGTTCGTCGAGGCTCATTTCCCGCGCATCCTAACAAGCAAGGCGTCGAGGGAAAACAGGCCGCCGCCGCGCACGATCAGGATCGCGGCCATCGCGGCCCACAGCGAATGGACCGGCCACCACGCGTCTGGAAAGACGAATATCTGGATGACGAGCGTCATCACCAGCAGTGCGCCCGCCGAAAAGCGGGTGGCAAGGCCGATGATCAAGAGCGCGGGGAAGATATGCTCGGCCCAGGTCGTCAGCGGCACCGCGATCGAAGCGTCGAGCGGCAGGCCTGCAAATTCGTTGCGGAACAGATCATAAGTGTTGGGATCGATGGTAAGGAAGCTCCCTTCGACCACCTTCGTCTGCCCCGAGCGCCAGAAGACGCCGCCGAGCGCGACGCGCAGCAGCAGCAGGGCGACGCTTTCGGCGAGCCGACCCGAAACGATCGCCACGCCGCGATCGTAAAATGCGACAATCTGCTTCATGCTATCCTTCTTCCTGCGCCATCTCGAGCGCCCCGGCGGCAATCAGCGACGCAATCGCCGCACCGCCGCCCGGATGCTCTTCGGCAAGAAGCGCGATCAGGTTACGCAGCGGCACGAAATGATCGGCCAGCGCCAGCGCCGCGGCATCGGCGGGGGCAAGTGCATGAGCGCGCACCTCCGCATCGGGCCGGGCGAGGAGTACGATCCGCGTCGCCGCGAGCGCGGGGTCGAGCGCCGCCGCTGCATCGCTCGACAGGCGGACGATCCGCGCGGCGGGATGCCGCCGGACCGGCAGCGACAGCAGCGCCGCCTCGCTCTGCCCCGCCAGTTCGGCCAAGGTCAGCGCGGGCGCGTCCGCGGCGTGATAACATTCGAGCCACGCCCATTCGATCCGGGCGAGGTCCTGCGCGGGCGGCGGTGCTTTTCCGCGCAGCCAGTCGGCAAAGCCGGCGCCGATATCGGCCAACGCCCGACGCCGCGCGCCGTTTGTTTCGACATGATGCCGCGACAGCCGGTTGAATGTTTCGGCGCCCAGCAGATCGCGGCATAGCGGAAACGTCTCCTCCAGCGCGACGAGCCGCGCGTGCGAGATCGTATTGGCATGGACGCGCAGCCCGCGCAGGATCTGCGCCGGATCGCCCGCGAACAGCCAGTCGGGCAAATGGTCGGGTCCACCATTGATCGCCGCGGTGATGGCGGCCTGATCGCGCTCAAGCATCGGCGGTGACGGGTGAACAGGCCGCGATGAGCGCGTCGGCGCGCGCGGTTTCGGCACGCAGCACCGCATAGTCCGGAACGTCGCTGTCCCATTCGACGAGCACCGACGTCGGTCCTGCCCGGCGCAGGAAACGGTCGAGCAAAGTCCAGCAGGCCGTGCCGACCGGCGATCCATGATCGTCGATGGCGATCGTGCCGCCAGCACCGTCGGGCTTCACCGCATGGCCCGCCACATGAATTTCGCCGACCAGCCGCGGGTCGAAGGCATCGAGCCAGGCCTCGGGGTCGCGGCCAAGATTATGCGCGGAAACAAGAATGTTGTTGATGTCGAGCAACAGGCCGCAGCCGGTCCGGCGACACAATTCGTGCAGGAAATCGACCTCGCACCAATTGCTTGCCGCAAAGGCAAGATAGCGCGACGGATTTTCGATGAGGATCGTGCGGCCGAGCCGGTCCTGCACGCGCGCCACTTCGCCCGCAAAATGCGCGAGCGCGGCGCTGGTATAGGGCATCGGCAACAGGTCGGGAAATTTGTCACCGGGGCCGTTGCTCCAGCTCAGATGGTCCGACACCATGGCAGGCACATAGCGCGCGCACAGCGCCGCCAGCGCATTGAGCTCGCCGCGATCGACGCCGCCCGACGACCCCAGCGACAGGCCGACCGAATGAAAGCTGAGCGGCATATGCTCGGCGACCGCGGTCAGCCAGCGATGCGGGGGTCCGCCCGGGCCGAAATAATTCTGGGGGTGGATTTCGGCCCAGGCGGGTGCCGTGCCCGCCTCCACCGCGGCAAGAAGCGCGGCATAATGCTGAGATTTCAGTCCTATGCCGGCGCGTCGGGGCAGCCGGGGGGTAGTGGAGGCGGACACGGCGGGGGCTCAGCTCTTCTTTTGCGGCACCGGCTTGGCATTGCCCTCATGCGCGGTCAGCGTGCCGCCCATCTTGACGCAGGTGCCCGCCGGAACCGACTTCCAGGCATTGCCCTGATAATTGACGGTCGAGGTGCCCGCGCAGCTCGTGCCCGGACCGGCGGCGCAATCATTCTTGCCCTTCAGCGCGACGCCGAAGCATTTTTCGGTCTTTCCGGCTGCAGCAGCGGTTCCCGGCGCCATCGCGCCGGCGGCCATGGCCAGAACGGCCGAGGCGGCCAGCGACAGTTTCACGGCATTGCTCATTCTTCACTCCATTCACAACAAAGGGGGATGCGGGGGGATGGCATCGAAGGGAAATTCGCCGCGCCGCCCGGCAAGGTTACAGCGCGCCATCTTGTCGCCACCTTCGCGCGGCAAAGGAGCCTTTCCCCTCCCCGATATCGAGAGAGAAACGTGAGCGTAGCGTTCCGCCGCGAAAGCGATGACGAACATATGGAACCGGTCTTCGAATGGCCGATCCCGCCGGGCGCCAATCTGGTGACCCCGCGCGGACACCGTCTGCTCGGCGAAGAACTCGCGCAGATCGAAGCCGCCATCGCGGCGGCGGAAACCGACGATGCGCGCAAGAAATTGCAGCGCCGCCAGCGCTATATCGCCACGCGCCACGCGACCGCGGAGGTGCAGGCCGCGCCCGCGGACGGGATCGTCGGGGTCGGCAGCGCGGTACGCTATCGGCTCGCGGGTACCGAGCGCGCTGTGACGATCGTCGGGCATGACGAAGCCGATCCGGCGGCAGGGCGGATTGCCTTCACCGCGCCGCTCGGCCGCGCCCTGATGGGCGCCGAGGTCGGCGAGAACGTCGAATTCCAGGGCCGCGAGGATGCCATCACCGTCCTTGCCGCCGCGCCCGATGCGGAGGAAATGGCATGAAGGACAAGTTCGAACGCCACAAGCAGCCGTGGACCGCCGCCGAAATCGACAAGCTCCACACGCTGGCGAAAAAGGGCATGGCGCTCAAAGCCATCGCCAAGGCCCTGACGCGGAGCGAAGAGTCGGTAAAAATCCGCGCCAAGGCCGACGGCCTGTCGATCGCAAAGCTGCGCTGACCACCCCGCATGACCGCCACCGATTATGATGCCATCGTGCTGGGTGCCGGCGCGGCCGGGCTGATGTGCGCCGCGGTCGCGGGGCAAAGGGGTCGCCGCGTCCTCTTGCTCGACCATGCCGAGCAGGTGGGCAAGAAAATCCTGATCTCGGGCGGCGGCCGCTGCAATTTCACCAATATCCACACCGCGCCCGACCGCTATATTTCGGCGAATCCGCATTTCGCCAAATCGGCGCTCGCGCGCTACACGCCCGCCGATTTTATCGCGCTGGTCGATACATATGGCATTGCACATCACGAAAAGACGCTCGGCCAGCTGTTCTGCGATGGGTCGGCGAAACAGATCGTGGCGATGCTGCTCGAGGAATGTGCAAAGGGCGGAGTTGAAGTCCGCTGCGGCCAGCCGGTGCGCGCGGTCACGCATGCGGATGGCGTCTTCTCCGTGGCCTTCGGCGACCGGCCTGTCCGCGCGCCCAACTTCGTCATCGCTACCGGCGGCCCCTCGATCCCGAAGATGGGCGCGACGGGCTTTGCTTATGATCTGGCGCGCCAGTTCGGCCTGAAAATCGTCGAACCGCGCCCCGCGCTTGTCCCGCTGACGCTCGGCGGTGACGATGTGCTGTTCCGCGACCTGTCGGGCGTCGCAACCCCGGTCGAAGCAAGCGCGGGCAAGGCGGCGTTCCGCGAAGCGGCGCTGTTCACCCACAAGGGTCTATCGGGTCCGGCGATCCTCCAGATCAGCAGCTATTGGCGTTCCGGCGATCCGGTAACGATCGATTTCCTGCCCGCCGCCGAACCCGGCTGGCTGATCGAGGCGAAGCGCGCACGCCCGCGCGCCACGCTTGCCGCAACGCTGCCCTTGCCCGATCGGCTGGCGCAGACGCTCGCCGAGCGGCTGGCGCTGCCCGGCGAGCTCGGCGCGCAGACCGACCGCAAGCTCGCCGATGCCGAGGCGCGGCTGGCGCGCTGGACCTTCCGTCCGAACGGCACCGAAGGCTTCGCCAAGGCCGAAGTGACGGTGGGCGGCATTTCGACCGCAAATCTCTCATCGCAAACAATGATGGCCAAAAGCGTGCCGGGACTGTATGCGGTCGGCGAAGCCGTGGACGTCACCGGGTGGCTGGGCGGCTATAATTTTCAATGGGCTTGGGCCAGCGGATACGCGGCGGGTCAGGCTCTTTAGGAAAAAACCCAGATATTTCTTCGTCATGCCGAACGGGTTTCGGCATCCATGACCAGTGTTTCGATCGCGGGCGACAGACCCCGGGACGCAGACTGGGCAGCGAGGACCAAACAGCGGCGCCTTTGCTGCACAGGATAAGAAGAATAAAATGCCTTTTGAAAATCTCTCGCCCGTCCTTGCGGACGCCCTTGCCGCGCGCGGCTATGAAGGACTCACCCCCGTCCAGACCCACGTCGTCGAAGCCGAAGCTGTAGGCCGCGACCTGCTCGTCTCGGCACAGACCGGATCGGGCAAGACCGTTGCCTTTGGTCTCGCCATGGCCGGCGAATTGCTCGAGGATGGGCGCCTGCCCTTCGCGGCGGCGCCACTGGCGCTGATCATCGCACCGACGCGCGAACTCGCGTTGCAGGTCAGCCGCGAACTGAGCTGGCTCTACGCGAAGGCCGGCGCGCGCATCGCGACCTGCGTCGGCGGCATGGATGCAAGCCGCGAGCGCCGGATGCTCAGCCAGGGCGTGCACATCGTCGTCGGTACCCCCGGCCGCCTGCGCGACCATCTCGAACGCGGCGCGCTCGACCTCGAATCGCTGCGCGTCGCCGTGCTCGACGAGGCCGACGAAATGCTCGACATGGGCTTTCGCGAAGACCTTGAGGAAATCCTCGACGCCACCCCCGAAACGCGCCGCACTTTGCTCTTTTCGGCGACGATCCCCAAGCCGATCGCCCAGCTTGCCAAACATTATCAACGCGACGCGCTGCGCATCTCGACCGTCGGCGAAGATCGCGGCCATGGCGACATCGCCTATCAGGTCGTCACCGTCGCCCCCGCCGATATCGAGGGCGCGGTCGTCAATTTGCTGCGGTTGCACGAGGCCGACACGGCAATGCTGTTCTGCGCCACGCGCGACAATGTCCGCCGCCTCCACGCCAGCCTCCTCGAGCGCGGCTTCGCGGCGGTGGCGCTGTCGGGCGAGCACAGCCAGTCCGAACGCAACCACGCGCTGCAGGCGCTGCGCGACCGTCGCGCACGCGTCTGCGTCGCGACCGACGTCGCCGCGCGCGGTATCGACCTGCCGAGCCTCAGCCTCGTCATTCACGTTGAAATCCCGCGCGATGCCGAAACGCTTCAGCACCGCTCGGGCCGCACCGGTCGCGCGGGGAAAAAGGGCACCGCCGTGCTCATCGTCCCCTATCCGCGCCGCCGCCGCGTCGACGGTATGCTGCGCGGTGCGAAGATCGACGCGCAGTGGATGAACGCGCCGACGGCGACCGACGTGCGCGCGCGCGACAAGGAACGGCTGATCGAGGCGCTGCTCGCGCCGGTCGAACATGAGGCTGATGACATCGAACTCGGCCAGCGCCTGCTCGCGGAGCGCAGCGCAGAAGACATCGCCGCCGCGCTGGTCCGCGCGCACCGCGCGACGATGCCGCCGCCCGAGGATCTGATCGATAACGGCCCGCGCCCGCGCGGCGAGCGCCCCGAACGCGGTGAGCGTCTCGAGCGCGCCGATCGTGGGGCGGACCGCGAACAGTTCGACGACAGCGTCTGGTTCCGGCTCAACATCGGCCGCCGCCAGAACGCCGATCCGCGCTGGATCCTGCCGCTGCTCTGTCGCCGCGGCCATGTGACCAAGCACGAAATCGGCGCGATCCGCATCGGCCCCAACGAAACGCTGTTCAACATCCCGCTCGCGATCGCCGATCGCTTCGCCGAAGCCGTGTCGCGCACCGCGAACAAGGATGGCGAAGACGATAGCGGCGTCGCCATCACCCCGGCGCCCGAAGGCAGCACCTATCCGCCGCGCCGCGACACGCGCCCCCATAAGGGCGGGCGCCGCGACGCTGGCCCGCGCCACGACGGCCCTCGCGGCGACGGTCCGCGCAAACCGCGCGGCCCCGGCGCCCCCGGCGGCGGCACAGACCGTTACAAGCCCAAACCCTACGGCCAGCGCAACCCGCGCAAGACCGGGAAATATTAAGGCGTAGAGCCCTTGCGCCCTCTCCGCCGCCGTCCCAAATCGGGCGAACAGCAGGAGAAGGCGCATGGAAGCGGTTGAAGCCTTTATCGAGAAGCAGGGCGGACCCGACGTCATCCAGTGGCGCAGCGTCACGCTGGGCGCCCCCGGCCCGGGCGAGGTGCTGGTCCGCCAGACTGCGGTCGGGCTCAATTATATCGACGCCTATCATCGCGACGGCACCTACCCGGTCGACCTTCCTGGCGGTCTGGGGCTCGAGGCGGCGGGCGAGATCGTGGCGATCGGTGCCGACGTCCACGGGCTGAAGCCCGGCGACCGCGTCGCGACCTTCGGCCCCCGCCGCACGGCCTATGCGACCGCGCGGCTCGTCCCCGCAGCCGCGCTGTTCAAGCTGCCCGCGGCGATCGACGACGAGACCGCGGCCGCCGCGCTGCTCAAGGCCTGCACGGTCGAAGCGCTCGTCGAACGCTGCGCCAGGGTCGAGGCGGGCTGGCCGGTGCTCGTCCACGCCGCCGCCGGCGGGGTCGGTCTGATCCTCGTCCAATGGCTGAAAGCCGTCGGCGCCACCGTGATCGGCACCGTCAGCACCGCAGCCAAGGAACAGGCCGCGCGCGACGCCGGCGCCGACCATGTCATCCGCTACCGGGACGAAGATGTCGCCGCGCACGTCCGCGAAATCACCGACGGCCAAGGCGTTCCCGTCACTTTCGACGGCATCGGCATGGCGACCTGGGCGACCTCGCTCAAGGCCACCGCGCGGCGCGGGCTGATCGTCAGCTACGGCAATGCCGGCGGGCCGGTGACCGGCGTCAACCTCGGCATCCTGGCGCAGCACGGATCGCAGTTCGTCACGCGCCCGACCTTGTTCGACTATTATCTCGATCCCGGCGAACGCGCCGCCGGCGCCGCGCGCGTGTTCGAGATGCTGGAAAGCGGCGCGGTCGCGGTCACCATCGGTCAGCGCTACCCGCTCCGCGACGCGGCTCGCGCACACGAAGATCTGGAAGCGGGCCGGACCACGGGGTCGACGCTGTTGATGCCCTGATCTTTGCCGCTTGCGGGCGGGAGGGGAGCGACTAAACCTTCAACCGTTCGGCGTGCCAGCCGATATGCTCGGCCATGAAGGTCGAGATGAAATAATAGCTGTGGTCATAGCCCGGCTGCATGCGGATTTCGGCTTTCTGCCCCGCCTTCTCGCACGCCTCGACCAGCAGATGCGTCTTGAGCTGATCTTCCAGGAAGCTGTCTGCCTCTCCCTGATCGACGAGCAGGTCGGCAACGCGCGCGCCGCCTTCGATCAGCGCGCAGGCGTCATAGTGACTCCACGGCTCGCGGTCGGCGCCGAGGTAGTTCGACAGCGCCTTTTCGCCCCATGGGCATTGCAGCGGCGCGACGATCGGCGAAAAGGCCGAGACCGAGCGGAAGCGGTCGGGCGTGCGCAGCGCCACGGTCAGCGCGCCATGACCACCCATCGAATGACCGCTGATCCCCTGCCGCGTCATGTCGGCCATCGGGAAATTGCGCAGCACCACCGACGGGAGTTCATCCTCGATATAGGAGCGCATGCGGTAATTCTTTGCCCATGGCGCCTCGGTCGCATCCACATAGAAGCCGGCGCCGAGTCCGAAATCCCATGCGCCTTCGGGGTCGTCGAGCACGCCCTCACCGCGCGGGCTCGTGTCGGGAGCGATGAAGATGATGCCGTGCTTTGCGCACGCGGCGCGATACTCGCCCTTCTCCATCACATTGGCATGGGTGCAGGTCAGCCCCGACAGATACCAGAGCACCGGCAGCTTCGCGCCGGGCGCATGATCGGGAACGAACACCGCAAAGCTCATGTCGGTGCCGGTGGTGTCGCTGGCATGGCGATAGACGCCCTGCGTGCCGCCATGGCTGCGGTTGGTCGATAGCGTTTCGAGGGTCATGGATTGTCCTGCACGGGTATGGAAGCGATCAACGGCTCATGCCCCCAATGACGCAAGAGGTCGAGGATCGTTGCGCCCGCAAGGCCGATGGTTCCGGTGTTGCGCAGCGGATGGACGTTGACGCGCTCCGCAGCCGCAAGCCCGGCATCGAGCACCACCGTGATGCTTCCCGGTGCGGCGTTGATCGCAGCGAGCGGCGTCACCGATCCCGGGGCGATGCCGAACAGCCGCTGCATGTCGTCGGCCTTGCCGAAGCTCACGCGCTTGCATCCGATCGCGGCGGGCAGCGCTTTCAGGTCGACGCGCGCTTCGCCCGGCACGGTGACGAGCCAGAAGACCCCGCCCGTGTCCTTCAGAAACAGATTTTTGGTGTGCGCGCCGGGAATCGCGGCATTCACCGTGTCGCTTTCGGCGACGGTGAACACCGCGACATGCTCGTGCGCGGTGAAGGGGATGGCGAGCGCATCCATATCCGCCAGCAATCCCGCCTCACCGCGCATAAGCCCTCAGAAAGTCAGACGACGCGGTGCAGCGCGCACAGCTTGTTGCCCGACGGATCGCGGAGATAAGCGAGGTACAGGCTGCCGAAGCCGCCTTCGCGCACGCCCGGCGGATCTTCGATCGAGGTGCCGCCCGCGGCGACGCCGGCGTCATGCCACGCCTTCGCCTGCTCGGGCCCTTCCATCGCGAAACCGATGGTGCAGCCATTGCCCGCGGTTGCCGGCTGGCCGTCGATCGGGGCCGTCACGAGGAACAGCCCGCCATTGTGCATATAGATGAGGCGTCCCTTGTCGTCGACGATGCCCGGCTTGCCGCCGATCGCCTGAAAGGTCGCGTCGTAGAATTTCTTCGATGCGTCGAGGTCGTTCGATCCGACCATATTGTGACTGTACATCGCCCTTGGCTCCTCCTGATTTGGTTGCGAATCGGGACTTATCCTGTTCGCGTGACTAACGGAAGACCACCGTCTTGCGTCCGTCGATCAACACCCGCTGTTCGGCGACCCAGCGCACCGCGCGCGCGAGCACCTGCGCCTCGACATCGCGGCCGATACGGATCAGGTCTTCGATCCCGTCGCGATGATCGACGCGCTCGACCGCCTGCTCGATGATCGGGCCTTCGTCGAGGTCGCTCGTCACGAAATGCGCCGTCGCACCGATCAGCTTCACCCCGCGTTCGTGCGCGCGATGATAGGGCTTGGCCCCCTTGAAGCCGGGCAGGAAACTGTGGTGGATATTGATGCAGCGCCCCGACAGCCGCGCCGACAGATCGGCCGAAAGCACCTGCATATAGCGCGCGAGCACCAGATAATCGGCGCCGCCGTGTGCCATGACGTCCAGCATCGCGGCTTCCTGTTCGGCGCGGTTCGCGTCGCTGACGGGCAGATAGTGGAAGGGCACGCCGTGCCATTCGGTCAGGCGGCGCAAATGGTCGTGGTTGGACACCACGCCGACGATGTCGATCGCCAGATTGCCCGTCGACCAGCGGTGGAGCAGGTCGTTGAGGCAATGGCTACCCTGCGACACGGCGATCACGAAGCGCGGCTTGGCCCCGGCATCGCTGATTCGCGCTTCCATAGCGAACCGCGCGACGATCGGCGCGAACGCCGCGCGCACCGCGCCCAGCGTCTGCGGAAAGCGCGGCCCCGCGCCGCGAAATTCGACGCGCATGAAAAAGCGCCCCGAATCGAGGTCGGCATATTGCTGGCTGTCGAGGATGAAGCCGTCGGTTTCGGCAAGCAGCCCCGTCACCGCCGCGACGATGCCCACCGCATCGACGCAGCTGAAGGTCAGGACGAAAGCCGCCGCACGTTCGGTCGTCATGTCAGCCCGAAATCTTGTGGAAAGCGCACAGCTTGTTGCCCGCCGGATCGCGCAGATAGGCCAGATACAGCACCCGGCCTTCGGTCGCGTTGCGAATGCCGGGCGGATCCTCGGCGCTCGTCCCGCCATTGGCAAGGCCCGCGGCGTGCCACGCATCGACCGCCTCGGGCGAGGCCGCGAGCAGGCCGAGCGTATGGCCGTTTCCGCACGCCGCCGCTTCGCCATTCACCGGCTTGGTGATGACGAGCCGGCGGCCGTCATGCGCGTAGATCAACCGGCCACGCTCATCGACGCGGCCGACGGGGATGCCGAGCGCACCAAGCGCCGCATCGTAAAAGCGCTTGGTCGCCGCAATATCGTTGGCGCCGAGCGTGACATGGCTGAACATGCTGCGCGTCCTTCCGCGTCAATACACGACAACGCTGCGGATGCTTTCCCCCGCATGCATCAGGTCGAACCCCTTGTTGATCTCTTCGAGGCCCATGACATGGGTGATCATCGGGTCGATCTCGATCTTGCCCTGCATATACATGTCGACGATCTTCGGCACGTCGGTGCGGCCCTTGGCGCCGCCGAAGGCCGTGCCGCGCCAGTTGCGGCCGGTGACGAGCTGGAACGGCCGCGTCGCGATCTCCTTGCCCGCCTCGGCGACGCCGATGATGATCGAGGTGCCCCAGCCGCGATGGCAGGCTTCGAGTGCGATCCGCATCACCTCGGTGTTGCCCGTCGCGTCGAAGGTGTAATCGGCGCCGCCGTCGGTCATCGCGACGATCGCCGCGACGACATCCTCGCGGCTCATGCCCTTCGAATTGAGGAAATCGGTCATGCCGAACTTGCGGCCCCATTCTTCGCGATCGGGGTTGATGTCGACACCGATGATCTGGTTCGCACCGGCAAGCCGCGCGCCCTGGATCACGTTGAGCCCGATGCCGCCCAAACCGAAGACGACGACATTGTCGCCGACCTGCACCTTCGCGGTGTTGATCACCGCGCCGACGCCGGTGGTCACACCGCAGCCGATGTAGCAGCTCGACTGGAAGGGCGCGTCCTCGCGGATCTTCGCGACCGCGATCTCGGGCAGCACGGTGAAGTTCGAGAAGGTCGAGCAGCCCATATAGTGGAAGATCGGCTGGCCCTTGTACGAAAAGCGCGTCGTGCCGTCGGGCATCAGCCCCTTGCCTTGGGTGGCGCGGATCGCGGTGCAGAGGTTGGTCTTGCCCGAAAGGCAGCTTTTGCACTGGCGGCATTCGGGGGTGTAGAGCGGGATCACATGGTCGCCGGGGACGACGCTCGTCACGCCCGCGCCGACCTCGCGCACGACGCCCGCACCCTCATGCCCCAGCACGCTCGGGAAGATGCCCTCGCTGTCGAAGCCGTCGAGCGTATAGGCGTCGGTGTGGCAGATGCCCGTCGCCATGATCTCGACCAGCACCTCGCCCGCCTTCGGGCCTTCGAGGTCGAGTTCGACGATTTCGAGCGGCTTCTTCGCTTCGAACGCAACGGCGGCGCGGGTCTTCATGTGCGGTCTCCTTCTCGGGCGCTCCAATCAGGCAAATGGGGTCGCAATGCAAGATGCGAGGGTCGCATTCCCAACCTTCGTCATGCTGAATGCGTTTCAGCATCCATGGCCCGGTGCTCGCCAGCCCAGGCGGCGCCAGCTATTTTCACACAAAGACACAAAGATGTCGCATCGGCCGCGAAGCGGCTTTTGATTCGGACCGTTCGGCCAGCCGCGGCGCTGACGGAGAAGTGGGACATAGCGGCCCACGTCTTCCTCTTCGTGTCTTCGTGTGAAAGAAAAGAACACGGCGTCGAAGGAAACGGCAGGCCATGAACCCTGAAACAAGTTGGCGCTCGTCCCGTCCGCATCCGTACAGGGTCATTGCAAGCGGAGCGAAGCAATCTCCAGCTATCGCACCGCTTTGCCGATGACTGGAGATGCTTCGTCGCTTCGCTCCTCGCAATGACGATGGATGGGCTAGAAAAGCGGCACGCTCGTCTCGCTCCTCAACCAGCTGCGCCCGCAGGAGGAGCCGGTCTGGGCCGTCGATCCGCGGCGCCGCCATCTGCTGCCAAAGGCACGGCTGCTGATCGACAAGTTACGCGAGGAGTTACCGGGTGTTGCAGCGAAGCGATGCGGCATAGCCCAGTAAAGCCAGCCCGCGAGAGGGCTATTTCATCCTCTTACCTCGCAGCATGAAGCGCCACATCAGGCCGACCAGAACAAGCAACAACGCGCCAAGAACCGCCAAGACTTTGGCGGTCGTAACCCTGCCTTGCTCAACAAGTTGTTGGCGCTCCCAGCTTTGGGCGATTTGAGGAGCAACCAATCCATTAAAGCGGTTGGCGGGTTCGTCTGGCATGGCTAGAAATCCGGTGTCAGCCAAGCCGCTCGGTCCGAGCGCGCCGATACAGCCACCCGCGACAGGCAAATGCAGAAACTGAAAACTTCTGTTCTGCCCTTTATGAGTTTTGATCACCCAAAATGTCCCGCCATCCCGATCATCCGGACTGGCGATAATTATTCCCTCATACACGCCCTCGGCATTTGCGAATTGCTGCCGAGCATTATCGTCGATTTCTTTCAATGTCCTTGGAACGTCAGCCACTTCGCAAGCGACCGCATTTGTCATGCTAAGAACGGCCAAAATCGACAGGATGAACGGGTGATACAACCGCATCTCAATTCGGCGCCCCCTCAACACTCCACCACGCTAACCGCCAGCCCGCCTTTCGACGTTTCCTTGTATTTGTCGCGCATGTCGCGGCCCGTTTGCAGCATCGTCGCGATCACCGTGTCGAGGCTCACCACATGCGTGCCGTCGCCGATCATCGCGATGCGGCTCGCGTCGATCGCCTTGATCGCGCCCATCGCGTTGCGTTCGATGCACGGAATCTGGACGAGGCCGCCGATCGGATCGCAGGTGAGGCCGAGGTTGTGCTCCATGCCGATCTCGGCGGCATTCTCGACCTGCGCGTTGGTGCCGCCGAGCGCTGCGGTGAGCCCCGCCGCCGCCATCGAACAGGCGACGCCGACCTCGCCCTGGCAGCCGACCTCGGCGCCCGAGATGCTGGCGTTGCGCTTGTACAATGCCCCGACCGCCCCAGCGGCGAGCAGGAAGGTGCGCACCCCCGCCGCGTCGCCGCGATAGCTGCGCCGGTAATAGCGGATCACCGCCGGGATGATCCCCGCCGCGCCGTTGGTCGGCGCGGTGACGACCTTGCCGCCCGCGGCATTTTCCTCGTTCACCGCCATCGCCCACAGGTTGATCCAGTCCATCATCGCCATCGGATCGGACAGGTTCGCCTCATGCCGTTCGCGGATGTCGGCGGCGATCTGCGGCGCGCGGCGCTTGACCTTCAGCCCGCCGGGCAGCGTGCCCGTGCTGCAGCAGCCCGCATCGATCGACGCGTCCATCGCCGCGGCGATCTGGTCGAGCCCGGACTCGACCTGTTCGACGCTGCGGTGCACCAGCTCGTTGTCGAGCATCATTTCGGCAAAACTCTTGCCCGACGCCGCGCCCATGCTGAGGAGGTCGGCGCCCGAGGTGAAGGCGAAAGGCAGCGTCACCTCATCCTCGGCGCCGCGGCTGTTGCGTCCCGCCTCCTCCTCGTCGACGACGAAACCGCCGCCGATCGAGAAATACATGCGCTTGGCCAGTATCTCGCCATCGCCGTCGCGCGCGGTGAAGCTCAGGGCGTTGCTGTGAAAAGGCTGCCGCTGCTTCATCTGGAAATGCAGGTCGCGCGCCGGTTGAAAGCGGACGCGCTGGCGGCCGAGCAGATAAAGAAAGCCCTCATTTTCGGCGCGGTCCCAATGCGCCTTGATCGCAGCGAGGCTGGTTTCGGCCGGAATTTCGCCCGCCAGCCCGGCGACGACTGCAGTATCGGCCGCGTGCCCCTTCCCCGTCAGCGCAAGCGAGCCATAGAGATCGGCCTCGACATGCGCCGCCTTGCCGAGCAGGCCGCGTTCGTCGAGCCAGACGGTGAACCGCCGCGCCGCAACCATCGGTCCGACGGTATGCGAGCTCGATGGTCCGACACCGATTTTGAAAAGTTCGAAGAGGCTGATCGTCATGCCGCGCCTATAGGCGGATCAAGACCATCGGGATAGGCCTGCACGGGCCGAATTTCGTTACGGCGGGC